>Ga0210400_10000098_pt1 | contig 116331 bp, 113 predicted proteins | sample IncBWH26MmetaG_FD_155456 | JGI IMG/M metagenome (GOLD analysis project Ga0210400, IMG submission 155456) | Forest soil microbial communities from Barre Woods Harvard Forest LTER site, Petersham, Massachusetts, United States - Inc-BW-H-26-M | ecosystem: Environmental > Terrestrial > Soil >... | reverse complement strand
GCTGGAGATGTTCGTTACCGCCCCCGACGCCCAGACGTACCACAACTGGCAGACGACAGCCGGCTCGGGTTGGTTCGGGTGGGCGCTGTTCGGCGGCTCTCTGACCGGCGCACCAGCCGTCGCCAGCACGCCCACCGGTCGCCTCTTCCTCTTTGGAACCAACCTTGACGGGAATGTGTACGAGCAGGTCCAGGATGCCGTCAACGGCAGCTGGAGTGGATGGTCGAGCATCGGCGGGCCCAGCCTGGTAACTGTGGTAACCGGAACCAATGCCGATGGTCGGATCGAGCTGATCGCCCAGGACAGCTCTGGTTCGCTCTGGCACAATTCGGAGCCCGCGCCGCCGACCTAGCCGCAACCAGTGGCGACCCAGCCCCGTGGTTATAGTTCAGCCGTGCCAAGCGCGCTAATCACCGGTATCACCGGCCAGGACGGCTCGTATCTGGCCGAGCTGCTGCTCGGGAAGGGCTACCAGGTCCATGGCGTGGTTCGGCGCTCCAGTTCGATGAATCGCGGCCGCATCGATCACCTGCATCAGCAGCTGGGCAGCCGCGCCAAGGACCTCAAGCTGCACTACGGCGACCTGGCCGACACCACCACCTTGAACCAGCTGGTCAAAACCATCCGTCCGGATGAGGTCTACAACCTGGGCGCTCAGAGCCACGTCCGGATCAGCTTTGACATGCCGGAGTACACCGCGGACGTGGTGGGCCTGGGCACGCTGCGGCTCCTCGACGCGATCCGGAACAACGACTTCAACGCCCGCTTCTACCAGGCATCGAGCTCCGAGATGTACGGCGGGACGGATGCCTTGGTCCAGGACGAGAGCACCCCGTTCCACCCGCGCAGCCCCTACGCCTGCGCCAAGGTGTTCGCTCACCAGCTGTCGGTGAACTACCGCGAGGCTTACGGTTTGCACGTATCGAGCGGCATTCTGTTCAACCATGAGTCGCCTCGGCGGGGCGAGAACTTTGTCACCCGCAAGATCACGCGCGGGCTGGCGCAGATCCTCTCGGGCGCTGCGGATGACCTGGTGCTGGGCAACCTCGATGCCGCCCGGGACTGGGGCTTCGCGGGCGACTACGTCGAGGCGATGTGGCGGATGCTGCAGCAGGAGTCTGGCGACGATTACGTGGTCGCGACCGGCGAGATGCACACGGTCCGGGATTTCCTGGACGAAACCTTCGGGCTGGTCGACCTGGATTGGCACGCGCTGGTCAAGCAGGACGACCGCTTCACCAGGCCCAGCGAGGTTGATCATCTGTGTGGCAACCCCGCCAAGGCGGCGAGGGTGCTGTCATGGACGCCAACGACCAGCTTCAAAGAGCTGGTTCGGATGATGGTCGTCGCTGACCTCGAGCTCGCCGGGCTGGATCCCGAGAAGTACATCAAGCACTGACTCCCGCGACCGCGGATGGCGGCTTGAAGTAGAATCCGGGAAACTCAAGAAATCGCCCTGGGCAGGAGGAAGCGGCAGGCAGGACACTGGCTGCGCCGTGGTTCCCGGCAGGGATAGGAGGAATCGCATGGCGCACGCGCGTCTGTTCACCTCGGAGTCGGTCACCGAAGGCCACCCCGACAAACTCGCCGATCAGATCTCCGACGCCATCCTCGACGAGATCCTGAGCAAGGATCCGTTGGGACGGGTGGCCTGCGAGACGGTCCTCTCAACCGGCCTGGCGGTGGTGGTGGGCGAGATCACCACCGATTGCTACGTCGACATGGCCAGGGTCGCCCGCAACACGATCAAGGAAGCCGGCTACACCCGGGCGCATTTCGGCATCGACTGGGAGACCTGCGGTGTTCTGGTCAGCGTCGACGAGCAGTCGCCCGACATCGCCCAGGGAGTCAACATCGGCGGCGCCGGCGACCAGGGCATGATGTTCGGCTTTGCCTGCAACGAGACTCCGGAGCTGATGCCGGCGCCAATCCAGTACGCCCACAACATCACCCGGCGTCTGGCCCAGGTCCGCAAGGACGGGACTCTCAAGTACCTGAGGCCCGACGGCAAGAGCCAGGTCACCGTCGAGTACGGAGACGACGGCGTTGTCAACCGGGTCTCCTGCGTCGTGGTGAGCGCGCAGCACAGCGAGGACGTCGATCACGAGAAGATCGCCGACGACATCCGCGAAGTGGTGGTCGAAGAGGCGATCCCGGGCCACCTGATCGACAAGGACACCATTTTCCACGTCAACCCCACCGGCCGCTTCGTGATGGGCGGGCCGCAGGCCGACGCCGGCCTCACCGGCCGCAAGATCATCGTCGACACCTACGGCGGCTACGCCCGCCACGGCGGCGGCGCCTTCAGCGGCAAAGACCCCAGCAAGGTCGACCGATCGGCGGCGTACGCCGCCCGCTGGGTGGCCAAGAACGTGGTCGCGGCGGGACTGGCCAGCCGCTGCGAGGTGCAGCTGGCCTACGCCATCGGGGTGGTCAAGCCCGTCTCGGTCCGGATCGACACCTATGGCACCGAGGCCATCGACCGCGACAAGATCCACGACATGGTCGACCGCCACTTCGACCTTTCGCCCTACGGGATCATGAAGGACCTCGATCTCCGCCGGCCGATCTTCAGGCAGACCGCCGCCTACGGACACTTCGGCCGCAGCGACCTCGACCTGCCCTGGGAGCGCACCGACCGGGCGACGGCGCTGGCCGAGGACGCCGGGATAAAGATCCAAAGCCAGGACGGAGTCGCGCCCGCGGGAGTGACCGCTGGCTGACGCCGTCATCCTGGCCGGGGGAGCGGGCACCAGGCTGTGGCCGCTCTCCCGGTCGGCGACTCCCAAGCACCTGCTCAAGCTGCTGGGGGACAAGTCGCTGCTGCGGGCGACCTACGAGAGAGCGACTCGAATCGCCAACCGCGTGGTGGTCGTCACCGAGGAGTCGCAGCTGGAGTCGGCGCGGGTCGAGCTGCCCGAGCTCGCCGACGCTGACTGGATCGTAGAGCCCGGAAGGCGCGGAACCGCAGCCTGCCTGGCCCTGGCGGCGCGCGTCTTGCCTCCGTCTGAGGTGATGGTGTCGCTGCACGCCGACCACCTGATCCCCGATGTCGACGCCTTCGCCGCCTCGGTCGGCGACGCCGCGAGGTGGGCGCAGGAGTCGGGCTCGCTGGTGACGCTGGGCTTGACGCCCAGGAGCGCCGCCACCGGCTTCGGCTACATCCACGTGGGCGAGCGCGTTTCCGCTGAGGGTCGCGGCGACGCCTATCGCGCGTCCGGTTTCGTCGAGAAGCCACCGACCTCGGAGGCCGAGGCGATGGTCCAGTCCGGCGAGTACCTCTGGAACACCGGCATCTTTGCCTGGCGCAACGACGTCTTCCTACGCGAGCTCAGCGCCAACGCGCCCGAGGTCGCGGTGGGGGCAGAGGCTGCCGCCTTGGCGCGCTCCGAGGGGCGCCAGGACGACTATCAGCGCCTCTACCTGGGGGTTCCGGAGATGGCTGTCGACCACGCCGTCATGGAGCGGACCAGGGACCTGCTGGTGGTGGAGGCCAACTTCGCCTGGAGCGATGTGGGCAGCTGGGTCGATCTGCGCGACGTGCTGCCGGCAGACCCTGACGGCAATGCCGTGGAGGGTGACGCGCTGATCCTCGACGGCGGTGGCAACGTCGTCCACAGTGACGGCCGCCTGGTGGCGATGGTGGGAGTCTCCGACCTGGTGGTGGTATCGACCGACGACGCCATCCTGGTCTGCCCCCGCGACCGCGTCCAGGAGGTCAAGCTGCTGGTCGCCGAGCTCAAACGCCGCGGCCGCGACAACCTCGTGTAGCCATCCCTCGGCGGGCCTGCTGACAAACCGGACAAACGCACGACGCCCAGGTGTGCGCCGATTGCCTACAATGTCCCCGCCGCCGCAAACCCGGAACGTCTGGGGCGCGCGCGTAACCAGCAACAACGGAGGGTGAACCAAAGGTGAAATTGAGGTCGACCGTGCTTCTACCACTGGCCGCGATGGCCGTAGCCGCGTGCGGCAGCTCCTCGACAGCTGCAGGATCGGGCACGATCACACCCCCACCTGATAGCGCGCTGTTCACCGCCGGCACCCTCACATTTGGTTCCGATGTTTCGTACCCGCCGCAGGAGTACTTCGACCCGGCAGGCTCCACCAACGCCACCGGCTTCGACATCGACCTGGGCAAGGCCCTGGCGGCCAAGATGGGGCTCAAGTTCGTGGCGGTCAACCAGGCGTTTAACGGCATCATTCCTGCCCTGGACGCCAAGAAGTACGACGCCATCATCTCGGCCATGACGATCAACTCGGACCGCACGCCCAAGGTCGACTTCGTTCCCTACTTCGTCGCCGGGGAGTCGTTCGTTGTCAAGCAGGGATCCAGCTACAAGCCAACCAAGCTGGAGGATCTCTGCGGCCACAAGATCGCCGTTGAAGACGGCACCGCCGAGAAGGACGAGGCCAACGGGCTCAACGACGCCGGCAAGCCCTGCGCCAGCAACAAGGTCGTCGTGCAGGTCTTCACGGTTGACACCGAGGCCTTGGCGCAGATCAAGAAGGGAGCCGTGGACGCCCACTTCACCGACTCGCCGGTGGCGGGTTACGAGGTCAAGAGGGACAGCAGCCTGTCAATCTCGGGCTCGGCGATCGAGGTGGCTCCCGAGGGGATCGCGGTCCGCAAGGGCGACAGCGCCATCTTCAACCCCCTCAAAGCGGCCTTCAAGGCGCTCCAAGATGACGGGACGTACAAGAGCCTCCTTCAGAAGTGGGGCGTCGCCGACGGGGACATCGCCAACAACAAGTCCTGACCCGCGGTGCCGTTCCTGACTGACCGGCAGTTCCCTTGACCGGATGACCATGGGACTCCTGCTCGCCGCGGTGGACCAGTGCGCCACCGCGCCGCCCAGCGGGTTCAGCTTCCCCTGCTTCCAATCAATACTGCTCAGCGACGTCTGGTTCGGCCCGGCCCTGACGGTGGTGATCATCACCGTCGTCTCTCAAACCGCCGGCGTTATCCTGGGGCTGCCGCTGGCCTTGGGGAAGCTGTCGCGCAACCCGCTGGTACGGGCCCCGGTCAACTTCTACCTCTGGATCTTCCGGGGCACGCCCCTGGTGCTCCAGCTGATCTTCGTTTATGACGGCACCGCCCAGCTGACCGGCAACTCTCCGCTGCTGTTCTTCCTCAACCGGGAAATGCTGATTTCAGGTGCCATCACCCTCGCCCTCAACGAGGCGGCGTACATGGCGGAGATCATCCGCTCCGGTTTGCAGGCGGTCGACCCCGGGCAGGCCGACGCCGCCAAAGCGCTGGGCATGACCCGCTGGCAAACCCTCCGCAGGATCATCCTGCCGCAAGCAATGCGGGTGGTGGTGCCGCCGACTACCAACGAGTACATCAACATGAGCAAGAACACGTCCCTGCTGCTGTTCATCGCGGTCCACGAGCTGATGCAGGAGGCGGCGAGCTTCTATTCGTCGAATCTCCGCTACTTCGAGTCGCTCGCGGTGGCCGCAATCTACTACCTGGCCATCACCAGCGCGCTTACCTTTGTCCAGAGGCGGATCGAGGATCGCTTCGGTGAGAGGCAGGAACAGCGTGCCGCGGTCAAGCCCGGCTTCCTGCGTCGGGCCTTCATCGGCGCCGGGACCGAATAGATGGCATCGCCTTCCCCGTTGACCGTTGGCGGCGTGAAGGAGGATGGCGGGGCGCCCGTGGTCCGGGCTACCGACGTCCATAAGCGGTATCACGATCTCGAGGTCCTGAAAGGAATCAGCCTCACAGTCCAGCGGGCCGAGGTTGTCGTGATCATGGGCCCCTCCGGCGGGGGCAAGTCAACTTTCCTGCGCTGCCTCAACCACCTCGAGAAGATCGACAGCGGCAAGATCGAGATCAACGGTCACCTGATCGGCTACAAGGAGTCGACTGGCGGCAAGCTCAAGGAGGAATCGGACCGGGCGGTTGCCCGGCAGCGCGCCGAGATCGGGATGGTCTTTCAGCGGTTCAACCTCTTCCCACACATGACCATCCTCGAGAACATCATCGAGGCACCGGTACACGTCCGCGGCATCCCTCGCGAGGAGGCCAAGAAGCGAGCGGCCGAGCTTCTCGAGCAGGTTGGGGTGCCGGAGAAGGCGAGCGAGTACCCTATCCGGCTCTCTGGCGGCCAACAACAGCGGGTGGCGATCGCCCGAGCGCTGGCGATGGACCCCAAGGTGATGCTCTTCGACGAGCCCACCTCCGCGCTCGACCCCGAGCTGGTGGGCGAGGTCCTCGAGACCATGAAGCGCCTGGCCCGCGAGATCCACATGACCATGGTCTGCGTCACCCACGAGGTGGGCTTCGCCCGCGAGGTCGCCGACAGGGCGGTGCTCATCGACGGTGGCGTGATCGTCGAGGACGCTCCGCCCGCGACCTTCTTCAGCTCTCCCACCCACCCTCGCACGCAGCAGTTCCTCTCCAAGATCCTCTGACCCCGGGCGGTTCCCGTCAAGATCGGTTGGTAGAGTAGCCGCGATGTCTTTACCGACGGCTCCGGCGACCCACCAGAAGCCATCGATCAAGTTCGGCACCGACGGCTGGCGGGGGATCATCGCTGACGATTTCACTGTCGAAAACGTGCGCTACGCCGCCCAGGGGATCGCCAACTACCTGCGGCGGAAGCCCGACCCGAGCGTGGTCATCGGCTACGACTGCCGCTTCTCCGCCGACCGGTTTGCGGGCGAGGTGACCCGGGTGATGGCGGCGGCCGGGGTTCACACCTACCTCACCGACGCCCCGTCGCCGACCCAGGTCGGCTCCTGGACCATCCTCGACAAGCACGCCGACGGCGCCGTCGTGGTCACCGCCAGCCACAACCCGGCCGAGTTCTGCGGCATCAAGTACAAGCCCGAGTACGCCGGCTCGGCTTCGCCCGAAGTGGTTGCGGAGCTGGAGAAGGAGATCGCGGCCGTAATCGAGGAGGACCGGGTGGAGCTGGCAGACCTCGAGGAAGCCATCGGCTCCGGGCTGGTCGAGGTGATCGACCCCAAGCCGGCTTACAAAGCTCAGATCGAACGCATGGTGGACCTGCCGGGCCTTCGTGGCGCCGGCCTCAAGGTCCTCCACGACCCGATGTACGGCTCCGGGGCCAATTACGTGGTCGAGCTGCTGGCGGGCGGCAGGACCTCGGCCGAACAGGTCCGGGGTGAGCGCAACCCAGGGTTCGGCGGTATCCACCCCGAGCCGATACCTCAGAACCTCGGCTCCACGCTGCAGCTGATGGCGTCGGGGGGGTACGACCTCTGCATCTGCACCGACGGCGACGCGGACCGCGTCGGCATCATCGACGAAACCGGCCGGTTCATCAACCAGCTCGAGGTCTACGCCCTGCTGATGGACTACCTGCTCGGTACCAAAGGAGAGCGTGGCCCGGTGGTGCGAACCCTGACCAGCACATCGATGGCCGATCGGCTGGCAGAGATCTACGGCGTCGAATGCCACGAGGTCAGGGTCGGCTTCAAGTACGTCGGGCCGCTGATGACCTCGACGGGCGCGGTGATGGGGGGAGAGGAGTCGGGCGGCTTCGGCTTCAGAGGGCACATCCCGGAGCGCGACGGGGTGCTGGCGGGCCTGTATTTCGTCGACATGATCGTGCAGCAGAAGAAACCGCTGTCGGCGATCCTTGCCGCCCTCTTCGAGAAGGTCGGTCCTCACGCCTACAACCGTCGCGACATCAGCGTCGCCCGCGAGGGCTATGACGATCTGAAGGCTTCGGTGTACCGGCGCTTCGCGGCAAGCCCGCCAGACCAGCTGGCCGGTAGGGCTGTCGAAAGGATCCGCGACGACGACGGCTTCAAGTTCTACCTCGAGGGTGGAGCCTGGGCGCTGGTACGGTTCAGCGGAACCGAGCCTCTGATACGGGTCTATTCGGAGGCGCCCAGCCAGAACGAGGTGGAAGCGCTGATCACCGCGCTGATCGAGAAATTGGAGGTCCAGCCATGACCGAGTCCAGCCCGGAGCCCGGCACGATTCGCCGGCTCCAGGACGTCAAGGTCGACAAGCCGTGGGGCTACGAGCTGCGTTTCGCCATCACGGACCGCTACCTCGGCAAGGTCATCCACGTCAACAAAGGGGAGTCCCTTTCACTCCAGTACCACAACCAAAAGGACGAGACGCTGCTGGTGACCGAGGGCGCCATGAACCTGGAGCTCGCCCGCGCCGACGGGGTGATCGAAACCCATCACATGTCGGAAGGGGATTGCGTCCGCATCGTGCCCGGTCGCACCCACCGCATGGTCGCCGTTGAGGACTGCGAGTTTTTCGAGGTGTCCTCACCCGAAATCGATGACGTCGTCCGCCTCGAGGACAGGTATGGCAGGGAAGGCACGAACGAGGGCTAACGCCGGCGAGCCGGTCGTCGCACCCGTCGAGCCGGTCGTCGTAGCAGCCGAGCCGGGGCTGGCGGTGGTGGCGCCGTCACCGCAGGCCACCGCCCGCTACCTCGCCTACATGGCCGGGGTGGTCCTCCTGATGGGCTTGTTCGAGCCGTCCGACATGCTGTCACCGCAGGCTGTGGCGCTGCTGGTAGCCGTCATGGTGGTGATCGTCGCCGTGGGCCTGACGGCGGCGCTGCAGCTCCCTGGGAGCGAGGGAGGTGCGGCCACGCCGAGCCAGTTCCTACTGCCGGCAATGGCAGTCATCGTCGCCGCAGCGGTGTCTCTGCAGGTGGTGGACTGGCGGCTCCACGTCGCCGACCAGGCGTTGATGGCGGTGGCGGTCTTCGGCGCCGGGTACGTGACCGCGGAGCGGGTCCGCGGCCGGCGCCGCCCCGGACACGAGTTCCTCGAAAACGCTGCCCTGATCCTGGTGCTGCTGGGCGCCTACGTCTCGCTGCTGGCGGGGGTGCAGAGCCTGGGCGCCCGGGTGGTCCTGATATTCCTGGCCAGCCTGACCGCAGCCTACATCCAGCTCTCCAGTGTCGCCGCCGAGCAGGGACGCGCCCTGGCCGGCGGATTCATCGTCAGCCTGGTGGCCACCGCGATCGCCTTCGGCCTGATCTCGGCGCAGTTCCTGGACCTGGGCCGGCTGGCGACGATCCTGCTGGTGGCCTGGTACGTAAACACGGGGATGGTCTTCTATCTCCTCGAGGGAACCATGACCCGCAACGTCTTCCTGGAGTACCTGGTGGGCATCCTCATCTGCGTCGGCCTGGTGGCGACCGCGATCCTGACGCATTGAGCGGGCGCAGATCCGCTCCGATCCTGTTGCTGGCGCTGCTGCTGGGCGCGTGCGGCTCGTCGACCGGCAGCGCCGGCCACCTGCCCGGCTCGACCGGTCAGCCCGCGCTCTCCGCCAAGCCCGTCCCCGCGCCAACCGGGCTGGCGGCATCGGGAAAGCTCACCGTCGCCGCCGACCCTACCGAGGCTCCGCTGGTCTACTACGACCACAACAACCGGTTCGCCGGCTTCAGCATCGAGCTGCTCGGTGAGATCGCCAGCGAGATGGCGCTCAAGCTCGATGTGATCAACATCGACAGCAGCCAGATCGTGCCCGGACTGGCCGACGTCCAGCATCGGTACGACGTCGGTGTCGCCACCCAACCGGCTTCAGCGGACACCAGCACCAGCGCGCTCACCCTCAACTACCTCGTCGGCGGCCAGGCAATCCTGGCCGGTCAGGGCCAGGGCGCGGTAAAGACCCTTGCCGACCTCTGCGGGCTCCGGCTGGGCGCCAACCGTGGCACCGCGGGGGAGACCGCCGTGCTGCGCCAGAACGAGGGGGCCTGCAGCTCCCGCCCGATCAACCTGACCCTTTATGACAACGACGTCACCGGTATCCACGACGTGCAGTCGGGGAAGCTCGCGGCATATGTCGACGACTACACCGTGGCTACCGCGTTCGCCACCATCTACACCAACATCCGGCTGGTTCCCAACCATTTCGACCGGACCCCCGAGGTCTTTTTGTTCTCGCTCACCAACACCGAGCTTCACGACGCTGTGTCCAAGGCTTTCGACCGGCTCCGCCAGAAGGGCGCCTACAAGCAGCTGCTGAAGCGGTGGGGGCTCTCCGAGGGCGCCGTCAGCTGACCAGGCAGGTCCATGTACCGGAGGCCGTCAGCTGAAGCGTGTCCGGGCTGGCGCCCGTTTTGATGGCGCCCCGCACGCGTTGGAAGGTCGCATCCACCATCGTTCCCCGGCCTGAAGGGTAGATCAGCAGGAATCCTGAGGTCGACTGCCAGCTGGCTCCCCCGCTCTGGTCGGCCAGAAGGATCTTGGAAATCCCGTCATGGGCGTTGATGCCGGCATCGCCCCAGGGGCTGAGCTGGTAGCCGTCCGGACCGTGGTATGCGCCGTCGATGGCGACGTGGACGACGTAGCGATGGCGTAGGTCATGCAGAGCTGTGACCAGCCCGTAGTAGTCGGTTCCAGTGCCCGTCGTCCGATCGCAATGGCCGGTGGGGTCGGCGCAGCTCTCGAACGCGCCCGTCAGCTGCACCTGCGCCGGCTCGCAATTCGGGGGCTTCGGCGAAGCCGTGGGCGCCTGGCTCGGAACCCGCCCCGCGGCCGGGCTGGCAGGTGTCTTTAGGAATGCGCTGACCCTGCTTCCTCCGTCGCCCAGCGTGAACCAAAGGACCACGGCGGCGACCAGGCAGAGGCCAACCAGCCCGACGATGCTGGGGGTCGTGCTTGTCCTGCTGTCCTGGTAACCCATGCCTCGATGATCGCACCCAGCCCAGTAGGAGACGCGGCCGGGTTCAGATCCCGAGGTAGGCTCGCTGCACCTCCGGCGACTCCATCAAGTCCTGGGCCGGACCCTCATGCACGACCTCGCCGGTCTCGAGCACGTACCCCCGGTGGGCCAGCTTCAGCGCCATAAGGGCGTTCTGCTCGATCAGCAGGACCGTGGTGCCCTGGTTGTTGATCTCCTGCAAGGTCTGGAAAATGGTCTCCGTCAGCACCGGGGAGAGGCCGAGCGAGGGCTCGTCGAGCAGCAGCAGACGGGGGCGGGGCATCAGCGCCCGGCCGATCGAGAGCATCTGCTGCTCCCCGCCCGACAGCGTCCCGCCGAGCTGAGCGCGCCTCTCCGCGAGCCGCGGGAAGAGCTCGAAGGCTCGATCGATGTCCGCCTGGATGCCGTCTTTGTCCCTCCGCGCGTAGGCGCCCATGAGCAGGTTCTCGTACACCGACATGCGGGCAAAGATGTGGCGGCCTTCGGGGGCCAACGCGATGCCGCGGCGGACGATCGACTCGGCCGAAAGCCCGCCCAGCTCGTCACCTTCGAAGCGAATGCTGCCCGAGGTGGGACGGACCAGCCCTGCGATGGTTCGGACCGTGGTCGACTTGCCGGCTCCGTTGGCCCCGATCAGGGTCACGATCTCGCCCTTGTCGACCCTGACCGTGATGCCCCGCAGCGCCCTGATCACGCCGTAGGAGACGTTGACGTCGGTCAGCTCCAGGAGCAGCTCGCCGTTGGGCTTGGCGGTGGACTGTGGCGCGGGGCCCGCGGTGGCGCTCATGCCCCCTTGCCCAGGTAGGCTTCGATCACCTGGGGATCCTGGCGCACTTCGTGCGGGGTGCCCTCAGCGATCTTGACACCGTGGTCGACCACCGCGACGGAGTCCGATATGCCCATCACCACCTTCATGTCGTGCTCGATCAGAAAGATCGTCACCCCGGAATCGCGGATCTTCTGGATCAACGCGCCGAGCTCCGCCTTTTCCATGGTGTTGGTCCCCGCGGCCGGCTCATCGAGTAGGAGCAGCTCCGGCTGGCTGGCCAGTGCGCGCGCGATCTCAAGGCGTCGCTGCTGACCGTAGGGAAGATTTCGAGCCAGGTCGTCCTGGCGACCGAGGAGGCCGACGTACGCCAGCAGCTTTCGGGCGCTGTCGACCGAATCGCGTTCCTCGCGGCGCTCGAACGGGGTGCGCAGGACCGAGCCCCAATAGCTGGCGCGCATGCGACTGTGGTGGCCGACCAGCACGTTGTCGAGCGTCGACATGTTGGCGAAGAGGCGGATGTTCTGGAAGGTGCGCGCGATACCGGTCTCCGTGATCTGGTGCGGTTTGAGACCTGAGATGCGTTTGCCCCGGAAGAGGACCTCGCCCGAAGTCGGCTCGTACAGCCCGGTGACCATGTTGAAGGCGGTGGTCTTGCCCGCGCCGTTGGGGCCGATCAGGCTGGTGATGCTGCCCGACAGGACATCGAGCTCCAGGTTGTCGACGGCCTTGAGCCCGCCGAACTCCTTGGTCAGGTGGCGCATCTGAAGCAGCGGGGCTCCCGCGGGAGCCATCTCCGGGACCACCGCGCTCGCGGTTGCTGCGCACATCGCCGGCTACGCCTCGGGATCCGCCGTTGGCGGCGCGATCTCGGCCACGATGTCTACGGTCAGGTCGGCGGTGGCCAGCTCGCGTTGACGCTGGCGACTGGGCAGCATTCCCTGGGGTCGGATGATGATCATGAAGACCAGCACGATCCCGAACATGAGCACCCGCAGGGAGCCGAACTGGCCGGTGTAGAAATACGCCAGGCCCACGACCGTCGCGCCCAAGATCACTCCGTAGATGTTGCCCATCCCCCCAACGACCACCATTACCAGCACCAGGATCGAGAAGAAAAAGCCGAAAGAGTTGGGGTCGATGAAATGCTGCGCCGAGGCGAATAGGGCCCCCGTCACGCCGCCGAAAAATCCCCCCGAGGCGTAGGCCAGGAGCTTGAGGTTGCGGGTGTTGATGCCCGAGGCTTCGGCCGCCAGCTCGTCTTCGCGGATCGCTGCCCAGGCCCGACCCACTCGCGACGAGGCGAGGCGAGACACAAAGAAGATCGTGATCAGGACAACTACCAGGATCACGTAGTAGTAGTTCAGAAAGGCCGGGTATTCGAAGCCAAACAGCTCGTGCCGGATCCCGAAGTTGTAGTCCGCGATCCAGATCGGGTCGATCTGAATGATGCCCAGCGGGCCGTTGGTGATGTTGATCGGCTGGAACAGGTTCTGAGCGAACAGGCGGGTGATCTCGCCGAAGCCGAGGGTCACGATGGCGAGATAGTCGCCCCGCAGCCGGAGTGTCGGGTAGCCGATCAGGGCTCCGAAGGCTGCCGCCAGGAGGCCTGCCACGGGCAGCACCAGCCACATTGAGATGTGGAGCCCGTCGCCACCGCTGCCCGCCGGAACCAGGATGTAGATCGTGCGGTGGAGGATGGGGTAGAGCTGGGAGGAGCCGAGCAGCGCGAAGGTGTACGCGCCGACGGCGTAGAAGGCGACGTAGCCGAGGTCCAGCAGTCCGGTGTAGCCGACGACGATGTTGAGGCCGGTTGCCAGCATCACGTAGGTGGCGACTCCGAAGATGATGGTTACGTCGGCGTTGCGGCCGAGGTACACGGACAGCATCGGGGCCAGCGCCGCCAGCGCCAGCAGCAGCACCGGGTGGCGGATGACGCGGCCCAGCACCCGCAGTGGGGGGGGCGCGCCGACCCGCCGGCCTGGGGTCACCGGCCTGATCAGCTTGAGCCGGCCGGCGGCCATCTGCGGCAGGAAGTACACCGCCGCCACCAGCAGCGCCGAAACGCCGAGCGCGACCAGCGGCTCGGTCCCCCGGTCGAAGAGATTGATGTCGGCGAGCGTCATCGGCGGATCAAGCGCGATCGCTGACGGTGGCGCCGAGAATGCCGCGCGGCCTGAAGATCAGCATCACGACCAGGAAGGCAAAGGCGATCGCGTTCTGGTAGCCGGAGTTGAAGAAGCCGCATGAGAGGTTGCTGGCGTAGCTGGCCCCGAAGGCCTCCGCCAGTCCCAGGGCGAAGCCGCCAACCATGGCGCCGGGGATGTTGCCGATGCCGCCGATGACGGCCGCGGTGAAGGCCTTGAGACCCGCCAGGAAGCCCATCACGTTGCCGACCGGGAGCAGCAGCGTCCAGAGCAGGCCGGCCACCGCCGCCAGCCCCGACCCGATGATGAAGGTGAAGGAGATGGTCTGGTCGAGGTTGACTCCCATCAGGGCGGCCGCCTCGCGGTCCTGCGCCACCGCCCGCATGCCGCGTCCCAGCCGCGAATAGCGCACCAGCACCGTCAGACCCACCATCATCAGGACGGACACCACCAGCATCAGGATCTGGACGTAGCTGATGGAGACGCCGAGGAAGATCTTGATGCTGCCCGGAAGCAGCTCGGGGATCTGCAGCGAGCGGGACGAGACGAAGGTCGCGACCCAGGCTTCGAGCACGAAGCTGACGCCCACCGCGCTGATCAGAGGGGCCAGCCGGGGCGCCGAACGGAGCGGCCTATAGGCGACCTTCTCGATCGAGAACCCGAGGACGGCGCAGACCAGGAATGAGAGGACCAGGGCCAGCAGCAGCACCGGGACCACGACCGCCAGGCCCGAGCCCGCGTGCAGCCCGAAGACCGAGACGACTCCGACGGTGACAAACGCCCCGAACATGAAGACGTCGCCGTGGGCGAAGTTGATCAGCTCGAGCACGCCGTACACCATGCTGTAGCCGAGGGCGATGAGGGCGTAGATCGCTCCCAGGGTGAGGCCGTTCACCAGCTGCTGCAGCAGCTGGGCGCCGTTGACGTTGCTCGTCAGCTGGTTAAGGCAGTGTTCCATCCCTGGTCGTTTGCGCCCTCAATGCCGGTGCCGATTCTGTCCAAAAGGATCTTGATAAGAAAAGGATCTTGATAAGAGAACAGGCAGGTCTTGCGACCTGCCTGTTCAGCGTCACTGGCTAACGGCTCAGGTCAGCCTGTAACCGTCTTGACGAAGGTCCACTTACCGCCCTGGCCCTTGTAGAGGCTGAAGACGGCGTTGAGGATGTCGCCGTTGGGGTCGAAGGTGTACGTCTGCGCGATGCCCTTGAAGCCGCTGGTGGCGGCCACAGCGTCGCGGATCTTGGCCTTGTCCTTGCCTGCGGTCTTGATCGCCTTGGCGATGATGTTGCAGGCGTCGTAGGACTCGACCGCGTACTGGACAACGTCCTGGCCGAACTTGGCCTTGTACTTGGTGTTGAAGTCCTGGAAGGCCGGGATCGAGGCGTTGTCCGGGCCGGCGTCGGAGGCGTAGTCGCCGTCGGCGCGACCGCCGTTGACGAAGTACTGGCCCGAGTGGATGCCGTCACCGCCCACCAGCGGGACGTTGAGGCCGAGGCTGCCCATCTGCTTGGATGCCGGACCGGCGACCTCGTAGAGGCTGCCGACGAAGATCGCATCTGGGCTCTTGCCCTTCAAGCTGGTGAGCTGGGAGGTGAACACCCGGTCGTCCTTGGTGGTGTGCTCGTGACCGACGACGGTGCCGCCATCGGCGGTTACGTTCTGCTCCACGAAGTCCGCCAGGCCCTTGCCGTAGGCGGTGGAGTCGTCCATGATCCCGATCTTCTTGAACCCGAGGACCTTGACCATGTAGTCGGCGTCGGCCTTGCCCTGGGCGCTGTCCTCACCGACCACTCGGAAGGCGTACTTGAAGCCCTGGTGGGTGACCTTGTTGTTGGTGGCTGAGGGCGAAATCATGGTCACTGTGTTGTCGTTGTAGATCTTCGAGGCCGGGATGGTGGCACCTGAGTTGAGGTGGCCTACCACGGCGACGACACCGTCGTCGACCAGCTGCTGAGCGGCGGTGACAGCCAGCTGGGCGTCCGCCTGGTCGTCCTTGGCGTCGAGCGTCAGCTTGTAGGTCGTCCCGTTGTCGGCCTTGATGCCACCGGCATCGTTGATCTGGCTGATGCAGAGGTCGACGCCGTTCTTCTCGTCGACACCGACCGCCTGCTCCGCGCCGGTCAGGGGGGCCACCGAGCCGATCTTGAGCGTCTCTGTGGCGCCAGCGGAGCTGCTGCTGCCGCAGGCGGCTAATCCAAGTGAGGCGCAGGCCACCAGGGCCAGCGCACGAGCTCCAATCATTGGGATTCCCCCATGGGCAACCCCGGTGTCCATATGGCTTGAGTTCATGTATTCATCTCCCAGCGGACCCTATGCACCGGCAGGCCCGGCTTTTGGGCAAACGCAGCAACCTATATAACACCTTCGCGCCAGGCTGCGTTAAACGTCTTTGTGACCTTCCCGCGTACCTGTGCGGGGTCGCTTATGAACTCGTAGGCCGCTTTGTCACACGTGGCTATACTTGCCCTTGCTCTGGCCGCCACTGGCGGTCGTTGGCGCCCTTTTCCCCCCTTGGAGGTCCGAACTTGGCCGAAGTCCCCGAGCGGACGAAAACACGGACTCAGCTCGTCGAAGAGGCGATCAACGCCGCCCTCGAGCGCAAGTGGCAAGCGGCGCTGGAGCTGAACCAGGAGATCGCGGAGCGTTTCGGCCTGGATGAGGAGACCCACAACCGCCTGGGCAAGGCCTTCACCGAGTTGGGCAAGCTCGACGACGCCCTGTCCGCCTACCGGGCCACGCTGGAGCTCAACCCGCTCAACGCGATCGCTATCAAGAACGTCAACCGCCTCGAGGCCCTGATCGAGGAGAAGGCGGACCTGCCCAAGGGCCAGGCCGCGGTCGACATCAACCTCTTCGTCGAGGAGATGGGAAAGTCGGCGCTGGCGAACGTGATCCTCGAGCCGGGCTTCGACCCCGCGCTGGTCGCCCCCGGGGACCAGCTCGACCTGGTCGCCGAGGGCGATACCCTCAAGGTGGTCACCAACGGCAAGAAGGCCGTTGGAGCCGTCGAGCCCAAGCTGGCGCGTCGGGTCCTCAAGTTCATGGCCGGCGGCAACAAGTACGCGGCGGTGGTGGCTACCGGCGAGGAGGACTCGCTTCGGATCATCCTCCGGGAGACGTACCAGGCCGCCGACTTTGCCGGTCAGCCGTCGTTCCCGGCCAGCAAGAGCCAGGAATTCCGGGCCTATGCCAAGGATTCCCTGCTCCGGGACGTCGAAACCGAGGAGACCGCCGAGGACGGCGACGAAGAGCTCGCGGGCGGCGCCGATGACGACGACCTCGAGGGTATGCACCCCGTTGAGCCGGGAATGGAAGACGCCGCCGACCTGGCCGACGAGGACAACTCCGACAACTACTAGGCAACTGCCACCGAGGCCACACCAAATGGCGGTGCCGCGCGGGAGGATGGGATGAGCGATCAAGGCTTTGTCGTGGTCACCGGTGCTTCCACCGGCATCGGCCAGACCACCGCCAACCGGCTGGCTGCCCAGGGCTTCGTGGTCTTCGCGGGCGTGCGCAAGGACGCCGACGCGGCCCGGCTGAAGAGCCAGAGCCTGCCCGGGCTGCGGCCGCTGATGATCGATGTCGCCGACGACCGCTCGGTGAAGCGGGCGGCGGCCGAGGTCGAAGAAGCGACCGGGGACGCCGGACTGGTCGGGCTGGTCAACAACGCCGGCGTCTCCTGGGGCGGACCGCTGGAGTTCCAGGACCTGGACGAGATCCGGGCCATGTTCGCCGTCAATCTTTTTGGGCTGATCGCAGTGACCCAGGCGATGCTGCCCATGATCCGGCGTGGTCGCGGCCGCATCGTCAACATCGGATCGATCGGCGGCAAGATGTCGGTCCCGTTTGTGAGCGCCTACTCGGCCACCAAGTTCGGAGTTGAGGCCATCTCAGACGCGCTTCGTGTCGAGCTCCGCCCGTGGGGCATCAAGGTCACCTGTATCGAGCCCGGCTCGATCGCGACCCCGCTCTGGGAACGCGGCTTCGAGCAGTTCGACCGGCAGGTCGAGAAGATGAGCCCCGAGGCGATCGACCTCTACGGAGACCTGATCCCCAGGATGCGCAAGATCGTCGAGCGGCAGGCCGCGGCGGGGATCCCGCCGGCCCGGGTTGCGGACGCCGTCGAGCACGCGCTGACTGCGCCCCGTCCCAAGACCCGCTACCTGGTCGGCAACGACGCCCGCGCTCAGTCGGCACTCCGGCTGGTTCCCGACAAGGGTCGCGACGCGTTGCTGGCTCGAGTTGTCGGTATCCGCAAGAAGGCCTGACCCGGTCGCGGCGGTTCTTGACGCCGACCCCGCCGGTAGGGTAGCTTTACTACGCTAAAGTAATGAAAGTAGCAGTGAAACAAACACCGTCTCAAACATCCACGCCTGGCTTGGCCGCCAGGGCACCGGGCTTCGCCGACCTCCTGCCGGGGGCGGCTAGGCAGCGCCGGGCCCTGGAGGACCGCATGCTGGGCACCTTCTCGTCGTGGGGCTACGAGCTGGTGGAGACGCCCGCGGTGGAGCTGCTCAGCACCCTGGAGCTGGGGGTGGAGCCGGAGCGGGTTCGACGGCTCTTCAAGTTCTCCGACGGTGACGGCCGGATGCTGGCGATGGTGGGCGAGCGGACGGTTCCGGTGGCCAGGCTGGCCGCCGGCCAGCTGCGCCAGGCGCCGCTGCCACTCCGCCTCTGCTACCTCGGCCCCACGTTTGAGGGCCAGCCCGCGCCCGGCTCGGGCCGGCAGGCGTTCCAGGCGGGGGCCGAGCTGATCGGCGCCCACAGCGCGGCTGCCGACGCCGAGGTGGTGGCGATGGCGATCAGCGCGCTGGAGTCGGCCGGGCTCACCGACTTCCAGGTCGAGGTGGGTCACGTCGGGTTCTTCGGAGGCCTGATGGCCGGGTTGGAGCCGGGGCAGCGCTCGCGGGTTCTCGACGCCCTTGCCGGCCGCGACCTGGTGGAGCTGGAGCAGGCTCTGGCGGAGACCGACCTGAGGGCTGCGGAGCAGGAGCTGCTGCTCCGGTTCCCGGCGCTTAGGGGCGACCCGGACATCCTCGGCGCCGCGGTGGCGATGGTCGACAACCCTGTCTCCGAGCAGGCGGTGCGCGAGCTGCACGAGGTCCACGACCTGCTGATCGCTCACGGCGTCTCGGCGCGGTTCAACCTGGACCTCGGCGCGGTGCGCGACTTCGACTACTACACCGGCGTCATCTTCGAGGTCTTCTCGACCAGGCTGGGCGCGCCCATCGCCGCGGGCGGGCGCTACGACGGTCTGCTCGAGCGATTCGGCGTGGCCAGGCCGGCGACCGGGGTGGTGGTGTTCCTGGACCGGGTACAGGCGGTGCTCCAACCAACCGCCCTGCCGGCCGGCGCCGGCCCAATCCTGGTCGGCTTCGAAGGCGAGCCCGCCCCGGCGGTCGCTCTGGCGGCCGAGCTCCGGGCGGTGGGCGAGCAGGTTGTTATGGAGGTGACCTCCAGCACCGACGCCGACCTTTGGCGTCGCGCCACCGAGCTGGCCGCCGCCAGCGTCGTCATCTGCTCCGGTGGCGAGCGATGGACCCTTGACGGTGCCGGCCGCCGCCCCTATTCGGGACGATCGTGATCACCGTCGCCATCCCCACCGGCTATCTGTTGCCCGGCGCCCTGCGCCTGCTCGGCGCCGCCGGCCTGGCCGATGTCAGCCCCGAGGACATCGGCCGCAAACTGGTGCTGCGGCCGAGCCCCGACCTGACCCTGGTGACGGTGCGGCCGCTGGACGTCGCGGTATATGTCGACCACGGTTCCGCGGACCTCGGCATCGTCGGCAAGGACGCCCTCTGGGAGACTGAGCGGGTTCATTACGAGCTGCTCGATCTCGGCTTCGGCGGCTGCCGGCTGGTGATGGCGGTGCCCGAGGATTCGACCCTGGCCGGGCCCCTGACGTGGCCGCCGATGCTCCGGGTGGCGACCAAGTACCTGGGCGCAGCTCGGCGCTACTTCGAGGCGCAGGGCCAGGAGACCGAGCTCATCAAGCTCTATGGATCGGTCGAGCTGGCGCCCTTGATCGGGCTGGCTGACGCCGTCGTCGACCTGACCGCCACCGGGACCACGCTGCGGGAGAACCGGCTTCGGGAGATCGTTGAGATCGGCTCCAGCACCGCCCGCCTGATCGCCAACCAGGTCAGCCTGCGCACCAGGGGCACCGACGTCCAGCGGATGGTGGCGCAGATCCGGCAGGGCGTCGCGGAAGTGGCGGCGTGAGAGTCCGGGTGACGGCATGAGCCGGCGGCTGCAGATCCCCGTCTTTTCGAGCGCGGCCGAATGGACCGCCCAGGTGCCGGCGCGCCGCTTCAACGTGCCGGAGATCCCGCCGGCACAGCTCGACGCCCTTTCGGCAGCGGTCGGTCGGCCGGTCTCCAGCGCGGCTGAGGGGGTCGCCGAGATCGTGCGCCAGGTCGCCGTCGAAGGTGATACCGCGGTCATCGGGCTCACCGCCGCCCTCGACGGGGCACGACCGGAGACCCTGGAGCTGGGTCGCACCGAGTGGGAAGCGGGTGCCGACTCCCTGGGGGTCGAGGCCCGGAGCGCCATCGACGCCGCGGCTGCCCGGATCGAGGCCTTTCACGCGCTCCAGCTGCCCCGCGTGCTGAGCCTGGGCGAGCTGGAACTCCGACCCGAGCCGCTTCGGCGCGTCGGCATCTACGTCCCTGGAGGGCGGGCAAGATATCCCAGCACGGTGCTGATGAACGCCATCCCGGCGCGGCTGGCCGGGGTCGGCGAGGTCGTCATGGTCACCCCGCCCGACGCCGAAGGCAGGATCACACCGGCGGTGCTCTACGCTGCCCGGCTGGCCGGGGTGTCGCGCATCTTCAAGGTCGGCGGCGCGCAGGCGGTGGCGGCGCTCGCCTACGGGACGCAGACCATCCCCGCGGTCGACAAGATCACGGGGCCGGGCAACACCTTCGTGGTCCTGGCAAAGCGCGCGGTCTACGGCATCGTCGACATCGACGGGCTGGCGGGGCCGAGCGAGATCCTCGTCATCGCCGACGACAGCGCCAACCCCACCCAGATCGTCGCCGACCTGGCCTCCCAGCTGGAACACGACCCGGTGGCCTGGGCGGTGCTGCTGACCGACTCGGCCGAGCTGGCCGCAACGGTCGCCTCGGAGCTCTCGGCGGACCAGCTCGCCAACCGTTTCAGCGCCGAGGTGGCCGATCTCCGCGCCGCCGCGGTCGTCGTCGAGAGCCTGGACCAGGCGGTCGAGCTGGCCGCCGACTTCGCCCCCGAGCACCTCGAGCTGCTGGTCCGCGACCCCGACCGGCTGCTCCCCAGCGTCCGCTGCGCCGGCATGGTGTTCGTCGGCGCCGAGTCGCCGGTGCCGATGGGCGACTACGTCGCCGGCAGCAATCACACGCTGCCAACCGGTGGGGCGGCGCGGTTCAACTCGCCGCTGGGCGTCTACGACTTCTACCGCTGGACGTCGGTGGTCCGGCTGACACCCGGGACGGCGGCGGCGGTCGCGCCGGTCGGCATCGAGCTGGCGAAGATCGAAGGACTGGTGGCGCACCAGCGATCGTTGGAGGTGCTGATGGAGCGGCTAACCGCTGAGGAGGCCGGATGACCAAGAAGAAGGCATCGGGGCAGGCGCGTCCGGCGCGACAGGCGCGAATCGAGCGGAACACCCGCGAGACGCAGCTGAAATGTCGTCTCACGCTCGACGGCAAGGGCGACTCCAAGGTGGACACCGGGCTGCCGTTCCTGGACCACATGCTCGAACAGACGGGCCGGTACGCGGGTTTCGGGCTGCAGCTCTCCGGCCGGGGGGATGTGGAAATCGACGAGCACCACCTCACCGAGGACGCCGGCATCGTATTCGGCCAGGCGCTCAGCCAGGCGCTGGGGAATCGGGCCGGAATCGTTCGATTCGGGTCCGCCTACGCGCCCCTCGACGAAGCCCTGTCGCGGGTGGTGGTCGACCTGAGCCGGCGGCCGCACTGCTTTTTCGAAGACGGAGGCAAGCTTCGCGGCCGATCCGGCAGCTACGCCACCGAGAACCTGGTGGAGTTCTTCAACGCCTTCGCCATCCACGCCGGCGCCACCATCCACGTCGACTACATCCGTGGCCGCGACCGTCACCACGTCGCCGAGTCGATGTTCAAAGCCTTCGGCCTGGCGCTTCGAGAGGCCGTAGCCATGGGCGGAAAGGGCGTGCCCTCGACCAAGGGCATTCTCTGAGCCATGGCGGCGCGGATCGCCGTGGTCGACTACGGCGTGGGCAACCTGCGCAGCGTGCGCCGGGGACTGGAGCACGCCGGCGCCGAGGTCGACGTGACCGCCGACCAGTCGGTGCTGGCTGACGCCGGCGGGATCGTGCTTCCCGGAGTCGGCGCCTTCGCGCCGGCCCGCCACAAGCTCGCCGACTCCGGGCTCGACGCCTTCCTGGTCGACCAGGCCGCCGCCGGCAAGCCGATCCTGGGCGTCTGCCTCGGGTACCAGCTGCTCTTCGAGTCGAGCTACGAGGACGGCCGGACGGCCGGCCTGGGGCTGCTCCCGGGTCCGGTGCGGCGGCTGGTCAACACGCCCGACCGCAAGGTGCCTCACATGGGTTGGAACCGGGTCCGCCAGGTGGCGGCCGACCTACTTTTTCGCGACATTCCCGATCGGGCCTACTTCTACTTCGTGCACAGCTACTACCCCGAGCTCAAGGGCGGCCGGGAGGTCCTGGGCACGGCCGACTACGGTCGCACCCTCTGCGTCGTCGCCCGCAGCGGCTCGGTGGCGGGGACGCAGTTCCACCCCGAGAAGAGCGGCGCCAGCGGCCTCCGCCTGTATGCCAACTTTGTCGCCGGCTGCGTCTCCGCGGCGGCCTGACCGATGCTCGCCCGTCGCGTGATTCCCTGCCTCGACGTGACCGGAGGTCGCGTGGTCAAAGGCACGCGCTTCCTGGAGCTGCGCGACGCCGGCGACCCGGTTGAGCTGGCCGCTTTCTACGACCGGGGCGGCGCCGACGAGCTGGTCTTCCTGGACATCACGGCGTCCTCGGACGCCCGGGCGATCCTTATCGACGTGGTCAAGGCCACCGCCGACCAGGTCTTCATCCCGCTGACAGTGGGCGGCGGCGTGCGAACCGTCGAGGACATGACCGCGCTGTTGGAGTCCGGCGCCGACAAGACCGCGGTCAACACCGCCGCCCTCAACCGTCCCGAGCTTATCGCCGAGGGCGCGCGGCTGCTGGGAGCCCAATGCGTGGTCCTGGCGATCGACGCCAAGCGCCGCACCGACCCTGGTGGGTGGACGGTCTTCAGCCACGGCGGGCGCATCGACACCGGGCGCGACGCCATCGAGTGGGCGCGGGAGGGGGTGGAACGCGGCGCCGGCGAGATCCTGCTGACCAGCATGGATCGCGACGGGACCCGCGACGGCTATGACCTGGAGCTGACCTCTGCGATCGCCGCCGCGGTGCCGGTGCCGGTGATCGCGTCTGGCGGCGCCGGCGAGCCGGAGCACCTGCGGGCGGCGCTGGCGGAGGGTGCGGCCGACGCCGCGCTGGCGGCTTCGATCTTCCACTTCGGCGAGTACTCGATCGCGGATACCAAATCCTATCTCGCCGAGCACAAGGTGCCGGTGCGGCTGGAGGCAGGGGTATGAGCGAGATGGAGGGCGAGACAGCCGGCGCGATCACAGATCCCGACTTCTCCGCCGGGCTGATCACGGCGGTGGTCCAGGACGTGGCCGACGGCGCGGTCCTGATGGTCGCGCACATGAACAGGGAGGCGTACCGGCGGACGCTTGAGACCCGGCGGGCGTGGTTCTGGAGCCGCTCCCGCGGGCAGCTCTGGCAGAAGGGCGAGACGTCGGGCAACCTGATGGACGTGGACGCGATCAGCATCGACTGCGACGGCGACGCCGTCTTGCTGCGGGTCCACCCGCACGGCCCGGCGTGCCACACCGGCGAGCGGAGCTGCTTCCACAACCCCGCGGGGGGCTAGGCTTCCCCGCGCCCTGCAAATTTATGCAGGATCGACGTATACTCATGCGATGTCCGCCAGGAAGACGGTTGCCGTCATCGGAGCCAACGGGTACGCCGGCGCCACCGCCGTGCAGCTCCTCATGCGCCACCCCGAGGTGGAATTGGTGCGCGCCACCTCGCGCAGCTTCGCCGGTGACAAGCTCAGCGCCGCGGTCCCCGGGGTCGACAGCGACCTCGAGCTGATCGCCGATCCCGACCCCGGGGACGCCGAGATCGTGGTGGTCGCCCTGCCGCACGGCATGACCGCGGGCCTGGCGGGGACCTGGCGCGATGCCGGCAGGACGGTGATCGACCTGGGCGCTGACTTCCGGCTCAAGGACCCGACGGTCTATAAGAAGTGGTACGGCGCCGAGCACGCCGACATTGCGCTGCTCGACGAAGCCGTTTTCGGTCTGCCGGAGATAGCCGAGGGCGACCTCCAGGGAGCCCGGCTGGTGGCCTGCCCTGGCTGCTATTCGACGGCTGCGATCCTCGCCCTCTACCCGGCAGTCACCTCGGGGCTGGCGCGGCCCGACTTCGTCGTCGACGCCGCCAGCGGCGTCAGCGGCGCCGGCCGCTCGCTGGGGCTGGACTACCACTTCGCCGAGGCGTCCGAGGACTTCAAGGCATACGGCGTCGGCGGGCACCGGCACCTGCCCGAGATGGAGCAGGCCCTGGCCCTGGGCGGAACGCCCCCACGCCTGACCTTCGTGCCCCACCTGGTCCCGATGGTGCGCGGCATCCTGGCGACGTGCTATTTCGACCTCACCGAGGGCACCACCATCGGCGAACTGCGTGATGCGTACTCCGAGACCTACCAGGGCTCGCCCTTCGTCCGGATCGTCGACACGCCACCCCGGACCAAAGAGGTCTCCGGTACCAACCTCTGCCTCATCAACGTGGCCGAGCAGCCGCTGGTCGGGCATCCCTCTCGCGCCATTGTGGTCGCCGCCATCGACAACCTCATGAAAGGCGCGTCGGGGCAGGCGGTGCAGGCGCTCAACCTGGTCATGGGCTGGCCCGAAACCACCGGGCTGGACGTCGCCGTCCGGTGGCCGTGACCTCCCCGATGGTCGAACCGCTCCGACCCAGTCTGGGCGTCACCGCCCCCCTGGGATACCTGGCCGGCGCCGCCGCGGCGGGGATCAAGTCCGCCGACGCCGGCGAGGTTGCCGGCGCCCCCGGCCGTCTCGACGTCGCCGTTCTCTATTCCGAGCGCCCCGCCACCGCCGCGGCCGTCTTCACCACCAACCTGGTTAAGGCAGCGCCGGTGGTGATCAGCCAGCTCAACCTCAAGGACGGCCACGCCAGGGCCCTGGTGGTGAACTCGGGCAACGCCAACGCCTGCACCGGCAGCCAGGGCTTCAAGGACGCCCTGGTGATGGGCAAGCTCGCCGCCGACGCCCTCGACCTGGATCCCGCCGAGGTCCTGGTCGCCTCCACCGGCGTCATCGGCCGGCCCCTGCCGATGGCCAAGATCGAGAGTGGCGTGGTCGCCGCCGCCGCGCGTCTCGACAGCGGTCATGGCGAGGCTGCCGCGGACGCGATCATGACCACCGACACCCGGCGCAAGCAGGCCGTCGCGCACTTCAGCCACGGCGGCCACACCTACACCATCGGCGGGATGGCCAAGGGCTCGGGGATGATCCATATCAACATGGCGACCATGCTCGGATTCCTGACCACTGACGCGCCGCTCCCTGCCGCGGAGCTGCAGCGGGTGCTGTCGCGCTGCGTCGAGCGCACCTTCAACATGGTCACCGTCGACGGCGACACCAGCACCAACGACATGCTCGCCGTCTTCGCCAACGGCGCCGCCGGCGGCGGCCCGCTGCTGGCGGGAGCGGGCTTGGAGGCGTTCGAAGCCGCGCTGGAGTCCGTGTGCGTCGACCTCAGCAGGCAGATCGCCCGTGACGGCGAAGGGGCCACCCGGATGTTCACAGTGGAGGTCACCGGCGCTGCCGGTGAAGACGACGCCCGCAAATTGGCGCGGACGGTGGCGTCCTCCAACCTGGTCAAGACGGCGATCCACGGCGGCGATCCGAACTGGGGCCGGATCGTGGCGGCTCTGGGACGCGCCGGCGCCGAGCTGGTGCTGGACCGTCTCACCGTCACCGTCGGCGAGGCCGTCGTCGTCCACCACGGCGCCGGCATCGCCGAGGTCGACCTTGACCAGGTCCGGGCCGCCTTCGAGAGCGACGAGGTGAGGATCTCCTGCGAGCTCGGCCTGGGCGATGGCGCGGCCACCGCCTACGGCTGCGACCTGTCCGCCGAATACGTCCACATCAACGCCGACTACACAACTTGATAAAGGGAGTCGCAATGAACATCGAAGCGCGGGTCCAGCGATGAGTGTCGAGAGACTGGAAGCGGTCAAAAAGGCCGGGGTCCTGGTGGAGGCGCTGCCGTTCATTCGCCGGTTCCACGGCGACACCATCGTGGTCAAGCTCGGCGGCTCGTCGATGGAGGACGCCAAGGCCAACGTGCTTGAGGACATCGTGCTGCTGCGATACGTCGGCATCAACCCGGTGGTGGTCCACGGCGGCGGCCCCGACATCACCGCGTGGCAGGAGAAGCTCGGCATCGAGAGCCGCTTCGTCGACGGCCTGCGGATAACCGACGAAAAGTCGATCGAGGTCGTCAAGATGGTGCTGACCGGCAAGATCAACCCCGAGCTGGTCTCGGCGCTCAATGGGCTGGGCGGGCAGGCGGTTGGGATGTCGGGAGAGGACGGGCCATGCATCCTGGTCAAACCGATGGTCGGCATCGAGGGCGTCGACATGGGCCTGGTGGGCGAGGTCGCGCAGGTCAACCCGGAGCCGATCAGCGCGCTGCTGGAGCGCAACTACATCCCCGTGATCGCCTCGCTCGGCCTGGGGTACGACGGCAAGTCCTACAACGTCAACGCCGACACGGTGGCCGCCGAGCTGGCGGTTGCGCTGGGAGCGCGGAAGCTGATCCTGCTCACCGACGTCGAGGGCATCAAGGACAAGTCGGACCAGCTGATCAGCGAGATCCGGGCCCACGACGTCAGCGACAAGATCGAGGACGGCACCATCACCGGGGGCATGATCCCCAAGGTCAAGGCCGCGGTCCGCGCCCTTGCCGGGGTGGAGAAGGCCCACATCATCGACGGGCGCGTGCCCCACGCGCTGCTGCTGGAGCTGCTCACCGCCGAGGGTATCGGCACCATGATCGTGCCCGGATGACTGACACCATCGGAGCCGGCCTCGAGGCGCTGGCCGAGGCCGAGCACACCTATTTGATGCACACATTCACCCGGCAGCCCGTGGAGCTGGTTCGCGGCGACCGCTGGAACCTCTACGACCCCGAGGGCAACGAGTACCTCGACTTCGTCGCCGGCATCGCCGTCAACCTGCTGGGCCACAATCACCCCGACCTGGTCGAGGCGATCAGCCGGCAGGCGGCCCAGGCGATCCACCTCAGCGACCTCTATTACAGCCGGCCCCAGGTCGAGCTGGCCAAGCGCCTCAACCAGCTCGGCTTTACCGGCCGGGCCTTCTACTGCAACAGCGGGGCCGAGGCCAACGAGTGCGCCATCAAGATCGCCCGGAAGTGGGGCAAGCAGGAGCGCTACGGCGCTTTCGAGATCATCTGCGCCAACCAGAGCTTCCACGGCCGGACCCTGGCGGCGATCGCGGCCACCGGCCAGCCCAAATACCAGAAGCCATTCCTGCCCATGCCCGAGGGCTTCGCCCACGTCGACTACAACGACCTCGGCGCCATCAAGGAGGCCACTGACGAGCGCACCGTCGCGATCCTGCTGGAGCCGGTCCAGGGCGAGTCGGGGATCGTGCCGGCCAGCCAGGAGTACCTCGAAGGCGTGCGCGCCTGGTGCGACGAGCACAACCTGCTGATGATCCTCGACGAGGTCCAGACCGGGGTCGGCCGGACCGGCTTCTTCTATGCCTTCCAGGCTTACGGCATCACCCCCGACGTCGTCACCCTCGCCAAGGGACTGGGCGGCGGCGTCCCCATCGGCATCTGCCTGGCCGGGCCTCGAGCCGACGTGCTCGGCCCCGGCGAGCATGGCTCCACCTTTGGCGGCAACCCGCTGGCATCGGCGGCGGCGCTGGCGGTGCTGGACGTCCTGGAGCGGGACTCGGTCGTCGAGAACGCGCGCAACGTCGGCGCCTACCTGCTGGAAGAGCTGCGCCGCCTGGTCGCCGACTTCGACTGCGTCGCCGACGTTCGGGGCTCGGGACTGATGGCGGCGATGGTGCTGGACCGGGACATCGCCAAGGCGGTGGAGGCCGGTGCCCTGGAGCACGGCCTGCTGGTCAACGCCATCGGCGACCGGGTCATCCGGATGGTGCCGCCGCTGATCATCGGCAAGCCCGAGGTCGACCGTGCCATCGCCATCCTGGAGCAAGTGCTCGACCTGGTAATGGGCCACGTGCCGGCGCCGCCCAAGACACCGGCGCCGCCGCAGGCAGGCTGATGATCGGCGACAAGGCGCACCGGCAGCGCGCCATCCTGGAGCTGGTCAAGAGCCGGCCCATCCATACCCAGGAGGAGCTGGTCAAAGAGCTGCGCCGCCTCGACCACCCCGTGACCCAGGCCACCGTCAGTCGCGACATCCGGGAGCTGGGGCTGCTGCGCGAGCCCGGCCCCTCGGGCAGCCGCTACGCCGTTCGCGGCGGCCTCGGACTGCGCGCCGGCCAGGTGCTGCGCGACTTCATCACCTCGGTCGACGGAGTGCAGTTCATGTCCGTGGTCCGCACCCCGCCGGGAACGGCCAACCTGGTGGCGGTGGCTATCGACGAGGCCGGCTGGCCGGAGGTGGTGGGCACGGTTGCCGGCGACGACACCGTGCTTGTGATCTCGCCCGACGTCCGCGCCCGCCGGGCGCTGGAGCAGCGCCTGATCGCGGTGGAGCCGGAGCCGGTAGGGAACGGGGCGTGAGCAAGAAGCTGGTGCTCGCCTACTCCGGAGGGCTGGACACCTCGGTGGCCATCCACTGGCTGGCGGAGCGCGACTACGAGGTGCTGGCGCTGGCGATCGACCTGGGCGAGGCCAAGGACCTGGACGCGGTCATGAGCCGAGCCCTCAAGCACGGCGCCACCCAGGCGTTCACTGTCGACGCGCGTGATCTCTTCCTGCGCCATTTCGTCTGGCCCACGCTCCAGGCAGGCGCCCTCTACGAGGGGCGCTACCCATTGGCGACGGCGCTGGGCCGGCCCCTGATCGCTAAGCTGATGGTCGATCTCGCCCGCGAGGAGGGCGCCACGGCGGTGGCCCACGGCTGCACCGGGAAGGGCAACGACCAGGTGCGTTTCGATGTCGCCACCGGCGCGCTGGCCCCCGACCTGGAGGTGGTCGCGCCGGTGCGCGAGTGGGGCATGACCCGCGAGGAGGAGATCGAGTACGCCAGGCAGCACGGCGTAGAGGTCCCCGCCACCGTCGAATCGCCCTACTCGACCGACGTCAACCTCTGGGGCCGGTCGATCGAGGCGGGCGTCCTCGAGGATCCCTGGCAGGAGCCTCCGGCCGATGTCTTCGCCTGGACGGCGGCGCCGGAGGGGGCGCCGGCCAAAGCCTCGTACGTCGAGATCAAGTTCGAGCGTGGAATCCCTGTGGGCCTCGACGGCGAGGAGCTCGAGCCGGTGGAGCTGGTGTCGCGGCTCAACGCCATCGGTGGCGAGCACGGCGTCGGCCGCATCGACATGGTCGAGAACCGCCTGGTCGGGATCAAGTCGCGCGAGATCTACGAGGCACCGGCGGCGGTGATCCTGACCACCGCCCACGAAGCCCTGGAGTCGGTAGCGCTTTCCAAGGACGTGGCGCGCTTCAAGGCCAAGGTCGCCGCCGAGTGGGCCGACCTGACCTACAACGGGCTCTGGTTCTCGGCCCTCCGCCAGGACCTTGCGGCCTTTGTCGCCAGCACCCAGGAGCACGTGTCCGGGGAGGTGCGGCTCAAGCTGCTGCGCGGCGCCCTGCAGGTTGTCGGTCGCAAGGCGCCCGACTCGCTCTACCGGCTGGAGCTGGCAACCTACGGCAGCGGCGACGCCTTCGACCAGGGCGCTGCCAAGGGCTTCATCCACCTCTGGGGTCTGCCGCTGCGGACCCAGGCCCGGGTCCAGGGCTTGCTTGGCGATGGCGCCCAGAACAGCCTGCTGCCGCCCGACATGAAGCGGCTGCGCGCAGCGGCCGAGCCGCCGGCGGACGCGCCGGAGACGACTGATTCCATTGGCTGACAAGCCGGTGACGCCAGGCGACGTCGACGGCGGCAAGCTCTGGGGCGGGCGGTTCAGCGCCGGCCCGTCGAAAGCGGTCGAGGCGTTCACCAGCTCGCTGGCGGTGGATCGCCGCCTCTACCGCGAAGACATCGCGGGCAGCATCGCCCACGCCCGGATGCTGGGCGCGACCTCGATCATCCCCGCCGCCGACGCGCAGCGCCTGGTCAAAGGCCTGCAGGCGGTGCGGCGCGAATTTGACGACGGCAGATTCGAGTTCGTCGACGGTGACGAGGACATCCACAGCGCCATCGAGCGACGCCTCCACAAGCTCCTCGGCGCCGAGGTCGCCGGCAGGCTTCACACCGGCCGAAGTCGAAACGACCAGGTCGCGCTCGACCTACGGATGTACGCGCGTGGGGCCATCGCCGATCTTGGCGAAGGCGTTTGCCGGCTCCAGGCGGTGCTCCTCAAGCTGGCGCAGGACCATCGCGACACCGTCATGCCGGCCTACACCCACCTGCAGCGGGCGCAGCCGACGACCCTGGCTCATCACCTGCTGGCCTATGTCGCCATGCTGCAGCGGGACTTCGACAGACTCCAGGACGCTTTCGACCGGGCGGACATCATGCCGCTGGGATCTGGGGCCGCCACCGGCAGCAGCCTGCCGCTGAAGCGAGAGCAGGTGGCCAAGGCGCTCGATTTCGCCTCGGTCTCGCAGAACAGCCTCGACGCGGTCAGCGATCGGGACTTCGTTGTCGAGATCGAGTCGGCCTGCGCGCTGGTGATGGTGCATCTCAGCCGTCTCAGCGAGGAGCTGGTTCAGTGGGCGTCCACTGAATTCGGCTTCATCGAGCTGCCCGACGAATACGCCACCGGCTCCAGCCTGATGCCGCAGAAGAAGAACCCCGATGTCCCCGAGCTGGTCCGGGGCCGGACGGGTCGGGTGATCGGCGAGCTGACTTCGATGCTGGCCACCCTGAAGGGGCTGCCGCTGGCCTACAACCGCGACCTCCAGGGCGACAAGGAGAGCTTCTTCTCGGTCGTCGACACCACCGGGTCGTGCCTTGAGATCCTGGCCCGGATGCTGCCGCGACTTGGTTTCAAGACCGAGGTGATGGCGGAGGCGGCGTCTGACCCGGCGCTGATGGCGACCGAGGTCGCGGACTACCTGGTCACCAAGGGCGTCGCCTTCCGCAAGGCCCACCAGCTGGTCGGCAAGGCGGTGCGGCGGGCGCAGACCCGGAGGGTCTCGCTGGCGGACCTGGAGCTGGGGGAGTGGCAGGCGATCGACGGGGTCTTCGATTCCGAGGTGGCGCAGCTCTTCGATCCCCGCCGGGCGCTGGCCCGGCGGCAATCGACAGGCAGCGCCGGGCCGGCGCCGGTGAAGCGAGCCCTGCTTCGGGCGACGCTTGCGGTGAAGCGCAACCGCGACTGGCTGGCCGCCAACCAGCCGCGGTACTGAGGTTCCTTCGACTTACACTCGGCCCATGCTGCTGGCCATAGACATCGGCAACACCAACACCGTCCTGGGTGCCTTCAACGGCGAGAACCTGGCCCAGCACTGGCGCATCGCCACACGTGCCGACGCCACCGGGGATGAGCTGGGGGTGACGCTGCGCGGCCTTTTCGCCAGCTCTGAGGTGTCCACCGCCGACATCGATCACGTCATCGTTTCCAGTGTCGTCCCGGTGCTGAACGAGGCCGTGGTCGACATGTGTGCCCGGCACCTCGGCATCACCCCGCTGGTCGTTGGCCCCGGCGTTCGGACCGGAGTCCAGATCCGGTACGACAACCCCAAGGAGGTGGGCGCCGACCGCATCGTCAACGCGGTCGCGGCGTTTCGCAAGTACGGTGGCCCGGCCGTGGTGATCGACTTTGGCACCGCCACCACCTTCGACGCGATCGCCGCCAACGGCGACTACCTGGGCGGCGCGATCGCCCCGGGCATCAGGATCTCGATGGAGGCGCTCTTCTCGCGCGCCGCCAAGCTGCCCCTGGTGGAGCTGATCCCGCCCCGGGAGGGCAACGTGATCGGCAAGAACACCGTCGAGTCGATGCAGGCGGGGATCATCTTCGGGTTTGTCGGACAGATCGACGGCGTAGTCGAGCGGATGCGCGCCGAGCTAGGCGGCAGCTGCCACGTGATCGCCACCGGCGGCCTGGCGGCGCTGGTCAACGCGCACTCGCGGTCGATCGAGGTGGTCGACGAGAACCTGACCCTGGAGGGCCTTCGCCTCCTCTACGAACTCAACCAGGCCGAGGGGTAGAGCTCCGGACGGTCGCTAGTTAGAGTACGCCGCCCAGTTGAAGAACCCGGCGTCGACCACCGCTCCGACCAAGCACCCGAGCGCCAGCGACGCGATCGCGTGCCTTGTGGACAGCCGCTGCAGGGGCCGGAGCACGAGCGCGGCCTCAACGACCGCCAGCGCGATCAAGGCAATTCCCAGGGACATCAGGGCGGCATACCCGACGGCCAAGAGGACCGTTATCAGCCCCGCCGTGACGGCGACGGAGGCAAATGGCGGAGCGAGCTCGGCGACGAGCGCCACGACGCCGAAAAGGACCAGCAGGCCGGCAAACGGCAGCGTGGACCACAGCTCCTCCGGCTGGTGGAGGTGAATCCACCAGAGGTAGGCGCCGGCGGCGGCGATCATCGCGATCGCGACCAGGATTCCCGGGCGCAGCAGGGTGCCACGCTGCCCGCCGGCGCTCACAGCTCGACCCCGTGGGCCTCCAGGTGCTCGCGGAACCCGCGCGGGTGGAAGCCGAAGGTCTTGTCGACGGCGTCGATCTCGGTGGTGTTCTCGAAGCCGAAGAGCTCCAGCGACGCCCTGGTCAGGGGCGGGTGTGGGAGCAGTCCCATCAGAGGCGCCTGCAGCCTGGCCACCCACAGGGGGAGGGGAGCCTTGATGCGCCGCTTGCCCATCGCCGAGCAGATCGTCTGGATGATCTCGCGGAAGGTGACGTACTGGCTGCCGCCGATGGCGACCGAGCGACCGGTCAGGCTCTCGACATCGATCGCCTTGACGACGCAGGTGACGACGTCCTCGACCCAGATCGGCTGGAAGCGGAGCCCGCCTCCGCCCAGCAGCGGCACCACCGGCGACGACGTCACCAGCCGCGCGAGGGCGGCGACGAACTCCGCGCCGTCGCCGAACTGCACCGACGGCTGGATGATGACCGAGGGGATGGAACCGGCGCGAACGGCCTCTTCCATCGCCCATCGCGTGGCCATGTAGGTCCCGGCGGAGGCCGGCTTGGTTCCGAGCCCGGACATCACCACCATCCGCCGCACACCCGCGGTCGCCGCGGCCGCGACCAGGTTCTCGGTGCCCTGGCGGTTGATCGCGTCGTAGGCGCCCCGGTAGGGCTCCTTCAGGTTGGCGGTGATGGCGACGCAGTGGATCACGGTATCCACGCCGCCTACCGCGGTCGGCAGCGAATCCGGCTTGGAGACGTCGGCCTCGACGACCGGCACCCCGGGCGGCCCCGAGTAGCGCGCCGCGTCTCGCACCATGACCCGAAGGTGGCGGCCCTCGGCCGTCAGCCGCGAGACCACGTGGCGGCCCACGAATCCGCTGGCGCCGGTGACCAGGATCGTCATGCCTGAGTTCTCAGCGGGCGCGGACCGAGGCGCATCGCACCAAACGTCACAGCGGCGATGGCCAGCGCGTCGGCGGGCAGGAACAGCAATCCGATGCTGAAGCCGGTCAGGAACGTCAGTCCCAGCAGCGCGACCGTCGCGACGCAGAGAACCACGAAACCCAGCGTCCAGTTGGTAAAGGCGTGTAGCGCCGCCCCGGCGGCGATCGCCAGAAGCCCGACAACCACTGCGGCGACGACGACCGCCAGGGCGCCGGATATCCCGCCGGAGGCGAGGCTGTGGGCCCGGGTCACAGTCGTGGCCGGTTGAGGAATCGCCGACAGCGCCGGGCAGGGCGGCGTGGCGCAGACGCCCACCGTCGCTATGCGCGTGCTGACCGACACCTCGATGTTGGCTAACAGCGCCACCGCCAAGCCGGCCAGCCCGACCGCGGTCGCGCCCAGGCCGGTGCCCGCTTCGGCGAGGCCGAATCCGGCGCCAGATGAGCCGCTTGTTCCGGCCACGGATGTGTTCATTTGGTCCTCCGGCGAGGGGCCAGCCGGCCGACAGCCTGGTGCAGGTCTTCCAGCTTCAGCAGGGCGTTGACGGCGCGATCGATGGTCCCGTGAAAATCGCGGATCGCCTCCAGCCTGGTTTTCAGGAAGCGGTACTCGTCGCTCGGCACCTGCTGCCTGTCGTCCTCAAGCGCGGCCAGGGCGCGCCTGGTGCTCGCCAGCGCCTGGTCGAACTCCTGCTTCTGGCGCTCCCGCAGGATGGAGCGGGCGAAGGCCCAGAGGTCTGCCTGGGGCGCGTAGTAGTCCTTGCGATCGCCGGGCCGAAAGCTCTTGGTCACCAGTCCCAGCCGGAGCAGCGCCCGCAGGTTGGTGCTGGCATGGCCCTTGGTGATGCCCACGGCTTGGACCAGCTCGTCCATGGTCATCGGTTCCGGGCTGAGGTAGAGGACCGCCCAGATCTGGCCCATCGCCCGGCCGATGCCCCAGAACTCACCGATGCCGCCCATGCCATCGACGAAGGTGGCGCGAACGTTTTCGGCGCCGGCGGAGGGTTGGTCTGGGGTTGTTTGAGCAGCCATAATGTTTAGAACTTACTAAACATACAATATTGGCGATATCTCCGCAAGCTCAGTGGCGCGCCCGGCGTAACAGTTTTGGGGCGATCCCACTTAAGGTGGTGTGCGTCAAGCGCCACGTTGCGAAGGAGGGATTCGGTGGACCTGAGTAGTGAGCAGGATCGGGCTCTCTACGAAGCCTGGCTGGAGTGGGCCAACCGCGAGCTCAAGGGCTCGAAGGCGCGCATCGAGGCCGCCGCCGCCGCGGCGGTGGACGCCGCGGTGGTGACTCGCGACATCGACGCCGCCCAGCAGGCGGCCCGGCTGGCGGTGATAACCCCCGCGACTGCGCGCTCGGCGGCGGTCGCCGCCCAGGTCGCCCACGCGGACTACGTCGCCGCCGAGCTGTCCGGATTCCAGGCGACATACCCGGGGAGGTCCCTCACCGTGGCCGACGCAATCGCCTGGTATCGCCGGCGACGGATCGCCCTCGGCGGGGCTCCCGAGGTTCCGGAAGGGAGCGCAACCAGCGCAGCCACCGCCGGGTTGCCATGGGCGAACGTGCCAGTCTCGGCGCCCGCCGCGCCGGCCACTCCCACAGCGGCCCCGGCCGCGCCCATGTTCTCCGGCGACCAGGGGGTGCTGATCCTTTCGTACATCGGCGCCTTCCTGCTGATCGTCGCCATCCTGCTTTTCGAGGTCTACGGCCTGGGTGGGATCAATGGACCGACCCAGTTCGTGCTGGTGCTTCTGCTCAACCTGTTCTTCGGAGGCGTGGGTTGGGCCTGCCTGCGTCAGCCTCGGCTCCGGGTGGTAGGCACCACCTACGTGGGCATCTTCGCGCTGACCACCCCGCTGGTGCTGGTGGCCGCCTACGAGTTCCTCTTCCTGAAGCAGTACGGCATATCAGCCGACGCGGCCCTGTTCGTCGGTGGCGTCTACTGCTGCGCGCTCTACGGACTGCTCGCGACCCGACTCGGATCCGGGGGCTACGCATGGCTGAGTCTGGCCAGCCTTCCGTTCGCCGCCTACGGCGCCGTCGCCGCCGCCGGTTTTCGCGACTGGAGCGGGCTTGCCTTCACGCTAGCGGCGATGGTCTACGTGTACCTCGGGCGCGCCGGCTCGGACCGGGTGGACAGCCGCGGATCTGTATTCAGGGCCCCGGCCGAGGTTCTCGCTCACGTGGTATCGGCCCTCGCCATCCTGACCAGCCTGTCGTTCGCGGGTCGAGAGCTGGCCGGCGAGCCGTCGGCGGGGTCCCAGGATCTGGTCGCGCCCTACCTGCCTCTGACGTTCGCGGCGCTCAGCCTTCTCTATTCGGCCTACGCGCGCGAGCGCCGTGGCGGTGCCGGCTGGATGTTGGCGGCCGCCGGCGTGACCTTGACGATGCTCAGCGGCGTGGTCACCTTCCGCGGCGACTCTACGGCCGCCGCCCTCGCCCTGCTGGCCTTGGCCCTGGCCTACGCCGCCGGGGCGAGCCAGGCGCCCGACCGATCCCTGGCGAGCTTCCTTCGCGCGGGAGCTGCGATCCAGGCGCTCGCCTGCGCCGTCTTCCCGGTGCACCCCGACCCGCTCCAGGCCGTGCTCCTGCTGGCCGCCTCCACGGTCGGCGTCTTTCTCACCGTGGACAGCGGTGAGCCGCTCTGGCTGCTGCTCGCCGGGTCGCTCTTCGCGGTGGCGTGGTTCTGGGTCCTCAGGGTGGTGATATCGCTGCCTGAGAAGGCCACGCCCTCGACCCTGGCGTTGGGCTACAGCCCGCTTCCGCCGTTCTTCTTGGCGATCGCGGCTGTCGGGCGGAGAGCGGCGCCGGAGTCCCGCGTCTGGAAGTGGCTTGGCCCGATGGAGTTGATGGCGGCGGTTATCGCCGGCGGCGTGCTGCTGGCGGCGGCATCGGACGGCAACCTGCTGCTGGTCGGTTGGCTCCTGATCGCGTATGGGGCGATCGCGTACGCGGGCGCGACGATCCAGCGGGAACGCCTGCTTGCCCCCTTCGCGATCGGCGCCGTCGCGGCGGGCGTGTTTTTCCTGATGCTCCACATCGATACCGCGACATGGGTGTATCCGCTGGTCTTCTCGTTGGGTGGCGCGGCGGTCTGGGCCGCCCACCTCGCCTGGGCCGACGCAGAGGGTGGTGCCGGGGTCGAATGGTGCGACGCCCATCGCTTCACCGGGATTGGCCTTGCCATCGTGACCGCCGTGGCCGCCGCCGGGGTGCCTGACTTCCTGGTGACCGGGTCCCCGGGCAGCCTCACCAGCCTGGCGGCATTCGCCGTCTTGAGCGCCCTGCTGTGGACCGACGGCCGGCTGTATCACGTCCCGCTTCTGGAACCGGCGTCGGTGTTCGTCGGCAGCCTCGGGCTGGACTGGCTGGCGCGTTTCGCGGGCGCCGGCAACCCGCAGTACTACGTCCTGGCCCCGGGGCTGGCGCTGCTGGCGACCGGCGTGGTCATGAAGCGGCGCCACCCCGACCAGCTGACCCTGGCTCGCGGCACCATGGCGGCCGGGGCGGTGCTGCTTTTCGGGACCACGTGGCTGCAGGCCTTGGGCGACCTCAGGACCGATTCGCTCTACACCGCCCTGCTGGTGGCCGAAGGCGCCGTCGCCACCGGGGTTGGCATCAGCTTGCGCGACCGCGTGATCGTCGTCGCCGGCGCCACCGCCGTGGCCCTGGCCGCCCTGCGGGCGTTCTTCCAGGTCCTCCAGGAGGTTCCCCTTTCGCTAATCTTCGGCGCCATCGCGCTGCTGATCCTGGCCGTGGCGGCGGCGCTGGCGCTGGCTCGTGACCAGCTTCGGGAGGCCGGCGGCAGCGCCGGTGATCTCTGGAGGGAGTGGGATTGAGGCGGCCGCTCGTCGCGCGTCGCCGGTACGCTTGATCGCATGTTGAGCATAGGCAGGGTCGAGATTCGCAACCCGGTGGTGGTTGCGCCGATGTCGGGCATCACCGATCGCCCCTTCCGCCGGATGGCGGCGGAGATGGGCGCAGGGTTGCTCTGCACCGAGATGGCAAGCGCCATCGCGCTGGTGCGGCAGGGCCCGCAGACCTGCGAGCTGACCCGGGTCTGGCCGGACGAGCACCCGATATCGGTGCAGCTGATGGGCCGCGAGCCGGGCTTTATGGCGGAGGCGGCACGCATCGTCGTCGCCGAGGGAGCGGACATCGTAGACATCAACATGGGCTGCCCCGTCGACAAGGTCGCCAAGAAGACCTGCGCCGGTGCCGGCCTGGCCCGCGACATCCCGCTGGCGACCGAGGTTACGGCGGCCATGGTCCGCGCGGTCGACCCCGTGCCGGTCACGGTCAAGATGCGCCTGGGCTGGGACGACAGCACCAGGAACTGCGTCGACCTGGCCCGATCGCTGGAGGCTGTCGGCGTGGCCGCGGTCGCGGTCCACGGGCGCACCAGAGTCCAGGGATATTCCGGCCTGGCCGATTGGGGGGACATCGCGGCGGTCAAGGCGGCGGTCAAGATCCCAGTCTTCGGCAGTGGCGACATCTGCACCGCCGCCGACGCCCGACGGCGGATGGACGAGACCGGCTGCGACGGGGTGCTGCTGGCCCGGGGCATGATGGGCAATCCCTGGCTGATCCGGCAGGCTTCGGCGCTGATCGAGCGCGGCGAGGCGGTGCCAGACCTCGGTTGGGCCGCGCACGTCGATCTCGTTCGCCGGCTGGTCGCATACGTCGTCGATCACTACGGCGAGACCCGCGGCGTGAAGCTGGCCCGCAAGTACGTCTCGTGGGCGGTCCGGGGATGCCCGGGCGCAGCCCGGATGAGAGATGCGGTGCAGTACCTGGACACCGCCGACGACCTGGTGGAGTTTTGGGGGCAGCTCGAGGATCTAGGGATCGAAGCGGAGGAGCCGGTAGCAATCGCCAGCTAAAAGGGGTGCATCGGCGCCGCAAAGGCGTATAATCTGCCGACTTTCGAGGGGGGATACCCCAAGCGTCCCGGTTCCAGCGAATGCACTGGTCCTGGGCGCTGTTCTTTTTTTAGGAAATTGAGATGCTGCAGGACAAGCCCGTTCCGATCACAAAGAAGGGCCTGGAGAAGCTCCAGGCCGAGCTTGACGAGCTCCTCACCGTGAAGCGGAGAGAGGTGGCTGACCGGATCCGCACCGCCAAGGAGTTCGGCGATATCTCCGAGAACTCCGAGTACGAGGACGCCAAGAACGACCAGGGCTGGATCGAGGGTCGCATCCTCACGCTGGAGAAGACGATCCGAAACGCCGAGATCATCAAGGAGCCGTCGAAGAAAGCCGCCGGTACGGTCCAGCTTGGCTCCAAGGTCAAGGTCAAGGACGAGTACGGCGAAGAGAACTGGACCATCGTCGGTCCGGTGGAGGCCGATCCCAAGAAGGGGCTGATCTCGCTGGAGAGCCCGGTCGGCAAGGCGTTACTGGGCAAGAGCGCAGGCGACAAGGTCAAGGTGACCACGCCAGGCGGCAGCAGCACGCTGAACGTCCTTTCGGTCAAGTAGGGGAGGCCATTTCCCCGGCGCCCCACTAGACTTCTCCGCTGTGGAAGCGGAAGAAGGTGGCGCGGGACACCAGCCCGCTCCGGTCGGAGGCGCCGAGCTGCGCCAGCAGCGCCTGGCCAAGCTGGCCAAGCTGCGCGAGCACGGGATTGAGCCGTTTGCTTCGCGGTTCGACCGCAGCCACACCGCCCACCAGGCGATCGGACTCTTCGAGGAGGCGGAGCGGCGCGTCAGCGGGCCGGTCGCCGAATACCCGGTCCACGAGGAGGTGCGGACCGACCCGGTCAGCGTGGCGGGACGCGTCACACGCCACCGCAGCCAGGGCAAGGTCGCGTTCGCGGACATCGTCGACGGCAGCGGCAAGCTGCAGCTCTATGCCCGCGCCGACCGGCTTGGCCCGGATGCGATGGAGCTCTTCAATGACCTCGACCTGGGTGACATCGTCGGCGCCCACGGCGAGCTCTTCCGCACCCGGCGCGGCGAGATCAGCGTCGACGTCCAGAGCCTCAAACTTCTGACCAAGTCGCTGCGGCCCCTACCCGACAAATGGCACGGGTTGAAGGATCCGGAGACCCGGTTCCGGCAGCGCCACCTCGACCTGATCGCCAACCCGCAGGCGCGCGATACGCTGCGGCTGCGGAGCCGGATGATCGCGCACATCCGGCGGTTCCTCGATGAGCGCGGTTTCGAGGAGGTGGAGACGCCGGTTCTCCACCGCATCGCCGGTGGTGCCGCGGCTCGTCCTTTCGTGACTCATCACAACGCCCTGGACATGGACCTGTATCTCCGCATCGCCCTCGAGCTGCACCTCAAGCGGCTGGTGGTAGGAGGCATAGAGCGCGTCTACGAGATCGGGCGCGTGTTCCGAAACGAGGGCATCGACGCCGTCCACAACCCCGAGTTCACGATGCTGGAGCTGTACCAGGCTTACACCGACCTGGGCGGGATGATGGAGCTGACCGAGGCGATGGTGAAGGGCATCGCCGCGGCGGTGGGAAAGGGGGGAAGCTTCAACTACCAGGGCCAGACCATCGAGGTCTCACGCCCCTGGAAGCGCCGTGAGATGCTCGACCTCGTCCGGGAGGCCAACCCGCGCGTGGATCTGGACGACATCGAGGCGCTGCGCCTTCGCGCTGACGAGCTGGGGGCGATCCCGCGCGATCGCGACTGGGGCGAGCTGATCTTCGAGATCTTCGAGAGATCGGTGGAGCGCACCCTGGTTCAGCCGACGTTTGTGACCGGGCACCCGGTCTCGGTTTCTCCGCTGGCGCGGCGCCGCATCGAGGACGAGCGCCTCGCCGACCGCTTCGAGCTCTTCATCGCGGGCAAGGAGATGGGCAACGCCTTCTCTGAGCTGACCGACCCCATCGACCAGCGCGCTCGCTTCGAGCAGCAGGTCGCCGCGCGCGGCGCCGGCGACGACGAAGCCCACCCCATGGACGCCGACTTCATCGCCGCCCTGGAGCAGGGGATGCCTCCGACCGGGGGCCTGGGGATCGGGATCGACCGCATGGTGATGCTGTTCGCCGACGTCACCCACATCCGCGAGGTGATCGCCTTTCCGGCGATGCGCGACGCCGCCGGCGACGCGCCGGTGGGCGACGCGACTGCGGGCGAATCGGCGGTGACCGACGAAGCATCCCCCGAGCCGGGCATCGACACCTGATGCTGGCGCTGCAGTTCATCCGCGACAACCCCGACCTGGTCCGCCAGGCCGCCGCCGACAAGGGCGTGACCGACGCGCCGATCGACAGGATCCTAGAGCTCGACGAGCAGCGCCGGATCTCGATCCAGGAGGTCGAGAACCGCCAGGCAGAGCAGAACGCCCTCAACAAGACGGTTGCTCCGGCGATCGCGGAGGCCCGAGCGGCCGGGATGCCGATCGGGGAGATCCCGCTGATGCGCGATCTCGAGCGCCTCAAGACCGAGATCCGGGACTTCGACGAGAAGCGCGGCGCGGTCGAGCGCGAACTGAACCAGCTGCTGCTGGAGGTGCCCAACATCCACGACCAATCGGTCCCCATCGGCGCCGACGAGTCCGGCAACCAGGAGATCCGAACGTGGGGTGAGAAGCCAGCCTTCGACTTCGAGCCCAAGCCGCACTACGACGTCGCCGAGGCGCTCGGCATCATCGACTTCGAGCGCGGCGCCAAGGTCGCAGCCTCCCGCTTCGCCTACCTGGTGGGCGCCGGCGCGCGGCTGGAGCGGGCGCTTATCCAGTACATGCTCGACGCCCACACGCGCCGGCACGGGTACGTCGAGGTGCAGCCGCCGTTCCTGGTCAACAGCGACGCCATGACCGGGACCGCCAACCTGCCCAAGTTCGCGGGCGACTCCTTCAAGGTCGAAGACCGCGACCTCTGGCTGGTGCCCACCGCCGAGGTCCCGGTGACCAACATGTACCGCGAGGAGATCCTCGACGGCGCCCGGCTTCCGATCAAGCATGTGGCCTACTCGCCGTGCTTCCGATCCGAGGCCGGAGCTGCCGGCAAGGACACCCGCGGCTACGTCCGCCTGCACCAGTTCAACAAGGTGGAGATGGTGAAGTTCACCACCCCCGACACGTCGTTGGACGAGCTGGACAAGCTCACCGCCGACGCCGAGGTGATCCTCCAGGAGCTCGGGCTCCACTACCGGGTGCTGCTGATGTGCACCGGGGACATGGGCTTCGCGCAGTACAAGAAGTACGACCTTGAGGCCTGGGCGCCGGGGCTGGGGCGCTTTCTCGAGGTCAGCTCCTGCTCATCGTTCCAGGATTTCCAGGCGCGCCGCGCCAACATCCGCTTCCGCCCCGAGCCCGGCGCCAAGCCGCAGTTCGTGCACACCATCAACGGCTCCGGGCTGGCCCTGGTCCGCACCGTATCGTGCATCCTCGAGGCTTACCAGATCGCGGACGGCCGGGTCACGGTGCCGGATGTTCTCCGTCCGTTCATGGACGGCCTCGAGGTGATCGGGGGCTAGCCGGTCTTCGGCGTCGAAGGGACGGCGCGCTAGCCGATGGCGGCGCGAGCCACAGCCAGGACAGCCTCGGGCTCGCGCGGGCCCAGCGGCCGCACCACGGCAAGGTCGAGGGCGGCGTACTCGGCCAGGGCGCCGGGCAGGTCCGCGGGGTCCTCCACGGCGATCCCAACCGTTCCCGACGGGACCCCGGCATTCGCAAAGTTGCGTGCGTACGCCGGCATCTGGGCGTAGAAGTCGGCCTCGGCCGCGAGCCTTTCGGCGGCGCCGCTGCCGACCGCGACCCGGATGTAGGCGCTGACCGGCACCGGCGCGCGGCCGGCGGCCTCTGCCCCTTGCCGGACGATCGGCAGCGCCCACGCCACCCGCTCCGGCGTCATCCAGTTGAGGTGCACCGAGTCGGCGATCGCGCCGGCCAGCTCGCACATCTTCGGTCCCATGGCGGCAACCGCGATGTGCACCTCCGGAAGCACCCGGCGGAGCTGCGCCACTCCGATCCGCACCGCCTCGAGCTGGTGCGATTGCAGGCCGGCGCCAATTCCCAGCCTGAGACGATCGGCGGGCAGGTCAAGCGCGCTGACCCGCGCCGCGATCTCCTCGGGCTGGTGTCGATCCAGTGCCAGCACCCCGACGCTGAGCTCGATGGTCCTGGTGTCGGTGGCCCACCGGGAAACCTGGAGCAGACCCTCTCCGGCGGGGTGGTCGTTGCACCAGATCGCGGCGTAGCCGAGCGCCTCCGCCTCGGCGCCCAGGGATCCCAGCACCTCCGGGTCGAACCCCGCGGCGACACCCAAGCCAAGCTCCATGGGGCCTAGGGTAGCGTGCCTCCCGCCTTATCCTGTCCTTGCCTCCTGGAGGGGTGTCCGAGTGGTTTAAGGTGAAGGTCTTGAAAACCTTTGTGGGGCAACCCACCGTGGGTTCGAATCCCACCCCCTCCGCCAAACCGTCCGGCCGGCCTTAGCCGAGGCCGGCGCACCATAGCGAAGGCGCGCCGCTCAGCGCCCCGCTGAGGCGCTCGCGCTCGGTGAGACCTTGGGTGCCGGGGAGGCGTGCAGCGGCCCGGAAGCGGCGAGATAGATGAAGACCCCAACCACCACAGCCACCAGCGCGCCGCCGAGAAGGTAGAGCCAGCTCGAACGCTCCGATTCTTCGGCCAGGCGCTTCAGCTCCTCCAACTCGCGATCGCGCTGCTCCTGGAGTCCCCGGGCGTACTGATCCTCCTCCTCGGTGCGCCTGGGCGGCTCGAAGATCGTGTACCCCTGGCCGAACTCGGACTGGAGGGTGCTCATGACCTCCCTGATCTCGGCGGCGGTCATCGATGGCTGCTGCGCGGCCGGTGCCGCAGGTTCCTCCGCCCACACGGGCGGCGGGGGCGCGTCCTCGCCCACGGGGACGCCAGGCGCCGGCGGTGCGGCGGTCGCAGCCGAAACCTCATCGTCGATGCTGTCCGGAAGGCGGCTGGCCAGCGCCTGCTCCTTGTAGAGACGGGAAAGGGCGCGGGGATCCGGCATCGGTTGGCTGCGGTCCAGCAGCGACTCGATGCCGGCCTCTGATTGGGCCCGCTCCTGCGCCGCGGGCAGTGCGATGGTGGCCGCCGACCGCTCCTTGGCGCGGCGCAGGATGTCGCGGAGCTTGTCGCTGCCCTGCGACTCAGAATTCACGGCCGCACCGGTTTTGGCCGGAAGCCCCGCGGTCATAATTGCGGGCAGGAATCATGACTGACATCATCGCTGTGTCCAGCAGCAAAGGCGGCGTGGGCAAAACCACAACCTCGTTCTCGCTGGCGGCGGCGGCGGCCACCCGCGGGTCGGTCATCGTCGTCGACCTGGACCCCTCGATCTCCCTGACCACGCAGATGAGGGTACCGATCACCGGCCTCACCATCGAGGATGTGCTGTCCCAGAAATGCACCGTCGAAGACGCCCTCTACGAGACCGCCGAGGGCATCCTGATGATCCCGGGCAGCCGCGGCGTCTACCGGATCATGCTCGATGAGGACGGTTTCGCGCGCATCTTCGAGCCGATGATGGGCCTGGTCGACACCATCATCCTCGACACCCGTCCCGCGCTGGAGGCGCTGGCGGCGCCGATGCTGTTTTCCACCCGGGTCGTGATCCCCACCTATCTCGACGGTGTCTCGATGCCGGTGACCGCGGACACCATCAACCTGGCGCTGGAGGTGGGCGCCGGGGAACGCGTAGCCGGCGTGCTCGCGACCAACGTGCGCCGGCCCCTGACTCGGCTGGCTCGAGACCTGTACGCCAGCCTGCAGATGAGCGGCGTCGGCCTGGAGTGCGTGGTGTGGAACACGGTCCAATGGCCGACGGCGCTGGCGTCGGGCGGGCTGGGCGGCTTCCCGGAGCTGAAGGCCGCCGCAGACGCCGTCTACGAGGAGGTCCTCAGCCGGACCGCGCCCGTGGTGGCGCAGCGGATGTACGCCCAGGCCTGGCGCAAGACCGCCTGACCACGCCGCCTAAGGGGTCTTAGCCAGCTCCCGCTTCAAGATCTTGCCGGTCGAGTTCCGGGGCAGCTCATCGAGGAACTCGATCTCACGCGGCACCTTGAACCGCGCCAGGTTGGACTTCACGTACGTCTTGACCTGCGCCTCGGTCAGCTTCGAGCCGCGCTTGCAAACCACGTAAGCCTTGAGTCGCTGACCAAACTCCTCGTCGCTGACCCCGACCACCGCGACCTCGGAGATCCCTGGGTGGCGCGCCAGCAGGTCCTCGACCTCGCCGGGGAAGACGTTCTCGCCGCCGGAGACGATCATCTCGTCGTCGCGTCCCTCTACGAACAGCCGGCCGCCGGCGTCGAAGCGACCGACGTCCCCGGTGCTTAGAAGCCCGTCGATGCTGGCCTTGTTGCCGCCTCCGGTGTAGCCCTCGAAGAGGAACTCGTTGGCGACGAAGATGCGCCCGCTGGCACCTGGCTCCACCTCGCGGTCCTGGCCGTCGAACAGCCTGACCTGAGTTCCCTGCGGCGGCCTGCCGGCGGTGCCGGGCGCCGCCCGGAGGTCCTCGGGCGTGGCGATCGTGACCCAGGCGACCTCGGTGGAGCCGTAGAGGTTGTAGAGGACGTCTCCGAACTCGTCCATAAAGCTGGTGGCCAGCTCTCCAGGCAGCGCCGATCCGCTCACCCCTACGACCCGGAGCGACGAGGTGTCGTACTTACGCCGCACTTTGGCGGGGAGCTGCACGATCCGCTGCAGCATCACCGGCACCACCGCCATCGCGGTGGGACGGTATTTCTGTACCGCCGCCAGGGTCGCCTCAGGGTCGAAACGCCGCTGCAGGATGTAGCTCGAGCTGAGCACCAGGCCCATGCTGAAATGCGCGAAACCCCAGGAGTGGAAGAGGGGAGCCGCCACCAGCATCCGCTCGTGACCCTTGAGCGGGATGCGCGACAGGAAGGCGACCGCCGGGTCCAGGTTCTTGGGCTGGGACCGGGTGGCGCCCTTGGGCGTACCGGTCGTCCCTGACGTCAGGATCACGACGCGGCCGGGGCTGGTAGGCGGGGTCAGCGGCGCGTCGTCACCGCCGGTGATCATCTCCTCCAGCGTCCGCCCAGTTCCACCGGCGCCGTCGCCGTCCCAGGCGACGTACGCGTTGCGGCCCGCCAGGGCTCCGCCGACCAGGTCTTCGAACTCGGAGTCGTAGATGATGGCGCCCGCCTGCTCGCGTTCGACGACCTCCGCGATCTGCGGGCCCGCGAAGGCGGTGTTGAGATAGAGCGTGTTGGCGCCCAGCTTCGACAGCGCCACCGTGGCTTCGATGAAGTAGCGATGGTTCCGGCACATCACGGCCGCGTTGGTGGACGGGCCCACCCCTCCCTCGGCCAGGGCGCGGGCCAGGGCGTTGGTCCGGCGGTCGATCTCGGCGAAAGTCAGGCTGCCCAGCTCGTCGATGACCATCTCCTGGTCGGGGTGCGTAATGGTGCCCACCGCCACCGCCCCCGCGGGGGTGTTGCTCCATCGCTGCAGCTGCCAGACCGCCCGGGCGATCTTGTCGGGCCTCACAGGGGCGAACGCCCCGGTGCCCAGCAGGACCTGGGCGGAATACACCCGGTGACCGACGGCGGCTCCCAGCCGATTGCCGCGGGCGACGTCGGCCGCCTTCCTGAGCAGCTCCATCGGCCCGTCCGTCACGCCGACTTGCGAGCGCGCCGGCCGGCGGCCAGCAATTGACGCAGCTCGGCCGCCGGCCGGTCGGGCCGCCGGACTTTGTTCGGCTCCCCGGCGGGCAGTTTCGCCAGCAGCCTGGCGACGGTGGGCTGGCGCAGCTGCTCGCCCACCGTCTCGATGGCGGTCTCGATCACCTGATGGCGGCGGCCACGGCTCATGAAGTTGGACCCCATGACCTCGAGGTCATCGCGGGTGGGTTGGAGCAGGATGACCTTGGTCCCTCGTTCGCGCAGCATCCGGGCCTCTCTGCCGAGCTGCCTTCCGACCCGCGACCGAAGCGCCGCGGCGACTCGGGCGGTCACCCGGCGCGGCTGGTGCAGCGACGACATCGGGTTGAGGCAGATCACCAGGTCGAGCTTCTCGTCCGCCAGCACGTCGAGGTTGGACACCGAGTTGACGCCGCCATCGACGTAGAGGCGGTCGCCGATCTTGACCGGGTGGTAGAAGGCTGGAATGGCGCAGGCAGCGGCGACCGCCTCGGCGAGATCGGCGCTGGGGGAGCCCTTGCGGCCGAAGACCACCCTCTCCAGGGTGCTGTAGTCCGCCGCCACCACCCAGAGGTTGGGGTGGTCGGCCCAGCCCTGTGGAACAACGCGTCGGACAATGTCCTTGAGCGGTTCGGTCGAGATCACTCCCCGCGGTCCCCACGCCAGCAGAATCCCCAGGGGTGGCGTGGTTCGCGGGTTGCGGAGCCCGTGGAGGATCAGCTCCGGCGAGCCCAGGAGCAGCCGGGGCACACCGCGGTGAAGGTTGAAACTGGCGCCGGCCGAGCGATCGGCGCTGGAGGCGGGCCGTCCGTCGGCCCCGGCCAGGTCGCCGAAATCCTCGCCCGCAGAGTGCGCCACCATGAACCAGGGTGGTATGCCGGCGGCCAGCAGCGAGCCCATCATGGCGCCGGCCGAGGTGCCCACGATGTAGTCGGCGGACGCCGGGTCCCAGCCCGTCTCCGCCGCCAGGGCCTGCAGCCCGCCGGTGATCCAGGCCCCCCCTACGACGCCACCGGCGCCGAGCACCAACCCGACTCTCATCGAACCTTCTCCCGCTTATGGTTCCAACAAAGGCCACCCGGCGGTCAACCGGGGCTTTGTCACCGTTTCATGTTACTTTGCAGGAAATCGGGGCCCTGATCCGTCCCATTGATATGAACTCACTCAACGTCTCACCAGAGTCAAAAGCGGACGCCTTGGTCGACTTCCTCGAAGGTCGACGCGGCGAGGAAGGCGGGCGCCGTCGCGCGATGCTGACCTCTTCGCGGTCGCTGGCGCCGGGCCTGCGCGACATGGCCGGGGCCCAGGTTGAGCTTTTGATGGACGGCCCCGATCGGTGGAGCGTCGAGATCACGCAGGGCAGCGTCGGCCTGTTCGGGGCTCGATCCCGGACCGAGATCCACGGTCAGCCGGAGCTCCTGGAATCGATCATCAAGGGCACGGCCTCCGGGGTCGAAGCCTTCCTCGACGGCCGCGTCCGGGTCCGCGGCAACATCGCCCTGTCGCTCCAGATCGAGGGGCTGTTCGCCACCCGCCGCCGGCCCAAACGATTCCCCCGCCCCGAGATGGTCCGGGCCGGCGAGGTCGACACGTTCTACCTCGAGGCCGGCTCGGGACCACCCGTCGTCCTGCTGCACGGTCTCGGCGCCACCAACGCCTCGATGCTGCCTCCGCTGTGGGACCTGGCCCGCGACCACCGCGTCCTGGCGCCCGACCTGCCGGGGTTCGGCGGCTCGGGCAAGCCGATCCGGTCATACGACTTCCCATTCTTCGCCGCCTGGCTGCGCGACTTCCTGGACGCAGTCGGCGTCGACAAGGCGATCCTGGTCGGCAACTCGCTGGGCGGCAGGATCGCGCTCGAGGCCGGCCTCAGCCTCCCCGATCGCGTCGAAAAGCTGGTGCTGCTCTGCCCGTCGCCGGCCTTCCTGCGCGGCCGTCAGTACGTGCCCCTGGTCAAGCTTCTGCGTCCCGAGCTGGCGGTGGTGCCGATGCTGCTGACCCATCGCGCCGTGGTCGAGGTCGCCCGCTCTCTGTTCTTCGAGCCGGACCGGCTTCGGCCGGAGTGGTACGACTCGTTCGCCGACGAGTTCCTGCGGGTCTTCGCCTCCCCCCGGGGGCGCGTCGCCTTCTTCTCCGCGGCTCGCCAGGTATACCTGGAAAAACCCTCCGGCGAGGACGGGTTCTGGGACCGGCTGCCCGCGCTGAAGCGGCCGTCGCTGTTTGTCTGGGGACGCAACGACTGGCTCGTCCCGGCCCGGTTCGAGCACCACATCAGTCGCGCCCTGTCAAATTCGGATTCTGTGATCCTCGATGAGTGTGGCCACGTTCCCCAGTACGAGCACCCCGAGAAGACCAACCAGCTGATCCGGGACTTCATCGAGAGCGGCTCCAAGGCCCGCCTCCGGGCGGCCGGCTAGGCAACCGATGGCTGTGGCCCCGCCTTCCCGGGCCAAGCGAAGAGGCTTCCGGCGGTTGGCCCGCATCTACCTTCATCACCTGGCGCGCGACCCTCGCCGGGAGCGCTTGTTTCTGGCGTCGCTGGCGTTCCTGGTCACCTTCGGCCTGATACGGGGTCTGGTCTACTCGATTCGGTACAACGTCGGGCCCTTCCACAATGTCTCGGTCGGCGGCACCCACGTCCACCACCTGGTGTGGGGCATCCTGCTGCTGCTGGTCACCGGCTACGCGTCGCTGGTCGAGTTCGGCACGCGCCGGTCGGCGTCCAATGCCTTGAGCAGGCTCACAGCTGTCGGCTTCGGTGTTGGCGCGGCATTGACCCTGGACGAGTTCGCTTTGTGGCTCAATCTCCAGGACGTCTACTGGGAGCGGCAGGGTCGCCAGAGCGTGGATGCCGTCCTCATCTTCGGCGCCCTGATGCTGGTCGGGGTGTTCGGGAAGGACCTGTTCCGGGCCCTCGCCCACGAGTTGCGCGCGCTCTTGCGAGGCGCCTCCTACTTGGAGTCGACGGCGCTGGACGAGCTGGAGCGGATTGAACCAGGCACTTCCGGCGATCCAGCCGCCGGGCCGGCCGCCTCAGGCGACGGGTCGGCCGCCTCAGGCGACGGCGGCGAGGGCACGGAGGAGCCGGTCCACCGCGCCCCCTAGCCCGTACTTCTTCTTCAGCGCTTCGATCAGCTCGGGGTTCTCAGGCTCTGCTCGGAGCCGGCCGTCGGGCCGCTCCAGGGGGATCGTCGAGACCGGCAGCACGACCCGGGCGGCTCGCTGTATGTATTCGGCATCCGCCTCGGTGATCTTGCCGTCCCACAGCACCCCCTCGATGCTGCCGTGGCGCCGGATCATCGCCGCCGCTGTCTTCTCGCCGACGTTGGGCAGCCCAGGCAGTCCGTCGGACGGGTCGCCACGGAGGATGGCGAAGTCGCCGTATGCCCGACCCGGGATGTTGTACTTGGCCTCGATCTCTGCCTCGTCGACCACCCAGAGCTCGCCCCGTGCCTTGGGATAGAGCACCACCACGTCGGGGTCACGGACCAGGGCGAAGAGGTCCCGGTCGCCGCTGAGGATCTCGACCCGGCCGTCGGCGAAGCCGACCAGCGAGGCGATCACGTCCTCGGCCTCGTAGCCGGCGGCCCCCACCGCCGGGATCGAGAAGGCCTTCAGCACCTCCATGATGATCGGCATCTGCGGTTCCAGTAGCGGGGGAATCGGTTCGGCGGTGCGGTGCGTCTTGTAGCTCGGGAGCGCCTCCACCCGGAACGCCGGTCGCCAGTCTTCGTCGGTGGCGACGGCCAGGTGCCGCGGCCGCCGATCGACCAGGAAGCGGGCCAGGTAGTCGAGGAAGCCGCGTACGGCGTTGACCGGCCGCCCGTCCGGGGAGACCACCGTCTGGGGTACCCCGAAGAAGGCGCGAAAGATCAGCGACGAGCCATCGACGAGGAGCCAGTCAGGCCGCGCGAGAGTTCCAGCCGGGGCGCTGTCAGCCATGCCGCAGGAGTATGCACCGTGTGCGCTACTCTGGCGACAGCAGGGTGAGATATAAGGCGCCGCCACGCCGCGCCGTTAGGAGGAACGCACTTGAACGGACTGATGCAGGACCAGCCCCTCAATATCCCAATGATCCTGCGGCACGCGGAGCAGGTGCATGCGCGTAAGCGGGTGACGACGCGGACCGACAACGGCGTCTCGGTGCACACCTTGGCAGAGACCGCGGAGCGGGCGCGCAAGCTCATGGCGGCGCTGCAATCGCTCGGGGTCAAGGAGGACGACCGGGTCGCCACATTCTGCTGGAATCACCAACAGCACCTCGAGACGTACGTCGCCGCCCCCTGCATCGGCGCCATCCTCCACACCCTCAACATCCGGCTGTTCGAGCAGGACCTCGCCTACATCGTCGAGCACGCCCAGGACAGTGTCGTGGTCGTGGACAAGAGCCTGTGGCCGGCGTGGGAGAAGGTGGCCGCCCGGGTCGACTGCGTCAAGACGGTCATCGTGGTTAACGACAGCCCGGGACCGGCCCCCGAGGGAACCCTCGATTACGAGACGCTGATCGCCTCGCACCAGCCGCTCAGGGACCTGCCCGATATCGGCGAAAACCACGCCTGCGCCATGTGCTACACCTCGGGCACCACGGGCCACCCCAAGGGGGTGCTCTACAGCCACCGCTCCAACGTGCTGCACTCCTTCATGGCGATGACGGTCGACAGCATCGGCCTGAGTGAGGCCGACACGGTGCTTCCGATCGTGCCCATGTTCCACGCCAATGCCTGGGGGCTTCCCTACGCCGCGCTCTTCAGCGGCGCCAACCTGGTGATGCCGGCGAGGTTCATGACCCCCGACGCGCTCGCCCCCCTGATCGTCGATGAAAAGGTGACGCTGGCGTTCGGGGTCCCGACCATCTGGCTGGGCATGGCCGAGCCCCTCAAGGCTGTGCGCGACAAGCTCAGTTTGAAGAGCATCATCTGCGGCGGCTCGGCGGTACCGCCGGCGCTGCAAAAGGCCTACAAGGAAGGGGTGGGGGTGCGCATCATCCACGCGTGGGGGATGACAGAGACCAGCCCGCTGGCGTCAATCTGCCGCCCGCTCGGCGCTCACGCCGGGTTGCCCGACGAGGAGCTTGACTACATCCTCACCAGCCAGGGCAGGATCCTCGCCGGGGTCGAGCTTCGCATCGCCGACGACGAGGGCACGGCGCTGCCATGGGATGGCACCGCCGTAGGCGAGATCCAGGTGCGCGGCAACTGGATCGCATCGGCGTACTACAACGACGACACCTCGGCGCAGAAGTTCGTCGACGGCTGGCTCAGAACGGGCGACGTGGCAACCGTCGACGCCGACGGCTACATCCGCATCGTCGACCGGACCAAGGACCTGGTCAAGTCGGGGGGCGAGTGGATCTCCAGCGTCGAGCTGGAGGGGCTGATCATGTCCCATCCCGACGTCGCCGAGGCCGCCGTGATCGCGGTGGCCCATCCGAAATGGGACGAGCGGCCGCTGGCCTGCGTGGTCGCCCGCCCCGGCGTCACGCTGACCCGCGAGGACATCCTCAGCTTCCTCGAGGGCAAGGTGGCCAAGTGGTGGCTCCCCGATGATGTCGTCTTCATCGATGAGGTCCCCAAGACATCGGTGGGCAAGTTCGACAAGAAGGTCCTTAGAGATCGTTTCAAGGACCACGTCCTGCCGGAGGTGGCGGCGCCGGCCGCGACAGCCTGACCCTCGTCGATGACCTGAGGCGGCTGCTGGGAGCCGGGGCCGTCCTCGACGGCGAGGCCGAGCGGGCCGCCGCCGGGACAGACTTCGTTACCCGGCGCGGGGTGCCCGCGGCGGTGGCGCGGGTTACCTCGGGGGAGCAGGCGGCGGCGCTGCTGGGCTATGCCTCGGAGCGAGGCGTGCCGGTCTCTCCTCGCGGCGCGGGCACCAACCTGTGCGGGGGCTTCGCCCCCGGCTCGGAGTCGGTTGTCCTGGACATGTCGTCGATGACCCGGATCCTCTCGCTCGACCTCGACGGGCGCCGTGCCACGGTCGAGCCGGGCCTGATCAACGGCGACCTGCAGGCGGCGCTGGTTCCCCATCGTTTGTGCTTCTCGCCAGACCCCGCCTCCGCCGGGATCTCAACCATCGGGGGGAACATCATCGAAAACGCAGGCGGACCCGGCTGCATCAAGCACGGGGTCACCTTCCACCACGTCGCCGCCGTCGAGGTGGCGCTGGCCGGCGGTAGGCTGGCGCGCTTTGGCGAGGGAGACCGGGTCGACCTGCTCGGCGTCATGATCGGGTCGGAGGGCATCCTTGGCGTCGTCACCGAGGCCACCCTCAAGCTGCGTCCCCTGCCTGCCAAGACATGGACCGCGCTGGCCGGCTTCGCCAGGCTCGAGGAAGCCGTCGCCACCGTGTCGGAGGTGGTCGCTGCCGGGATCTCGCCGGCGGCGCTGGAGCTGTGTGACCGGCGCCAGGTCAACCTCTGCGAGGACTGGCTGCCGTCGGGCTATCCGCGCGACGCCGAGGCAATCCTGTTCGTGGAGCTGGACGGCGATGGCGACGAGGTGGCCGCGGGCGCATCAGTCCTGGAGCCGCTGCTGCGCCGCCAAGACCCGGCCTTGCGCGTGGCAACCGACGCCACCGACCGGGCCAGGCTGTGGGCCGGTCGGCTGGCAGCCGCGCACGCGTTCAAGGCCACCGGCAAAGAGTTCTACGTCTGCGACGTCACCGTGCCCCGCCAGCGCATCCCGGAGATGGTGATCGCTGCCCGGCGGATAGCCGCCGGCCTCGACCTCGATGTCGCGACGGTGGCCCACGCCGGCGACGGCAACGTGCACCCGGTCATCCTCTACACGCCCGCCGAGAGCGATCGGATGCGGGAGGGCGCCGGCGCCATCGCCGCCGCCGCCCTGGAGCTGGGCGGAACACTGACCGGGGAGCACGGCATCGGCACTGAGAAGGTCCAGCAGATGAGGGCACGCTTCGGCGCCGCCGAGGTCGCCGCCTTCCGCGCCGTCAAGGCGGTCTTCGACCCGGCGGGAATACTCAACCCCGGGGTGTTGCTGCCTCCGATCGGGGCCGACGAGCCGCGGCTGCCGATGTTCACCGCCGCGGTCGCGGCGGCGGTGGCCGGCGAGCAGCCTCGGATCGTCGGCGGCAGCGCGGGGCTGGCCGGTATCGAGGTGGACGCCGACAGCCTGGTGGTCAGCGGCGGAGGGGCAGAGACGTGCGCGGAGGTGGCGGCGGCGTTGGACCATCGTGGTTTGGAGTCGTCCGCCCTGGCATCCTCCGGGACCATCGCGGAGCTGGTCGAGGACGGGGGCGCCGCCGCCGGCCCGCGGGCCGGCCTGCTGATGGTTGAGGCTGAGCTCCCCGACGGTCCCGTGGCGACCTTCGGCAGCGCCGCCGTCAAGGATGTTGCCGGGCTGGATCTCAAGCGCCTGGTGGCCGGTGGCGGAGGCGCCTTTGGTCGGGTGCGACGCGCCGTCTTCAAGATCGGTCCGACCCCACCACAGCAGCACTGAGCACTGGGCCCGGGCGCTCCAATGCCCGGGCCCAGGGTCGTCGGTTGTCTAGGTGGCTGCTCCCACCGGCTCGGGGATCAAGCCCAGCTGAGCCATCAGCTCCATCTGGTCGAAGTACAGGTTGCCGGAGATAACCAGGCCATCCTTGACCTTGGACACAAGGCAATACGCGCCGGTTACGGCCTTGCCGGTGGCGGGCATGCCGCCGCCTTCGGCCTTCCAGGCACCCGTGTTGGTGCCCCGGAAAACGCCTTCTTGGACGATGCAGTCGTCCGCGAGGACCTCCGTGTTGATCGTGATCTTTGCGTCCGGGAACGCGTCGAACCAGTTCTGGTTGTACTCGCGTCCGGCTTCTCTGCCCCGGTATTCGGTGCGCCCGGTCGGTCCGGGTGCGGTGTAAAGGACGTTGGGATCGTCCAACGCGGCCAGGGCGTCCGCGTCGTGGGCGTTGAACGCGGCTGTACCGCGCTCGGCGATCTCTTTGAGATCTGCCATGGCAACACCTCCTTATGGGTGAAGGCCCACGCTACGCCCGCCCGGCACCGACCACAAGGGGGATCATGCGTTTGGCGGTGAGATGTTCGTGGCCGCTTTCGCGGCTAGCCTCTACCAATGCCGAGCTTGTCGACCCGCGTCCGCGCCTGGGCGCTGCGCACCTTCAAAGGCCGCTCTCAAGAAGAGGCGGGCTGGGAGGATGAGTCGCAGTGGGTGAGCTCCCCGCCGGAGAGCTACTTGGTCGGCGCGCTGGTCGTCGACGCAACCCCGCTGGGGGTGAAGTCGGCGGGGGCCAACCGTCCCAGCGCCGTCTACCAGGTCAGCATTCGGATCGAGGGACGTGCCGCGACCTGGTCGTCCCGCTACGGTTTGCCGGCGACCGACAACTCCGCCCGCCAGGCCGCCGAGACCGCCCTGGACGAGCTGGACCAGCTCTGGCGCGATCCCCAGGGCTGGCGGAGCCAGGTGCTCGATGGCATGTCCGAGGACGAGGTGGAGGCGATGGAGGAGAGCCCCTCGATGCGACGGGACCTGCAGGCGGCGAAGTGGGTCGGGCCTGAGCTCGATGCCGTCCGGCAGCGCCGCGAAAACAGCGGATCCTGGCTCGAGGCGCCCGTACCGGGCTAGCTGCGGTGCTCCGGGCTGGCGGCCTTGGCCGCCTCCCGTGCCGCGCCGGCAAGGCCGGCCACGTCGAGACCGCTCCGGGCCAGGATGTCCGCCGGCTTGGCGTGCGGTATGAACTCGTCGGGCAGCGCCACCAGCCGGACCTTGCCGGCCAGACCGACAGCCGCCAGGTTCTCCAGTACCGCCGCGCCAAAGCCCCCGGTGATGACGTTGTCCTCGGCGGTCACCAGGGCTGGGTAACGCACCGCCCAATCGCCGGCCAGGCGCGGGTCCACCGGCTTGAGCCAGCGGGCGTTGATCACTCCGCAGCTGATGCCTTCCGCGTCCAGCGCCTCGGCCGCCGCCTGCGCCACCTGCACCATGCGCCCGATCGCGACGATGGCCACATCCGACCCCTTGCGGATCTCCTCCCACCGCCCCACCGGCAGCGGCTCGACCGGCAGGTCCGGGGTTGACAGGACGGCGCCCTTGGGGAACCTGATCGCCATCGGTCCGTCCAGCGTCAGCGCGGTCTCCAGCAAGGCACACAGTTCGGTGGCGTCGGCGGGGGCCGCGATCACCAGGTTGGGGACGGTGCGTAGATAGCTCAAGTCGAAGACGCCATGGTGGGATGGGCCGTCCTGTCCGGTGACACCGGCGCGATCGAGGATGAAGGACACGGGCAGGTTGTGCATGCCGACGTCCAGCAGCGTCTGGTCGTAGGCGCGCTGCAGGAAGGTCGAGTAGATCGCCACCACCGGATGCATCCCGGCCAGGGCCAGCCCGGCCGCGAAGGTCACCGCGTGCTGCTCGCAGATACCGACATCGAAGAAGCGCTCGGGAAACTCGCGGGCGAAATCGAGCAGACCGGTGGGGGAGGGCATCGCCGCTGTGATCGCCACCATCTCGGGGTAGCGCGCGCCGGCCGACATCAGCGCCTCGCTGAAGACGTTGGTGTACGTCAGCTCGGTCTTCAGCGGATGCCCGGTGAGCGGGTCCGATATCGATATCGCGTGCAGCTTCTCGATCTCGTCGTCGAGCGCCGGTCCGTAGCCGCGGCCCTTCTCGGTGACCACGTGGATCACGATCGGCTCGCTCAGCAGCTTGCTCCGCTGAAGCACGTCCTCGAGCGCCCCGAGGTCGTGGCCGGGCACCGGGCCGGCGTACTTCAGGCCCAGGCTCTCGAAGATGTTGGTCGGCTGGACCAGCTGTTTGAAGCTCTCTTTGAAGCGGAATGCCGCCTCGTCGGCGCCCTCGCCCACCACCGGGATCTCGCGCAGCCCCCGTGAGATCCGCTCCTTGAAGCGCTCGTACCGATGGCTCACCGCTAGCTGCGACAGATGGCTGGCCAGGCCGCCGACGGTGGGGGCGTAGGAGCGCCCGTTGTCGTTGATCAGCACCACCAGGTTGGGGGGTTTGAGGTGGGCGATCTGGTTGAGCGCCTCGTACGCCATGCCGCCGGTCAGGGCGCCGTCCCCGATGACCGCGATGACCGAGCCTTCCTGGCCCTTGCGCAGCCTGGCCTCGGCGATGCCGACGGCGTAGCTGAGCGAGGTCGAAGCGTGGCTGTTCTCGATCATGTCGTGCTCGCTCTCAGAGCGTGAGGGGTAGCCAGACATGCCCCCTTCCTGGCGCAGGCCGGTGAAGTCGTCACGACGCCCGGTGACGAGTTTGTGGACGTAGGCCTGGTGGCCGGTGTCCCAGACGATCGCGTCGCGGGGGCTGTCGAAGACACGGTGGATGGCCAGGGTCAGCTCCACTACTCCCAGGTTGGGAGAGAGGTGACCGCCGCTCACGCTCACCTGCTGGATCAGGAAATCCCGAATCTCCTGGCTCAGCTGCTCCAGCTGGTCGCGGTCGAGGCCGCGGAGGTCAGCCGGCGAGTTTATCGTCGCAAGCAGTCCGTCCAATTCGCCTCTAGCGTACACGGGCAGGAATTAGGCGGCCGTGAGGGCGTGTTAGAAATACGTGCCGATGCCGTCGACTGAGCTCCAGGCCCTCAATCCACCCGGTCGCACCCTGCTCCTGCCCGGGCGCGGCGAGACCTTCGTGCGCGACACCGGCAACGCCGGCGCGCCACTGGGCACGGTGCTGCTGCTGCACGGCTGGATGTTTGGGGTCGACTTCAACTGGCTGACGGTGTGGGCACCGCTGCGCGAGGCGGGCTACCGCGTCGTCGGCATGGATCACCGTGGCCACGGCCGCGGCATCCGCAGCCTCGATCCCTTCCGGCTGACGGACTGCGCCGACGACGCCGCCGAGGTGCTGCGCCAGCTCGACATCGGGCCGGCGCTGGTCCACGGCTACTCCATGGGCGGAGCCGTAGCACAACTGATGGCGCACGACCACCCAGACCTGGTTCGGGGCGTTGTCCTGGCCGCCACCACCGACCAATGGCGCGAGGACCGCCGGATGCGAATCGCCTGGCGCACGATGAGCCTGCTGCAGTTCGCGCTGACCCACTACGGCCGCCGGTTCTGGACGCGGATCCTTCGCCGCAATGGGCTGCGCGCGGGCGACGAGATCGCTGACTGGATCATCACCGAGCTCAACCGTGCCGACCCTCGCGCCATCGCTGAGGCGGGGCGGGAGATGGCGCGCTTCGATTCGCGCTCCTGGCTACCCTCCGTGCAGGCGCCCATCGACGTGATCATGCCGACCCGCGACAACCTGGTGCCGCCCGCCTTCCAGCGCCAGCTCGCCGACCACATCCCGGGCGCCCGGCTGTTCGAGGTGGAAGGCGACCACCTGGTCGTGGGCAATAACCCGCAGCAGTTCATGGAGGCCCTGCTCGCCGCCCTTGCCGACGTCACCGAGCGCGCCGCCGGTGGCACCGCCGCGGGTGTGTCAGAGCCCGAGATCCAAGAGGCAACCGCCGGCTAGTAGACAATCTCCCGATGCTCGGGTTGGTGCGGCGGATTGCGGTGGACGTCTCGCCGCTTCGGGAATCGCGTGACTACCGTAGGGTCTGGAGCGGCCAGCTGATCTCGTTGATCGGCCGCCAGGTGACGGTGGTAGCGGTGCCCTTCCAGGTCTACAGCCTGACGCACTCGTCGGTCGCCGTCGGGGCAATCGGCATCTTCCAGGTGGTGCCGTATGTCCTGTTATCGCTGGTCGGCGGCAGCATCGCGGACCGGGTGGACCGGCGCAAACTGCTGCTGCTGACGCAGGTCCTGCTGGCGGCGGCGTCCACCGTGCTGATGCTGGCGGCGTTCTTCAACTTCGCTTCCCTGGCGCTGCTCTACGTGATGGTGGGCGTGGTGGCGGCGATATCGGCGGTCAACCTTCCCGCACAGTCTGCGATGACGCCCAACCTGGTCAAGCGCGAGCACCTGCCCTCGGCGCTGGCGCTCAACTTCGCCGAGTTTCAGACCAGCCTGATCGCGGGTCCCGCGGTCGCCGGGCTGGTGCTCGCCCGGGTCGGCCTCGGCGCCGCCTACGCGATCGACGTCGTGACCTTCGCGGCCTCACTGCTGGCGCTCTTCCTGATCCCCGCCCAGCCGCCCAAGGACCGTCATGAGGAGACGCCGCTGCAGTCAATCGTGCAGGGCTTCCGCTTCGTGGGGCGCCAGAAGGCCGTGCTCGGCGGCTTCGCCGTCGACCTCAACGCCATGATCTTCGGCATGCCGCGAGCGCTCTTCCCGGTGCTTGCGATCGCGACGTACCACGCGGGACCCACCGGCCTCGGTCTGCTCTATGCCGCCCCCGGGGTTGGCGCCGTGGTGGGGTCGGTCCTATCTGGATTTGTCGCCCACATCCGGCGCCAGGGCCGCGCCGTGATCGTCGGGGCCGCCGGCTGGGGGCTCGCGATCCTGCTCTTCGGACTGTTCACGAATTCCCTGTGGCTGGGCCTCGTCCTGCTGGCGATCGCGGGCGCCTTCGACACCGTCAGCGCGATCGCGCGCAGCACCGTCCTCCAGACGGTCACCCCGGACCGGCTGCGTGGGAGGGCCAACGCCGCCAACTCGATGGTGGTGGTCGGCGGCCCGATGGTGGGAGACCTCCGCGCCGGCGCCATGGGCGGTCTCATCAGCCCCGAGTTCTCGTTGGTCTTCGGCGGCGCTGTGGTGCTGGCGGCTTGCGCGATCATCGCCCGCGTCTTCCCAGCCCTGACCGACTACGACTCCAAGGCGCCGCCCGGTCTCGAGACTGGTCCGGCGACACTGGCCAGGCCCGTTTAGGCCGGCCCAGCCGGGCTAGAGCGGCTGGCGCCCCGGGTAGCCGTCGCCGATGCGGTGCCAGCTCATCACCCGCTCCTCGCCCAGCCGCCAGCAAAGCTCGACGACCTCGCCGTCACGCTCGCCGAGGAAGTCGACCAGGCCGGTGGTCGAGTCCTTGAGGGTGACATCCATCGCCTCCAGCGAGCGCAGGGCGACCGCCACCGCCATCTCCGCTGCGCGCAGATCCGCCACCGCGCGGGCCAGCTGCTCCTGCTGCTCCTCACCGGCTCCGGATCGCTTCGACTTGAGCTCGGCGATTCGAACCGTCTCGTGCATCTCCGGGAGGGTGGGCATGATGTCCACGATCCGGCGCACCAGGCGGCGAACTTCGGGCAGCGCCTCGTTGGCGGTCTCGACTGTGTACATCCTGGGAGCCATCGCCCAACGCTAACAAAACCTCAGTCCGTCGCCGACGGCGGCTTGCGGAGCTGCTTTATCGAGCCCTTCCGGCGCTTGCCGGCGATCCGCTGCGCGCGAGCGGCGGGGCCGGGGCGGCTGGGCCGCCGAGCCGGGGGTGGCGGGGCGAGCGCTGCGATCACCCTCTCCAGCAGCCGTTGGCGGCAGATCTCGCGGTTGCGCGACAGCAGCCGCTCCTCCTGGGAGGTGATCCGCAGCGGTCCGGCATCGAGCCCCAGGCCGGAGCGCAGCCGCAGCGCGATGTCCTCCGGCAGACCCGCCAGGGCGGCCTCGTCGAGGCTCAGCTCAGCCTGGGTCGATACCTTGTCGCGGCGTTGACCGCCGGGTCCACTCGACCGCGTCGCTGTCCAGGTCGCCGACTCCAGGAGATGAGCCGTCACCTTCTCTGGGTCGGCGGGGTTCAGCGACGAGGCGACAGGGCCAGCCCGGCGCCGATCGCCGTGACCACGTAGAGGGCCACTCCGACCAGCAGAACGTCCCGGAACCCGGAGACCGCGGCCTGCGGTTCGGTGCCAGTGTTGGGAAGCGCCGACCCTGCCGAGTTGGCGCCACTGACGCCTGAGCCGCCGGCCGAGGCGCCGGCCGCGTCGCGAGTAGCGGGAGAGCCCTGCACGACGACGAGACCATTCATCTTGGTGATGGGGTTGTTTGCATTGGCGCCACCATGGTAGACGCAGAAGTAACTGAAGCTTCCGGGCTTGTCGAAGGTCACGCTGAAGGGACAGCCCGCCGAGCCCGGCGCGGCGTGGCCATCGGGTGCAGCGCAGGTGCCCGAGTCCCATAGCGGCTTCCCTGCCGAGGTCTTGTCGGTCGCGGTGGTGGTGTGCCCGGGGCAGCTGACGGGCAAAGGAAGCTGGAAGAAGGGCGAGTCGCAGTTGGGCATCGGGTCGGCCGAAGCCTCGTCCCAAACCCACTTCACCGTATCGCCGGGGTGGATAGTGACGACGCCGCCGGCGGTCGAGTCCTGGGTGCAGGCCGCGTCGGCACAGAACTTGAATTCGTGCATACGAACCTCCACCACGTTGGGGGAGGCGGCGGCCGCCGTAGATCCGGCGCCGAGGGCTACGCCGACCGGTAGACCCGTGACGCCGAGCAGAATTGTCCCCCGCAGAATCATCGCGCCGACCCTTCCCCGGATTGACCGCGGCGTGGCTGAGCTCCCGTTTCTCATCGAATCCCCTCCGATTTCGATCCATCCCTCTGTACGCTGCCAGGTTACGCACCCCGCCTGGGCGGCGCTAGCTACAATTCGCCGCGATGGCCACCGCAACCACCTCAACCGGGGCCGAAGCGATTCACTGGGATCTGACCCACCTCTACCGTGGCGATGCCCGGAGCGCCATCGAGGCGGACCTCAGCCAGGCGGATGAGCTGGCCCAGGGCTTCGAGCGCGACTACCGCGGTGCCGTCGCCGGGCTGGACGCGAAGGGGATGGCGGAGGCGCTGGAGCGCCTCGAAGAGATGCAGGAGCTGCTCGGCAAAATTGCCTCCTACGCTTTCCTCGACTTCAGCACCGACGTCGCTGACCCGGCCCGCGGCGCCCTCCTGCAGAAGGTCCAGGAGTCGATGACCCAGACCGGGACCCGCCTGCTTTTCTTCAACCTGGAGTGGCTGGCGGTGCCCGACGCCGCCGCCGAGGCGCTCGTCGCCAGCCCCGAGCTGACCAATTACCGGCACCACCTCGGCGCCGCCCGGCGCTACCGCCCCTACGTGCTCTCGGAGGGCGAGGAGCGAATCCTGTCGGAGAAGTCTGTCACCGCCCGGAGCGCCTGGGACCGCCTGTTCGAAGAGGTGACCACGGCCGTCAGGGTCCATCTCGGCGATGCGGAGATAACCCTCGAGGAGGCGCTGTCGAAACTGCAGTCGGGTGAGGCTGAGGAGCGGCGCGCCACCGCCGAGGCAACCACTGAGGCGCTGCGCCAGGGCCTCCCGGTGCGGAGGTTCATCCTCAACACCATCCTGGCTGACAAATCGATCGACGATCGCCTCCGCAGCTATCCCCACTGGGTCGCCGACCGCAACCTCGCCAACGAGGCGTCCGACGAGTCGGTTGAGGCGCTCGTCGCCGCGGTCACCTCCCGTTACGACATCCCCCAGCGCTACTACGCCCTCAAGAAGAAGCTGCTCGGCGTGGACACCCTCTACGACTGGGACCGCTACGCGCCCCTGGGAGGGTCCGAGCCCCAGGTCGGCTGGGAAGAGGCCCGCGACGTCGTCCTTGACGCCTACGGCTCTTTCTCGCCGCGGATGCGCGAGCTGGGGGCCGAGTTCTTCGACAAGAACTGGATCGATGCCGCGCTGGGGCCGAACAAACGCGGCGGCGCGTTCGCCCACCAGGTCACCCCGCGGCTCCATCCCTACGTGCTCGTCAACTTCACCGGCCGCCGCCGGGACGTGTTGGTGCTGGCCCACGAGCTCGGCCACGGCGTTCACATGTCGCTCAGCCGGGCCCAGACCTACCTCAACTTCGACACTCCCCTGACCACCGCCGAGACCGCCTCGATCTTTGGTGAGACAGTCACCTTCTCGCGGCTGCTCGAGTCGGAGGCCGACCCCGAGCGGCGCCTCAACCTCATGATCAGCCGCATCGACGACGCCATCGCGAGCATCTTCCGGCAGGTGGCGATGAACCGCTTCGAGGACGTGATCCACAACCAGCGCCGTACGGCGGGCGAGCTTTCCGAGGACGACCTCAACAGCGCCTGGCTACGGACGCAACGCGAGATGCTGGGCCCGGCCGTCGAAGTCAGCGAGAACTACGGCATCTGGTGGAGCTACATCCCGCACTTCATCGGAGCTCCCGGGTACGTATATGCCTACGCCTTCGGCAACCTGCTGGCGCTGGCCATCTACCAGCGGGCGATTGAGGAGGGGCCGTCCTTCGCGCCCAAGTACTTCGACCTGCTGGCCGCCGGCGGTTCGGACTCGCCCGAGGCGCTCACCAGCAAGCTCGGCGTGGACCTGTCCGACCCCACCTTCTGGCAGGGAGGGCTGACCCAGATCGCGACCCTCGTGGACGAGGCCGAGGAGCTCAGCCAGAACATTTAGGTCCCCACGCCGGTCTCCGTCCTCGACTAATCTGATGCTCGATGCGCCGAACTTGAGCCCGCTGAGGAGGACATGAAATGATCCAGGACCTGAAGACACACACCACCCTTCCCGCCGCGGACATGGAGCGCGCCAGGAAGTGGTACGAGGAGAAGTTGGGGCTGACGCCGATGTCGGTCAGTCCGACCGGCGTCTTCTACGAGGTTGCCGGCGGGACGCGGTTCATCCTCTACCCGACGCCGAACCCGTCCCGTGGTGGCCATACCCAGATCGGCTTTGCCACCGACGATATCGTGGCCGAGGTCGCCGCATTGAAGGCACGCGGCGTGGTCTTCGAGGAGTACGACTTCCCGGGTCTGAAGACCGAGAACAGCATCGCCCAGACCGGCGACGCCAGGGCCGCGTGGTTCAAGGACAGCGAGGACAACACCATCGGCATCGTCCAGCTCCCACCGGGAGCCGACCCCGCCGGCTGACCAGCTCTTGTGAGACGCCGGCTGGCTCCGCCTCAGACGGCAGCGACGATCGGGGCCAGCGCTTCAAGCGTCCTGAGACGGGACTCCTGGTCGAGGGCGCCGATCCCGAGAACGGGCATGGTCACGCCGGCGTCGGCGAAGCGCTGCAGGCTGGCCTGGATCTGCTCGGCGTTGCCGTAGGCGCTGGTGGCGTCCACCAGCTGGTCCGGCACGGCAGCCGCGGCGCCGGCCTTGTCTCCCGACAGGTAGAGGTCCTGGATCACCTTGGCCTCGTCGACGTAGCCGTAGCGCTGCGCCAGCTGGTTATAGAAGTTGCGCTCGCGTGAGCCCATGCCGCCGATGTAGAGCGCGACGTATGGCTTGATCAGCTGCCGGCAGGTGTCAAGGTCGTCCCACAGCACCACCGGCACCGCGGGCGTGATCATCAGGTCCTCGAACCGGCGCCCTGATCTGGCCAGTCCTGCCTCCAGGTGGGGCTTGAAGACGTCCATCTTGGCGGGGTCGAACAGGGTGGGCATCCAGCCGTCGGCGATCTCGCCGGTCATCTCCAGGTTCTTGGGCCCCAGCGAGGCGATGATGATCGGGATCTCGCTGCGGACGGGGTGGTTGATCAGCTTCAGCCCCATGTCCAGCTTGATCGTCTGGCCGTCGTAGATGAGGCGCTCCCGGCGCAGCGCCATACGGACGATCTCGACCACCTCCCGGGTGCGCTGCAGCGGCCTCTCGAAGGGGATGCCGTGCCAGCCCTGCACCACCTGCGGCCCGCTGGTGCCCAAGCCCAGGATGAACCGCCCGCCGGAGAGCATGTCGAGCGCGCCCGCGCTCTGCGCGATCAGGGCTGCGGAGCGGGAGAAGACGTTGAGGATCCCGGCGCCGATCTTGATGCGCTCGGTCTTGACCGCGAGCGCGGACATGATGCTGACGGCGTCGTAGCTGTAGGCCTCGGCGACGAAGACAGCCTCGAACCCGAGCCGCTCCGCCTCCTGGACGTACTCCACGACCTCCGGCCAGGGGGTGTCGGTGTAGGGGAGCGCGACGGCAAGCTTCACGGTCCGCACATTATGGCCGGACCGTGGCCGGCGCTGGTCAGCTCAGGCGGTCTTGGCGCGGCGCGGGCGGGCGCGGTGGTCCGGCCTGTGGCCGGCGGCTCGCTCCGGTTTCGGCGGGCGTGGACTCTTGGCCTCCTGCTGGATCACCTTCCCGAACGCCTCATCAACTTTGACGGCCATGACCTGGTGGAAGGTTGCGACCAGGGCCTCGGTGGCCAATGGACGCAGGAGGTTGAGCGCCTCGTGCACCCGGGGCCAGTCCGCCTCGGGCCTGCCCGCGTCGTTGAACGGCTTCCAGACCTTTTCCACGAACAACCGCACGAAGGCGTCAGCGACGCCCTCGGTGTTGCGCTTGACCTGTTCCTGCACCGCCAGCCTGGTGCTGACCGAGATTCCAAGCCGCTCCAGCTCGCTGCCGGCGCGGATAAGGGTGGGGCTGGGGATCTCGAACCTGCCGTCGCCAAGCGGCCGGATGACGCCCAGCTTGATGGCGCGTTGCGCATCGCGGTCGTCGATATCGCCGAAGAGGGTGGTCAGCTCCTCGGCCCCCATGATCTCCGGCTCCTCGTCACCCCACGGGGTCCGCAGCGCCCGCTCCAGCCCCAGCACCTGTCCCGCCGACCCCGGCGGCATGCCGTCGAGGATCCGCTTGATGGCGCCAAGGTTGAAGCCGTCGGCCTGCATCTCATTGATCAGCTGCAGCCGGGCCACGTGCTCGCGGGTGTAGAAGCCGGTGCGTCCCCTGACCTCCGGCGCCGGCAGCAGCCCCCTGGACTGGTGGGCGCGGATGTTGCGGACGGTCACCCCGCTGGCATGCGCCAGCTGGTCGATGGTGTACTCGTCGGCGTCTTCGGAGGGCACCGTCCGCAAACTTGCGTTCATGCTATGGATCATAATCCGATGTAAAGGTTTCGGGACCTACCAACAGGAGGGAAGAATGTCAGAGCAGACCAGCACCCCAGGCGAGGCGCCCGCGGAGGCGGAGTCGACAGGTACCAACGGAGCATCCGCGGAGGCCGCATCAGCGCCGGTGGCCACCGAGGCGCCGGTCGCCGCTGAGCCCCCGTCGGCCGAGGGTGGCGGCGCCAGCACCGCAGACCTCGTCGGCTTGATCGAGGGCAAGAGCGACGAGGAGATCGTCGAGCTGATCAAAGCCCTGGGCGAGGACTCCTTCTTCGGCGGGCTCTTCGACGAGATGGCCAAGCGGTTCCTGCCCGAAAAGGCGGCCGGCAAGACCGCGGTGATCCAGTACGACATCAACATGCCGGACGGCACCAAGAGCTACCAGATCGATGTTGCCGGCGGCGCGTGCAGCGTCAACCACGACGCCCCCAAGGACGCCAGCGTCACCCTGATCCTCTCGGCGCCCGATTTCCTGCGCCTGATCAGCGGCAAGCTCAACGGCATGAGCGCTTTCATGTCCGGCAAGCTGAAGCTGAAGGGAGACATGATGCTGGCGCAGACCATGCAGGGCTGGTTCGACGCTAGTTGAATCGCGATGAGCTGACGGCCGAGATCGAGGCCAACTGGCGGCAACTGGACGGGGTTGTCGCCAGGCTCACGCCCGACGATCTGAAGCGCACGCTGACCTCTCGCGATCCCGAAGATCCGACGTGGACGATCGCCGACGCGATCCTCCATATCGCCGCCTGGAAGCGCAATGGGACTCGCGTCGCCGAGATGCAGGCCGAGCCCGGGTCGCAACCGGTGGACGCCTACCCTCCCCAGATCCTGGGCATCGACTTGCAGGAGTTCAACGACGCCCTGGTGCAGGATTCCTCACGCAGCCGGGAGTTGGCGGATGTGCTGCTCGAGCACCGCGCCGCCCACGAGGCGATCATGGGCGCGATCGAGGCGCTACCCGACGACCGGCTGCTGCTCGACGAGCGGCCGCGCCTCTGGCTGGCGCCCGTGACCTGGCACCCGAACTCTCACCTCAACAAAGACATCCTCGCCACGCTCGAGTAGCGTTCTCGCCGGCGCGATTACCGGCGGCCCTCGGGCGCGTATCCGCGCGCGATCGGTGGAAGGGTGTCCAGAAGTCGTCCAACCTTACGGCCGGTCGAATGCGAAATTGGCGGGAAGGCCGGGATCAGACCCGGCAGGGGGCGAGTAGGGGGCTTGGTCGTATTCCAACCAGCACGCATGGCGGCCTTCCCGCCACCGCCCTTGCTAGCAGGCTCCGGTTTATGGGTGGCGGTGGCGGGAAGGCCGGGATCAGACCCGGCAGGGAACGTCAAAGCCCCCTCAGTCGCGGCCGCTGCACGTCCCAGTAGAGCGTCGCGACCGGCGCTGCGCGCCTGCTGCGCTCCTCGCTCACGCACCATCGGGTGCGCTCGCTTCGGTGCTCACTCGCTCCTTCTCCTGGGCCGCGGATCGGCCGCTCATTGTTCTCGGGGGCGAGTAGGGGGCTTGGTCGTATTCCAACCAGCACGCATGGCGGCCTTCCCGCCACCGCCGGCGCCCTTGCTAGCAGGCTCCGGTTTATGGGTGGCGGTGGCGGGAAGGCCGGGATTCGAACCCGGGAGGGAACGTCAAAGCCCCCTACTCGCTTAGCAGGCGAGCGCTTTCGACCACTCAGCCACCTCCCCGCGCAGGAGATGGGGCGATTGTAGCCTCCGACTTGTTGGGCGCCTGACCTAGGGTCGGCCCCTCGGTGAGTTGCGCGCTTGACTGGCGAACAAACGTTCGCTACGATAGGGCTTCGCCTCCCGCACATTCCATCCCCCCTTCCATCGAGAGGCGCTGCTGTCATCGATGGCTCTAGAGGTCGTGTTTTGGATGGTTCGGCGTCCCTTCTGGAAGGTTTGGTCCTTCGAGAAGAGGCTCTCAGGTCGGCGGTGGGGAGGATCCAGACCCGCTTCGGCGCCGCCTCCCTGCACCAGGCTGCGGCCCGGGTCGAGCTAGCGGGAGACGTTGTCGAAGCGTGTCCCACCGGGATCGCGGAGATCGATGAGCTGACCGGCGTGGGCGGCATACCGATGGGCCGGCTCAGCCTCTGCCTGGGGGGCGAGGGGACGGGCAAGATGCTGGTCGGATACCGCTTTTTGGCTCAGGCCAGCCAGCTGGGAGCGGCGGTGGCGATGCTCGATATGCGCGGCCACGCAGACCCCTGGCTGATGCAGAGGCTTGGCGCCCGGCTCGACCGGACCCTGGTGCTGCGGCCCAAGGGATCGACCGAGGCGGACCTCAAAACCGCGCTCGAGAGCGCTCTGGGCCTGGTCCGGGCGGGAGTGGGCGCGGTCCTCGCCGACCTCGGTCCCGGGGCGGGCCAGAGCCGCATCTGGGATCCCTTCGCGTCGGCGCTCTCGGCGGCGTGCGCCAAAGCGGCGATCCCGCTGCTGTTGGTGGGCGAGCTCGCCGGCGAGCCGCTGCGCTACGCCGCCAGTCTGGTTCTCCGGTTGCAGCGCCAGGAGTGGCTGCTGCGTCACGGCGACATCGACGGCGTTCGCCTGACGGTTGGGGTCGAGAAGAACAAGCTGGGCATGCCCGGTCGCCTCGCCGAGCTCTGCCTGGCCTATCCTCACGGCACCTTCTTTCCGCCGCCGCCTGCCGATGGAACAGTGCAGGCCGATGGAGCCGGGCATGGCGGTGAGGCCGAGGCGCTGCCGGGCGGATCGGCTGGTGGGGTTGCCGGCGGAGAGCACACTCCGCCCCGGTTGCGAGTCGTCCGCGCGTGATCCTCTGCTGCCGCATCCCCGACATCCCAATCGCCGCCGCCATCCTGGCCCACGCGGAGCGGGGCCAGGACCTCGGCGGCAGGCCGATGGTGGTGGGCGGCCACCCCAGCGAGCGCAAGCCGGTGCGGGCCGCGTCGATGGAGGCGCGCGCCTTCGGGGTCTGCGCCGGGATGCCCCTGCGCCAGGCTGAGCAGCTCTGTCCCGAAGCCCTTTTCTTGCCTGTCGATGACGCCGCCGAGGCCTCGCTGGCGCGCCACCTACTGGCGGGGATGTACGCCATGGCGCCAAAGGTCGAGCTGGCGGCCGGCGGCGAGGCCTACATCGAGGTCAACGGGTTGGGTGAGCCGATGGCTTTTGCCCGGCGCGTCGGCGCCTATCTCCACAAACGCTTGCACAGCCGTCCCGCGCTGGGGTTGGGCAGCAACAAGTTCGTCGCCGGCGTCGCCGCCGGCCTGGCGGCCGGCGCCACCCCGGTCGACGGCGAGCTGCCTCCCCGGCTGGTGCGGATGGGAAGCGAACGCTCCTTCCTGGCCCCGCTGTCGGTATCCGACTGCCTGCCCGAGATGCCCGACCTCTGCCGGCGCCTCCATCTCTTCGGCCTGCGCCGCCTCGGCGACCTGGCGACGATGCCGCTGGCCGCGGTCGAGGCCCAGTTCGGGGCGGAGGGGTTGCAGGCGCTGAGGCTGGCCCGCGGCGAGGACTCGAGGCGGCTGCAGCCGTGGGAGCCGCCGCAGCGGATCGAGGAACAGAGCCGGCTCGAGCCCGCGGTCGACAACCTGACCCCGCTGCTTTTCGTCGCCCGCGGCCTGGTCGATCGGATGGGCGAGCGCCTGGTCGAGGGGGCCTACGCCGTCACCACCGTCCGGATGCGCCTGGAGATGGACGATCCCCGCGACGCGCCCATAGAGGCGCAGATCAAGCTGCGCTCACCGATGAGCACCGGCGAAGAGCTCTGGACGCCGGTTTCCCAGCTGATCCAGCGGCAGTCTCTGACGGCGCCGATCAGCCGGCTCTGCCTTAGGGTCAGCGGCTTCTGCCCGGCCCAGAGCCGCCAGGTCGATCTCCTAACCCGCGCCGACGGCCGGCTCGAAGACATCACACGGCAACTCCATGTGATCGCCGACGCCCACGGCGCCGAGCTGGTGCGCATGCCCCAGCTGGCGCCGGTGGCGCCGGTCATTGACGGTCGACGCCCGCCGGCGTCGCCCATTGATGAGCGCCGCCATCACTGGACCGACGCCGCCGGCAGCCTGGCGGCACAGGCTGCCTCTCGCGGCAGACGCCGGCGCATTGCGTGAGCCGGCGCGACGCGTGAGCCGGCACAACGCGTGAGCCGCCTGCTGGCGCAGCCCGCGGCGGTGGCGGTGGAGACCCGCGACGCGGTGCCGGTTCGCCTCCGCGTCGATCGCCGCAACCTCCGCGTGGAGCGAGTCCTGGCCCGATGGCGCCTGGAGACCGACTGGTGGAGGGCGCCGCTGAGCCGCGAGTACTGGAAGGTTTGGCTCAGCGGCGACCTGGTCTGCGAGATCTACCAGGACCGTGCCGACGGGCAGTGGAAGTTGACGCGCTGGTATGACTAGCGCGCCTCGAAGCGAGGCGCGCGAGTCACTGAACCGAAGGCTAAGAGCCGATCTGGTACCTGACCAGGACCCAGGCCACCAGGTAGCGCTGCGGCGGGCAGGGGGAGGGAGCCGGCAGGGGGGTGGCGGGGACCAGCTGGTTCTGCGCCGGCGGCGCCGAGCCGGTGCCGCCGCTGCCGCTGCCCGTTGGAGCTCCCTGGGCGGGCGCGGGAACAGGCCGGCCCAGCTGGGGCTGGACGCAGAGCTTGTTGAAGTAGGGCTGGGCCTGGGTGTAGTCGCTGATCGCGACCAGCTTGCCGAGCTTGATGCCGGCCGCGGACGCCAGCGCATCGGCCTTCTTCTGGGCATCCTCGTACGCGCTCTTGATCAGGTCGGTGCCGGGTTGGGCGGCCGGGTCGGAGGTCTCCTTGAAGGCGACGCCCCAGGCGCTCAGTCCGTCGCCGCCGACCCCGGTCTGGCCGTACGGCGGAGGTCCGGGCTGGAAAGGCCCGGGGCCAGGATAGGGCTGGAGGATAGCGGTGCTGCCGGCGTTGGGGGCCACGGTGCCCGAGATGTCGCCGGCTGGCAGGGTCGCGATCTGGCTCGACGTGGCGGTGCCGGGGCCGGTCGAATGGCCGCGCCCCGCGGACAGGCCGTCAGACATCGCCACCGCCACGGTGGCGACGATCGACGCCAGCACCACCGCCAGGGTGGACGCCAGCAGGATGTTTCGTTTTTGCGCCGTCATTGGGATACCTCCGCTTCGATTCTGTGGTGGGACGTGCGCGGTGGCCGAAAAGTTCCCGTGACGTTGTCGTGACTTACGTCGAGCTCCATTGCCACTCGAACTTCTCCTTTCTCGACGGTGCCGCCCATCCCGAGGAGCTGGCCCAGCTGGCGGCGGCGCGGGGGATGCCGGCGCTGGCGCTCACCGACCACAACGGGCTCTACGGGATGGTCCGGTTCGACAGCGCCGCCCGCAAGCTGGGGGTGCGACCGCTGATCGGCTGCGAGCTGACGATGGCGCCCCTGCCCGGCGTCGACACCCCCGACCCGGAGCTGCTGGTGGATCGCCGCGATACCGTGCCGGTGCGCCGCCGCGAGCAGGGGCGCCACCACCTCACCCTGCTGGTCGTCGACGGCAAGGGTTTTCGCAACCTCAGCCGGATGCTGAGCCTGGCCAACCTGGCCGCTCCTCGCAAGGGTCGCGGGGCGGCCAGCTGGGAGCTGCTGGCGGAGCACGCCGAGGGCCTGATCGCCCTTTCCGGCTGCAAGCGTTTCGGGCTGATCCCGCGACTGCTCCGCGCCGGCAGCCGCGAGCAGGCGATCGAGGTGGCGTCGCGGATGCGCGAGCTGTTCGGCGGGCCCAACTTCCTGCTCGAGCTGCAGAGCCACCTGCTCCCCGACGACCCGTGGCTCTGCGCCGAGCTGGCCGACCTGGGCCGCGAGATGGGCATCGCCTGCGTCGCCACCAACGACGTCCACATGCTGGTGCCCGCCGACAAGCCGCTGCAGGACGTACTGGTCTCCATTCGCGAGCGGGGCAGCCTCGACGAGGCCGCCACCCAGGGCTACCTCGCCCCCAACGCCGAGCGATTCCTCAAGACCCGCGAAGAGATGGAGCAGGCGCTCCTCGGGCCCGGCGGCCAGCGTACTCCGATCGGGCTCGAGCCCTGGCTGCGCCGCGCCTACCTGGAGTCGCTGGACAAAAGCGTCGAGGTCGCAGAGCGCTGCGCCTTCACGCTCGACTTTCGCAGCAAGCGGTTCCCTGGCTTCCCCGTGCCCGCCGGTGAGACACCCTTCAGCTATCTCTATCAGCTCTGCCAGGAAGGCGCCAAGCAGCGCTACCGGCCGATGACCTCGGCGGTGGCGCGGCGGCTCCAGACCGAGCTGGAGGTGATCGAGAAGACGGGGCTGGCAGAGTTCTTTCTCATCAACTGGGACCTGATGCGCTACGCCAGGGACAACGGCATCCCGGGGCAGGGGAGAGGGTCGGCGGCGGATTCGATCGTGGCCTACCTGCTGGGCATCACGCGAGTCGACCCGGTGGAGCACAAGCTGCTCTTCGAGCGCTTCCTCCACGAGGAGCAGAAGACCACTCCCGACATCGACATCGATTTCGCCTCCAGCCGCCGCGAGGAGGTTATCCAGTACGTCTACGAGAAGTACGGCGCCGAGCGCACCGGGATGGTGGCCAACGTCGTCACCTTCCGCCCCCGGCTGGCGATCCGCGAGGTGGGCAAGGCGCTCGGCTTCTCTCCCGCCACCATCGACCGGCTGGCCAAGTCGGCCGATTCCTGGTATCCGGAAGAGGCCCTTGAGGCGGCTCGTGCGGCACGTTCCGGCGGCGGGGGCCACGGCTGAGGCCACGGCTGAGGTTGCTTACCTGTTGGCTGAGCCTGCGCGCTAGCTATTGCAGTAGTCGTTTATGGTCCCGGGCTCGCTCGGGAAGCTCCGGCTACCGCCGTGGCGGCGGCCAGCACCTCGACGACGTAAGCGAAATCGCAAGGCGCGCCTCCATCGAGCGCTCGGGGGAATGACTCGTGATCGCTCGGCGGCTGTGGTTGCGTGTCGTCGTCGGATCGAGCGTCTGGCAGAAGGCCACGGCCGATCCGCGACCCACCGGCGGTTTCGAACCGTAGGTCGCAGGCTGGCCCGCGCACGATCCTGAACGCGCCGTCGTGAAGGCGATGGTGGTGGAAACGGCAGAGCAGGACAAGGTTGGCGAGGTCAGTCTTACCGCCGTCGGCCCAATGCTGGAGATGGTGTCCCTCGGTGCGATGCGCCGGGACCCCGCAGCCGGGGAACCGGCATGTCGAGTCACGCGCCTGCAGCGCCAGCCGCTGTCGCGCTGAGATGGTGCGCCGCGAGCGCCCCACGTAAAGGGGTGCGCCGTCTCGCTCGGCTATCGCAACCAGCTCTGTGTCGCAGCCGATGCGACGGGCGACCGCGGCCGGCAGGGCCGGTCCATCCTCGATCCGGCAGCCTCCATCCAAGTTGCCGACCAGGCTGGCGAGGTCCACGTGCACCACTACTCGAGGAGACGGAGGTGAGCCGGTCGTCGCGCCGGCGAGCCACTGGTTGGCGACCTCGACCAGCGCATCGGCGCGCCGCGCCGCCCAGGGGTCTTCCGCCGGGTCGACGACCACACCCTCGGCGCCTCGAAGCGCGCCAACCCCGTTCGTCGGCGGTCCCAGCTGAACCTTCTCGAGCGCCGCCAGCACCACGGCGCCGTCTTCTGGCGGCAGCACCGCGAACAGCTCCAGCATTCCGTCTGAGCGCCACCACGTCCTCAGACCGCGTCGCGCCAGCTGGGCCTCGGGGTCGCCGGCGACGTCCGACTGGGTGGCTTGCTCGAAGCCGCGGCAGATCCGAACCAGCTGCGACCCCGAAGCGTGGCGGGCGACCTCGAGCCAGAGCCCCTCATCCGCCGCCTGGGCGACGCGCGTGACGTGCCGCAGCTTGTCGAATGACAGCTCGCCTGAGGCGAAGGCCGCGGCCAGCAGCGGCAGGTCGCGCAGGGCGTAGCCCACGCGGACCATCTCCATCCCGTGCCAGATGTCAGTACCGGCGTTGATGGCGAGCCAGTGAGCGCAGGAACGGATGCCGTAGCCGTCCCATCCATGGCCCTCGTCGAAGTCCGCCGCAAGGCCGACAAGCTCTGCCATGGTGGAATGCATTCGCGCTGCCAACTGGCTGATGCGGTCGGCGATGCCAACTCCAGCCAAGCCTTCCGTTCCTTGCGAGTCCCCACCCACGACAACAATTATAGCAAACAAATGTTCGCTACAATTAACCGATGGGCGTCCCCGGCAAGCCCTTCCACGAGAAGCCACCCACACTCCGACAGCTCGCCGCTGTCGAGACCGAGCCGGCGCCCACCAACGCGCCATGCCCCGGCGCCGCGCCCGGCGCGCCACACTCCACCGCCGAACCCACGCCCAGCGCCACGCCCAATGCCACGCGGATCAAGCCTGGCCCCGAAGCGGGCTACCCTGGCGCCTCGCCGCAGATAGTCGACGGCGTCTTCGCAACCGACGCCGCGTCGGGCGGCGCCGCCCCCGAAGGCTCGCTCGAGAACTCGCCCCAGTGGCGCCAGTTCTTCGACATCTGCCGCCGCATCCAGGGCTTTCCCCGCCACCTCTCCATCCACGTCGGCGGGATGCTGGTCACGGGAGAGCCGCTCATCGACATGCTGCCGGTGGAGCGCGCCACCATGCCCGGCCGCGTCGTGGTGCAGTTCAACAAGGACGACGTCGAGGACCTCGGCCTGATCAAGATGGACATGCTCGGGCTGCGCACGCTGTCGGTAGTGGAGGAGTGCCTGCAGCTGACCGAGGCGGAGACCGGCGAGCGCCCCGACCTCGACGCCCTCGACCTCAAGGACCCCGAGGTCTATCGCATCGCGTCGGAGGCCGACACCGTTGGCGTCTTCCAGATCGAGTCGCGGGCGCAGATGTCGACCCTGCCGCGCACCCGCCCGGACAAGTTCAGCGACCTGGTGGTGGAGGTGGCGATCATCCGGCCCGGCCCCATCCAGGGCAACGCCGTCAACCCCTACATCCGCCGCCGCCAGGGCAAGGAACCGGTCACCTACCCGCATCCCAAGCTGGAGCCGATACTCGAGGACACGCTGGGCGTGATCCTCTTCCAGGAGCAGATCCTGCAGATCGCGATGGACCTCGGGGGCTACACGCCGGCGCAGGCCGACGGCTTCCGCCGGGCGATGGACCGCAACCGAAGCAGCGCCGCCATGGAGGCGCTCCGCGACGACTTCCTGCGGGCATGCGCCGAGAACTCGGGCGTCGACGACAAGCTCGGCAACGAGATCTTCCACGCCATCTCCGGCTTCGCCCAGTTCGGCTTCTGCCGCTGCCTGGCGGGGTCGACGCGGATCGAGGACCCCATCAGCGGCCGCACCGCCACGCTCAGCGAGCTGGCCGACCTGTCGGAGTTCTACAGCTGGCGGGGCGTCGGTACCCTGCTGGCGCCGCCTGTGACTTCAGTGATGGCGTGCGGCCCCGACATGAAGCTGCGGCCGGCGGGCATCGCCGCGCTCTTTCGCAACGGCGTCCAGCCGACATATCGCGTCACCAGCCACAGCGGCCGCAGCATCGTCGCCACCGGCAACCATCCCTTCCTGACGCCGCAGGGCTACCGCCAGCTCGACGACCTTGCCCCCGGCAGTGAGGTGGCGATGCAGTGGACCGGCGACGACATCTTCTGGGACCGCATCGCCACACTCGACGACGCCGGCGAGCAGGAGACCTTCGATCTCACCGTCGAGCCCGACCACAACTTCGTCGCCGACGGCTTCGTCGTCCACAACTCGCACGCCGCCGCCTTCGCCCGCACCACATACGAGACCATCTGGCTGCGCAGCCGCTTCCCGGCGGCCTACTACTGCGCCCTGCTCAACAACCAGCCGATGGGTTTCTACGCGCCCTCGGTGCTGGTGGAGGACGCCAAGCGACACGGCGTGCGGGTGCTGCCTGTCGACATCAACAAAAGCCGCGAGCGGTGCCTCCCCGAAGGTGGGGACGCGATGCGGCTGGGCTTCAACTACGTGCGATCGATCGGCCAGGGGCAGCTGGAGCGGCTCCGCCGCGAGCGCGAGAAGGGCGAGTTCCTGGGTCTGCAGGATTTCTGCGACCGCGTCTGCACGATAGTCCCCGACACGGCGCCGATCAGCGGGCGGGGCGGCACGTCATCCGCCCCCGACGGCCGCGCCGGCCACGTCGGGACCAGCCTCAACCCGGCGGTCCCCGCGCCGCTGAGCCGCGAGGCGGTCGAGAACCTGGTCATGGTGGGCGCCTTCGACTTCCTCGGCCGCCCCCGCCGCCGCATCCTCTGGGACGTGCGCGACGCCTACGAGTGCGCAGGGCAGGCGCGGCTGGTCGAGCCCACCGCCGAGGAGCTGCCGCTGCCGGAGATGACCGAGGTCGAGGTCACCTCCGCGGACTACCAGCTGACGTCGGTGACCACAGGGCGGCACCTGGTGTCGTACTACCGCGACGAGCTGATCGCCGAGGGCGTCACCGACAGCCGTGCGCTGAAAACCGCGCCCCACAACACGCACGTCCGGGTGGCCGGGCTGGTGATCACGCGCCAGGCCCCCGGCACCGCCAAGCGCTTCCGCTTCTTCACCCTCGAGGACGAGTGGGGCCACGTCAACCTCATCCTCCACCCGGACTTCTTCGCCCGGCACCGCGCCACCTGCAACCGCAACCAAATGCTGCTCTTCGACGGCATCGTCCAGAACGTCGACAACGTCATCTCCGTGAAGGCGACCGACGTCCGAGCCCTGGCGCGGCCGGCGGTGGCACCGGACTCGCACGATTTTCGCTAAGAGCCTATCGCCGGGCGCCTAATCGCGCCGCTGGTCGTGGGAGTCCGATCTAGAACCCTTGCCGACGAACTCGAGCCGGTTGCCCCACGGATCGGCCACGTAGAACCTCCGCACTCCCGGTATCGCCTCATCCCAAGTCACAACCGCGAGCGCTTGGGTCAGGCTCTCCGCCAGCGCCGTGAGGTCCTCGGCGTGGACAGCGAACGCAGGATGAGCCTTTTGGGCGGGGGCAAACGACTCGGCGACCCCTACATGAAGCTCCTGGTCGCCGACCTTGAACCACACACCACCACGCGACCGAAGCACCTCAGGATTGGGTAGCTCGGTGAGGCCGAGCAGCCCGCCGTAGAAGCGCCGCGCCTCCTCCTCGCAGCCGCTCGGAGCGGCGATCTGCACGTGGTCGATACCCGATATGGTCATGCCCATGCCCTCCCGGGAAGATAGCCTCCCGGCGACCACCCTGCCAGCACCCTTGGGCTCGATTCTGGATCAGCAGACAATCGACAGATGATTCGCGGCGGCGACGGCAGCATCGTGCCCGGGACTGATCGTCGGTCAGCGCTGCTGCTGCCCGGCGCGGCCCTGATCGCCGCCATCGGGATCGGCATCGTGGTGGCGACGGAGTGGCTCTCGTTGACCACCCCCGGTGGATCCCCGTCCCAGAACGGTGGGCTCGGGTTCCTGGTGATCATGATCCCCTTCCTGGCGCTGGCCGGCGTCGGCTTTCTGCTTTCGACGCGCCTGCCGAAAAACCCGGTGGGCTGGCTGGTGAGCTGCAGTCTGCTGGCATTCGGTTTGCTGCTATTGGGTACGACCTACACCTCTCGGTACTCGTCCGCTCATGACCTGCCCGGTTGGCCAATGACGCCGTTGGTCGTGCTCGCTACGATCGGCTGGTCGACCGGGTTTCCGCTCTTGTTCATCCTGCTGCCACTGGTGTTTCCCGACGGCCACCTGGTATCCCGCCGCTGGCGGGTCGCGGTTTGGCTGGCGGTCTCGACCATTCTCGTGACGGTCGTCAGCACCATGCTGGCGGGTAACACCACCGGTTCCAACCTGACCGGATGGGACCTGGTGTTTGGCCTCCTCGCCGGCCCGATCTCGGGCGTCGTCATGCTGGCCCTGATCGTGTCCGCTGTCGTCTCCCTCGTGCTCCGTTACCGCCGCGCCGACTCGGACCGCCGGCATCAGCTCAAGTGGTTCGTGGGCGCGATCGCGATAGCCGGTGTCGCGGCGATTCCGGAGTTTGCCGGTAACAGTTCATTCGTCTCCGGGTTGGGACTGGTGGTCGGGCTCACGGTAGTCCCGATGGCGATAGCGGTCGCCGTGCTCCGATACCGCCTCTACGACATCGACGTGATCATCAGCCGCGCCCTGGTGTACGCCACCCTGGCGGCGCTCATCACAGCCATCTACGTCGGGATCGTGGTGGGGATTGGCAATGTAGTCGGAAGCGGCGGCAAACCCAACCTGGCCCTGAGCATCGTCGCGACCGCGGTGGTCGCGGTTGGGTTCCAACCGGCGCGCGAGCGACTCCAACGCCTGGCCAACCGGCTGATCTATGGCCTGCGCGCCACCCCCTATGAGGTGCTGGCAGCGTTCAGCGAGAGAGTGGCGGAGACCTACGCCGGGGAAGAGGTCCTGCCGCGGATGGCGAGAGTGCTGCAGGAGGGCACCGGCGCCGAATCGGCAACCGTGTGGTTGCGCAGTGCGAGACAGCTGGCGCCGGCGGCCACCCACCCGGAGGCCCTCAACGGGTACCAGCCGATAACGATGCCCGACGGACAGCTTCCCAACATCGATGGCACCAGCCGCGCGGTCCCGGTACGCCACCAGGATGAGCTGCTGGGAGCGCTGACGGTGACCAAGCGCCACGGCGAGTCGCTCACGCCGATCGAGGAGAAGCTGCTGGGCGACTTGGCGCACCAGGCCGGGCTGGTGCTAAAAAACGTCGGCCTGACCGCCGACCTGCAGGCAAGGCTGACCGAGCTTCGTGCCTCCCGGCAGCGGTTGGTAGCGGCGCAGGACCAGGAGCGCCGGCGCCTGGAGCGCAACCTCCACGACGGCGCGCAGCAGAACCTGGTCGCGCTCAAGGTCAAGCTGGGGCTGGTCGAGATGACGTCGGCGAAGAACCCACAGAAGGCCAAGGAGATGCTGACAAGCCTGAAGGATGACGCGGACGAAGCCCTGGAGACGTTGAGAGACCTCGCCCGGGGCATCTATCCGCCCCTGCTGGCCGACCAGGGGCTTAGCTCCGCGCTGGAGGCCCAGGCCCGAAAGGCCACGCTGCCGGTGACCGTCGAAGGCGTGGGGGTCGGCCGCTATCCGCAGGATACCGAGGCTGCCGTCTACTTCTGCATCCTGGAGGCGCTCCAGAATGTGCAGAAATATGCAGGCGCCTCTAGTGCCGCGGTGCGGATATTCGAGGTCGACCACCGGCTGACGTTCGAGGTCAGTGACGATGGCCAGGGCTTCGACGCCGCTCGAACGCAGAGGGGCGCGGGGCTGACCAACATGGAGGACCGCTTGGACGCGCTCGGAGGGGACCTCACCATCACCAGCGAGCCGGGACGATTCACTCAGGTCTCCGGCAGCCTGCCGATTTGAGCCGCCCGCTTCGGGTGTAAGCGGCGGCTCCGGCGGGCTTCGTAGCCGTTCGCGCTCACTGGGCCTCGCTCGTGGTGTCGAACGCCCGCAGCACGTGGACGTCGATCTGCGATGCGCCACGGATGATGTCGCGCTTGATCGAGCTGCCCAGCGGGCCGGCCTTCTCTTTATGGTCGCCGCGGGCAAGCACGATCTCGGTGACGTGGGTCTTCTTGGCGTAGTCCAGCAAGGCCTGGCCGGGTTTGGTGCTCTTGAGGACCACGAACTGCCCGCCCAACTTCATGGTGAGCTCCTGGTACAGCGCGGTGGCGTTGGGACCGCCCTTGTCCTTGCCTTCGCTGGAGTCCACGCTCACCACCACCAACTTGCCCTCAGCGCGGCGGGCGCCGGCGGCGGCGCGCTCGATCAGCGGCTCCAGCCCCGGTTGGGGCGCCACCGCAGCCATCACTCGAGCCATCGACTCCCAGGGTGAGGTGATGCCGCGGGCCTCCATGTAGGCCAGCAGCCGGTCGTCGGTGTGGGAGGCGACCAGGCGCAGGGCGATCTCGCGCAGCCGGCCCAGCACGTCGAGCGTGAAGATCGCCCGCAGCTCCTTGCGCCGCTGCGCCGGGATGGGCACGTCGTGGCTCTCGAGGCGCTCCAACAGCACCGCCGGGGGGACGTCCACCAGCTCCAGCTCGGTGGCCTCGCGGAGGACCCAGTCGGGAACGGTGCCGTCGGTCGGCCGGCCGGTCGCGGCGCTGACCATGTCGGCGACGCTGGCGACGTCGCGGAGGTGGACCGTGGCGACGACCTTGAAGCCGGCCCGCCGCAGCGCCTCGACCTCTTCGTAGCGGTACTTGTACCTGGCGTCGGGGGCGCGGTTGGCGTAGCCCAGGTCGTCGACGCACACCACCTGGGCGCCCGACGCCATCACCGCCTCCAGGTCCATGTCGGCGGAGCCGCCGGGACGGCCGGGCTCGATCCGGGGCGGGATCACTGTCAGTCCCTTGAGGGCCTCTTCGTTGACCGGCAGGCCGTAGGTGGCGGCTGCCCCGACCACGACCTTGGTACCGCGACCGGCGCGACGCTGTCCCTCGCGGAGCATGGTCGAGGTGGTGCCGGTGCCCGGCGCGAAGCCGACGTAGATGCGCAGGTAGCCGCGCGCGCCGCCCTCGGTGCCGATGGGGTCGGCGGCGGACGCGGTGGTGGTCGCCTCGACCACCGCCTTGGTGTCGGCCTCGGCGTCGGCGACCGGGTCGAACCGCGCGATGATGTGGAGGTCAACATCAGCCAGGTCCTCGAGCAGCCGGTCGACCACGGTGCCCCGATAACGCTCCAGGAATCGCCCCCCCGGCGCCCCGATCAGGAGGTGCGAGGCGTTGTGGCGCCGGACCGCCTCCACGATGGTCTCGGCGGGGTCGGTCCCCGTCAGCACCTCGAACCGCGACTCCAGGGCCTCGGCCAGGGCCAGGCAGGGCTCGAGGTCCTCGGACAACGGCTCGCCGGGGCGGACCACTGTGACGACGGTGCACTCGCCGCGGTAGCGCCGGCTCATACGGATGGCGCGGCGGATCAGGGGCTGGCTCTGCTGCGGCTCGCGCACCGCCGCCAGCACGTTTTCGTGCCCCACGATCTTCTCGTCGTCGGCGATCCTGTCGGCCTCGGTGTTGGCCAGCCAGTTGAGCGCCAGCTCTCGCAGGGCTGCCAGGTTGCCCGGCCGGAAGAAGCCGTCCAGCGCGCGCTCGATGTTCTTCTCCGGGTAGATGTTCCCGTGCTTCATCCGCTTGCGGAGGGCCTCCGGCGAGATGTCGACCAGCTGCACCTCGTCGGCGTCCTCGAGCAGGTGGTCGGGGATGGTCTCGCGGATCTTCAGCCCGGCGATCTCCTCGGCGACGTCCTTGAGGCTTTCGAGGTGCTGGATGTTCATCGTCGTGATCACGTCGATCCCAGCCTCGCGGATATCGTCGATGTCCTCCCAGCGCTTCTCGTGCGTGACCCCGGGCGCGTTGGTGTGGTAGATCTCGTCGATCAAGACCGCCTCGGGATGGCGGGCGAGGATCGCCTCAAGATCCATCTCCTCGAGGTCGATGCCCTTGTAGTGCACCATCCTGCGCGGGACAGCCTCGAGCCCGGCCAGCAGCGCATCGGTTCGGGGACGGTCGTAGGTCTCGACCAGGCCCACCACCACGTCCTTGCCAGCCGCCTTCAGGCGATGCCCCTCCTCGAGCATGGCGAAGGTCTTGCCCGCGCCCGGCGCAGCCGCCACCAGCACGGTCAGCCGGCCCCGCCGGGGCGCCTCCGCGACGCTGGCGGTGGGATGGGTCTTGGTCTGTGTCATCGACGGCTCGCGCCGACCTCCGCTGTCTGTGTAACTGCCTTCCCCTCAGCTAGATGGTAGGGGACGTTCACAACCACGGTGCCGGGACGGAAGAGCAGTGCCGCCTTCAGCCGCAACGCGGTCTGGTTGTGGAGGAACTGGTGCCACCAGCGGCCGTACACCATCTCCGGAAGGACAACCAGCAGCGTGCCCCCGTCGTTTTGCGCGTCGACTGCGTCGAGGTAGGACAGGAACGGCCGGATCACCGATCGATACGGCGATTCGATGATCTCCAGGGGGACGTGGTTGCCCCAGACCTCCCACTTCCGCTTGATGTCGGCGATCTTGGCGGGGTCGTCGGAGATGAAGACGGCGACGACGTGGTCGGCCAGCCGCCGCGCCAGCGCCAGCGTCTGCAGCTGCACGTCGTTGAGGTCGCCGATGGGGACGATCGCCACCGGATGCACGTCGCCCGGGGTTATCGGCGTCTCCGTCTCGACCCGGGCCTTGGCGGTGTTGTAGTGCCTGTGGATGGCGAGGGCGGTCAGCACGATCAGCGGGATCAGCAGCACCACCACCCAGGCGCCGGCCAGGAACTTGGTCGACGTGGCGATCACCAGCACCAGGGCGGTGGCGATGGCGCCCGCCAGGTTCATCGCCATCTTGGCCTTCCAGCCCTTGGCCTCCGGGCCTCCTTCCTTGCTGACCCTCCACCAGCGCACCACCATTCCCAGCTGGCTGAGGGTGAAGCTGAGAAAGACGCCGATGGTGTACAGCGGGATCAGCGCGTCCGTGCTGCCGCCGAAGACGGTGTAGAGAACGCCCGCCAGCACGCCCAGGGTGATGATGCCGTTGGAGAAGGCCAGGCGATCGCCCAGGCTGAGGAACTGCGACGGCGCGAACTTGTCGCGGGCCATGAAGTAGAGAAGGCGCGGGAAGTCGCTGAACGACGTGTTCGCGGCCAGCGCCAGGATCAGGGCTGTGGTCGCCTGCACGTACAGATACGCCGGACCGCCGCCGCTGCCGAAGACGACCCGGGCGAGCTTCGAGAGGATCGTCTGGTAGGGCTGCCCGTTGTAGTTGTGGACGTCCTCCATCTGCGGCGCCAGGCCGCCCGAGCCGGGGATGAAGTTGGGCTGGAGCTGGAACTGGTGGGCCAGGAAGGTGATCCCGGCGAAGGTCACCGCCAGGATGCCCACCATCACCATCAGAGTGGTCCGGGCGTTGCGCCACTCCGGCGCCTTGAACGCCGGCACCCCGTCAGAGATCGCCTCGACCCCGGTCAGTGCGGTGCAACCGGAAGCGAAGGCGCGCGCGATCAGGAAGGCGCCGCCCAGGCCGGCCAATCCGTACCCCGGGATCGGCAGCGGGCCCACGTAGTTGCTGTGCCGCAGCGAGTCCGGCACCGCAGTGCCCTGGGTCAGCAGGTGCACGATGCCGAACAGCACCAGCGCCGCCATCGCCGCGATGAAGAGGTAGGTCGGCACCGCGAACAAGCTTCCGGCCTCGCGGATGCCGCGCAGGTTGCCGAGTACCAGCAGGCCGATGACCAGGAGTCCGAGGGGCACCGTGAAGCGCGAGAGGTTGGAGAACGCGGAAGTCACCGCGCCCACCCCGGCGGACACTGACACCGCCACCGTCAGGATGTAGTCGGTCATCAGTGAGGCGCCGGCCACCAGACCGGGGATGTGGCCGAGGTTGTCGCTGGCGACGATGTACGACCCGCCGCCGCGAGGGTACGCCTTGATCGTCTGCCGATAGGACAGCCCGACCAGCAGCAGCAGCACCACGATCGCCACCGCGACCCCCGGGGCGATCGTGAGCGCGCCGGCCCCCGCGACCAGCAGCACCGCCAGCGTCTGCTCGGTGGCGTAGGCGACCGAGGAGAGCGCGTCCGACGACAGGACGGCAAGCGCCTTGATCTTGGTGAGGCGCTCGTGGGACGCCCTCGCGGATGCCAGCGGGGCCCCCAGCAGCGCCGATCGAATGTCGGCCATGACGCGACCCAACCCCTCGGGTGGGCGCTCGGCCCGAGCCGTGGCTCTCAGGTAACCCTGGTCGCGGCGCTCCAGTCCGGCCGCTGCGCTGCGAGCGACTCGGACTACCCCGGTGCCGCCGCCGGTGTCCTCGTCCTCCTCGTACAGCTCGACGTCAGGGTCGACCCGTCGCCACCGGCTGTCCGCCTCGCTGGGTGTCTGGCGGGACCAGATCTGGCCGGCGCGGCGCAAGAACTCCTCGTCAGCTTCGTCGGGTGGGTGATCGGGGCTCGGCCCCGCGGCGATCGCCATAGCACGGACGATCTTAGGCGGTGGCCGCCCGGATCAGCCCGGTTCGGCACCCTCGGTGTCGGGCACCAGCAGCGGCTGCAGCGGCGGCACGACGTCCCGGGACGACGAGCGCAGTAGCCGCAGCGTCGATGAGAGCTCCTCAGCGGTGAATGGGTCGCCCTGGCGATGAAATACCACCAGGCCCAGGTACCGGCGACCTTCGAGCACCGGGATGCCCATCCAGGCTGACAGCCCGACGTCGTGTCGGGGCTGGGCGACATGCGAGGGCGCCTCGGCGACCAGGATCGGGCGGCGCCTCTCTGCGGCTCGTAGCAGCTCCTGGGGCGCCCCCTCGATGGGGGCGAAGGCGGCCGCCAGCACTTCCTCGTCGGCGTCCACCGGGAGCATCTTCGCCTCGCCCCGGACCAGCCGCCCGGTGCGCTCCAGGATCGCCTGCTCCACCGTTCCGGTTCCCAGCATGCCCCGAGGGCGGGGCGAACGGCGCAACAGGCGCCGATGCACCAGGTAGTTCCAGGCCATCGCCGCGATCGCCCCGGCCAGCCCCGCCAGCACCAACCCGTCCCGCCCCAGGAGGCTGGTGAACACCACCAGGTTGAGGCATCCGCCGATCAGGGCGACCGGAAGGTAGACGGGGCGGCTGCGGCCCGGGGTGAATGGGTTGGCCACGTCGGCGAAGGTGAAGACCTGGTTGATCTGCCAGTTGAAGGCGAGACTGACCGTAAACGCTAGCGCCCAGGACTGGAACGGCCCCAGGCCGATGCCCTTGCCCACCAGCAGAAGCCCGATGAAGAGCGCCAAACCGGTCACGCCGACCGCGCCGTACTTCCAGATCCGGGCCGACCCTGGGACGTGGACCACCAGTGACCACAGGTGCCGGACGAAGGCGACTCCCTGGGCGGCCGAGGCGTTGCTGCGACCGGCATGGCGCTTGTCGAACGCCAGCGGGATATCGCCAACCTTGGCTGACGGCACGCAGACCAGGATCTCGAGCAGGATCTTGAAGCCGATCGGCCGGAACTCGAGTCCCTCGATCGCCGAGCGGCGACAGAGGAAGTACCCGGACAGCGGATCGGAGGTCTGGCGAGCTTCCCGGAAGAGGAGCTGGACCAGGCGCCTGCTGACGGCCGACGCAAAGCGGCGGGCAGGCCCCGACAGCCCTCGCGGGCTGCCGCCGCGCACGTATCGGGACGCGATCACCAGGTCGAGGTCCTCCCGGTCCAGGAGGGCCAGCATCTCCCGGAGCAACTCCGGCGGATGCTGGAGGTCGCCGTCCATCACCGCCATCAGCTCGGCGCGAGCCGCCTTGAGGCCGTCGACAGCGGCCGATCCCAGGCCGGTGCGGCCGGCCTCGGGACGGTGGATCGCCTGGATCACGAGGCCCTTGCGGGGCTCCTTTGACAGCCGCGTGATGACGTCGAAGGTGTCATCGTCGCTGTCGTCGACGAATACGACCTCGGCCTCGATCCCCTCGAGCACCGCCGCCAGCCGCGAGACCAGGGCCTCGACGTTGCCGGACTCGTTCCGGGTGGGGACGACGATCGACAGCTGGGGCGTTTTGGCGGCACCTTCCCGGGTCACGGTCAGTAGCTTAAGCGGGCGGGCGCCACAAATAGGGGGTGGACGTCGGCCAGCGGGGTACCGACATCCACCCTTGTGTCAACTCTAGCCTTCCGGTCGGCCTTCTGTTGCTTCTTGCGGGTCGCGGCAGGTTCGTACTCTTAGTCGTGCTTCGCCACTTCATGATCGGTTTCGCCCTGGTGGCGATGCTTGCCGGCTGCGGTCCATTTGGCTCCCCGCCAGGGACTGGCACCATAGTCGTGCCGCTGCCGGCAACTCCCCCCGCCGAACCGTCCGGTATCGCCCAGCGGCAGCCCAACTTGAAGCACATCCACGCCGTCGCCACCCACGATGGCGGACGTCACCTGGTCCTCGGCCTCCATACGGGGATCGCGATCGCGACCCCTGGCGGGACGCCACTGCCCGTCAGCGGTGGCCCCAAGGGCGATGTTTTGCAACTGATCTACGGCGGGGGCACGACGTTCTTCGCCGCCGGACACCTGGTCGGCGTCTGGGTGAGCCGCGACGACGGTGCCAGCTGGAGCGTCGCCTCGAGCGACGTCGCCGGCCTTGACGTCCACGGCCTGGCGATCGACCCTCGGAACCACACCGACGTCTATGCCTACGCGGTTGGGAAAGGGATGCTGGTTTCGAACGACGGTGGCGCCCATTGGGCGCATCATCCGGGCTTCGCCGACAACAACTACCTCACCGGCCTCACCGTCACCGGCGACGGCACCTTGCTGGCGGGCAGTCCCGAGCTCGGCATCCTGGCCAGCCCCGACCACGGCGCCAACTTCGTCCCCGTTCGCAACGCCACCGGAGCCGTCTACAGCCTGGGCTCGGCCGCGGGCAACGGCGACGTTGTGCTGGTGGCGGCGCAGACCGGGCTCTTCCTGACCCAGGACGGCGGCAAGAACTGGTCGGTGGGGGACCCCAGCGTGGCCGTCACCGGGGTCGCGGTCGACCCCGCGGACAGCCGCCACCTCTACGCGGGAACCGCGCAGGGCACGCTCTCGACATCGACCGACGGCGGCAACACATGGGTCAACTATTGAAGACGCTGCACCTGGTGCGCCATCCCGGCGACGAGCTCGCCTGGGAGGCGATCCGGGTTTCGAAGGAGCAGAGCGAGGTCAAAGTGGTGCTTCTCCAGGACGCCGCCGGCGATCAGCCGCCGCCGGGGGTGACTGTCTGGCGGTCGCCGCCGGTCGAATACGATGAGATCGTGGAGATGATGGAGTGGGCCGACAAGGTGGTGGTCTGGTGAGGCCCGAGCTGACCGCCAAGGTGGAGGTCGCGTCGGCCCAGGTTCGCGGTCTGAAGACGGCTTTGGTGGCGTTCTCCGGAGGGGTGGACAGCAGCCTGGTGCTGGAGATCGCCACCGCCGCCCTGGGCAGCCGCTGCCAGGGCGTCATCGCGAGCTCCCCGAGCCTGCCGCGTTCGGAGCTGGAGGCGGCCCTGGAGCTGGCTTCAAAGCGCGGCTGGAACGTCAAGGTGCTCCTCACTGACGAGGTGGGGCGCGCCGACTACGCCGCCAACACTCCGCAGCGGTGCTTCTTCTGCAAGAGCGAGCTGTACGACCGGCTGGTCGAGGTTGCCGCCGAGGTGGGCGCGACAGTGCTCGACGGATTCAACCGCGACGATCGCGCCGACTGGCGCCCCGGGCGTCGCGCGGCGGTCGAGCGCGGGGTGCTGAGCCCGCTCGACGCCGCCGGCATGGGCAAGGACGAGGTGAGGCAGGCGGCCCGCGAGCTGGGGCTCTCGAACTGGGACAAGCCGGCCGCCGCCTGCCTTTCGTCGCGGATCCCCTACGGCGTGCCGGTGACGATCGAGACGCTGGGCCGGGTCGAATCGGCGGAGCAGGTTCTGCGCGACGAGGGATTCGGCCAGCTGCGCGTCCGAGACGCCCACGCCGCCGCCACCATCGAGGTCGAACCCCACCAGCTGGATCGCATTCGCCAGCCCCGGCGCCTGGCGCGGATCGAGCGCCGCCTCCGCGAGCTCGGCTACGCCAGCGTCGCTGTCGACGAGCTCGGCTACCGGCGGGGCAGCCTCAACCAAGCGCCCCAGCGCTGAGTCCCTGCCCGTGTCCCTGACCGACGCCGACGTCGAACGCTACAGCCGCCAGCTGATCCTGTACGGGGTCGGCGAGGCCGGCCAGGAGCGCCTGGGCAACGCCCGGGTGCTGGTTGTCGGAGCCGGGGCACTCGGCTCGCCGGTGATCCAGTATCTGGCGGCGTCCGGTGTCGGGCACCTGACCATCTACGACGGCGACTCGGTCGAGCTGTCCAACCTGTCACGGCAGCCGCTGCACGGGGAGGCTGACCTGGGGAGCGCCAAGGCAGACTCTGCGGCGGCGGCGGCCAGATCGATCAATTCGGCAGTGGATGTCGTGGCGGTGGGGCGGCATCTGCTTCCGGCAGAGTCCGGCGACGTGGTGGGTGGCTTCGATGTCGTCTGCGACGCTACCGACGATTTCACTATCAAGTTCGCCCTCAACGACGCCTGCGTCGGCGCCGGGGTGACGCTGGTCCACGCCGCCATCCTGCAGTACGGCGGGCAGCTCACTACCGTGGTGCCCGGGGGGCCGTGCTACCGGTGCCTCTTTGGGGGCGAGCCGGACCCAGAGGCGGTCCCGACCTGCGCCCAGGCGGGCGTCCTGGGTCCGGTGGCAGCGGTGATCGGCGGGCTGCAGGCGACCGAGGCGCTGAAGACGATCCTGGGCGTCGGCCGGCTTCTCAGCGGCCGGCTGCTGGTCTACGATGGCCTGCGGCCCCGTACCCGCGCCGTCGAATTCGCGCGTGACCCCGCCTGCTCCGCGCCTCACAACCCAGCCCTTTGAACGATCTCGGAGGAGAACTGCCATGAGCGTCGATCTCGTCCTTACCCATGTGGATTCGGGCGTCCTGGAGATAACCCTGAACCGCGCCGAGAAGCGAAACGCCCTCAGCCTGGAGCTCTTCGAAGCTCTGGGCGAGGCTTTTGACAAGGCCGCTGACTCCCAGGTCCGGTCGGTGCTGGTTCGCGGCAACGGGCCGGTGTTCTGCGCCGGCATCGACCTCAACTCGCTGGCGACGCTGGCCGGAGACCAAACCGACGGAGCCTTCATGAAAGGGCTGAGGCACCTCCAGGACATATTCATGCGGCTGGAGCGGATCGGCAAGCCGTCGGTGGCGGCGATGCAAGGTGCCGCTGTCGGCGCCGGGCTCCAGCTGGGCCTGGCCTGCGACCTGCGGGTCGCCGCTGAGGACCTCAACGTGGGGCTCTTCGAGATCCGCTACGGCATCGTCCCCGACCTCGGTGGCCTGCACCGCGCGGTTCACCTCTGCGGCTTGTCACGCGCCAAGGACCTGGCCATGACCGGGCGCGAGGTGGGGGCCCAGAAGGCGCTCCGGATCGGCCTGGTCGATCGCGTTGCCGCCAACGAGGAGCTCGAGGACACCGCCCGCGAGCTGGCCCGAGACCTGGCCAACCAGGCGCCGCTGGCGGTCCGGGCGATCAAACGGCTCTGCGATCAGGCCGCCCAGGGGGCCACCGCCGAGGAGAGCCTGGACGCTGTCGGCGAGGTCCAGGTCGATCTGATCGCCCATCCGGACTTCATGGAGGCGGTCAGCGCCCGGATGCAGAAGCGGGAGCCGGTCTTCTCAGGACAATGATCCTGGCCCTCGACCAGGGCACCACCGGGACCCGCGTCCTGCTCGTGGACGGCACCGGTTCGGTGCGCGCGGCGGCGTATCGCGAGATCACGCAGCACTACCCCCGCCGGGGATGGGTCGAGCACGACGCCGAGGAGATCTGGCGGACGGTGCTGGATTGCGCCGCCGAGGTCCTGGCCGGCGCTGACGCCGCACCGATCGCCGGCATCGGCATCACCAACCAGAGGGAGACGTTCGTGCTCTGGGATCGCTCGACAGTGCGCCCGGTGGCTCCGGCGATCGTCTGGCAGTGCCGGCGCAGCGTCGAGATCTGCCGCAGCCTCAAAGAGGCGGGCCGCGAGCCGCTCTTCCGGGAGCGCACCGGCCTGCTGCTTGACCCTTACTTCTCGGGCACCAAGCTTCGTTGGCTGCTGGACTCGGACCCCGAGATCCGGCGGCGGGCTGAAGCCGGCGAGCTGGCGTTCGGGACCATCGACACCTGGTTGATGGCGCGGCTGACCGGCGGCACGGAGCACCTGACCGAGCCCGGAAACGCCAGCCGCACCCTGCTCTTCAACATCCACACGCTGGCCTGGGACGAGGAGCTGTGCCAGGTCCTGGGCGTTCCCGCAGCGGTGTTGCCCGAGGTCAGGGACAGCTCCGGCGACCTCGGCCGGACCGACCCACAGGCCTTCCACGGGCTTGACCTGCCGATCGCGGGGGTGGCCGGCGACCAGCAGAGCGCCCTTTTCGGCCAGGCCTGCTTCAGGCCGGGGATGTGCAAGAACACCTACGGGACCGGGTCCTTCGTCCTCCTCAATACCGGGGAGACGGCAGCCTCCAGCAACTCCGGGATGCTGACCACGGTCGGCTGGCGGGTCGGGGGCAAGGTCACCTACGCGCTGGAAGGGGCGATCTTCGTCACCGGCGCCGCCCTCCAGTGGCTTCGCGACGGGCTGGGGCTGATCCAGACCGCCGCCGAGGCCGGGCCGATCGCCGCTTCCAGGTCAGACGCCGGCGGAGTCCACCTGGTACCGGCTTTCGTTGGCCTGGGAGCGCCCTACTGGGACCCCGACGCCCGGGGCGTCATCAGCGGGATCACCCGAGGCACCAGCCGCGAGGACCTAGTCCGCGCGGCGGTCGAATCGATGGCCCTGCAGACTGCCGACGTCCTGACCGCGATGGCTGTCGACGCGGTGCCGCCCCAGGAGCTGCGGGTGGACGGTGGCGCCAGCGTGATGGACGCCCTGGTTCAGTTCCAGGCGGACCTCTGCGGGATTCCCGTGGTTCGGGCCGCTTCGGCGGAGACAACAGCGGTCGGCGCCGCCTACCTTGCCGGCCTGGCGACGCGCGTCTGGTCCTCGACGGACGAGATCGCCGGGACCTGGCGAGAGTCGGCCAGGTTCGTTCCCGGCATGCCGGATGAGGAGCGCCAGGGCCGCCTGCAGGCGTGGCACGAGGCTGTAAACAGATCTCTTTACAAAAATTGACCGTTCTTTACGCGATCTTCACCACTTCGCCGAGGGAGCAGAGTTTAATTCTGATCACAGCCGAGCCCTACTCAATCCCTTCCTTGGAAAAGCCCGAGACCCCCCTCGGGCTTTTCTATTTGTACAGACAAGTTGTAGACAACTTGCCCGCGCTGCCGCGAGTTTGAACTCGGGCTGAGAACCGGGCCGCCACTACAATTGCGGGCGTGTCGGGTGCAGCCATCGCGGAACATGCTGTCTCGCGCCCGAGCCGCTACGGCATCCTCTACCCGCGGCAGAACCTGAAGGAGTTCCGCACCATGCTGGTGCTGATGTTCCTGGTATCTGTCGGTTTCGGCGGATACGACGTCCTGTTTCGCCACCAGACGCAGGAGGCGACCATTTTCCTTCTCTACGGCGCCTTTCCGATCGCCTTCGGCTCGGCGCTGATGCTGTACGGCGCGCTGAGCACGGTCAGATTCGACGAGGACGGCGTCAACGTCCGCTACGGCCCCTTCCGCAAGGCCCACCTGGATTACGCCGACATCGACAAAGGCCGCCTCGAGACGATCGAGAGCGTCTGGGAGCGTTCCGGGCGGAAGCCCAGCAAGATGATCCGCAATCTCTACAAGCGGAAGGCGCTCTGCATCAAGATCAAGGGCGGCGACCAGCTGCCGTATCAGCTCAGCCGCAGCCTCGGGCCCCGCCTGGTGTTCGACCACGACCTGGTGCTGCCCGTCACCGACATCGAGGACGCCATGGGGGCGCTCAAGGACGGGCTGCAGCGATACCGGGGTTCCTTCGCCGCCACCACGCCGGCAACCCGTCGCGGGCATCGAAGGGGCAAGCGGGGGAGGCGATGAGCGAGGAGGCGGGCTCGCTCGAACCCGACCAGGAGCAAGCCGAACCGCGGCTCGACCGGCGCGACTACAAGATCATCGTCACGATCACGGCGCTGGCCTTCCTGCTCCGGCTGCTGAGCCCCATCCTTCCCGACTTCGCCACCAACCCCACATCCTGGCCGCCGGTCCGGGTGCTGGGCCTGGGCCATCCGTTCCAGACCCCCAACGGCTACATCTTCGACGAGGTCTACTTCGCCCAGGACGCCTGCAAGGACCTGGTTGGGATGGACTACTACGACCCGGAGCCGCCGCTGGCCAAGCTGGTGATCGCCGCCGGCATCGTCGTCGGCGGCACCTGGATGCACTACGACCAGGCGTACCACCACCAGGTCACCACCACCAACGGCGCCTCCCACGACAACACCTGCGAGGCCGCCGGCACCCTGCCCGGATTTGGAACCTGGGGATGGCGCCTGGCCAGCCTGGTCTTCGGCACCGCCCTGGTGCCGCTGATCTACCTGATCGCGCTCCGGATCCGCCAGGACCGCTTCTTCGCCGGCTCCGCAGCGCTATTGATGACGCTGGACGGGATGGCCTTCGTGCAGTCGCGAATCGGCATGATCGACGCGGTCGCGCTGGCGCTGCTGCTGGTGGCCTACTGGGTGTTCCATCTCCACCTTGGCGCCCGCACGTCGCGGCGATGGTGGTGGACGGCGATCCTGTTGGGGCTCTGCATCGGGCTGTCGGCGGCCGCCAAGTGGACCACCCTGGCGGCCTGGGGAACGATGCTGGTGATCCTTGTCGGCGGCTTCCTCTGGCGCACCGACCGCCAGTTCCGCGGCCACCGGCCACGACCGCGATACGGCCCGCAGGACACCGCGACCCGGTGTTCGGCCTACCTGCTGGTATTCGCCGCGATACCTGTCCTGGTCTACGGCGCCAGCTACTTCCGCTACAACAGCATCCCCCACTGCAACGCCTTCGACGCCAAGGGTCTCGAGATCCCGGCGATCTGCTCGCCGGCCCACCCCGCGCCTCTGGCGCTCACCCTATCGGAGGTCCACCTGGGGCCGGCCGCGGTCTGGGTTCCGACCAGCCTCGACCTGGTTCGCTACATCAACCAGATCAAGGTGCACGACGAGTGGGCCTACGACTACCACGCGCACCTGACAGCGACCCATCCCTACGGCTCCAAATGGTGGACGTGGCCGCTCCTACTGCGGCCGGTCGCCTACTACTACCAGGACGGGACCGGGACTGACAGCCTCACCGGCGCGCCGCTGCGAGAGGAGGTGTTCAACCTGGGCAACCCGGCGATCTGGTGGGCCGCGATCCCGGCGTTGATCTACTGCGCCGCGGTGGCGATCCGGCGCCGGAAGTATGCGGCGATATTCATCGCCATCGCCTTCGCCGCCGCCTGGCTGCCGTTCTCCCGCGTGACCCGTGTGATGTTCCTGTACCACATGTTCGGCAGCCTGCCGCTGATGATCCTCGCCGTCTCGTACGCCCTGACCGACCTCAAAAGCTGGGCCACCACGCGCCAGCTGGGCTCGATGCGGCTGAGCGCGCCCACCGGCCGGCTGCTGGTCACGGCCTACCTCGGGACGGTGGTGCTCACCTTCATCTTCCTGTATCCGCTGTGGACCGCGCTGCCCATCAGCGGGGCCAGCTGGCAGCAGCGGATCTGGTTCAACGTCCCCACCGACAACCGCTTCCTGCACATCCAGCCGGACACGCGGATCTCCTGGATCTGATCCCGTGAGCGCGCTGCTCATCGGCTACCTGGTGCTGGTCTGGCTGACGGGTGTGGCCCTGACCTTCGTCAGCCGGATGCCGTGGGAGCTCGAGGGCCGCCTGGCGGCGGGGGTACCCGTTGGGTTTGGTCTCACCGCGATGCTGACGTGGGTGCTGGCGATTCCGTTCGGGATGTCGCCAAGCGCGGTCGTCGTGGGGGCGGTGGCGACGGCCGTGGTGCTGGCCGCCTGCGTGCGATGGACGCGCTGGCGGGAGCCGCTGCGGGATGAGTCGGCCGCGATGGTCCGTCGCTGGCGCAGCCGTCAGGCGCTTCCGCTGGCACTGCTGCTGCTGCTGGCGGCGATCTTCTTCATCCCTTTCTACATGCGCGCCCTGGAGCTCAAGCCGGAGGGGCTCTGGGCCGGCTACGTGAACATCTGGGGCGACTGGTGCACCCACCTGAGCATGGCCGGCTACCTCTCGCACGCCCGCAACCTTCTGCCACCGCAGAACCCATTCTTCAGCGGATTCCGGCTCACATACCCGTTCCTCCCGGACCTCTTCTCGGGGATGCTGCTGCACCTGGGCATGAGCTTGGAGGGCTCCCTGCCACTAACCAGCGCCGTCCTCTCGATAGCCCTGGTGGTGATCTTCTACTCCACCGCGCTCCGCCTGGTGGGCAACCGCTGGGCGGCCGCGCTCGGCAGCCTGGTCTTCTTCCTCAGCGGGGGGCTCGGCTTCTTCAACCTCTTGGGCGACGCCCGCTCATCGTCGGGGACGCTGTCGGACTGGCTTCGGTCGCTGGCCACTCTGATCGCGCACCCGGTCCGCGAATACACCCTCGATCGTTCCACCGGCTTTCAGTGGCTGAACCCGGTGCTGGCCTACCTGGTGCCGCAGCGGACCACCCTGTTCGGTTTCAGCCTGGGGCTGGTGGTGATCTCCCTGCTCTGGTACGGGCGGAGCCGCCGGCAGCTGCGCGAGACGATCCTTGCCGGGATTCTGCTGGGGATGATGCCGCTGCTGCACACCGCTACGTACTTCGACCTGCTGGTGCTCGCGGGAGGGCTGGCCCTGATCGATTTGGGCGTGGCCCTGTTTGGCAGCGAGAACCTCGGTACCGCGATCACGCGATGGATCGCATTCTTTGCGCCGGCGCTCCTCCTCGGGGGTCCCCAGCTGCTGCTGATCCTGCCGCCGGCGGCGTACGACCACTCATTCCTGCAGGTCCAGCTGGGCTGGCTGGCGGCTCCGCCGGGCGCGCCCTACCACCTTTCGATCGGCGTCTTCTGGCTTTACAACACCGCCTTGCTGATCCCGCTGTCACTCGCCGCCTTCGCCAGCCGATCCTGGGGCAAGCCCGGCCTGCGCCGTTTCCTGGCGCCGGCGTGGCTGCTGTTCCTGCTGCCCAACGTGCTGATCCTGCAGCCCTGGGACTGGGACAACACCAAGTGGTTCCTCTGGTGGGCGATCCCGGCCTCCATGCTCGCCGGACTGGTGCTCTACGAGCTGATGCGAAGGGGTCCGCTGCTGGCGGTGTTGGGCGCTGTGCTGCTGTTGGTCTCGATCAGCGCCGGGGCGCTCGACCTCAACCGCGCATCCCAGAAGGACCTCCCCAACGTCAGCTTCCAGCTGCTCGACAACGAGGAGCTCAGGGTCGCCGGATGGGCCCAGGCCAACACTCCGGATGAGGCCGTCTTCCTCACCGGCTGGAAGAACAACCATCCGATCCTGACCCTAAGCCGTCGCGTCGAGGTGATGGGCTACCCGGGTTGGCTGTGGACCTGGGGACTGCCTTATCCGCAGAGACGGCAGCAGGACGTGGTCGACATGTATCGGGGCGGCAACCGGACCGCGTCACTGCTGCGGAGCTACAACGTCGCCTACGTGGTCATAGGTCCACAGGAGCGCCAGGAGATCGCCGCCAACGTCGCGTACTATGAAGGCCGCTACCCGCGGGTATACAGGTCTCCCACGGGCGAATACGAGGTATTTCGCGTCGGCTGAGGCCGGCTCCGCTGGAGATCCGCAATGTTCTTTATCCGGTTCACGATCAACGTCCTTGCGCTGCTGGCGGTCTTCTTGCTGGTGTGGAACATCCAGGGCGACAACATCGTCTTGATCGCGATCGTGATGGCGGTGGTGCTGTCGGTCATCAACGTCTTCATCCGCCCGATCGTGCTGCTGCTGACGCTGCCTGCAAACCTGCTCACGTTCGGGATCCTCGGCATCGTCATCAACGCGTTCCTGTTCTACTTCGCGGCCCGCTTGGTGCACATCCCTGTCGATTTCTGGAGGGCGGCGCTGGGCTGGCTGGTGTTCTCGTTGATCTCCGCGGCGCTCAGCCAGGTGGCCCTCAGTGACTAAGGCCGAGCGTCACGGCCCGATCCCCGAGCTGGCGCTGTCGATCAGCGCCGCCGACCGGCCGGGGACGCTGGCGGCCCTGACGCGGGTGATCTTCGAGCACGGCGCCAACATCCTCTACGTGGGGATCGCGGGTCGCCGCGAGGGGCGCGCCGAGATCTACTTCGAGCTCGACCAGGTGGCCGACTCGGCCTCTCTGGTCGCCGGCATCGAGACCCTGGCCGACGTGGCGCAGGTGACGCGGGAGCCAACCTTCCAGAAGATCTTCGGGCGGCGGGTCATTGTTGTCGGCGCCGGCGCCCAGGCCTCGGGCGTAGTCGCCGGCGCGGTCAACGAGGCCGACCGGCACAACATCCGGGGCGAGCGGATATCGGTCGACACCATCGCCCTGGTGGGCGAGAGCGAGATCGCCGAGGCGGTGCGCGCCGTCGGTCGGCTGCCCCGGGTAGAGTGCCTGGTCCTGGCCGGCAGCCTGATGGGCGGCGAGATCACCCGCGCGGTCCAGGAGATCCAGGCGCTGGGGATCCTGGTGGTCTCGCTGAAGATGGCGGGATCGGTGGCCAAGGTCGCCGACCTGGTGGTGAGCGACCCGCTGCAGGCGGGAACGATGGCGGTGATGTTGGTGGCGTCGACGGCGACGCTGGACATCGACCGGATCCGCGGGAGAAGCTTCTGAGCCGGTCCGCCTCCGGGAGCTGGCTGCCAGTCTTCCAGGAGATCGCGGATGAGGTCCAGGCCGCCGTGGCTGGGGTCTGGGGCCGGCCCGAGGCGCGGCCGGTGCAGGGCCGCGGGGCGGGCGGAGACGGCACCGTCTTCATCGACAGCCTGGCGGAGCGGATCGTCCTGTCGCGGCTGGAGCTGGAGCACGATCGCGGCCGGCGCTTTCACCTGATCTCGGAGGAGGCCGGCGAGCGCGACTACGGTGGGGAGGAGGTAGTAGTGGTCGACCCCATCGACGGCAGCCACAACGCCAAGATGGGGATCCCCTACTTCAGCCTGACGCTGGCCGCCGGCGACGATCGAACGCTGGGCGGCGTGCGCGAGGGCGTGGTTCGCAACCTCGTAACCGGCGACCACTTCGAGGCGGCGCGCGGCGCCGGCGCCACCCTCAACGGCGCTCGCATCACCACCGGGGCCGCCGACCAGGGAGTCGGCATCAACGTGCTCCAGGTGGAGGCGACGCGCCTGATGGACCATCTCGAGGAGTACCGGGAGCTGCTGCGGCGGGCCGAGAAGATCCGGATGCTGGGTTCGGCGGCGCTGAACATATGCCTGGTCGCCACCGGCGCCATCAGCGTCAGCGTGGCGCCCAGCCTGCGCTCGGTCGACTGCGCCGCGCCGCTGCTCGTTCTGGCCGAAGCCGGCGGCGCCGCCAGTGACAACGCCGGCGGGGACCTGGGGGGGCTGGATATGGCGCTGGACGTGCGCCCGAGCGTTGTCGCCGCCGGCAGCCGCGAGCTCCTCCAGGTGGCGCTGGAGAGCCTGAGGCCCGGAACGGTTCGCTAAGCTCCGGCCATGCCGGAGCTACGCCGCGATCCCGTAACCGGCCGCTGGGTCTGCCTGGCGCCGGTCCGGGCGGAACGTCCCGAGGCACCCGCCAGCAAAGCCCCAGAGTCGCCGTCTTCGGTGGCCGGCTGCCCCTTCTGTGAGGGCAACGAGGAGAGCACCCCCCCGGAGGTGATGGCGGTGCGGCCGGGCGGCGGGGCGGCCGACACGCCGGGATGGAGCATCCGCGTCGTCCCCAACCTGTACCCCGCGTTCTCCGACGCTGATGGGCCCGCCGACCTGGGCAATGCCCTCCACGCCTACGGGCCGGCGCTGGGCGCCTGCGAGGTGCTGATCCACAGCCCCGACCACAGCCGCTGGCTGCCGTACCTGTCCGACGCCCAGGCGAGGCTGGTGATGGGCACGACATGGCGGCGGTACCTCGCCCACAGCATCTCCGGCGTCGGCTCGGTGGTGGCGCTCTACAACCACGGGCAGGCCGCCGGGGCATCGCTGGCTCACCCGCACGGCCAGGTCTACGCGACGCGGGCCGTCGGACCCGTCCTCGAGGAGGAGTACCGCGGCGCCGAGGAGGCGCTCAAGACGCTGGACGCCTGCGTCTTCTGCCGGATGATCGAGGAGGAGCTGGCACAGGGGGTGAGGGTCATCGCCCGCACCAATCAGTTTGTGGCGATAACTCCGTACGCCTCGCGGCAGCCCTACGAGTGCTGGATCCTGCCCACCCACCACCTGGCCGATTTCGGCGAGGCCGCCGAGAACGTCGCCGGCGAGCTGGGGGTGTTCCTGAAGTCGGTGCTCTGGAGGCTGACCGCGGTGGCCGGTGAGGTGCCGCTCAACTGGTACATCCACAGTCTGCCCAACGCCGCCGGCGACTGGCGCGACAGCTACCACTGGCACCTCGAGATCCGTCCCAAGCTGACCGAGATCGCCGGCTTCGAGCTGGCCACCGGGACCTACGTCAACACGCTGGCGCCCGAGGTCGCGGCGGCGGCGCTGAGCGCCCACGCGGCACCCCCGACGGGCGAATCCGCCCCTCGCGGCTGAGGGCGGGCGCCGGAGCTTAACTTGTTATCGTTGTCCGGCCGCGCGGGAGTAACTCAGCGGTAGAGTGCAACCTTCCCAAGGTTGAAGTCGCGGGTTCGATCCCCGTCTCCCGCTCCAAGATCGCATCGCGATATCCTGTGCCACCAATGACAAACGGACCGGACCATCCCCTGATCCTCCCGCTTGAGCCTGATGGCGATGAACGCAAGCTCAACATCTTCCGGACCCTGGCTCGCAATCGGCCCTTATACAGGGGCTTCCTGAAGCTCGGCGGGCACCTCCTCACGGGCGGCGTCTTGCCGGCACGCGAACGAGAGATCGTCATCCTCCGCATCGGTTGGCGCGCAGGATCGGAGTACGAGTTCGGGCAGCACACGGTTATCGGCAAGGCCGCCGGTCTGACTGACGACGAGATCGCCAGGCTCGCCGACTCCGGACCGGGCGAGTGGGACTCGGATGACCGCGCGCTGGTCAACATGGCAGACGAGCTGTGCGACGACGACGCCGTGGGATCTGAGACCTGGACCGCATTGAGCCAGAGGTGGAACGAAGCGGAGGTCCTGGAACTGCTGGTGCTCGCGGGGTACTACCGCCTCGTATCCGGCCTCCTCAACAGCGTCGGCGTGGCCCTGGAAGCCGGGACACCGGGATGGCCTGCGGCCGCAGTGGCCGCGCGGCGCGCGCCACGCGACGACAGCTGATGACCGGCAGGCTGGCTGGGCGCAGGGTCCTCGTGGTGGGCGGCGGAACCCGGACTACGGACGACCCCGAGGCGCCGCTTGGTAACGGCCGGGCGATCGCCATCGCGGCGGCGGAGCAGGGCGCGGCGGTTGCTGTCAGCGATGTCGATGGAGGGGCTGCGCAGACCACCGTTGACATGGTCAGGGCACGGGGCGGAGTGGCCCACGGACTTGCCGCTGACGCCGCGGACGTCGAGTCGTGTGCTCGAACCGTCGAATGGGCAGCATCCGAACTGGGCGGCCTTGACGGCCTCGTGCTCAACGTCGGTATCGGACTCGGGGGTGGTCTCCAGGGCACTTCGGCCGAGGAATGGGACACCGTCTTCGCGGTCAACGTTCGATCACACTTCCTGACCCTCAAGGCTGCCATCGATCTGATGGCGGAGGAATCGTCGACGGTCCTCATCTCGTCGGTGGCGGCGCTGCGCCCGGGGAGCGGCATCCCGGCGTACGACAGTTCCAAGGCAGCGCAGATCGGCCTGATGCGCCACGCCGCCCGCGAGGCGGCCCGCAGGGGTGGTCGCGTGAACGTTGTCGCCCCTGGTTTGATCGACACTCCGCTTGGCCGATGGGCCAGCGCGGGACGCCCTAGCCGGGCGACGACCCGCATCCCGCTCCGGCGCCAGGGAAGGGCCGAAGAGGTTGCCGACGCCGTGGTCTTTCTTCTGTCCCGAGAGGCGAGCTACATCACGGGTCAGGTCCTGGCTGTCGACGGCGGCCTGTCAACGCTGGTCTGAAGTAGCGCTCATTGGCGAAGCCCGACCGATAGCTACCTTCTCGTCTCGTACCGCATCGCCACCGCCCCCGAGCCGAGCTCCAGCCGGTCCACCAGCTTCAAGTCGACATACTTCGACAGACCCGCGAACAACGTAGGCCCGTGGCCCGCGAGCCTGGGATGCACCACGAACTCGTACTCATCGATCAACCCCAGCTCCGTCAACGCCAGTGGGAGCTTCACACCTCCGACCAGCAGTCCTCGGCCCGGCTCCCGCTTGAGTTGCTCAACCGCGGCACCCAGGTCCCCGCGCACGAGCTCGGCGTTCCAATCGACCTGCTCCAGGGTGCTCGAGACCACGTACTTTTTCGCCGCGTTGATCGTCTGGGCAAACGGTTCCATCCAATCCGGTCTCGCCACGGTCGCCGCCGGCGGCCTCCAGGCTGATTCCATCATTTCGTACGTCACCCGGCCAAAGAGAAGGGCATCGGCAGCACTGAGGTTCTCGGCTGCTTGACTATGCAAGGCTTCATCCGCCGGGATGGCACGATGGTCGCAGCACCCGTCCAATGTGACGTTGATGGAGTATCGAAGCGGTCGCATTGGGGCAGAGTATCGTCAATGTGCTAAACCAGGCCCGCCCCCTGGTCAGGCCGGCGTCACACCGAGCTGCTCGGCTAGAGCGACGATGATGCCGTCCGGGCCGCGGAGGTAGCAGAGCCGGTAGCTGTCCTCGTATTGCGCCACCTCGCCGATGAGTTCGCCACCGTGGTCGCGCAATCGCGCGATGGTGTCGTCGATGTCGTCGACGGTGAACATGACGCGATGCATGCCCAGCGTGTTGTGCGGAGGGTTCTTCGGCTCAGGGCTGGAGGCTGCGGGGGTGTGGTACTTGGCCAGCTCGATCTTGCCGTGGCCGTCCGGGGTTCGCATCATCGCTATGTCGCTCCGGACGCCGTCGAGTCCGACGGTGCGGTCAGCCCAAACGCCCTCGATCTGCGCCTCGCCTTCCAGCTCCATGCCGAGCGCCGCGAAGAACGCGACGGCTGCCTTCAGGTCGTCGACGACGATGCCGACGTTGTCCAGCCGCCGAATGGTCATATCTCCGAGGATAAAGCGCGCTGGTATCCGGAGCGGCCGGTGAGATACTGGGCTCGCTGTGGTAACCGGGCTTCGGCGCAGCAGTCTTGTGTTGTCCGCTGCGCTGCTGGCAGCCTGTACGTCGGCTCAGGCGGGCGCAACAGCCTCACGCCGGGCTTCGCCGGCTCCGACCACATCTCACGGGGTGATTGTCGCTGCGCCCTCCCCTGGATTGACTTCCACTCCACCGCCTCCGTCGCCGGAAGCGCCAGCTGCTCCGGTGAGGTTCGACGGCATTGCTTTTCGGACGCCAACTGTAGGCTGGGCGGTCGGGCTCCGCGCCGCTGGCGATAACACCGCGACCGTGGAGATTAGCCACTCACTTGACGGCGGCACGACGTGGTCTCGCGCGATTCCTGTTGCCACCTATGCGCACCTCGATGTCGCATACGGGTCACCTAGCGTGCGATTTGCTGATGCACGACACGGATTTGTTTTCGGCCAAGGAGCTGTCGAGACCCTTGATGGCGGGACGACGTGGAATGACGCTGGGCTGGCGGGTCGTGTTTACGAGATTGCGCCGGTTGGAGCAGACGTCTGGGCTGCGGTGGGGTGCGATCCCACCGTTGTTTGCCGAAACCAAATACTGACGCGGTCGCTTGGCGGCGGGGCCTGGAACGGACTTCCAGCGGAACCTGACCTGAGCTCTTCACCGATATCGCTGCTCAGGGTGAGCCACGATGTGGCAGTAGCGGCTGTCGTTGCCTGGCAGGACAAACCACGGTTGGCGGTAACCAACGATGCCGGCCGCAGCTGGCGAGCGTTGCAAGGCCCTTGCTCAAATCTGGGTCAGGGTGCGATTGCCTCCGACGATGGACGCACGATTTGGCTGGCTTGCGGTGGCCAGCCCGGCGCTGGGGAACAGCCGAAAGCACTCTATGTTTCGACCAACGGCGGCACGTCGTGGGAGCTGCGAGCGCGAGATTACCCGGATCCTGTTCTTGGCGATCTGACGATCGGCGGCTACGTCAATGCTTTGCGGATCTCTGCGAGTGGAGTTGGCTTCCTCGGGTTGGCACGGGAAGGGATCCTTCGCAGTACGGATGGCGGTAGGACATGGAAGGACCTTGGGGTATCCGATGGTGCGGGCGGAGACGCACACAACCTCTGGCTCGTCGATTCGAGCCACCTGTGGGCGGTCGTCGCCGGGATCAACGGTCCGACCCTCTACAGAAGCACCGACGGAGGTGCCACGTGGAGCGCCGTGGCCAGTTCTCCGCCGAGCTAGTGGCGTGGCGAAGTCGTAAACGTTTTGGGCAGCTTGCCCGTATTCATGTTGAGGACAACCACGCGGCCCCGACCTGGGGTCGCCCAGGCTTCCGTACAAAAAGGTGCGATAACAGGGCCAACAGATGTATGCGCTAAGGCTCGGGAGAGCATTCCTCGTCGTCTTGGGCCTGGGGCTGCCCATCACCGCGATCATCTACGGCCTGGACAACCATCACCCCGATGTCGTAACGGTCAATGTGGCGGTGTTGCTGGTTGTTGGGCTCCTGCTCGCCCTTGTTCGCGGGCTGCGGCGGCGATCGCCATAGCGCTCGAGTCAGGAGCGCCCTAGGCTCCCTAGGTTCATTGTCTCACCCACCCGGGGGCTTGCCGCAAGCCCCCCGCTCCGTGCGACGCTGGCGCCGCATTGGTGGCGAGCAGGGTTAGGAGAATGTCTGAACATGCGGTTGTGATCGCCGGCGGCGGTCCGACGGGGATGATGCTGGCGGCGGAGCTGATGCTGGCGGGGACCGACGTCCTCATCGTCGAGCGCCGCCCCAGCTTCGCGCTCGAGAGCTCGCGCTCCCGCGGTCTGCACTCCCGCACCATCGAGGTGCTCGATCAGCGCGGCATCGTTGATCGCTTCCTCGCCGAAGGGAAGGCCGTCCAGGTGCAGGCGTTCGCCGGGGTGCCCCTCGACATCAGCGATTTCCCCACTCGCCACAACTACGGGATGGCGCTGCTGCAGAGCCACTTCGAGCGCATCCTGGCCGGTTGGCTCGATGAGCTGGGCGTTCCGTACCTGCGCGGGCACGAGGTGACCGGTTTCACCCAGCACGACGGCGGTGTCCACGTCGCCCTGTCCGATGGCACGTCGCTACAAGCGCAATTTCTCGTCGGTTGCGACGGGGGGCGCAGCGCCGTGCGCAAGGCGGCCGGGATCGAATTCGCGGGCTGGGATCCAACCACGCGCTGGATCATCGCCGAGGTCGAGATGGAGGAGACGCCGGAATTCGGCTTGCGTGGCGGTGGTGGCATCGGCCCGGGCGAAGAGGGCCGGGTGGGCGTCACCCTGATCGTGCCCGACCTGGACAGCACCGATGAGCCCACCCTGCAGGATCTGCGCGACGCGCTGATCCGGGTCGACGGCAAGGACTACGGCGTGCACAGCCCGCGCTGGATCTCCAGCTTCACCGACATGACGCGTCAGGCCGTCGCCTATCGCAGCGGACGCGTGCTGCTCGCCGGTGACGCGGCCCATGTGCATGCTCCGATCGGCGGGCAGGGCTTGAACATCGGTGTGCAGGATTCGGTGAACCTGGGCTGGAAGCTGGCCCAGGTGGTCACGGGAACATCACCGCTCAGCCTGCTCGACACGTACCATGCCGAGCGGCATCCGGTCGGTGCCCGGGTGCTGCAGAACACCATGGCGCAAAGAGCGGTCGGCGCCAACGACGAGCGCACGGTGGCGCTGCGGAACATCCTTGCCGAGGTGCTGACGATGGACCAACCGCGCAAATACATCGCGGGGATGATCTCCGGCCTCGATGTCGCCTACGACCTGGGCGAGGGACACCCCCTACTCGGGCGCCGCATGCCCGATCTCGACCTGGTCACCCCGATGGGGCCCACTCGAGTCTTCGCCTTCCTCCACGAGGCAAAGGCGGTGCTGCTAAACCTCGGTGCGCCCGGCCGCTTCGACATTACTCCATGGGCGGATCGGGTTCAGCTTGTCGACGTCGAATACGCCGGCGTTTGGGAGCTCCCGGTACTTGGCGAGGTCGCTGCCCCGACGGCCGTGCTGGTGCGGCCGGATGGACACGTGGCGTGGGTTGGGGAGGGCACCGACGAGGGGTTGGGCGACGCGCTGACCAGCTGGTTCGGTGCTGCCGTAGCGGGCGTTACCCGGTAGAAGCGATCCACCTCATGGCGCCGGTATAGGTAAAGACGCCAGGCTTCGCGAAGCCGGGATTTTATATCGTTGACACGATATATGTTGATAAAGTAATATATGTCCATGGCAGATGCCTTCCAGATCCTGGCCGATCCGACCCGCAGACGACTTGTCGAGGCGCTGCGTCAGGGCGAGCGTTCCGTGAACGAGCTCGTCGACGTCGTCGACATTGGTCAGCCTGGCGTGTCGCGCCAGCTCGCCATCCTGCAGGACGCCAGTTTTGTCGTCGTCCGTCCCGAGGGGCGGCGGCGTCTCTACAGGCTGAGCCCCGGGCCGTTCAGGGACCTCGACCAGTGGATGGAGGGCTATCGGGGTATGTGGGAGGAGAGACTGGACCGGTTTTCCGCGGAGCTTGAACGCCGCGGTCGCAAGAAAAAGAAGGAGAAGTCCAAATGACCCAGTCAACCACCGAAGCAGCCACCGCGGGTACCACCCCCCAGGTTCAGTCGATAACGCCGGTTCTCACGTTCAAGGAGCGGACGGAGGAGGCGATCGGCCTCTACGTCACCCTTTTCCCCAACTCGCGAATCGTCAAGATGGTGCGGAGCGAAGGGGGCTTGATCCCGGCCGGCCAGGTTATGTCAGCGACGTTCGAACTCGACGGACGGCCGTACAACGCCTTTGATGGCGGCAGCACTTTCTCCTTCAGTGAGGGCTTTTCGATGATGGTGACCTGCGGCACGCAGGAGGAGATCGATCGTCTCTGGGACCGTCTGACCGCTGACGGCGGTGAACCCGGCCGCTGCGGCTGGCTCAAGGACCGGTTCGGCCTTTCCTGGCAGATCATCCCGGCGGACCTTGGGGAGATGCTGGGTAACCCCGCCGGCGGCAATACCCAGAAGGCTGGCGAGGCCATGCTGAAGATGGACAAGCTCGACATCGCAACGCTCAGAGAAGCGTACGCAAGCGCGTCCTAGTGGCGCGGACGCGGCCGGACAGCCGTGAGGTCAGACTCGAGCGCTCCTTTGACGCCACCGTCGAGGAGGTATGGGAGCTCTGGACCACCCCCGAGGGCATCGAGGCCTGGTGGGGTCCCGAAGGGTTCGACGTCAAGGTTCGCGCCCTGGACCTGCGGCCGGACGGCGAGATGGCATACGTGATGACTGCGACCGCGCCCGACCAGGTGGACTTCATGAGAAAGGCGGGGATGCCACTTGCGACCGACGCCCGCCTGACGTTCACCGAAGTCGACCCGCCGCGGCGGCTGGCGTACAGCCACCTGGCTGATTTCATCCCGGGGGTCGAGCCATACCGAGTCGCGACGGAGGTCGAGATCGCGGCCACAGGTGGTCGCGTCCTGATGACCGTGACCATCCAGGCGATGCATGATGAGGTGTGGACCGACCGGGCGGTGAAAGGCTGGGAGAGCCAGCTCGGCAAGCTCACACAGGTCCTGGCCTCCGGGCGCTGAGCCCGCTACGCGCTGCGGTCGCCCGGCGCCACGCCCGCCCGGCGCGGCGCCGGCACCGCCAGCCGGTTCCGCCGCTAGCTGGGAACAGTCTCCCGGGATACCAGGTTGGCCAGCTCCTCCGCGGTGTGGCCGGCGCCGAACACCCTGCCGTTCGGCTCCAGCGCTTGCCCGGCTTCAAGCCCGCCGGCATCGACGGCGTCGAAGCCAAGCCTGTCGATCAGCCGAAGCACCGTCTCGACGGCCTCGCGGTCATCCCCGGCCGCGGCGATCGCGATGCGTCCAGGCGCGCCCGCGGGGCGCCTGGCCTTCTCGAACTTGAAGTAGCCGAGGTGGTTGAGGCTCTTCACCACCCGGGCCGATGGGAACCACGCCTTTACCACGGTGCTGGTGCCAGCAGGCGCCTTGGTCAGCTCCTCATCGGCGCCGTCGGTCTCGGCCCAGTAGTTCATGGCGTCGACGACGATCTTGCCTTCGAACAGATCGTGTCCAAGGTCACGAAAGCGATGCATCGGGACCGCCAGGACGATGAGGTCTGCGTGACGGACGACCTCATCGGTAGTGAGCGGACGCGCGCCGGGTGCCAGCACGTCGACGATCAGCGCGATGCGTTCGGCGGGTCCCGACCCCGATATGGCGACGTCGTATCCCGCCTCGACCGCTGCGCGCGCGACCGCGGTGCCGATCTTTCCGGCGCCGACGATTCCCAGGCGGTCGGCAACCTCACCGCTAGCCACTGGATGCCCCGGCGTTCGCCGTCGCGGGGCTCTGGTCGGCCGGCGCCGGCTCATCGGCCGGTTCCGCGAGCAGCTCCCTGACCCGAGGGATCACCTCGCGCCCGTACATTTCGATGGTCTCCATCTTCTGCCGGTGGGGGACTCGCCCGGTGGCATAGGCCAGGTCGAACCGGCTCAGTCCGAGCAGCCGGATGACCCAGGCGATCTTGGTCGCCACCGTTTCCACCGACCCCAGGTACAGCGAGCCTTCGTCGATCTCGGCCTGGAATCTGGCCTTGGTCGGACGCGCCCAGCCTCGCTCGGCGGCGGCGCCCTCGAAGACGTGAGCCCAGTGGGGCCACTGAGTTTCAAAGGCCTCCTCGTCGGTCCGGGCCACGAAACCGTGCGAGTGCATGCCGATCTTCAGCTCCGGGTAGCCGTACTTTTCGAGAGCCCGCTTGTAGAGCTCGACCAGCGGGGCGAAACGCACCGGCGGCCCGCCGATCACCGCCAGCATCAATGGGAGCCCGTAACGGGCGGCCCGGATCACCGACTGGGGACTGCCGCCGACGCCAACCCACACCGGCAGATGTCCCTCCGGGAGGGGAGGGCTGAGGTACTGGTTGGTCAGCGGGGACCGGAACTTGCCCGACCAGGTGACGGGTTGGTCCCGCAGCAGCCGGGTGAGCAGGTCGAGCTTCTCCTCGAACAGCTCCTCGTAGTCGGTGAGGTCATATCCGAAGAGCGGGAAGGACTCGATCAGCGAACCGCGGCCGGCGATCAGCTGGGCGCGGCCGTTGGAGACGGCGTCAAGCGTGGCGAACTCGGTGTAGACCCGAACCGGGTCCTGCGTGCTCAGCACCGTCACCGCCGTGCCGAGGCGGATGCGACTGGTTCGGCCGGCGATGGTGGCCAGGATGATGCTCCCGGCCGAGTCCATCATGTCCTGGCGGTAGTGCTCCGCGATGTTGAAGGAGTCGATCCCGACCTGATCGGCCAGGACCGCCTCCTCGACCGTGTTGCGGATGACCGCGTCACCGCTGAGCTCCTGACCGGACTCGTCCACGCTTAGGGGCACGAACGAATCCAACCCGAACTCAATCTCCTGGGAAGCCATCGCTTTATCCTCCGCGCTGCCTCGGTGGGCTAAACTCTTTGCAGTTACAAATAACCCTATCCCCGGATTTATTGCACATGCAACGAACAACGATACGGTCGCCGCAGAACGTCGCGGCTGACCTGGACCGGCTTATAGGTGAGGCCGTTCCGGGCAGGCGGGGCCTGGCGGCGTGGCGCGCCCTCCTGGAGGCGCACGCCACCCTGATGCGGCGTCTCCAGACCGATCTGGTCAGTAAGACGGGACTCGACCTGAACGACTTCGACGTGCTCTCGCAGCTGGCCCAGGCCGGGGGTGCCCTGCGGATGACGGACCTCGCCTCCAGGGCCTTCTCGTCGCGGTCGGGACTGACTCGCCGCATCGACGGGCTTGTCGAAGAGGGACTTGTTCGACGGACCACCGCCGACGGCGACGCTCGTGGCGTGGTGGTCACCGTCACGGATGCCGGCATGGCGCGCCTGGCGCAGACGGTGCCGGTGCATCTGTGTACCGTCGCCGAGTTGTTCGTGGCCAAGTTGGACGACCAGGAGCTGGCGGTACTGGAGAGTGCCTTGAAAAAGGTGATCCTCGACAGCGCCTTTGGCTGAAGTCCGCGCGAGGACCGCGCCGGAGTAACCTCGGCCTCGCGCCCGACGGCACGGGTAAAGTTCCTCAACCAGATGAGGGGGATAGGTTCACCGGCGCGAACCATGGCCATCAACGGCGCGATGCTCTACGGCGCCGGCGCGGCCCTGGTGTTCCTGTTCCTGCTTGCGCCCCACTCGGCCCAGACCATCACTGTCGGGGTAGTCCTGGCGGGGCTCGTGGCCACCGCGGTCACCATTCTCCTGGTCGTCGGTCGAGACTGGTTGCCCGCCTCGGTGTTCCCTTTCCTCACGGCGGCGGGCACCGCCTTGATTACGATCCTGGTCTACTGCGACGGTTCGCGGCCAAGTGCCTTCATGCTGCTGTACGTTTGGGCCGCCGTATACGCGTTCTACTTCTACCGGCTCTCCATCGCGGCGCTCGAGGCCGCCTGGATCGCGGTCGCGGCCGGGCTCGGCCAGGCCCTCACCAGCGAAGGCGTATTCCCGCTCTTTCGATGGATGATGATCACCGCGACCTCGGTGATGGCGGGCCTGGCCGTCCGTCAGCTGGTAGTCCAAGTGCAGGCGCTGGCGGATCGCGACGCCCTCACCGGCGTGTTCACCAGGCGCAAGTACCACGACGAGATCGAGCGTGAGTTGTCCCGTGCGCGCCGGACCGGTCGTGCGGTCTGCCTGCTCATGCTCGACCTCGACAACTTCAAGGAGATGAACGATGACCGTGGTCATGTCCAGGGCGACAAGCACCTGCGCGAAACGGCACAGGCCTGGCTGGGGGCGCTGCGAGCGGCGGACACCCTGGCCAGGTTCGGAGGCGAGGAGTTCGTTGTGATCCTCCCCGAAACCGACCTGGCGCGAGGGCGGGAGGCGGCCGACCGCCTGCGGGCGGCGGTGCCGTCGGGCGAGACCGCCAGCGCCGGGGTGGCGCAGTGGGACGGCTCCGAGTCGTCGGTCCAGCTGCTGGCCCGCGCTGACAAGGCGCTGTATGCAGCCAAGGCTGCCGGTCGCGACGCCACCGTGGCCTCCCCCCCGGATCTGGCGGCAGCTCCTGGGTAGCGTCCGGGGGGTCGGTACAATCTCGGCCATGCTCGCCACCGCGCCCGCTTGAGCACCTCAGTCAGGATCCCTCCAGGCCCGGCGGCGCTGCCGAGGGGTGGGTGGCGGAACTGGGGTGACACCTACTCCTGCAGCCCGGTCAGCCAGGAGTCTCCAGCGAGTGAGGACCAGCTGGTATCGATCGTGACCGGCGCCGCGGCTTCAGGTGAGCGGGTCAAGGTTGTCGGCGCCGGACACTCGTTCACCGACATCGCCTGTACCGATGGGCGCCTGCTCCATCTCGACAACTACGGCCGCGTACTCGACCTGGACACCGCCACCGGCCTGGTCAGGGTGGAAGCCGGGATCACGATCGAGGAGATCAACCACCAGCTGGCGCGCCATGGGCGGGCGCTGCGGAACATGGGCGACATCGCATACCAGTCGATCGCCGGCGCGATCTCGACCTCGACCCACGGCACCGGCGGGAGGGTCGGCAACCTGGCCAGCCAGGTGGAGTCCTTGACGATGGTCCTCGCCGACGGCAGCGTCCTGGACTGCCGCGCCGAGAACGACCCACAGACTTATAGCGCCGCTCTGGTGGGCCTTGGAGCGCTCGGGGTCATCTCCACCGTCACGCTGCGGACCGTGCCCGCATTCCGGCTGCACAACGTGCAGAAACGCGCGCCGCTTGCCCAGCTGCTCGAGGAGCTCGACGACCGGGTCGACGGCAACGATCATTTCGAGATCTTTTTCTTCCCGCACTCGGACGTCGGGCTGGGGATCACAAACACCGTCACCGACGAGCCGGCCAAGCCGCGAGGTGACCTCTCCAAATGGACCAACTCGGTCCTCCTCGAGAATCACGCCTTCGGCCTGATGCAGCGGATCGGCCGCGCCCAGAACTCGTGGATCCCTTCGCTCAACCGGTTCTCCGCAAACTTGATGGGGGGCACCGACACCGTCGATGCGAGCTACAAGGTCTTCGCCAACGTCCGCCTGGTCAGGTTCCAGTAGATGGAGTACGCCGTCCCCCGCGCCGCCGGCGCCGAGGTGATCCGCGAGATCCGCGCGATGATCGACCGCCTGGGACTTCGCATCAGCTTCCCCGTCGAGGTGCGGTTCGGTCCGGCGGACGACATCACCCTCAGCACCGCCCACGGCCGCGACACCTGCTATGTCGCGGTCCACGTCTTCCACCGGATGGACTACGACGTCTACTTCCACGAGGTCGAGGCGATCATGCGGGCCCACGCCGGCCGTCCCCATTGGGGCAAGCTCCACTTCCAGACTGCGGAGTCCCTCGCGGCGGTCTACCCGAGGTTCGGCGAGTTTGTGGCGGTGCGCGACCGGCTGGACCCGAACGGGCTTTTCGCCAACGACTACCTCGACCGGGTTGTCGGCCTGGCCCCGGGGCGCGGATGAAAGTCGACGAGCTTCTAACACCGGCGCTGGTGGTCGACAGCGGGTTGCTCGAGAACAACATCGCGGCCATGGCCGCGGCCCTCCCCGGCAGCCGGCTGCGACCGCACGTCAAGGCCCACAAGACGACCGAGTTGGCCAAGCGGCAGGCTGCGGCCGGTCATCGCAACTTCACCTGCGCCACCGTCCGCGAGGTAGAGGGGATGGCGTCGGCTGGGCTCGGCGACGACCTGATGCTGGCCAACGAGATCCTCGACGCCACCCGGCTGGCCCGGGTTGACGCCCGCGTCACGCTGGCGGTGGACTCCGATGTGACGGTGGAGGCCGCGGCCAGGGCGGGGATCAAAGAGGTGGTGATCGACGTCAACGTGGGGATGCCCCGCTGCGGCTGCGCGCCCGAGGACGCCGGGCGGCTGGCCGAGCTGGCTCGTTCCCGGGGGATGGCGGTGCGCGGCGTGATGGGATACGAGGGCCACGTGGTTGGCATCGAGCTGCGATCCACCCGCCAGGAGATGACCGACGACTGCATGGCGCTGCTGAAGCAGGCCCACGACCTGGCCGGGGGCGACGTGATCTCGGCCGGGGGCACGGGGACCTACGACACCAACCACCTGGCCAACGAGATCCAGGCAGGCTCATATGTCCTCATGGACACTACCTACGCCAAGCTCGACGTTCCGTTCCGCCAGGCCCTGGGCGTGCTCGCCAGCGTGATATCCGTATCAGCGTCCGGTTACGCGGTGTTGAACGCCGGTCTGAAGGCGCTGGGGATGGACCACGGCAACCCCGACCTCGACGGCGGCCACCAGGTGCTCTTCGTCGCCGACGAGCACACCACCTTCTTCCCGGCCCAGCCAGTCAGGGTCGGCGACCGGCTGACGCTGCGGCCGGCGCACGTCGATCCCACCATCGCCTACCACGAGCGCATGCACCTAATTGAGGGCGATGAGGTCCTCGACACCTGGCCCGTCGACCTCCGGGGCTGGTAGCCGCTAGGCCGGCGGACCCCCTGGATCCAGCAGGCCCCGGCGCCGGCGCCAGGCCCACGCCATCAGCCCGATGCTCAGCCCCCAGGTGAGGACGACGATTCCAAGCTCGGTGTAGCCGGCGCCGCCGGTGGCGAACCAGTCGTTGCGAGAGATGTCATAGAGCGCGTCCATGCTGCCCAGGAACAGGCCCGCGCCGCCGCCCGCCACCAGCCAGAAGAACGCGGAGGCATGGCGCCGCCAGAGCGCCAGCGCTGCCGCTGCGGTGCAGAGGGCGAGCCACCCGTCGGCGAGGACAAACGACTGCTCGTGCTCGATGTAGGCGGGCCGGGTTTCCATCGCCAGCAGGGAGCGGTCGACGAAGAACCACACCACCCAGAAGCCGACGACCAGCACCGTCGCTACCACCAGCAGCGCGATGACCGCGCGGCGACCCGGCACCGCGTCGTGGTGACTCGAGGTCGCGCTCAAGCTCGGGACAGCACCACGACAAGCACTCCCAGCAGCACCAGGTTGACCACCGTCACGGTGGCCACGATGACGACGTCGAACTGACCTCTCCACGGCAAACGCCAGCGGCCCGGCTGTGCCGGCGTGCTCCAGCCGCAGACGGGGCAATGGCCGCGGGTGAGATGGACCCGGAACGGCGTGCCGCACGTGGGGCAGTCGACCATGCCGGCGCTGCCGGCGGCGGCGCTGCTCACAGCCGCGCGCCCAGCGCCCGCTGACGCCGGCGCCGGCGAACAAGCGTCGTCAACGTCGGGCCGCCCAGGGTCAGAAGCTGCCACAGAGCGAACGCGAGCAGGACTTCGAGAATCGTCAGGCGCCGTCCCACGATGGCGACAAAGCGCGCCGGCGCCTGCTGGTTCCCGACCGCGGTGGGAGCAGGCGCGCCCAGGTCGCCGCCGCTGTAGATGGTGGTTGTCGTGGTCTGTGCGGGGACGAATGGCGGGAAGGTGACCGCAGGGACGGGGATCTCCGGCGAATCGGATTCGGTCTCGACGGTGCGGCCGGCGTAGAGGGTCAGGGTGTTCCCGGCGACTCCGCCGGGCAGGGGTGGGCTGCTGACGGTGATCACCAGGCCACCCGAGTCGGCGCTGGCACCGGTCGCCGTGACCGGGTTGGTCGCCTCCAGGAGGTGCACGGCGACGCCGGCCGCCGCGAGCTGCTGGTTCAGCTGCTCGGTGGTCTGCTGCACCGGTCCCAGTGGTACCAGGGTCTGCCCGGCGGCGTGCACGCCGTCGCCATCGATGGTCACCGGCGTCCCTGCCACCGAAGCCGATCCCACCGTGATCCCCGCCACCGAAGTCCGCCGACCGGCGATCAGTTTGATCGAGGCCGTGCCTTCGACCCCGGCCACGGTAAGCGGGCCGACGACCAGTTTGCTGACGCCGGAGCTCGATTCCGCTACCAGGTCGTCCCCGGTCCGGGCCAGGCTGGCGGTGCTGTAGGAGCCCGACCCCTGGTACACGCCTGACAGCTCCGAGGTGCTGGCGGTGGTCTGGCCCGAGGCGGCGGTGGCGGCGGCTTTGGCGGTGGCCGACCCCGCGCCGGTGCTCAACGGGCCCGCGGCTGTGGCGGGGATGACGTCTAAGGTGCTGGACCCGGTGCCGGGGTACTGGGCCTCGGCGGCCGGGATCGGGAGGGTCTGCTGCCCCACGGTCTGGCCGACCAGGGTCCGCACCAGGGCGCCGGGCTCGACCGGGTCCGCGACCACGGCGCTGGATGGGCCGCTGTCAAGGCGGGCGCGGATGTAGGCCGACGCCGAGTCAATCGTCACCAGGCCGCCGGAAGCGCCCACGGTCCCGCCGCTGGTGAGTCCTCCGGCGATCACCGTGGTGGCATAGCTGGCGATGTGGCTCGGCTGGTCGGCGGCACCGGCGGCGGTGGCCGCCAGCAGCACCACCGGCAGCATCGAGGCGATGGCCCAGGCCAGGACGAGGCGGCGGCTCATTTCCGTCTCGTGGCCGGGCCGGTCCTGGCCTTGAGGTAGCGCTCCAGGGCGACGCCCACGAGGTCGTCGACGGCGACCCCCCTGGCGGCGGCGGCGCGCTCCAGCTGACGGACCTGGAGCCCCGGCACGGTTGCTGTCAGCCTCTCGGTGCCGCGGCCGGGCGTCACCGCCGGTGCGGCGACCGCCGCGCCCTCACGGCCGAGGTAGGCGGCGGCGATGCGGCTCGCCGAGAGCTCTTCGATCGAACCCTCGAGAACGATACGGCCCTGCTCCATCACCGCGGCGCGGTCGGCGATCCGCAGCGCCTCGCGGATGAACTGGTCCACCAGGATCACAGCCATGCCTCCAAGTTTGAGGCCGGCGACCACGTCCAGGACCTCTTTGACGACCGCGGGCGCCAGCCCCAGCGATGGCTCGTCGAGGATCAAGAGGCGAGGCTTCTGCATCAGCGCCCGTGCGATCACCAGCTGCTGCTGCTGCCCACCCGAGAGGGTGCCGGCGGCCTGGCGGGCCTTCTCGCGCAGGATTGGGAAGTAGCCGAATACTTCCTCGGTGGCGGCGCGGGCGTCGCCCTTGCGGGCGGTGCCTGCGCCGAACCGCGCCATCCTCAAGTTGTCCATCACCGTGAGCCCTGGGAAGACGCCACGGCCCTCGGGGACGTGGGCGATGCCCAGCCGAGCGATCGCCTCGGGATGCATCCCGATCAGCTCCTGGCCGTCGAACTTGATGGAGCCGGCGCGGGGCTGGACCAGGCCCGAGATGGCGCGCAGGGTGCTGCTCTTGCCGGCGCCGTTGCTGCCCAAGAGGGCCACAACCGCACCCGGCTCGGCGGTCAGAGACAGCCCTCGCACGGCGACCACGCCGCCGTAAGCCACCTCGATCCCGGAGACCTGCAGCAGCGCGGTCATGCGGCGTCCGTGGCGATGGCGCCGAGGTAGGCGTTGAGCACCTCTGGGTTGGCGCGAATCTCTGCGGGTGTGCCGCTGGCGATCAGCTCGCCGCCGCTCATCACCAGCACCTCGTCGCAGAGCGGCATGATCACGTCCATGTCGTGTTCAACGATCAGCACCGAGCATCCCAGCGCCGCCCGGATGCCGGCGATCAGCTCGGCCAGGTCCCGCGTCTCGTGGCTGTCGAGCCCCGAGGCGGGCTCGTCCAGGAGCAGTACCCGGGGACGCAGACACAGCGCCCGGGCCAGCTCCACCAGGCGGGTGACCCCGATCGGGATGGAGCCGACATCCAGGTCGGCGAGCTCTTCCAGCCCCAGAAAACGGAGCACCGCCTCGGCCCGCTCGCGGGCCTCACGTAGAGCCGCGCGGCGCCTTGGGTAGACCAGGGCGTCGGTGATGATCCCGCCGCTGGTGAAGCGGTGGGCGGCCACCGCCAGGTTTTCGACCACGGTCATGCCCGCGAAGAGCTGCGCCAGCTGGAAGGTGCGGGCCAGGCCGAGCCGGGCGCGCGCGTGGGTGGGCATGCCGGTGACGTCGACGCCGTCGACCAGGACCCGGCCGCGGCGAGGGCGCTGCAGCCCGCTGGCGACGTTGAAGGTCACGGTCTTGCCGGCGCCATTGGGGCCGATCAGGCCAACGATCTCGCCGGCGTGCACCGCGAAGGAGACGTCGCGCACGGCGTCGAAGCTGCCGAAGCGAACCGAAACCCCGGAGACCTCAAGGGGCGCGCTCATGTCGATACGGGAAGGGCGGCGGGGACGGGCTCGGCCGGCGCCGCGTCGCGGTACAGCTGGAGGCCTCGCCCGGCCAGGCCGCTGAGTCCCTGGGGAGCGATGCGCAGGATGCCCATGAAGATCAGCCCCGTCAGAGCCGTGACGCCTGCCGCGTCGGCGCCGGTGGTCACAGCGTTGGAGGCGCCGAAGGAAACCGTCGTGAGGGTCACGATGACGCCTCCCAGGATCGCCCCTGGGACCGAGGCCACGCCCGCGATCATGGCGAAGGCCAGCAAAAGGATCGACCGGGTGGTGTCGAAGGGCCCGCTGGAGGCCACGTGGGTGAGGCCGGCGTACAGCGCCCCGGCAATCCCGGCGATGAACCCGGAGGTGGCGAAGCCGCGCAGCTTCGAGGCCAGCACCGAGAAGCCCATCGCCTCGGTGGCGGGCTCGGATGTGCGCAGCGCCGTCAGCGCCGCCCCCGTCCGGCCGTGCCGGACGGCGGTCACGACCACTGCCCCCGCGATCAGCACTGCGATGCAGGCCCAGCTGTACACGCGTGGCTGCTGCAGCCAGGCTGGAACCTCGACGACCCGGATCTGGTTGGGCGAGACCAGCGGCGGCCAGGAGTACAGGAACCGGTCCGCCGTGAAGGCCAGCGAGAGGGTGACGATGGCCAGCTCCAGCGGTCGCAAGCGCAGCGCCGGCACCGCGACGATCGCGCCCACAACCGCGGCGAATATCCCGGCCAGCAGCACCGACAGGACGAATGGCACGCCCTGCGACGTGGCGATCGCGCAGCCATAGGCGCCGCAGCCCATGAACACCGCCTGGCAGAGCGAGACCTGGCCCACCACCCCGGTCAGCATCACGATCGACAGCACCGCCAGCGACCAGGCCGCGGTCTGGGCGAGGTTGAAGTTCCACTGCGGCCCGCTGACCAGCGGCAGCGCGATTGCCACCGCCACCACCGCGCCGGCGGCCGCCAGCCGTCCGTAGCCGGAGACGACGCTCCGCACCGGGGTCGGCTCCAGCCCCCGGTCACGCGAGTCGACCCGGCCGCCGCGGCGCCGCAGCGCCAGCGCCGCCAGGATCACCCCGAAGGCCACCAGCTCGTTCATCCCCGGGGGCCGTCCGGTGGCCTCGGAGATGACCGGCTGGAGCAAGCCCAGCAGGAGACCGCCGGCCAGCGTCAGCGGCAGCGAGGTGAGACCACCGACGACCGCGGCGGCGAGCGCCTGGAGGGTGAAGACGATCAGCGTGGTCGAGTCCAGGGTGCCCAGCAGCGGCGTGACCAGGATCCCCGAGAGCCCCGCGATCGCCCCGCCCAGCGCCCAGGCCAGCGAGGAGACCAGGTCCACCGGTATCCCCAGCAGCCGCGCCGCCTGGGCGTCCTCGGCAACCGAACGCATCGCCACCCCCACGCTGGTCCGGCTGAAGAACACCGCCAGCGCCACCGCCACCACCACCACGGCTATCAGAACCGCCACCTGGTCCCAGGTGTAGGCCAGCTCAAGCGGGGAATAGCTGAAAGCCGGCGCCTGGCTGAACGGCCGTGCCGGGGAGCGTCCGGCGGCGGTGCCGAAGAAGACGCCGACCCCGCCCTGCAGCAGCAGCAGCCAGCCCAGGGTCATCATCGTCCGCGGCAGGCCTGGCGGCAGCGGGCGGATGGTCAGCCTCTCGATGCCGATGCCCAGCGCCGCGCCGAAGAGCACGGCCATGGGCACGGCAACCGCGATCGGCAGGTGGTTGTCGACGACCAGGCCGCTGGCCACGAAGGCGCAGGTCATGCCGATCGCGCCCTGGGCGAAGTTGAAGACCCGAGCGGTCTTGTAGATCAGCACGATGCCCATTGCCTGGAGCGCGTACATCGCGCCCAGCGGCAGGCCGGAGAGAGCCAGGGCGAGGTAGAGCCTAGTTTGCAAATGTGGTCTCGTTGTCGCAGTTGAACCCCTGCGCCGGCTCGACCTTGCCGTTGACCAGCTTGCCCAACTGGAGGCAGCGGTCGAGGTCGTGGAGGTTGGGCCCGCCGCCGTAGTTCCAGGGTGCGGTGTAGCCCGCGGGGTCGACCTTGCCGGAGTTGAGCGCGTCGATCAGGCGCTGACGGGTGATGTTGTCGCCCAGGCTCCGCAGAGCGTCGACGAACGCCTTGGCGTCGAACCACCCGACCAGGCCGATGTAGTTGAGCTGCGCCTGGCTGCCGAAGGCCGCGGTCACGGCCTGGGCGTACTGGCGCATCGACGGGGTGCCGGAGTCGATGAAGCTGAAGTCGCTGGCGGCGTAGGCGCCGTTTACTGACTGCCCCACCGAACTGTCGTTGACCACGCTGGGGTCGTCGATCAAGGGGTCGGCGACGTGGGTGGGGTGGAACCCGGCGCGGTTCAGGCTCTGCTGCAGCCGGATGTAGGCGGTCTGGTCGAGGATCGTCACCATGCCGTCGACCTGGGGACTGTTGATGCGCATCTGCACGACGATGTTGTCGTAGCTGGCCTGCGTCGGCTGCTCACTGAAGATCAGGCTGGAGTTGAGCGTGACCCCTCCCGCTGCAAGTCCGTCGCGGACCCCGTTCTCGAGCGAGTGGTCAGCCGGTCCATTGCTGTTGGTGATGTAGATCAGGGCGGGGGTCTTGGAGCCAAGCGCGGCGAGGTACTTGCCCATCTCGTAGCCGTAGTGGGGATAGTCGGCGGTGAAGGCGTAGGTCATCGGCGAGTGGTACTCCTGGTACTCACCGTAGGTGCCCACCACCGGCATCTTTGCCTGCTCGACGGTTGGCACCATGGTGTTCTCGGTGATGGGCGCCTGGAAGCCGACGAACGAGAACACGTTGTCGTTGATCAGCTGCTGCACCTCGCTGCTACCGCGGCTGGCGTCGAGCTGGTCGTCGAGCAGCTCCAGCTGTAGCTTGTGGCCGGCGACGCCGCCGGCGGCGTTGACCATGTCGATGTAGGCCTTGGTGCCCTGGGCACTGCTGGTGAAGTTGATCGCGCCC
>Ga0210400_10000096_pt1 | contig 118005 bp, 93 predicted proteins | sample IncBWH26MmetaG_FD_155456 | JGI IMG/M metagenome (GOLD analysis project Ga0210400, IMG submission 155456) | Forest soil microbial communities from Barre Woods Harvard Forest LTER site, Petersham, Massachusetts, United States - Inc-BW-H-26-M | ecosystem: Environmental > Terrestrial > Soil >... | reverse complement strand
GGTCGTGGAGATCGACCGCCGCACCATCGGCGACGGCGAGCCCGGGCCGCTGACGATGCGCCTGCAGTCGATGTACTTCGACATCTGCAAGGGGCAGAACGCCAAGTACAGGGACTGGCTCACCGCGGTCTGAGGACCGCCTCAGAAGAGGGTCCGTTCTACCGGCGGCGGAGCAGCTCGGCTGCTCGGGTGCGGAGGAGCTCGGCGGTGCGGGTGCGCGACTCGTCGGGGTCCAGGCCGGGGGCGAGGGTAATGGCCTCGGCGTAGAGCGCGTCGACGGGCGGCTCGACCGAACCGGCGAGTGCGATGCAGGGGACGCCTGCCGCGGCGGCGCGGCGGGCCACCTCGGCGGGTGCCTTGCCCTCGGCGGTCGAGGCGTCGAGGCGGCCCTCGCCGGTGAGGACCAGGGAGGCGCCGGCGATGGCGGCGTTCAGGGCGACGGCGTCGCAGACCAGGGCGGCGCCGGGGTGCAGCGTGGCGCCGCAGACCGCGGCAAGGGCGAAGGCGCAGCCACCGGCGGCGCCCATGCCGGGCCGGCCGGCCAGCGCCTGGGCGCCGAGCACCGAGGCCCAGCGCGCCAGGCCGCGCTCCAGCGCGATGACCTGGTCGGGCGAGGCGCCCTTCTGTGGCGCGAAGACGGCGGCGGCGCCGCGCGGGCCCAGCAGTGGGCTGCGCACGTCGACGGCCACGTCGATGCGGCAGGTCCGCAGCCGCGGGTCGAGGCTGGTGAGATCGATGGCGGCGAGGTGTTCCAGGACGCCGCCGCCGGGGGCGAGGGCGCCGCCCGAGGCGTCGAGCAGCCGGCCGCCCAGGGCCACCACCATCCCCGCCCCGCCGTCGGTGGTGGCGCTGCCGCCCACACCCACGACGATCCGCCGCGCCCCGCCGTCGAGCGCCGCCCGGATCAGCTCGCCGACGCCGTACGTCGACGCCGCCAGCGGGTCGAGCGCGCCAGGGGGGAGCAGCCGCAGCCCCGCCGCCTCCGCCATCTCCACCACCGCCTCGCCCTCCGCGAGCCACCCGAGCCGCGCCTCCACCAACGCCCCGAGCGGGCCCCGAACGCGCACCCACTGCACCGACCCCGAGGGCGCCGCCGCCAGCAGCACGTCGAGCGTGCCGTCGCCCCCATCGGCCACGGGCACCTGCAGCGCACGCCCGCCCGCATCCGCCACCCCCAGAGCCATCGCCGCCGCCGCCTCGCGAGCCCCGAGCGCGCCCTTGAACGCATTCGGCGCACACACCACGGTGCGGATGGAGCTCAGCCCTCCGCCGCGTGCGGCTGCGCCGTCCAGCGCTCCCTGCACGCATCGCAGCGCTCGACGTGCGCCGCCACCATCGCCCGCTGGTCGCGGCGCAGCGGCCGCCGCTTGTCCGCCTCGAGCAGCAACGCCGCCGTGCTGCAGTCGATCGCCCGCGTGGCGCTGTCATCCATGCGCAGGAATATTTCCTTGAAACGCTTGCGGGCGCGGTGCAGCAGCGTCTCCACCGCCGATTCGCTGATCCCCATGACGCGTGCGATCGAGGCGTACGACAGCCCCTGCAGCTCGCGCAGGGTCAGCACCATGCGCTGCCGCTCGGGCAGCCGCTTGGCCACCTCCCAGACCAGCTGGCGCAGCGTCGCCATCTCCAGCGCGGACTCGGGGTGGCCGTGGCGGTCGCGGTCGACCAGGCGCAGCACCGCCTCCTCGATCTCGTCGCCGCCACCGGCGACGTGCTGCATGGCCCGGCTTCTGCGGCGCAGCTCGTCGTGGCAGAGATTGACGGCGATGCGGTGGATCCAGGCGGAGAAGTTGAAGCCGTCGTCGACGCGGTCGAGGCTGCGCAGGACGTTGACGAAGGTGTCCTGGACCAGGTCCTCGGCGACCGGGCCGTCGCCGACATAGCGGCTGCACACGGAGCGGATGCGCTGGTGGTACTTGCTGAACAGCGCGTCGAACGCGCCGGCGTCGCCGGCCAGGTACGCCCGGATCAGGGTGAGATCGTCGTTCTCGGCCATGCGCCTGGGGCGGTGGTGGCTGCGCGCCGTCCCGCGGACGCGCCATCCCTCCAACCGTTCTCGGCCGCGGAGTATAGCACCGGCCATTTCCAGCCCCGATCGCCACGAACGCACGACGCCTGTCGGAGGCTGCAAGTTTTGTGCCCTCGCTTCGTCTTTGGGGTAGCGGACACGCCTGATGCGGGGGCGGTCCGGACTGGCAGGACTGGCGGCGCATTCCGCACGGGAGTCTCATGGAACCTCTGCACATCGGCCGGGAGACGGAACAGCGTTCCCGGGTCGTGGTGCGCTTCTCGGACGACGAGGTCCTCGAGGGCGACGCCGTCGAGCTCGACCTCGACCAGCCCGACTTCGAGCTGGTTCTTGTCGATCCTGACGCAAACAGCCGGCGCGCGCTGATCCCGCTGCCCTCGGTGAAGTTCGTCACCTTCGCCCGCCGCACCGTCCCCGCCCGCGACGACGTGCGCACCATGCAGAAGGTGGCGCTGCACTTCGTCGACGGCGAGGTGATCACCGGCCTGCTCGGCGGCGACCCGCGCCGCGGCCGCTATGGGGTGCAGCTCGAACTGCTCTCCCGCGAGGGCGACGAGGTCGAACTGCTGGGCATCCCCTACGACGCGCTGAAGGCGGTCTTCTTCCTGCGCACCTGGGACGGCTCGATCGACGTCGACGCGGTGCCCACTCCCGACACGCCGCTGGTCGACCTGCTGCGCGAGCTGCGCCACCTCTCCGACTCCCGCGACCGCGGTGACATCGACGACGGCGAGTTCCACGACCGCCGTCGCGACGTCCTCGACCGCATGTAATCAGCGCGGCGCGCGGCGGCCGACCTCGACGCCCGCCAGCTCCTCGTCGCTGACCTCGATCTCCAGGCGGAGGATCAGCGACCCGTACGACTTGCCGAGCGGGTCGGACCGCAGGGAGCGCGCCGCCCCGCCGTCGAGCGCCTGGTGCAGGACGAAGTTGAGGGCGCGCACGTTGGGCACCTCGTAGCGGTCGACTGCGCCGCGGACGAAACGGCCGAAGTGGGCACGAACTCGCTCAGCCGTCAGCTCGCGCAGGAAGGCGGCGTACAGCGCGTCGGTGGGGGCGAAGACCGCGACGTTGGCCAGGTCGCCCTTGTCGCCGCTGCGCGCCTGGGCGACGTCGCGCAGGGCGATGCGCACGCTCATACCGCGACCGCCTCCTCGACCGACACCTCCACCCCCGGCTCCACCAGCGAACGCGGCAGCAGCGAAGGCCACACACCGAGCAGCGCGCGCGCACCCTGCGGCGCGACGCCGCCGCCGATGAAGGGCGGCCCGTTCAAACCCAGCGGCGTGGCGATGCGCGGGAAGCGCTTGGCCTCGGCCTCGGTGGCGAAGCGCGCGGAGATGCGCAGCACCACCTCGTTGGGGTCGTCGGGAACCGGCGCCGCGGAGCCGTGGGTGCTGTCGACGCCGACCAGCTCGGTCACGGTCTCCAATGGCTGCAGACCGCTGCGCTCGACCATGCGCGCGATCAGCTCGGCGGAGCGACGCGCCTTCTGCACCGCGTCGGGCCAGGAGTAGCCGATGGCGATGGTGCCCGCGTAGCCGTCGAGGTAGCCGAGGATCGCCTTGAGCGATTCCGGACGCGCCCGCCCGCGCACGCCGCTGATCTCCACCACGTCCGGCGAGGCGTCGCGCAGCTGCACGGTGGTGAAGTCGGCGACCACGTCGGGGTTGAGATAGGCGCGCGGGTCGAGCACCTCGTAGAGGAGCTGCTCCTTGACGGTGTCGAAGCTCACCCGGCCGCCGGTTTCTGCAGGCTTTGTCAGCAACGCGGTACCGTCCTGGCGCATCTCGCACACCGGGTAGCCGGCGCGGTCGAGGTCGGGCACGTTCCACCAGTCGCCGGAGAAGTTGCCGCCGGTCGACTGCGCGCTGCACTCCATCAGGTGGCCGAGCACGACACCGGCGGCGAGCCGGTCCCAGTCGTCCAGCGCCCAGCCCAATTCGTGCACCATCGGCGCCACGAACAGCGAGGCGTCGGCGACGCGGCCGGTGATGACCACGTCGGCGCCCAGCGACAGCGCCTGCACCACCGGCGCGCAGCCGAGGTAGGCGACGCCGAAGACGATCCGCGAACGCACCGCGTCGAGCGACTCGCCGGTGTCGAGATTGGCCAGCGCCGCACCGGCAGCACGCAGCTCATCGACGCGCGAGGTGATGTCGTCGCCGACCACCACGGCGACACGCAGGTCGTCCATGCCCAGCTCGCGCGCCACCGCGCGCACCGCCGCCGCGGCGGCGACGGGATTGATCCCGCCCGCATTGGTGATCAGCCGGATGCCGCGCTCGCGGCAGATGGGCAGCAGCGCCCTCATGAACGCGGGCAGGTCGCGCGCGAATCCCGCCGCCGGATCGCGGAAGCGATCCTTCTGCAGAATTGCCAGGGTCAGCTCGGCGAGCGCGTCGAAGCAGATGTACTGCACGCCGCCGCGGCGGGCCACGTCGAGCGCACCGTCGACGCTGTCGCCGTAGAAGCCCTGGCCGGCGCCTATGCGAACGGTCTGCACGGCGGCCCAGCATGAACAAGCCCTGACACCCGTGTCAAACTCACCGCCGCCAGCCATGGACCTGACCCTCAGCGACGCCGAGCGCGCCTTCCAGGCGGAGTGCCGCGACTTCATGCGGCGCAGCGTGCCCACAGATCGCGTGCCCTACGACGAATCGGGCGCCTGGGTCGAGCAGTCGAAGCGCTGGCAGCGCACCCTGGCCGAAGGCCGCTGGGCGGTCCCCGGCTGGCCGAAGCAGTACGGCGGCCGCGAGGCCACGCCCGTCGAGCTGATGCTCTACGAGCACGAGCTGGCCGCGGTGCATCCGCCGCGCGCCATCAACGTCATCGGCACCGGTTGGGCCGGTGCCGCCCTGCTCCGCCACGGCAGCGACGAGCAGCAGCAGCGCTACCTGCCCGGCATCCCTGCCGCCGCCGAGGTGTGGTGCCAGCTCTTCAGCGAGCCCAACGCGGGCAGCGACCTGGCCGCGCTGCAGACCCGGGCGGCCAGAACCCCAGACGGCGCCTACGAGATCAGCGGCCAGAAGACCTGGTCGAGCCTGGCCAGGGTCGCCGACCGCGGCATCCTCCTGGCCCGCACGGACCCCACCGCCAGGAAGCACCACGGCATCTCCTGCTTCGTGCTCGACATGCACGCCCCCGGCATCACCGTCCGCCCCATCAAGCAGATCACCGGCGAGAGCGACTTCAACGAGGTCTTCTTCGACGGCGTGCGCATCCCGGAAAGCGATCGCATCGGTCAAGAAGGCGAGGGCTGGACGGTCGCCATCACCACCCTGATGGCCGAGCGCATCGGCCTCAGCGCCGGCGAGGGCACGCTGTGGGGCACCGGCCCGACATGGGCCGACGTGCTCGCACTCTGGCAGCGGCGCAAGGAACAGGGCACGCTGCCACAGGCGCCCGAGCAGCAGGCGGTTCTCAAGGACGAGATGGCCCGCCTCCACGTCGAGGGCGAGGCGCTCCGCCTCACCGGCCTGCGGCTGCTCAGCGACGTCGCCCGGGGCGGGCTGCCCGCGGCGCAGATGTCCGTGCGCAAGCTGGCCTCGGACATCTGGGGCCAGCAGGTCCACGAAGCCGTGTGGCACATGCTCGGGCCCCAGGCGCTGGTCGCCGAGGGCGACGAGGCGCAATGGCAGCGGGCCTACCTCTTCGCCCGCGCCCTGACCATCGGCGGCGGCACCACCGAGGTGCAGAAGGACATCCTCGCCCGCCGCATCCTCGGCCTCCCCGTCTAGCCGCACGGATGCCGCCCAGCCCCGCCGCCCTCGCCCGCCGCGCCGCACGACGCCTCGGCCTGCGGCGCAGCGACATCACCGGCGCCGTCCCCGTCCCCGACCGCGCCGTCCCGCCGTACATCCTCAACGCGGTCTGCCATCCCGACTTCTGGGATGACCCCGAGTGGCTCGACGTGCAGCGCACCCTGGAGCTGCCCCGCGGCGACGACGAGCAGCACCGCAAGCGCTTCGAGTGGGTGCAGTGCGTGTACGGCCTGGAGCGTCTCGGCGCCCTCGGCCCGCGGGCCAAGGTCCTCGGCGTCGGCGCCGGCCACGAGCGGGTGCTCTTCCACCTCGCCAACCGCAGCGCCCTGACCGTGGCCACCGACCTCTACACCGGCGCCTTCACCGACAGCCCCGCCGCCGAGGCCGACCCGGGCTTCGCCGCCGACCCGCAGCGCTACGCCCCCTTCCCCTTCAGGCGCGACCACCTGGCCGTGATCCGCGCCGACGGCACCAGGCTGCCCTTTCCGGCCAACGCCTTCGACGTCGTCTACTCGCTCAGCTCCATCGAGCACTTCGGCGGCCACGCGGCCGCGACCACGGCAATGCGCGAGATGGCGCGCGTGCTCAAGCCCGGCGGCATCGCCTGCGTGGCCACCGAGCTGGTGCTGGCCGGCGGTGAGCACCCGGAGTTCTTCACTCCGCAGGCGCTGCAGACGTACGTCATCGAGCAGTCGGGCATGGTCCTCGTCGAGAAGCTGCACCACAAGCCGCTGCCCCAGGCGCTGCTCGACGATCCCGTCTGGCTCGACGGCGACATCTACAAGAACCCTCACCTGGTGCTGGGCCGCGGCGAGCACCGCTGGACGTCGGTGGTCCTGTTCCTGCGCAAGCCGACCAGGGCCCAGCTCGCCCGCCACGGCCTGCCCCGCGCCGTCGCCCGAGCGGTCCGCTTGACGCCAGTGTGAACAGTTGCGTGATGGTGGTCGCGGTTCGATAACACGGCGTGTCGCGGCGGGCGGAGCTGGGTCAAGGTGTAGGCCGCATGAGCGCCATCGAATTCGGACCCCTGACCCCCCTCCTCGACGACGGCTCGCTGACCGAGATCATGGTCAACGGCTGTGACGAGATCTACGTCGAGCGCGGCGGGGTCATCGAGGCCACCGACCTGCGCTTCAAGGACGAGCACGAGCTGATCACCCTGATCGAGCAGGTCGCCGCCTACGTCGGCCGCCGCGTGTCCGCCCAGGACGCCATGCTCGACGCCCGCCTTCCCGACGGCTCGCGGGTCAACGTGATCATGCCGCCGCTCAGCCTGAGCGGGCCGGTGCTGACCATCCGCCGCTTCACCCCCGGCGGCCTCGACGCCGAGGACCTGATCGCCAACCACACGGCGCCCCAGGGCGCGCTCGACTTCCTCCAGGCCTGCGTGGTGGCGCGACGCAACATCGTGGTCAGCGGGCGCACGGGCGTGGGCAAGACCACGCTGCTCAACGTGCTCAGCCGCTGGATCCCCGACAACCAGCGCATCATCACCATCGAGGACTCCGCCGAGCTGCAGCTCTCCCAGCCGCACTGGGTGCGCCTGGAGACCCGCCCGCCGGACATGGCCGGACGCCACGAGGCGACCACCCGCCACCTGCTGCGCAACTCGCTGCGCATGCGTCCCGACCGCATCGTGGTCGGCGAGGTGCGCGGCGGCGAGGCCCTCGACATGCTGCAGGCGATGAACACCGGGCACGACGGCTCGATGTCCACCGTGCACGCCAACTCGCCACGCGACGCGCTCCACCGCCTGGAGACGCTGGTGCTGATGGCCGGCCTCGACCTGCCCCAGCGCGCCATCCGCGACCAGATCGGCTCCGCCGTCCACATGATCGTCCACCTCAGCCGCACCGAGAGCGGCCAGCGCCGCATCGAGCGGATCACCGAGGTGGTCGGCCGCGAGGGCGAGGTGGTGACCACCCAGGACGTCTTCACCCTGCAGCGCACCGACGGCGAGAACGGCACCGGCACCGAGCGCCTGCTGCCGACGCGGGTGCGTCCCCGGGCGCTCGACCACATGGTCGCGGTGCGTGGCTCCCTGCCGCCGGGGCTGGTGCGCGTCTACCCCGACCCGCGCCTGGTGGCGCCCTCCGCGGCCTGACCGGCGGACAGCCGAAACTCCTGACCGCACGGTCGATTCGGCAGCGTGAAAGCGAACTGATCGATTCGCATCAGGCCCCTGTAAAGATCTGCTCGACGGTCGTTGCGGTTTGCGGTGCACTGTCCTAGCATTCGGCCTGCAACCCGCCGGCGGACCTCGACAGCGGCCCCCCTTCACCCCCTGGCCCGCTTCGAGGTGCGCGGGGGACGCGTGGCGCTTGTCCAGGAGGCGCCGCGCGCCTCCCGCGTCCGGGGCTGCGACACCCGGGGGACCGGGCCTGTCTTCTCTCATCGAGGAAGGGGCACGCAGACGGTTGGAGGTCCCCGATGTCGCACCGCCGCGCCCGCCTGGCCGCCGCGCTGGCCGCCCCGCTCGCCCTGCTGGCCGCCGGGCTGAGCTCCGTCCCCACCGCGTCCGCCGCCACCCCGGCCTGGACACCCGACCAGCCCACCTGGGACGTGGTCACCCAGAAGGACGTGCCGGTCACCATGAGCGACGGGATCGTGCTGCGCGCCAACGTCGGCATCCCGGTGCCCAAGGGGTCGGGCGCGATCGACCCGTCCCTTCACTTCCCCGTGCTCATCGAGCAGACGCCCTACAGGAAGGACGGCGGCCTGTTCACCGTCGACCCGTACTTCGTGCAGCGCGGCTTCGCCATGGTGGTGATCGACGTGCGCGGCACCGGGTCCTCGCAGGGGCAGTGGCAGTCGTTCTACGGCGCCGAGCAGACCGACGGCCCGCAGATCGTGCGCTGGGCGGCGCACCAGGCCTGGGCCAACGGGCGCGCCGGGCTGATGGGGGCGTCCTACCTGGCCATCAACCAGCTGCTCACCATGGAGCAGCCCGACGCGCCCAGCGAGGTCAAGGCGATCTTCCCGGTGGTGCCGATGTCGGACAGCTACCGCGACGTCACCTACCACGGCGGCAACCTCGACGCCGCCTTCATCCCGCCGTGGCTCAGCCTGGTGACCGGCCTGGGCGCGCCGCCCGGCGACCAGACCACCAGCGGCAACCCGGCCGACTTCGTCGACGGCATGTCAGTTGCGGCCAACCATGTCACGAACACGACGCAGTTCCAGGTCCCGGTCACGGTGGACGCCACCACCGGCGGGGCCAAGACCTACGACAGCGACTACTACCGCTCCACGTCGCCGATCGAGCGCATCAGGAACGTGCACGTGCCCACCTTCGTGGTCGGCGGCGAGTTCGACATCTTCCAGCGCGGCGAGCCGCTGATCTACAACGCGCTCGACGTGCCCGCCAAGCGGCTGGTCATCGGCCCGTGGGTGCACCTGCAGGGCTCGTCCGCGTCGTCGCTGCCCGCCGACGGCATCCCCGACCTGAAGACGCTGCAACTGCAGTGGTTCGACCAGTACGTCAAGGGCGTGCAGACCGGCGAGGATGCCGCGCCGCGCGTCTATCAGTACGAGCTGAAAGGCACCGACGCCTCGCACTTCGTGTCGTCGAATGCGTACCCGGTGGCGCCGGTCGAGCCGCGCAACCTGTACCTGCAGCCGGGGACGTCGGGCAGCGCGCAGTCGCTCAACGACGGCGTGCTCGGCGACACGCCGCCGCCCGCGGCGGGCTCCGACCCGCTGCCGTATGTGCCCACCGGCACACCCTGTTCGCGCACCACCTTCCAGTGGGGCGACGCCAGCGCCTCGCAGGCGAGCGTCGGCAACGCGCCGTGCGAGACCGACGAGCGTCCCAACGAGGTGCAGGAGCTGACCTACTCGACACCGGTGCTGGCCTCGCCGGTGACCATCAACGGGCCGATCAACGTGCACCTGGTCGCGCAATCCGTCGACGGACAGAACGTGCCGTTCACGGTGCGCGTCACCGACGTCGCGCCCGGCGGCACCTCGACGCAGCTGAGCGCGGGATGGCTGCTCGCCTCGATGCGCGCCACCGCGCCGTCGCCGGTCACGCAGCGCATCGACGGAACCGTGATGCGCGTCTTCCACCCCTTCACCCAGGCCGCCGAGCTGCCCGTGCCGGCGGCGCCGACCGCATACGACATCGAGGTCTTTCCCACCTTCGCGACGTTCCAGCAGGGGCATCGCATCCGCCTCGACGTCGGCACCGGCGACGCGCCGCACATGGTGTTGAGCGCGCCGCACCAGGCGCAGAGCGCGGGCGCGGTGTTCATGGTGGATCGCAATCCGGACAGCCCGAGCTATGTGTCGCTGCCGGTGGTGTCGGCGGGCAGAGGCCACGGCGACGAGCCTGCGCTGCAACCCGACGCGTCGGGTGGATCGACGGAGACCGGAGTGGCGGCGGCGGTTTCCCCGTCGCTGCCGAACACGGCGGCGGAGGGCGGTGGCGGCTGGACCGTCGCGGGGTTGCTCGCCGGTGCAGCGGTGGGGCTGGGCGCCGTCCGGCGACGGTCCCGGCACGCTACGATGCGGCGCGACGTCCGCTAGGGCACACGCGTGTGCGCTTCAACGAGGACCTTCTCCTGATGGGTATCAAGCACATCGTTCTATACGTGGCAATTGCGGTTGTGGTGGTCGGCGGCGTGTGGTTCATGATGCGCAGCCGCTCGAACAAGGCGGGCTAGCGGGGACTTCAGCGACCGGCGAGAAGCCTGCTCAGGGAGCTCAGCCCTCGGCGCGCTTCCGCCGGTCCGTCGAGCGCGGCGTCGACGTCGCCGCGTCCGGTGAGCGCGTCGACCACCGTGGCCGCGTCGCCGCGCAGGATCGGCACGCCGTCGTCGACGGAATCGACGCCGCGGACAACCGTTTCGCCACCGCGCACATCGAGTCGCAACGACACATCCGTTGCCCCACGCAGCTCCACGAGCAGCGACCGCTCGCGACGCCGCAGCGCGAACATCAATCCGAGCATGCGCAGCGTGTAGATCGCGCACAGCCGCACCTCGTCCTCCTGCTCGGGCACGGATCCGAGGAACATGTCGCGCTCGTGCAGCCAGGTGTCCCAGAGCAGGTGGAGCAGCGCGACAGGGAGGGGCTGCGGACCGAGCGGTGTCGGCGTGGGCCGGTCGAGCAGGAGGACGCCGCCGGGCACCTGGCGCAGGTTGGCGTCGATCGCCGCATGCAGGCGCGCGCGTGCCTGGTCGAGGTCGCGCGCGACCGCGTCGGTGAGCCGCTTCGGCGTGGCCACCGGGTCGAAGCCGGCGGCGAAGATCTCGATGCTGGTTTGCCCGGCAGCGGCGGCGGCGAGCGCGTCGCTGGCCCACTGCGTGGTGTCGGCGAGGTGGTTGACCAGGTCGACGGCGCGCCACTCGGTGCAGCGCGTCGGCAGCTCGGCGTCGCTCGCGGGCAGCGCGTCGATGCGGCGCAGCAGGCGCAGGCGCAGGCGGGTGAGCGCGCCGAGCACCTCCAGCGGGACGACGTCGAGCGCCACGCGTCCGTCGCCGCCGCTCCACTCCAGCATGTGCGCCTCCCTCACCGGATCATCGCCATCGCCGCCTGCAGGCGCTCGATCGAGCCGCGCAGCGCGCGCTCCTCGGCGAAGCGCTGCAACGCGTCGTGGTCGGGTTCGCGCTGCTGCGACATGCGGATGTCGACGGACGTGGCGACTGGCACGACGGTCTCCATGGCGTCGAGGTAGTCCGACTGCGCCTGCAGCGCGGCGTGGATGCGCGGGGTGACGTCGCCGGCGTCGCGCAGGGCGCGCAGTGAGCCGTGGGTCTGCAGCAGCGTGGCCGCGGTCTTGGGGCCGATGCCGGCGATGCCGGGCAGCCCGTCGGAGCTGTCGCCGCGCAGGGTGGCCAGGTCGGCGTACAACCGCGGCGGGACGCCGTAGCCGCGCTCGACCTCGGCCTCGTCGAAGCGGCGCAGGTCCTTGACGCCCTTGACGGTGAAGAGCACCGCCACCTCCGGGTCGCGGACCAGCTGGAGCAGGTCGCGGTCGCCGGTGACCACCTCGATCGGTGTCGCCGCGGTGGCCCGCGTGGCCAGGGTGCCGATGACGTCGTCGGCCTCGTAGCCCTCGGCGTCGGCGACGGGCAGGCCGGCGGCGGCGAGCACCTCGAGGAGCAGCTCGAACTGGGGCGGCAGGTCGGGCGGGTCGGGGCGGCGGGCGGCCTTGTAGCCGGCGTAGGCGGCGACCCGGTAGGCGGGGCGCCAGTCGTTGTCGAAGGTGTGCACCACCCCGATGGGCAGGCGGGTGCGCAGCAGGTGGCTGACCATGTCGAGGTAGCCGCGCACCGCGTTGACGGGCTTGCCCTGGGGGTCGCGGATGGTCGCGGGCAGGGCGAAGAAGGCGCGGTAGAGCAGGCTCGGCGAGTCGAGCACCAGGGCGGGGCGGGGCGCCGGATCTGTGGACATGGTCAGGGCGGGGCACAGGATGGCATGCGGGGTCACGTATGGTCGGTGCTCGTTGTGAGCTTCGCGCGTGGTGTGAGCGCTGAGGACGACGCCGCGTCGCTGCGGCGGATCCGGGCGCGGGCGCTGGTGATCGGGCTCAGCGTCACCCCGTTCGGGGTGTCGTTCGGCGCGGTGTCGGTGGGCAGCGGGCTGTCGGTGCTGCAGACCTGCCTGCTCTCGCTGGTGCTCTTCTCGGGCGCGTCGCAGTTCGCCCTGGTCAGCATCCTCGGCGCGGGCGGCGGCGTGGGCTCGGCGCTGGCGACGACGCTGCTGCTCGGCTCGCGCAACGGGTTGTACGGTGCGGGGGTGCGCGGGCTGCTGCGCGCGCCTGCCTGGCTGCGTCCGCTGGCGGCGCAGGTGACCATCGACGAGTCGACCGCGATGGCGTTCGCCGAGGCGCCGGCCGGCTTTGCCGCGTCTGCGTTCTGGTCCACCGCGGCGTCGGTGTACGTGCTCTGGAACCTGGCGACGGTCCTCGGGGCGCTGGTCGGGCGCGGCCTGGGGTCGCTGTCGGTCGCGGGGCTGGACGCGGCGGGGCCGGCGGCGTTCGTCGCGCTGCTCGGCCCGCGGCTGCGTTTCGCCTCGGCGCGCGTCGTGGCGCTGGTCGCCGCGGCGGTGGCGGTGCTGTGCGTGCCGCTGCTGCCGGCGGGGTCGCCGGTGCTGGTCGGCGGCGGTTTGGCGGCGCTGGCCGCGGTGGCGCGGCGGCGATGAGCACGCTGTGGGTCGCCGTGCTGGTGGCCGCTCTAGGCTGCGCCCTGCTCAAGCAGCTGGGCTACGTGGTGCCCGGCCGGTGGCTGGAGGGGGCACGGGTGCGGGCGTTCGTGGACGTGCTCCCGGTGGCGCTGCTGAGCGCGCTGGTCACGGTGTCGACGTTCGCCTCGGGGACGCGGCTGGTGCTCGATTCGCGGGCGGCGGGACTGCTGGTGGCCGTGGTTCTGGTGGCGCTGCGGGCGCCGTTTCTGCTGGTGGTGGTGGCCGCGTGTGCGGCGGCGGCAGGGGTGCATGCGCTGAGCGGGTAGCGGCGCGCCGTCGGCGGCGGCGCCTATGATTCGCGGCGCTGATGGCTGCTGCGTTCACCCTGCTCTCCGATGGCGAGGTCGCTTCGCTCGATGCCGTGATCGACGGGGAGCGCGTGCTGGTGGACGCCGGTGATCTCGCCCGTGCCACCGGCTGGGTGCTCAAGCCCGAGGGGCTTTGCCGCGACGCGCTGTGCGTGCCACTGCGCGACCCGTCGATCGCGACTGCGGACCGGTCGCGCCTGGACCTGGCGGGATTCGCGGCGGCGCTGCAGCGACCGGTGGCCATCGACGTCGAGGAGCCGGCTGCGTTTCTCGGCGTCGCGGCTGCGGAACGCGGGGAGCAGCTGCGCGGCATGCAGGCGCCGGACTTCACCCTGCCCGACCTGGACGGTCGCAAGCATTCGCTGAGCGAGCAGCGCGGCAAGAAGGTGCTGCTGCTCGCCTACGCATCCTGGTGAGGGTGCAGGGAGGACCTGCCGGTCTGGCAGGAGGTGCACGCGGAGCTGTCGCCGTACGGCTTCACGGTGATCAGCGTCGCCCTCGACCGTTCCGCTGACGACGCGCGCCCCTGGATCGAGCGCGCGGCGCCGACGCATCCGTCGCTGATCGACACCACCTGGGCGGTGGCCGACCTGTACGACATCGTCAACGTGCCCACCGTGGTGTGGATCGACGAGTCGGGACGCGTGGTGCGTCCCAACGACGTGTTCTACGCCACCGACACCTACCGCGCGATGACGGGCATCGACTCCGCGGCAGCGCTGGAGCGCGTGCGGGCGTGGGTGCGCGACGGAGTCGTCGGCCTCGATGCCACCGACGCGGCGGAGTTGCGCACCGTGCCGAGCGCGGAGCACCAGCTCGCCCGCGCCGAGTTCGGGTTGGCGCGGTGGCTCGCCTCGCGCGGCCGCTCGGAGGCGGCCGAGCGCCATTTCCTCCGCGCCGGCGAGCTGGCGCCGCACGACTTCACCATCCGCCGCGGCTCGATGCCGATGCGCGGCATCGACCCCCGCGGGCCCGCGTTCATCGAGATGGTGGTCGACTGGATGGGCGCGGGCAACACGTACTACAAGCCGCTGCCGAAGTAGGCTCGCTCGCCGCCCCGCATCGGCGACAATGCGCGACGAATGAACGTGATCGGCGGACGCGTCGTGCTCAGCCCGTCCGACCTGGTCGGCTTCCTGGCCTGTCCGCACCTGGCGCAGCTGGAGGTCGCCGCGGCGCGCGAGGGACGGCCCCGGCCGGTGCGCGTCGACGCGGAGCTCGACCTGCGCGTGCAGCTCGGTGAGCGGCACGAGGCGGCACAGCTCGCGCGGATGATCGCCGAGGGCCGGCGCATCGTCTCCGTCGGCGACCATGCGGAGACGGTCGAGGGCCTGCGCGCGGCCGAGGCGGAGACGCTGGCGGCGATGCGCTCGGGCGCGGATGTCGTGTACCAGGCGGCGTTCTTTGACGGGACCTGGCGCGGGCGCGCGGACTTCCTGCTGCGCGTGGAGACGCCGAGCGTATTGGGCGCGTGGTCGTACGAGGTTGCCGACGCCAAGCTGGCGCGCTCGGTGAAGGTGTCCGCGCTGCTGCAGATGTGCGAATACTCGTTGCAGGTGGCGCGCCTGCAGTCGCTGCCGCCCGAGCACATGCACGTGCTGCTGGGCAGCGGCCAGTCCGAGACGCACCGCGTTGACGACTATGCCGCGTATCACCGCGCGGCGCGGCGGCGGTTGGAGTCGGCGGTGGAGTCGCCGGTTGTCGACACCTACCCGGAGCCGGTCGAGCACTGCAACGTGTGCCGCTGGGTCGACCGGTGCAGCAGGCGACGTCGCGATGACGATCACCTGTCGCTGGTTGCGGGAATGCGGCGTGACCACACGCGCAAGCTGCGCGACGCCGGCATCGGCACCGTCGCCTCGCTGGCAGTTGCGCCCGCGCAGCGCAGCGCTGACATGGGCGAGGCGCCGTGGCAGCGGTTGCGACAGCAGGCGCGCCTGCAGGTGCACGAACGGGTGAGCGGCGAGCAGCGCTACGAGCTGCTGGCGCCGGAACGCGACGGGCTGGGGCTGGCCGCGCTGCCTTCGCCGTCGCCGGGCGACCTTTTCTTCGACATGGAAGGCGATCCCTACGTGCTCGACGGCGGGCTCGAATACCTCTTCGGCGCCGTCGAGATCACCGCGGGCGCACCGCGATTCCACGCCTTCTGGGCGCACGACCGCGCCGAGGAGAAGGCCGCCTTCGAAGCGCTGGTCGACATGGTCATCGACCGCCTCGGACGCGACCCGTCGCTGCACGTCTACCACTACGCGAGCTACGAGCCCGCCGCGCTGAAGCGCCTGATGGGGCGGCATGCGACGCGCGAGGATGAGGTGGACCGGCTGCTTCGCGGCGGCGTGCTGGTCGACCTGTACCGCGTGGTCACCCAGGGGCTGCGCATCTCCAAGGACAGCTACTCGATCAAGAAGCTGGAGTCTTTCTACATGCCGCGGCGCAGCGAGACGATCGCCGACGCGGCGGCGAGCATCGTCGCCTACGAGCGCTGGATGGAGTCGCGCGACCGCTCGCTGCTCGACGGCATCGCCGCCTACAACCAGCGCGACTGCGTGTCGACGTGGAAGCTGCGCGACTGGCTGGAGCAGCGCCGCGCGGAGCTGGCCGCGAGCGGCGTCGCCGTGGCGCGTCCGGAGCGGCGCGACGCCGAGCCGTCGGAGGTGCTCGCCGCGGCGGCGGCGGAGACGCGCGCGCTGGTCGACGCGCTGACCGATGGGATTCCCGCGGACGCCGCGTTGCGCTCTGGACCGCAACGGGCGCAGTGGCTGCTCGCGCAACTGCTCGACTGGCACCGCCGCGAGGACAAGTCGGCGTGGTGGGCGTACTACGCGCGCACCGAGATGTCCGACGAGCAGCTTGTCGAGGACAGCGAGGCGATCGGCTCGCTGGTGCACGCCGGCGCGCTGCGCATCGACAAGCGCAGCACCGTGCACGCCTACACCTTTGACCCCGCGCAGGAGCACAAGCTCGACCCCGGCGACAAGCCGCACGACCCGCGCACCCAGGCGGGCTGCGGGGAGATCGTGGCCATCGACAACGACGCGGGCACGCTGGAGCTGAAGCGCGGTCCGTCGCTGGACGGCGTTGCGCATCCCACCGCGCTGATGCCGTCCTCGCCGATCCCCACGCCCACACTGCGCCGGGCGCTGCGACGAGTCGCCGAGGCGGTGCTGGAGAGCGGCGGCGTGGACGGCGCGGGCCGCTACGCCGCGGTGCGCGACCTGCTGCTGGCGCGCACGCCGCGACTGCGCGCCACCCTCCCCGGCCTTCCCCTGGTGCAGCGCGGCGAGGACGCGGTGCGCGCCACCTGCCGCCTGGTCGCCGAGCTCGACGAGTCGTACCTCGCCGTCCAGGGCCCGCCCGGCTGCGGCAAGACGCACACCGGCGCGGAGGTCATCGTCGCCCTGGTGCGCAGCGGCCGCCGCGTCGGCGTGTCGGCGACCACCCACCGCGCCATCGCCAACATGCTGAGCAAGGTCGGCGAGGTGGCCGCGGCGCAGCGGCAGCCGGTGCGCATCCTGCAGAAGTGCGACGAGTCCCAGCTCTGCGCGTCGCCGCAGGTGCGTCGCGCCGCGAGCAACGAGCAGGTGGTCGCCGAGCTGGAGGCGGGTGCGGTCGACGTGGTCGCAGGCACGCCGTGGCTGTTCGCGGACGAGCGCCTCGACGGCGCGCTCGACGTGCTGGTCGTGGACGAGGCGGGACAGATGTCGCTGGCCAACGTCTGCGCGGTGGGCACGGCGGCGCGCAACCTGGTGCTGCTCGGCGACCCGCAGCAGCTCGCCCAGCCGTCCCAGGGCGTGCACCCCGAGGGGGCCGAGCGGTCGGCCCTCGACCACGTCCTCGACGGCCACGACACCGTTCCCGAGCACCGCGGCGTCTTCCTGCCCACCACCCGGCGCATGCACCCCGACGTGTGCGTCTTCGTCTCCGACGCCTTCTACGACGGCCGCCTCACCGCGCACCACGATTGCGCGCAGCAGCAACTGTACAGCGACGCCCCGCTGCACGCCACCGGCACCCACGTCGTTGCGGTCGATCATGACGGAAACCGCACCGCCTCGCCCGAGGAGGTCGCCGCGGTGCGCGCCCTGGTCGACCGGCTCGACGGCGCGCGGTGGATCGACGCGCGCGGCGTCACCAGGCCGGTCACCGCGGCCGACATCCTGGTCGTCGCCCCCTACAACGCGCAGGTCAAGCGGCTGCGCAGCGCGCTCGACGGCCGCGCCCACGTCGGCACCGTCGACCGCTTCCAGGGCCAGGAGGGCGCGATCACGGTGTATTCGATGGCCACGTCGAGCGCCGAGGAGATCCCCCGCGGCCCGGAGTTCCTGTTCAGCCGCAACCGTCTCAACGTCGCCGTGTCGCGGGCGCGCTGCGTCGCGGTGGTGGTCTGCGCGCCGGAGCTGCTCCAGGTGCGCTGCCGCACCCCCGAGCAGCTTCGCCTGGTCAACGCGCTCTGCCTCTACGTCGAGATGGCCCATCCCGTCGGTCCGCAACCTGCAATCGCCGCCACCCATGGCGTGTGACTGGCTGCTCGTCGACGGGTCCAGCCTGATCTTCCGCGCCTACCACGGCATCCCCGCCGAGGGCGCGCGCAGTCCCGATGGGCGCCTGGTCAACGCGGTGCGCGGCAGCCTCGACAGCCTGGCGCGGCTGATCACGCAGCGGCGTCCCCGCCACGTCGCCGTCGCCGATGACGCCGACTGGCGTCCGTGGTGGCGAGTCGAGCTGCTGCCCAGCTACAAGACGCATCGCGCCGCCGAGCCGGTGCCGCCGCCGCTGATCCCGCAGCTGCGGATGATCCGCGAGCTGCTCGGCGCGGTCGGCGTCGACATGGTCGGGCTCGACGGCTACGAGGCCGAGGACGTCATCGCCACCTGGGCGACGCTGGCCGGCGGCGAGGTGGAGATCTACAGCGGCGACCGCGACCTCTTCGGCCTGATCGAGGACCCGCGGGTGCGCGTGCTCTACCCCGAGCGCAGCGGCCTCAACGTCATCGACGAGGCCGAGGTCACCCGCCGCTACGGCGTCCCGGGCCGCCGCTACGCCGACTTCGCCATCCTCCGCGGCGACCCGTCCGACGGGCTGCCCGGCCTGCGCGGCGTCGGCGCGGGGACGGCGGCGCAGCTCGTCCGCCGCTGGGGCGGGGTCGAGGAGATGCTCCGCGACGCCTCGCTGCGCGACGCCGACCGCGACTACCTGGCCCGGGCCCTCCAGGTGGTCAGCCCCACCCGAGAGCTCCCCCTGACCCTGCCCGCCGGCCGTCGCGACAGCTACCCCGCGGATCCCGCCAAGCTGAGCGAGCTGCTCGCCGGCAGCGGGGTCGAAGGGTCGTGCTCCCGCCTGGTCGCGGCGCTCGCCGCGACGGCCTGAATCGCGGTCGCGGCATACTGGGCTCGGCGCCCCCGCACCACGTCCGCCGCGCCGCCAAGGGAGCAGTGAACTGATGTCCGTCGACAGCCCCGCCACGCCGAAGCTCAACAAGCGCCTCTACACCGCCGAGGCCACCGTGCAGGGAGGCCGCAACGGACACGTGCGGTCGTCCGACGGCATCATCGACATGGACACGCGTCCCCCCGTCGAGCTGGGCGGCCCCGGCGGCGCCACCAACCCTGAGCAGCTTTTCGCGGCCGGCTACTCGGCGTGCTTCCAGAGCGCGCTGCTCACGGTGGGACGGCGCGAGCAGGTCGACACCAGCGGCTCCACCGTCACCGGCCGGGTCACCCTCGGCACCATCGACGGCGGAGCCTTCAACGTCGCCGTGGCGCTGGAGGTGCACATCCCCGACGTCGACCTCGACCGCGCCCGCGAGCTGGTCGAGAAGGCGCACGCGGTGTGCCCGTACAGCAACGCGACGCGGGGCAACGTCGAGGTCGACCTCAGCGTCGTCTAGTACGACTTGGGCAGTCCCAGCGAGTGCTCGGCGACGTAGTTCAGCACCATCTCGCGTGACACGGGCGCGGTGCGCGCAACCCGCGCGCCCCAGTAGAGATCGGTGAGGCCGTAGTCGAGGCTGAAGCCGTTGCCTCCGTGGGTCTGGATGGCCCGGTCCACGCACTTGATGGCGGCCTCGGCGGCGGCGTACTTGGCCATGTTGGCCGCCTCGCCGGCGCCACGCTCGCCCGCGTCGTACAGCGCCGCGGCCTTGCGCGTCATCAGCCGGGCCAGCTCCAGCTCGATCTTGGCCTCGGCGAGCGGGTGGGCGATGCCCTGGTGGGTGGCGATCGGCGCCTGCCACACGGTGCGGCTCTTCGCGTACTCGCTCGCCTTGTCGAGGGCGAGGCGGCCGATGCCGTTGGAGATCGACGCGCCCATGATGCGCTCGGGGTTGAGGCCGTCGAAGAGCATGCGCAGGCCGCGCTCCTCGCCGCCGACGAGGCGGTCGCGCGACACCTCGACGTTGTCGAAGAAGAGCTGCCACTGGCGGTCCGCGCCGCGCACCGCCATGGGCAGCATGGTGCGCTGCATGCCGGGCGCGTCGACGTCGACCAGCACCGGCGCGGGGAGGCCGAGCGTGCCGTCCTCGTTGCGCAGCCGGGCCACGACGAGGATCGCCTCGGCGGACTCGACGCCGGAGATGAAGACCTTCTGACCGCTCAGTCGGTAGCCGTCGGCGGTGGGCGTGAGCGAGGTCGACAGGTTGTGCGAGTTGGTGCCCGCGTCGGGCTCGGTGATGGCGAAGGCGACCTTGGTCCGTCCGCTGCCGATGCCGGTCAGCCAGCGCTGCTTCTGCGCCTCGGTGCCGTGCTTGGCGAGGATGGTGCCGACGATCGCCGGCGACACCACGATGAGCAGCAGCGCGCACCCCGCCGCGGCGATCTCCTCGCCCACCGCGGCCAGCTCCTGCATGCCCAGCCCGCCGCCGCCGTACTCCTCGGGGATGTTGACGCCGAGGAAGCCCTGGGCGGCGAGCGCGTCCCAGAGCTCGGTGGCGGGCTCGCCCGACTCCACCTTGGCGCGCATGTAGGGACGGCCGAACTGGGCGCAGATCGACGCCACCGCGTCGCGAATGGTCAGCTCCTCCTCGGAGGGAAGCAGCGCGTGGGAGAGGTCGCTCATGGCGGAGGCGATGGTAGCCCGTGTGGCTTGACCGCTGCGCCGTCCGTGCCGCAGGCTGCGGGTGCGCCATGACCGCCCAGTCCGTACCGGCTCCCGATCGCGTCACCGCCTCGCTGCGCAGCTTCGCGGCACAGGGGTACGTGGTGGTCGAGGACCTGCTCGCTCCGCACCAGCTCGACGCGCTGCTCGAAGGCCTCTCCCCCTTCCTCGGCTCCGAGGCGCCGCTCGGCCGCAACGACTTCGAGGGTTTCTCCACCAACCGCGTCTACGCCCTGCTCGCCAAGGTGCCGGCGATGGCGCCGCTGGTCGAGCACCCGCTCGTGCTGGCCATGCTCGACGCCCTGCTGGAGCCCGGCTACCTGCTCTCCGCTGCGCTGGCGATCAACCTGCTGCCCGGCGAGACCGAGCAGTCCTGGCACTTCGACGACGGCTTCTACACGCTGCCGCGGCCGCGCCCTCCGGTGTCGATCTCGACGATCTGGGCGCTCGACGACTTCACGCTGAGCAACGGCGCCACCGAGGTTCTGCCGGGCAGCCACTCGTGGTCTTCGGAGGTGCCTTGCGGTGACGACCCGCGCCGCGTCCTGGTGACCATGCCCGCGGGTTCCGCGGTGATCTTCAGCGGCACGCTGTGGCACCGCGGCGGCGCCAACCGCAGCGCCTCGCGCCGTTTGTGCGTCAGCCCGCAGTACTGCCAGCCGTGGGGACGGCAGCAGGAGAACATGATGCTCGCGGTGGGCCGCCGCGCCCTCGACTACTCTCCGCGCGTCCGCGAGATGCTCGGCTACAGCATCCATCCGCCGTTCATGGGCATGGTCGACGGCATGCACCCGTCGCGGCTCATCGACCCCGCCTACGACGCCGCCTCGACCGGCGCACGCCGCACCGCTGACGACTTCTGGAGCCGCGACCGCACGGCGGGTTAGCCGCTGCGCCCTCCGGCCACCACCAGGAGCCCGCTGTCGCCACGGTGGGTCACCTGCCCCACGGGGATGATGGGCTGGCGGTGGCGCAGGCGCTGCGTCGCCGATCCGCGCAGCACGTACGACTGGACGTAGCGCGCCTCGCCGTCGATCTCGAGGTCGCTGACGGTGCCGAGCAGCTCGCCGCCCTCGGTGACCACCCGCGTGCCCCGCAGCCTGTCCAGCCGCAACGCGTCGTCGAGTGCCGGCAGGCGCTTGAACTCGTTGAGCGCGGCGGGCGCCGCCACCATGATCGCGTCGGGTCCGATGGCGGCCACGTCGTCCCGCTCGAGCGCCGCCCCGCGGCTGAACGGCCCGCCCTTGACGCGGAAGGCGACCACGTCGCGACCGCTGGCGTCGAACAGGACGTCGTCGATCGCGCCCAGCCTGGTGGCGTCGGAGATGGCAACCACCGCGCGTCCCATCAGGGCGCGCGCCCGCGTCGCCGCGACGCCATCCTCTCCGCGCCGGATGGTGCGCGGCGCGGACCAGCGCACCACGGCGAAGGCCACCGCCCCGACGACCACGACCGCGACGACGATCCACAGAACGGCGGTTGCGCTCATGCCGGTCGGCCGCTGGCAGCCCCGGGGTCAGGCGTGCGGCCGCAGCGCAGTGTCGATGCGCGAGCCGACCGCGCTCGCTGAGGTGGCGAGGACGATGCTCCAGGTCCCGTAGGCGATGCTGAACAGACCGAAGACCTCGGCCAGCGACACGGCGCCGATGCCGGGACGGGCGAAGAGCACGATGCCGAGCGCGATAGAGAGCAGACCGCCGAAGCCGTAGAGGGCGCGCTCGCCCGCGGTCTCGTGTGCGGCGAACGCCATGCCGAAGCGGCCGACGCCGACGACCACCGCCCAGGACGCGACCCAGATGAGCAGCACCCACACGGTGATGCCCGGATAGACCAGCGCGCCGACCCCGGCTGCGAGGCTGACCACGCCGAGCAGGAGGTGGCCGGCCACCGGTCCCGCCGACTCGCTGGAAAAGGCGCGCTCGGCCTCGTGGAAGGCGCCGACAAAGGCCACCACCGCGAAGATCGCGACCACGAAGCTGAGCGGCACGCCGGGAAAGACGATGGCGATGATGCCGATGGCGAAGGCCGCCACGCCGGTCCAGAAGAGTGACCCGGAAGCACGGCTGAACATGGCGTTTCCTGTCATCTCAGCTCGCCGCGTTGGCGACCAGCCGGGCGTCGATCGCCTCGAGCACCGACTCGTCGGCCTCGTCGATGGCGGCCAGGGCGAACTCGACCGCCGCGACCGCGTTCTCCTCCGCCCGGTCGGCGCGGCGCTGCGCCACCTTGGCGTCGTGCGCGTCGCGACGCTCGTCCATGGAGCTGTGGATCTCGTCGAGCTGGTTGCGCACGCCGGCCTGCAGCTTCGCCCAGCGGTCGCTGATGTCCTTCTCCGTCTTCGCCCCGCGCGACTTGGCGTCGTCACCGCGGCGCTTGGCGCCGGCCTTCACCGCGTCGATGCGCTGGGAGACCTGCTGGTGGGTCTCCTTCTGCGCCGCGGCCGCCTCGTCCTCGACGGCCTTGGCCTTCACCGACATGTCGGCGAGCATTTCGGACAGTGGACGCATGTCTGTGCCTCCTGCTAAAGCGGTGGAGGCATCGTATCGCCGCGCTGCGCTGCGAAAAATTCCAGTTGTGCGCACTGGCTGGCGCCGAGGACTCGGTCGTCGGTGGACCGAGCCCCCGGCCAGAGGTTTGAAGTGCTAGGGAATCAGGAGCAGCCGCTGGTGGCGCCGCAGTTGAGGCACTTGTAGCAGGCGCCACTGCGCACCATCAGCGAGCCGCAGTCGGAGCAGGAGGGCGCGTCCTCCTGGTTGAGGAACGCGGTGGGCGCCGCGCGCTGCACGACGGGCACGGGAGTCAACGCCGCGGGAGCCGGATCCACAGCGGCAGCCGCTGCGGATGCGCGCGGGCCGGACGGCGCGACGCGCGTGTCGAAGGCGGGCTCCTGGCCCATCTCGGTGCCGTCGCGACGGATGATGCCGAGGCGATCGCGCTCCTCCCAGGGCAGGAAGCGCGAGGCGAGCCAGCGGAAGATGTAGTCCATCACCGACTTGGCGATGGGGATCTCGGGGTTGCCGGTGAAGCCGCTCGGCTCGAAGCGCGAGTGGGCGAACTTGTCGACCAGCGCGGTCAACGGCACGCCGTACTGCAGCGACATCGAGACCACGGTGGCAAACGAGTCCATCAGGCCCGAGACGGTCGAGCCCTCCTTGGCCATCTTGAGGAAGATCTCACCGGGCGTGCCGTCCTCGTAGAGGCCGACGGTGATGTAGCCCTCGTGGCCCTGGATGGCGAACTTGTGGGTGATCGCCTGGCGCTCCTCGGGCAGCCGCTTGCGCAGGGGGCGCTCGACGATCACCGTCTCGGCGGTCGCCGTGCGCGCACCGGTGGTCTTGTCCATGGTGGTCGCCATCGGCTGCGAGCGCTTGGAGCCGTCGCGGTAGATGGCCAGGGCCTTGAGGCCCATCTTCCAGCCGTCCATGTACGCCTGCTCGATGTCGTCGACGGTCGAGTCGGAGGGCATGTTGACCGTCTTGGAGATGGCGCCGGAGAGGAACGGCTGCACCGCGCCCATCATCCGCACGTGTCCCTGCCAGGCGATCGAGCGCCTGCCCTTGGCCGGCTGGAAGGCGCAGTCGAAGACGGCGAGGTCCTCCTCGCGCAGGTGCGGGGCGCCCTCGATGGTGTCGTTTGTGTCGATGTAGGCCACAACGTCGGTGACCGCGGCCTCGCCGTAGCCGAGCCGCTTCAGGGCCAGCGGCACGGTGCCGTTGACGATCTTCAGCATGCCGCCGCCGACCAGCTTCTTGTACTTGACCAGGGCGATGTCGGGCTCGACGCCGGTGGTGTCGCAGTCCATCATGAAGCCGATGGTTCCGGTCGGCGCCAGCACGGTGGCCTGGCCGTTGCGGTAACCGTGCATCGCGCCCAGCTCGTGGGCCTCGTCCCAGGCGCGACGGGCCGCGGCGATCATCGGCTGCTCGACGGTGTCGTTGGGGATCCGGTATGCCGCCTCGCGGTGCTTGCCGATCACCCGCAGCATCGGCTGGCGGTTGATCGCGTAGCCCTCGAAGGGACCGACCTCACGGGCGATGCGCGCCGACTGCGCGTACGCCTCGCCGGTCATGATCGCGGTGACGCAGGCGGCGAGGTCGCGGCCCAGCGGCGAGTCGTAGGGCGCGCCGCGCGCCATCAGCAGCGCGCCGAGATTGGCGTAGCCCAGGCCCAGCGGCCGGAACTTGACGCTGTTCTCGGCGATCCTCGGCGTCGGGTAGGCGGCGTTGCCGACCAGGATCTCCTGGGCGGTGATGGTCATGGCCACCGCGTGGCGGTAGCCGTCGACGTCGAACGTGCCGTCCTCGCCGAGGAACTTCATCAGGTTGAGCGAGGCCAGGTTGCACGCCGAGTCGTCGAGGTACATGTACTCGGAGCAGGGGTTGCTGGCGTTGATGCGGCCGCTGTTCGCCGAGGTGTGCCAGTCGTTGACGGTGGTGTCGTACTGGATGCCGGGGTCGCCGCACTGCCACGCCGACTCGGCCATCGAGCGCATCAGCTCGCGCGCCGGCACCGTCTTGAGGATGCGCTGGTTGTCGGTGACCGCGCGCAGGTGCCACTCCTTGCCGTCGATGACCGCGCGCATGAAGTCGTCGGTGACGCGCACCGAGTTGTTGGAGTTCTGGAAGAAGATCGAGCTGTACGCCTCGCCGGTGAACGAGCCGTCGTAGCCGGCGTCGATCAGCGCCCACGCCTTGCGCTCCTCGGTCACCTTGCAGGTGATGAACTCCTCGACGTCGGGGTGGTCGATGTTGAGGATGTCCATCTTGGCGGCGCGCCGCGTGGTGCCACCGCTCTTGATCACGCCGGCGAAGGCGTCGAAGCCGCGCATGAAGCTGACCGGCCCGCTCGCCGTGCCACCGCCCGCCAGGTTCTCCTGCGACGAGCGGATCGGCGACAGGTTGGTGCCCGTGCCGCTGCCGTATTTGAAGAGCATGCCCTCGGTCTTGGCCAGGGTGAGGATCGACTCCATGGTGTCCTCGACCGAGTTGATGAAGCACGCCGACGCCTGCGGCTTGGTGTTGGGCACGCCGACGTTGAACCACACCGGCGAGTTGAAGCTCATCTTCTGGTGCAGCACCAGGTGGGTCAGCTCGTCCTGGAAGGCCTGCGCGTCGGCCTCGGATGCGAAGTAGCCGCCCTCGCGGCCCCACCGGGCGATGGTGTCGCAGACGCGCGAGATCACCTGCTTGACGCTGGTCTCGCGGCGCGACGTGCCGAGCTGGCCGCGGAAGTACTTGGAGACGACCACGTTGGTGGCCATCTGCGACCACGGCGCGGGGATCTCGCAGTCGCGCTGCTCGAAGACCACCTCGCCCTTCTCGTTGGAGATGACCGCGGCGCGCTGCTCCCACTGCACCTCGTCGAAGGGGTGCACGCCCTCCGTGGTGAAGCGACGCTCGACGGTGAGTCCGCGGCCGAGCTGGACGTCGCCTCGCGCCGCCGTCGGGGCGGAGCGCTTGCGTCGCGCGGCGGTGCGGGCAGGCTGGGAATCGTCCGGTGCTGGAGTGGAGAATGGGACGGGACTATCCACGACTGGCCCTCGCTGGTTGGGAGATCATCGGTCCGAACATGGGGGATGGGGTTTCCCCCAGGTAACCCACAGGATCATCCCCAGTCTACCCACATCTAGGGGTGGTCAAGCCGGGGAGCCCCTATATGTTGGGTCTGAGGGGGCGGGCCGTCAAGGCCGCCGGGGACCCTCCCCCGAGCGCGGGGCTGTGACAGTCGCGTAACGGTAGCGGGGCCGGCGATCAGGGCCGGAGCAGACGAGGGCGGCCGCAGGGCGCGGACCTGCGGGCCGCCCGTTGTCCCGTGGTTCTGCGGCCTACGTGGTGGTGTAGGTCGCGGTCAGCTGCTCGTTGGTGTTGTCAGAGAAGGTGAGGTTGTCGGTCACCGTGAAGGTGCCGACCGAGTTGGGGTTGGTGTTGAGGTTGTAGTTGGTGCCGTTGTAGGTGCCGAGGGTCGAGGTCAGCTTGGTGGTGTGGCCGCTGCAGGTCAGCGCTGGGATGCTGGGCACCTCGATCTTGTAGTTGCCGCCGGCGTCCTCGATGACCCACGACTTGACGGTGGCCAGCGAGTTGACGTTGTTGACCTGGGCGACGATCGACCACCCGGTCGGCGGCGTGTAGGTGCCGTCGTTGGCAACCCAGGTGGCGTCGAAGTTCTGCGTCGACGAGCCGCAGAAGAGGAAGGTCCAGTTGCCCTGGACGCTGGTGGTGCCGACCTTGGTGTTGTCGGCGGGCGCGCAGGAGGCGCCGTGGTGGCAGACCGTCTCACCGGCGGGGAGCACCGTCTCCTCCGAGCTGAGGATCTTGGCCACGGTGAGCACGCTGGTGGTGGTCGAGTTGGCGCCGTGGGTGGTGGGGCTGACGCTGAAGGTGAAGCTGTCGGCCGCCCAGGCGGTCAACGGCAGGGCCAGGGCCGTTGCGGCAGCGGCCGCGAGGCATGTGAGCTTTGCACGGACTTTCACTGGTTGCTCTCCGAAATTCCTTCCTGTTGATGCGACATCCCCGCCTCCCGCCACGATGTGTCCGCCGGATGTCGCGCGAGCCGCGCGCTGCGCGCCGATGAGACCTATGCCACGGCGTCCCGTGGCAACCGTTGCAGCAACCTCTGTGCCATCGATCCATGAGCCATCATGTGGGGACGTATCTTTGAGGTTGTGGCCGCGGTTGTCAACAATCCAACGAACGTGGCAAACGGCTGCGGCAGAAGGCAGCGAGCGCACGGGAGTGCCCACGCGCGGCGTCCGCGTCCTTGAACACGACGAGCGCGGCGAACCTCCCTGGCGTGCTGCCAGCCGGTGAGGCATGCTTGTCCAGATGAAAGCGCCGGTGCTGTGCCTCGACTGCCACGAGCGGTACATGGACCTCGACCTGTCCAAGGACCACCAGCACCTGATCTGCCCGGGCTGCGAGACGGTGTGGTGCGCGGTGTGCATCGCCCGGGTCGAGGTCAGGATCAGCGAGGAGTGGCTCCGCCGGGCCCGGGTCGCCCACCTCAACTGAGCTCGCGCCGGGGGGCGGCGAGGGGGCCTCGAAGTGCGAGGATATAGGGGCCGATTTCGCTCCGTTGGTTTCGTACGTCCTTGAGGTTCTTCTGTGCCTGACACCGTGCCCGTCACCCTCCCGCAGATGGGGGAATCGGTCACCGAGGGGACGGTGGTCGAGTGGCGGAAGAAGGAGGGCGAGCAGGTCGCCGAGGGGGAGACGATCGCCGACGTGACCACCGACAAGGTGGACGTGGAGATTCCCTCGCCCGCGGCGGGGACGCTGGCGAAGATCGTGGTGGCGGCGGGGGAGACCGCCGAGGTGGGGGCGGTGATCGCGGAGCTGACGGTTGGGGGGAATGGGGCTGCAGCCCCGGTGGTTGCTGTGGCTCCGGCGGTTGAGGCTCCGACGCAGGCGCCGGTCGAGGTGACGCTGCCCGCGATGGGCGAGTCGGTCACCGAGGGCACCGTGGCGCGGTGGGTCAAGAAGCCGGGCGAGGCGGTTGCGCTGGGCGAGACCATCGTCGAGGTGACCACCGACAAGGTGGATGTCGAAGTGCCCGCGCCCGTCGACGGGCGGCTGGGCGAGGTGCGCGCGGAAGAGGGCGTCACCGTCGAGGTTGGCGCAGTGCTGGCGACGATCGTGCCGGGGGCGGGCGCTGAGCAAGGGGGCCCGGTGCCGCAACCTCAGGAGCGTCAGACCTCCGATGGGGCGGCTCCCGGCGGCACTTCTTCCGCATCGACGGCTGCCACGCTGTCTCCCGCCCCGCCGCAGGAACCCCCGGCGCGCGTCGCCGCTCCAACCGCGGAAGCCCTCCCCAACGCGCCGGAACATCCAGAGGTCCCCGCCTCTCCCCTGGCCCGCCGCACCGCCGCGATCAACGGCATCGACCTCACCCAGGTCCGCGGCACCGGCCCCGGCGGCCTGATCCGCAACGGCGACGTCGCCACCGCGGCCACCCAGCCCAAGCCGGCCGCGCCCGCCGCCACCCCCGGGCCGCCCGTCCCGCCGGAAGCCCAACCCCTCCGCGGCCCCGCCGCCGCCCTCGCCGCGGCCATGGAACAGAGCCGCGAAATCCCCACAGCAACAAGCTTCCGCACCATCGCCGTCGACATCCTCGACGCCCGCCGCCGCGAGCTCAACACCGCCATCAAGGCCGCCGGCCGCCCCGAGAAGGTGAGCTTCACCCACCTCATCGGCTACGCCATCGCCAGGGCCGCGCTCGACACCCCCAACATGTCGGCGCACTTCCAGCGCGACCCCGACGGCAAGCCGTACAAGCTCAACCCCGGCATCCACCTCGGCCTCGCCGTCGACACCACCCGCAAGGACGGCAGCCGCTTCCTGGTGGTCCCGGTGATCACCGACGCCGCCACCCGCAGCTTCGCCGCCTTCCGCGACGAGTACGAGCGACTTGTTGCCAAAGCGCGCACCAACTCGCTGACCGCCGACGACCTCAAGGGCGCCAGCATCACGCTGACCAACCCCGGCGGCATCGGCACCGTCGCCAGCGTTCCCCGCCTGATGCCCGGCAACGGCACCATCGTGGCCACCGGCGCCATCGAGTGGCCGCCCGGCCTGGCCAGCATCGGCGAGGCGCGACTGCGCGACCTCGGCGTCAGCAAGGTCATGACCATGACCTCGACGTACGACCACCGGGTCATCCAGGGCGCCGAGTCCGGCGAGTTCCTGCGCCGCATCGAGCAGCTCCTCGGCGGCGACGGCGGCTTCTACGGCGAGGTCTTCGCCAGCCTCAACCTGCCCGCGCCCGCCGCCGAGCCCCAGCTTCCGCAGCTCACCCAGCAGGCCGCGGTCGAGGTGCGCACCGGGCAGGGCGCGTCGCACGACCTGCTCGCCGCCGTCGCCGCGGGCATGTCGCTGGTCAAGGCGCACCGCACCCACGGCCACCTCGGCGCCTACCTCGACCCGCTGGGCCTGCAGCAGCCGGTCGGCGACCCCGCCATGGAGCCGAGCACCGTCGGCCTGACGCCGGCGCTGATGCAGGCCGTTCCCGCCGACGTGCTGCGCGTCTACGTCCCCGGCAGCAACCTCGCCGAGATCCTGCCAAGGTTGCGGGAAACCTACTGCGGCACGATCGCCTACGAGATCGAGCACCTCAGCTCGCACGAGCAGCGCGTCTGGCTGCGTGAGCACATCGAGCTGGGCAAGCACCGGCTGCCGCTGTCGCCGGAGCGCAAGCTGGAGCTGCTGGAGCGGCTGACCAAGGTCGACGCCATGGAGCGCTACCTGCGGCGCAGCTTCCTCGGCCACAAGACCTTCAGCATCGAGGGCCTCGACGCCATGGTGCCGATGCTCGAGGAGCTGGTCGGCATGGTCAGCGACGACGGCATCGACGCCGTGATCATGGGCATGGCCCATCGCGGACGGCTGGCGGTGATGGCGCACGTCGTCAACCGTCCCTACGAGTCGGTGCTGGTCACATTCGAGCAGGGCGACCAGAAGCGGCCCGTGGGCGTTGATGCCAGCGACCCGACCGGCGACGTCAAGTACCACCTCGGCGCCACCGGCACCTACGTCACCGACAGCGGCAAGGCGGTTTCGGTGAGGCTTCTCCCGAACCCGAGCCACCTCGAGTTCGTCGACCCCGTCGTCGAGGGCTGGACGCGCGCGGAGCAGACCAAGCGGCACTCCGCCGAGCTGCACGTCGACCCTAAGGCGGCGATGCCGGTGCTGATCCACGGCGACGCGGCCTTCCCCGGCCAGGGAATCGTGGCCGAGGTGCTCAACCTGCAGGCGCTGCAGGGCTACAGCACCGGCGGCACGGTGCACGTCATCGCCAACAACCAGGTCGGCTTCACCACCGACCCGTCCGACGCGCGCAGCACACGCTACGCGTCCGACCTGGCCAAGGGCTTCGACATCCCGGTGATCCACGTCAATGCCGACGACGTCGAGGCCTGTCTGGACGCCATGCGCCTGGCCTACGACTACCGGCGCACCTACCATCGCGACGTGGTCATCGACCTGGTCGGCTACCGCCGCTTCGGCCACAACGAGGCCGACGAGCCCGCCTACACCCAGCCGGTGATGTACCGCGCCATCAAGGACCATCCGCCGGTGCGCGAGGTGTTCGCCCAGCGGCTGATCCACGAGGGCCTGATCACCCAGGAGGACGCCGAGCGGCGCGCCGACGAGGCCTACCAGCGCGTCGCCGCGGCGCACCAGCGGGTCAAGGCCAGCCTCGCCGCCGCGCCGTCCTCGGACCCAGCCGACCACAGCACCGCCGACGCGCGCGACATGGAGGCGTCCACCGGCGTCCCCGCCGACACGCTGACCACGCTCAACGAGCAGCTGCTCACCCTGCCCGGCGGCTTCCACCCCAATCCCAAGCTGGCAAAGCAGATCGAGCGCCGCAAGGAATTGGTCAAGTCTGGCGAGATCGACTGGGCCGCCGGCGAATCGCTGGCCTTCGCCTCGCTGCTGCTGCAGGGACATCCCATCCGGCTGACCGGCCAGGACACCGAGCGCGGCACCTTCTCGCAGCGCCACCTCACCTTCCACGACACCGAGACCGGCGGGATGTGGACGCCGATGCAGCACCTGGTCGGCGCCACCGCCACCTTCGAGCTGCACAACAGCCCGCTCAGTGAGGGCGGTGCGCTCGGCTTCGAGTACGGCTACAGCGCCTCGGCGCCGGACACGCTGGTGCTCTGGGAGGCGCAGTTCGGCGACTTCGTCAACAGCGCCCAGGTGATCGTCGACCAGTTCATCGCCAGCGGCCAGGCCAAGTGGGGACAGCAGTCGCGGCTCACCCTGCTGCTGCCGCACGGCTACGAGGGCGCCGGACCCGAGCACTCCAGCGCGCGTCTCGAACGCTTCCTGCAGCTCAGCGCCAACGGCAGCATTCGCGTGGTGGTGCCGTCCACTGCCGCGCAGTACTTCCACCTGCTCCGCCAGCAGGCGATGGCGCCCAAGCCGCGGCCGCTGGTGGTGATGACGCCGAAGTGGCTGCTACGCGTGCACGAGTCGACGTCGCCGATGGACGATCTGGTCAAGGGACGCTTCCAGCGGGTCATCGACGACCCGACGACGACGCGGCGCCGCAAGGAGATCACCACCCTGCTGCTGTGCAGCGGGAAGATCTACTGGGAGCTCGTGATGCACCCGCTGCGCAAGGAGGCGCGCAACCTCGCCATCGCGCGCATCGAGCTGCTCGACCCCTTCCCCATCGACGAGGTCATGCAGCTCATCAAGTCGTATCCGGGGCTGCAGCAGATCTTCTGGGTGCAGGAGGAGCCGATGAACATGGGCGCCTGGTACCACCTGGCGCGACGCATCGGCAAGCGGCGTCCCTACGACATGCGCTGGGACTACATCGGGCGTCCGCGGCGTGCGTCGCCGAGCGAGGGTTTCAGCGGGGCGCACCAGATCGAGCAGGAGCGCATCCTCACCACCGCGTTGCACAGTGCCGAGCAGGTGCCCGAGCGACCCAAGTCGATCGTGCTGTCGCCACCGAGCAGCGAAGCATGACCCAACGCGTTGTGGTTCTCGGCGGTGGCCCCGCCGGAGACGTCGCCGCGCTGCGCGCCGCCCAGCTCGGCGCCGAGGTCACCATGATCGAGCGCGCCGAGCTCGGTGGCACCTGCCTCAACTGGGGTTGCATCCCCACGAAATCGTTGCTGGCCACCGCCGACCTGCTGCGCAAGATCCGCCGCGCCGCCGAGTACGGCATCGAGGTCGGCGACGTCTCGGTCAACTTCGCCCGCATGATGGAGCGCAAGGAGGAGGTCGTCCTCAAGATGCGCTCCGGCGTCGAGGCGGCGTGCAAGCGCAAGAAGGTCAAGGTCGTCTACGGGCAGGGCGCCGTCGAGGGTGACGCGGTGCTGGTGGGCGGCCAGCGCTTCGACTACGACCAGCTCATCGTCTGCGTCGGCACCGAGGCGCAGGGACTGCCCGGCATCGACATGGACCACCCCAGCGTGGTCACCTCGAACGGCATCCTCCGCCTGGAGCGTGTGCCCGAGAGGCTGCTGATCATCGGCGGCGGCGTGATCGGCTGCGAGTTCGCCTCGTTCTTCGCGCCGCTGGGCACGCAGATCACCGTGGTGGAGGTGCTGCCGCAGATCCTCGCCGGTGTCGAGCCGCGCATCGTCACCCAGTTCCGCAAGCTCATGGAGCAGCAGGGGATCACCTTCGTCACCGGCCGCACCCTCGACGGCGTCGCCGAGTACCGCGACAACGGCCTCACGGCCAAACTCGACGACGGCACCACCATCGACGCCGGCACCATGCTGCTCAGCATCGGCCGCAAACCGGAGACCCGCAACATCGGCCTGGAGTCGATCGGCGTCGAGATCGACCAGCGCGGCTACGTGGTCGTCGACGACCACCTGCGCACCGCCAACCCCAAGGTGTGGGGCGCGGGGGACTGCATCGGCGGCCTGCAGCTCGCCCACCTCGCCTCCAAGGAGGGGGAGCGCGCCGTCGAGAACGCGCTCGGCCACCACCCGCGCGCCATCGACCGCACCGTGGTGCCGTCGTGCATCTACACCCATCCAGAAATCGCCATGGTTGGCCTCAACAGCGAGACCGGCAAGGCCGCGGGCCACGAGGTCAAGGTCGGCCAGGCCCGCTACCTGGGCAACGGCAAGGCCCTCGGCGAGGGCGAGCCCGACGGCCTGGTGCAGATCTTCTCCGACGCCCGATCGGGCCTCATCATCGGCGCCTGCATCATGGGCGCGCACGCCGTGGAGATCATCCACGAGATCGGCGTCGCCATGATGGACGGGCTCACCGCCGAGGAGCTCGGCGACATGATCCACGCCCACCCCACGGTGAGTGAGCTGGTCATGGACGCAGCCCAGGTCACCGTGGGAGTGGCTCCCTACCTCTCGTAGGTCCTCACGGGTCGTTGACCGCGATGTCGGCGGGGAAGGCGCTGAGGGTCGTGGACGCCCCGTTGGCGAAGTGGATGGTGCCGCGACCGCCGGGCGGCAGGACCGCCGGGGCCGTGTAGGTGATGGTGGCGGAGCCCGAGCCCGGACCGATGGTCACGGGAAGTGTCGCCGGAACGCCGGGAGCCGCAGGCCCCTGGGGCAGGCCGGCTCCGACCTTGATCGTGCCGCCGTCCGACGGCGGCGTTCCGGTCGGGTTGGCGGTCAGCGTCACGGTGACGTTGTAGGTGGTGGCGTTGGTGCTGTCGAGCGCGTTCTCGAACTGGTCACGCAGGGTGATCTTGAAGTCCTGGGCGGTGTTGGCCGTGGGGACGAAGGTCGTCCCGCAGGGCGTTGCGGTGACGCCCAGGGTGCAGGTTGCGTGCGTGGCCGCGGCGGGGTTGATGGTGAAGTTGTTGCTCTGCGCGTCCGGCGAGAGCGCCGTCGAGTTGGCGGTGAAGTGGTACGTCCCGCTCTGGTTGATCGAGATGTCGTTGAAGGTGGCGATGCCGTTGACCGGGGCGCGGGTGGTGGTGCCGTTGACGGTGGTCAGCGGCACGCTGGTGATGGCCACGTTGTTGGTGGCGTTGGTCAGGACGTTGCCGGCCGCGTCCTCGACGGCCACCGTGAAGCTGGTCATCGTCTGGCCGGCGGTGGTGCTCGCCGGGGGCTGGGCGACGAAGGCCAGGTGGTTCGGCGGGCCGATCTCCTTGAAGGAGCTGCTGTTCACCGTGATCGTCGGTCCGGAGACGGAGGCGGTGAGCGTGTAGTTGGTGCTCGGCTTGTCGATCGACAGGTCGGAGAAGGTGGCCACGCCGCTCGACGCAGCCTTGGCCGTGGTGCCGCTGAGAGTGCCGCCGGTGGTGTTGGTGCCGATGACCATGCTCACCAAGTTGTTCGCGGTGGTCACGGTGTTGCCGCCGGCGTCCTCGAGGATGACGGTCACGGCGGGGGTGATGGCGGCGGTGACGGCGGTGTCGGTCGGCTGCTGGCCGAAGACGAGCTGGGAGACGGCGCCCACGGTGATGTTGAACGCCGTGCTGTCGGCCGCGGTCAGGCTTCCGTCGGTGGCGTGCAGCTGGTAGTTGCTCGACGCCTTGTCGATCTTGCAGCCGGCGAAGGCGGCCACGCCCGCGGTGGCGTTCACCGGGTTGGTGGTGCAGCTCAGCGCTGCGCCCAGGGCGCCGGTGCCGGTCTTGATCACCAGCGACACCGGGCTGGTGTCGGTGGTCACCGTGTTGCCGCCGGCGTCCTCGACGGTCACGGTCGGCTGGGTGCCGAACGCGGTGCCGCCGGTGGAGCTGCTCGGCTGCTGGGTGAAGGCCAGCTTGGCCGCCGGGCCCACGGTGATGTTGATGGGTGTGCTGTCAGCGGACGTCAACGCTCCGTCGATGGCGTGCAGCGTGTAGCCGGTGCCCGCCTTGTCGATGGCGCAGCCGCCGAAGGTGGCCACGCCGGAGCTGGCGGCCAACGGGTTGGTGGTGCAGGTCAGGGCCGCACCCGCCGTGCCCGTGGCCGGAGTGATCGACAGCGTCACGTTGCTGCTGTCAGTGGTCACCGTGTTGCCGCCGGAGTCCTCGACGGTCACGATCGGCTGGGTGCCGAAGGCGACGCCGCCGGTGGAGCTGGTCGGCTGCTGGGTGAAGACCACCTTGGCCGCCGCGCCCGCGGTGATGTTGAAGGTTGCGCTGTCCGCGGCGGTCAGCGCGCCGTCGATGGCGTGCAGCTGGTAGTTGGTGCCCGCCTTGTCGATCTTGCAGCCCGCGAAGGCGGCCACGCCGGAGCTGGCCGCGAGCGGGTTGGTGGTGCAGGTCAGGGCCGCACCCGCGGTGCCCGTGGCCGGAGTGATCGACAGGGTCACGGTGCTGCTGTCGGTGGTCACCGTGTTGCCGCCCGCGTCCTGGACGGCCACCTTCGGCTGGGTGGCGAAGGCGGTGCCGCCCGCGGAGCTGCTCGGCTGCTGGGTGAAGCCCAGCTTGGCGGCAGGACCGACGGTGATGTTGAAGGCGGTGCTGTCCGCGGCGGTCAGCGTTCCGTCGATGGCGTGCAGCTGGTAGTTGCTGCCCGCCTTGTCGATCTTGCAGCCGGCGAAGCTGGCCACGCCTGCGCTGGCAGCCAGCGGGTTGGTGGTGCAGGTCAGGGCCGCGCCCGCGGTGCCGGTGCTCGTGGTGATCGACAGCGTCACGTTGCTGCTGTCACCGGTCACGGTGTTGCCGCCGGCGTCCTCGACCGTCACGGTCGGCTGGGTGCCGAACGCGATGCCACCGGTGGAGCTGGTCGGCTGCTGGGTGAAGGCCACCTGAGCCGCCGGGCCGACGCTGATGTTGAAGGCGTTGCTGTCCGCTGCGGTCAGCGAACCGTCGATGGCGTGCAGCTTGTAGTTGGTGCCCGCCTTGTCGATCTTGCAGCCGCCGAACGCGGCCACACCGGAGGTGGCGGCCAGCGGGTTGGTGGTGCAGGTCAGGGCCGCACCACCGGTGCCGGTGCCCCCGGTGATCGACAGGGTCACGCTGCTGCTGTCGGTGGTCACCGTGTTGCCACCCGCGTCCTGGACGGTCACCTTCGGCTGGGTGCCGAAGGTGATGCCGCCGGTGGAGCTGGTCGGCTGCTGGGTGAAGGCCACCTGAGCCGCCGGGCCGACGGTGACGTCGAACGTGGTGCTCGTCGCCGCGGCCAGCGAGTTGTCGTTGGCCGTCAGCGTGTAGCCGGTGCCCGCCTTGTCGACCTTGCATCCGGCGAAGGTCGCCACGCCTGCGGCGGCGTTGGTCGGGTTGGCGGTGCAGGTCAGGTTGGCACCCGCCGTGCCGGTTCCGCCGGTGATGGACAGGGTCACGCCGCTGGTGTCAGTGGTCACGGTGTTGCCGCCCGCGTCCTCGACGGTGACCGTCGGCTGGGTGCCGAAGGCGACGCCGCCGGTCGAGCTGCTCGGCTGCTGGGTGAAGGCCAGCTGCGCCGACGGACCCACGTTGATGTTGAAGGTGGTGCTGTCCGCCGTGGCCAGGCCGCCGTCGGCAGCGTGGAGCTGGTAGTTGGTGCCCGCCTTGTCGATCTTGCAGCCGGCGAACGCGGCCACGCCCGAGCTGGCGGCCAGCGGGTTGGTGGTGCAGGTCAGGGCGGCGCCGGAGGTGCCGGTGCCACCGGTGATGGACAGCGTCACGTTGCTGCTATCCGTGCTCACGATGTTGCCGCCCGCGTCCTCGACGGTGACCTTCGGCTGGGTGCCGAAGGCGATGCCGCCGGTGGAGCTGACCGGCTGCTGGGTGAAGACCAGCTTGTTGGCCGGGCCCACGGCGATGTTGAACGCCGTGCTGTCGGCCACGGTGAGTGAGCCGTCGGCGGCGTGCAGCTGGTAGTTGCTCCCCGCCTTGTCGATCTTGCAGCCGCCGAAGGTGGCCACGCCGGAGCTGGCGTTCACCGGGTTGGTGGCGCAGGTCAGGGCGGCGCCAGCGGTGCCCGTGCCGCCCTTGATGGTCAGGGTCACCGCGCTGCTGTCAGTGGTCACCGTGTTGCCACCCGCGTCCTCGACGGCGACGACCGGCTGGGTGGCGAAGGCGACGCCACCCGTCGAGCCGCTCGGCTGGGTGGTGAAGGCCAGCTTGGCCGCCGCACCCACGGTGATGTTGAAGGCCGTGCTGTCCGCGGTGGTCAGCGAGCTGTCGCTGGCGTGGAGCTGGTAGTTGTTGCCCGCCTTGTCGATCGCGCAGCCGCCGAACGCGGCGACACCCGAGCTGGCGGCCAGCGGGTTGGTGGTGCAGGTCAGCGCCGCACCCGCGGTGCCGGTGCTGGTGGTGATCGACAGCGTCACGTTGCTGCTGTCACCGGTGACGGTGTTGCCGCCCGCGTCCTCGACGGCGACCGTCGGCTGGGTGCCGAAGGCGATGCCGCCGGTGGAGCTGCTCGGCTGCTGGGTGAAGGCCAGCTTGCTGGCCGGGCCCACGGTGATGTTGAAGGCGGTGCTGTCGGCCACGGTGAGGCCGCCGTCGGCGGCGTGCAGCTGGTAGGCGTTGCCCGCCTTGTCGATCTTGCAGCCCGCGAAGCCGGCCACACCGGAGGTGGCGCCCAGCGGGTTGGTGGTGCAGGTCAGGGTGGCACCCGCGGTGCCGGTGGTCGGGGTGATGGTCAGGGTGACCGAGCTGCTGTCAGTGGTCACGGTGTTGCCGCTGGCGTCCTCGACGGCCACGACCGGCTGAGTGCCGAAGGCGACGCCGCCGGTGGAGTTGCTCGGGCCGGTGGTGAAGGCCAGCTTCGAGGCGGCGCCCGGGGTGATCGCGAAGGCGGTGCTGTTGGTCGCGGTCAGCGTGCCGTCGATGGCGTGCAGGGTGTAGCCGGTGCCCGCCTTGTCGACCTTGCAGCCGGCGAAGGTGGCCACGCCCGAGCTTGCCGCCACCGGGTTGGTCGTGCAGGTCAGGACCGCACCACCGGTGCCCCCGGTGAGCGACAGCGTCACGTTGCTGCTGTCGGTGGTCACCGTGTTGCCGCCGGCGTCCTCGACGGACACGGCCGGCTGCTGGGCGAACGCCGTCTGGCTCACCGAGCTGGCGCTGGGCTGGGTGGTGAAGGCCAGCTTGGCCGCCGGGCCCACGGTGATGTTGAAGGTGGTGCTGTCGGCCGCGTTGAGCACGCCGTCGGCGGCGTGGAGCTGGTAGTTGTTGCCTGCCTTGTCGATCTTGCAGCCCGCGAAGGCGGCCACGCCCGAGCTGGCGGCGAGCGGGTTGGTGGTGCAGGTCAGCGCCGCGCCCGCGGTTCCGGTGCTGGGGGTGATGGTCAGGGTGATCGCGCTGCTGTCAGTGGTCACCGTGTTGCCGCCGGCGTCCTGGACGGCGACGGTCGGCTGAGTGCCGAAGGCGACGCCGCCGGTCGAGTTGCTCGGCTGCTGGGTGAAGCCCACCTGAGCCGCCGGGCCGACGGTGATGTTGAAGGTGGCGCTGTCGGCGGCGGTCAGCGCCCCGTCGACGGCGTGCAGCTTGTAGTTGCTGCCCGCCTTGTCGATCCTGCAGCCGGCGAACGTGGCCACGCCGGAGCTGACGACCACGGTGTTGCCGGTGCACGTCAGGGTGGCACCCGCGGTGCCGGTGCCCCCGGTGATCGAGAGCGTGACCGTGCTGGTGTTGTCCGAGGTCACTGTGTTGCCGCCCGAGTCCTCGACGGTGACCACCGGCTGGGTGCCGAAGGCGATGCCGCCGGTGGAGCTGCTCGGGCTGGTGGTGAACACCAGCTTGGAGGGGATGCCCGGGGTGATCGCGAACGCGGTGCTGTCGGCCGGGGTCAGCGAGCCGTCAGTGGCGTGGAGGGTGTAGCCGCTGCCGACCTTGTCGACCTTGCAGCCGGTGAAGCCGGCCTGGCCGGCAGTGGCCGCCAGCGAGTTGCTGGGGGTGCAGGCGAGCACGGCGCCGGCGGTGCCGGTGCCGCTGGTGATCGACAGGACCACCGTGCTGGTGTCGCCGGTGACGTTGCCGCCCGCGTCCTCGATGGACACGACCGGCTGCTGGGCGAACGCCGTCTGGCTGGCCGAGGTGGTGCTCGGCTGGGTGGTGAAGGCCAGCAGCGCCGGCGGGCCGACGGTGATGTTGAAGGTGGCGCTGTCCACCGGGGTCAGCGAGCCGTCGGTGGCATGGAGCTGGTAGTTGCTGCCCGCCTTGTCGACGCTGCAGCCCACGAAGCTGGCCACGCCGGCGCTCGCCGCCAGCGGGTTGGTGGTGCAGCTCACCTTGGCGCCCGCGGTGCCGGTGGCGGGGGTGACGCTCAGAGTCACCAGGCTGCTGTCATTGGTCACGGTGTTGCCGGCCGCGTCCGCGACGGTGACGATCGGCTGGGTGCCGAAGGCGACGCCGCCGGTGGAGCTGCTCGGGCTGGTGGTGAAGAAGAGCTGTGCCGCCGGCCCGTGGGTGATGGTGAAGCTGATGCTCACCGCGCCGTTGAGGCCGGTCGACGACGCCGTCAGGGTGTAGGTGCCCGCCTTGTCGACCGAGAGGTCGTTGAAGACGGCCACGCCACCGGAGGAGACGTGCGAGGTGGTGCCCGAGAGGGTCGCCCCGCCCGCGGTGGTGAGCACCACGCCGATGCCGTTGGTGGCGCTGCTGACCAGGTTGCCGCCCGCGTCCTGGACCTGGATCTGGATTGCGGGGGCGATGGCCACCTGGGAGACGGCGTCGGATGGCTGCACCGAGAAGCCGACCTGGGTGGCCGGCCCGACGCTGATGTTGAAGGCGCTGCTCGGCGCCGAGGGCGTGGTCAGCCCGTCAACGGTGTCGGTGGCCACCAGCTTGTAGCCGGTGCCCACGGTGTTGATCTTGCAGCCCGAGAAGGTGACCACGCCGGCCGACTCGTTGGGCGTGCAGCCCGAGAGCGTGCCGGGGCCACCGGAGGTGGGCGTGCCCCCGGCCTTGGCCAGGGCCACCGTGCTGCTGTCGGTGGTCACGGTGTTGCCACCGGCGTCCTCGACGGTCACCACCGGCTGGGTCGGGAAGGCGACTCCACCGGTGGAGTTGCCCGGCTGCTGGGTGAACACCAGCTGCGCCGCGGGGCCGACGGTGACGTTGAAGGTGGCGCTGTCCGCCGGGGTCAGGGTGGTGTCGATGGCGTGCAGCTGGTAGTTGCTGCCCGCCTTGTCGATCTTGCAGCCGGCGAAGGTGGCCACGCCCGAGCTCGCCGCCACCGGGTTGGTGGTGCAGGTCAGGGTGGCTCCGCCGGTGCCGGTGCCGCCAGTGATCGAGAGGGTGATCGAGCTGCTGTCACCGGTCACGGTGTTGCCGCTGGCGTCCTCGACGGTGACCACCGGCTGGGTCCCGAAGGCGGTGCCGCCGGTGGAGTTGCTCGGGCTGGTGGTGACGGCGAGCTTGGATGCGGTGGCCGGGGTGATGGCGAAGGCGCTGCTGTCGGTCGCGGCCAGCCCGCCGTCGATGGCGTGCAGGGTGTAGCCGGTGCCCGCCTTGTCGACCTTGCAGCCGGCGAAGGTGGCCACGCCCGAGCTTGCCGCCACCGTGTTGGTGGTGCAGGTCAGGGCCGCGCCCACCGTACCGGTGCCGGTGGTGATCGACAGCGTCACGCTGCTGCCGTCAGTGGTCACGGTGTTGCCGCCCGCGTCCTGGACGGTGACCACGGGCTGCTGGGCGAACGGCGCCTGGCTGGCCGCGCTGCTGCTCGGCTGGGTGGTGAAGACCAGCTTCGCGGCGGCGCCGACGGTGATGTTGATCGCGCTGCTGTTCGCCGGGGTCAGCGTGCCGTCGATGGCGTGGAGCTGGTAGTTGCTGCCCGCCTTGTCGATCTTGCAGCCGGCGAAGGTGGCCACGCCGGAGCTGGCCACCACCGGGTTGCTGGTGCAGGTCAGCGCGGCGCCCGCGGTGCCCGTGCCCGAGGTGATCGACAGGGTCACGGCGCTGGCGTCAGAGGTCACCGGGTTGCCACCGGCGTCCTCGACGGTGACCGTCGGCTGGGTGCCGAAGGCGACGCCACCGGTCGAGCCGCTCGGCTGCTGGGTGAACACCACCTTGGCCGCGGTGCCGGCGGTGATGGTGAAGGTGGCACTGTCCGCGGCGGTCAGCGAGCCGTCGATCGCGTGCAGCCTGTAGCCGGTGCCCGCCTTGTCGATCGAGCAGTTGCCGAAGCTGGCCAGGCCGGAGCTGGCCGCCACCGGGTTGGGCGTGCAGGTCAGCACGGCGCCCCCGGTGCCGGTGCCCGGGGTGATCGACAGCGTCACGTTGCTGCCGTCGGTGGTCACGGTGTTGCCACCGGCGTCCTGGACGGCGACGATCGGCTGGGTGGCCAGCGCGGTGCCGCCCGAGCCGCCGCCCGGCTGCTGGGTGAAGCCGAGCTTGGCCGCCGGGCCGACGCCGATGTCGAAGGGCAGGCTGTCGGTGAGGGTCAGGCCGCCGTCGACGGCGTGCAGCTTGTAGCTGGTGCCCGCCTTGTCGATCTTGCAGCCGGCGAATCCGGCCACGCCCGAGCTGGCCGCCAGCGGGTTGCTGGTGCAGCTCAGCGCCGCGCCAGGGGTGCCGGTGCCCGAGGTGATCGAGAGGGTCACCGAGCTGCTGTCGGTGGTCACGGTGTTGCCGCCGGCGTCCTCGACGGTGACGGTCGGCTGGGTCGGCAGGGCGACGCCACCCGTCCCGTTGCTGGGCTGGGTGGTGAAGGCCAGCTTGGCCGCGGAGCCGACGGTGATGTTGAAGGCGGCGCTGTCGGCGGCGGTGAGCACGCCGTCACTGGCGTGGAGCTGGTAGCTGCTGCCCGCCTTGTCGATGGCGCAGCCGCTGAAGCCGGCCACGCCACTGCTGGCGCCGAGCGGGTTGGTGGTGCAGCTCAGGGTGGCGCCCGCGGTGCCGGTGCCACCGCGGATGGCCAGCGAGACGGAGCTGCCGTCGGTGGTGACGGTGTTGCCGCCGGCGTCCTCGACGGTGACCACCGGCTGGGTGCCGAAGGCGGTGCCGCCGGTGGAGTTGCTGGGCTGCGTGGTGAAGGCCAGCTTGGCCGCCGGGCCAACGCTGATGTTGAAGGCGTTGCTGACCGCCTGGGTCAGCGAGCCGTCGATGGCGGTGAGGGTGTAGGCGCTGCCCGCCTTGTCGACGTTGCAGCCGGAGAAGGAGGCCACGCCGGCGGTGGCGGCCAGCGGGTTGGCGCTGCAGGCCAGGGCGGCGCCGGCGGTGCCGGTGCCACCGGTGATGGACAGCGTCACGCCGCTGGTGTCGGTGGTCACGGTGTTGCCGCCGGCGTCCTGGACGGTGACGGCCGGCTGGGTCGGCAGGGCGACGCCACCCGTCCCGTTGCTGGGCTGGGTGGTCACGGCCAGCTTGGCCGCCGGACCCACGGTGACGTTGAAGGCGCTGCTGACCGCCTGGGCCAGCGAGCCGTCGATGGCGGTCAGGGTGTAGCCGCTGCCCGCCTTGTCGATCTTGCAGCCCGCGAAGCCGGCCACGCCGGAGCTGGCGCTGGTCGGGTTGCTGGTGCAGGTCAGGGCCGCGCCGCCCGTGCCCGTGCCGCCGGTGATCGACAGCGTCACGCCGCTGGAGTCGGTGGTCACGGTGTTGCCGCCGGCGTCCTGGACGGTGACGGTGGGCTGGGTCGGCAGCGCGGTGCCGCCGGTGCCGTTGCCCGGCTGGGTGGTGAAAGCGAGCTTGGCCGCCGGGCCCACGGTGATGTTGAAGGTGGCGCTGTCCGCGGCGGTCAGCGAGCCGTCGATCGCGTGCAGCTGGTAGTTGCTGCCCGCCTTGTCGATCTTGCAGCCCGCGAAGGCGGCCACGCCGGAGCTGGCCGCGAGCGGGTTGGTGGTGCAGGTCAGGGCCGCGCCACCGGTGCCCGTGCCGCCGGTGATCGACAGCGTCACGTTGCTGCTGTCGGTGGTGACGGTGTTGCCGCCGGCGTCCTCGACGGACACGGCCGGCTGGGTCGGCAGCGCGGTGCCGCCCGTACCGTTGCCCGGCTGGGTGGTGAAGGCCAGCTTGGCCACGGGGCCGACGGCGATGTTGAAGGCGCTGCTGTTCACCGCGGACAGCGAGCCGTCGAGGGCGTGGAGCTGGTAGTTGCTGCCCGCCTTGTCGATCTTGCAGCCCGCGAAGCTGGCCACGCCGGAGCTGGCCGCTGTCGGGTTGCTGGTGCAGCTCAGCGTCGCGCCGGCGGTGCCCGTGGCGGCGGTGATCGACAGCGTCACGTTGCTGCTGTCGGTGGTGACGACGTTGCCGCCGGCGTCCTCGACGGACACGGCCGGCTGGGTCGGGAACGCGATCCCGCCGGTCGAGCTGCTCGGCTGTGTGGTGAAGGCGAGCTGCGCCGCCGGGCCGACCGCGATGTTGAACGCCGCGCTGGCGCCGTGCAGCGAGCCGTGGGTGGCGGTCAGGGTGTAGCCGGTCGCCGCCTTGTCGATCTTGCAGCCGGAGAAGGTGGCCACGCCGCCGCTGGCGTTGACCGGGTTGGTGGTGCAGCTCAGGGTCGCGCCGACCGCGCCGGTGCCGCTGGTGATCGAGAGGGTGACCGCGCCGTTGTCGGCGGTCTCGACGTTGCCGTAGCTGTCGCGGATGCTGACCACCGGCTGGGTCGGGAAGGCGACCCCGCCCGTCGAGCTGCTCGGCGAGGTGGTGAAGACCACCTGCGCAGCGTTGCCGGGGGTGATGCTGATGGTGCCGGTGGCGGCGTTGACGCTGCTGTTGGCGACCGTGGCCGTCACCGCGCCGGTGTCGCCGGCGTGGGTGTCGAAGAGGGTGACCCCGGCGTTGCCGCCGTTGTCGGTGGTCGCCGAGGGCGCGGACAGCCCGCTGTTGGCCAGGCCGCTGCGGCTCCAGATGATCGACGCGCCCGCCGACGGGTTGCCGAACTTGTTGGTGACGTGGACGGTGACGTGCAGGCCGGCGGCGCCCTGGTCCGCGGTCAGCGAGGTGGCCCCGTTGGGGCTGATGCTGATGCTGGTCGGCGGCAGCGGCGGGTAGGCGGCCATGCCGACGATCGGCTGGTTGAGGCGGGTGCCACCCTCGGAGCCGATGCCCTGGGCGTCGCCGAAGGGGAAGATGCCCCCGTCCGCGGCGACCAGCCAGTAGCCCAGGCCGGTCGGCGAGGCGCCCATGCCCACGATCGGCTGGTTGAGGCGCATGCCGCCGGTGGAACCGAAGCCGCCGGCATCGCCGTGCGGGAAGATTCCGCCATCACTGGCCACAAGCCAGTAGCCGTGGCCGCTGGCGGTGGGCGCCATGCCGACGATCGGCTGGTTGAGGTGGGTGCCGCCCTCGGAGCCGTAGCCTCCGGCGTCACCGTGGGGGAAGATGCCGCCGTCGGCGGCGACCAGCCAGTAGCCCTTGCCGGTGGCGGTGGCGGCCATGCCGACGATGGGCTGGTTGAGGCGAGTGCCGCCCTCGGAGCCGAGGCCCTGGGTGGCGTCGCCGAAGGGGAAGATGCCGCCGTCGCTGGCGACCAGCCAGTAGCCCTTGCCGTCCGGCATCGCGGCCATGCCGACGATGGGCTGGTTGAGGTGCTGACCGCCGGTCGAGCCGAAGCCGCCGGCGTCACCGAAGGGGAAGATTCCGCCATCACTGGCCACAAGCCAGTAGCCGTTGCCGGTGGGCGTCGAGGCCATGCCGACGACGGGCTGGTTGAGGCGAGTGCCGCCCTCGGAGCCGAAGCCCTGCGAGGCGCCGAAGGGGAAGATGCCGCCGTCGCTGGCGACCATCCAGTAGCCCTGCGGCATGGCGGCGTTGACCAGCTTCGCGTTCAGCGCCGGCGCCTTGGGAGCAGGCGCACCGGCGGTGGGCAGACTCGTCCCTCGGGAGGTGGCGGCGACCGCGAGCAGGCCCAGGGCGGACACGCCGACGACGCGTCCCACGTGAACGATCATTCGGCGCGCGCGAGAATTCACTCGTCGTGCATTCATGTCTTCACCCCTGCTGAGCCTAGCCACACTGAACCTCCAAAACGGGTCACCCGCCATGCACGCGGAACGTCGGGGGGCCGCGAAACGGGGACCGTCTCCGCAGGGTCCCCACTACCTCACAGGTTGTTCCCAGGAGGCGGTTGGGATGATAGACACCAAACGGCCCTCGTGACATGAAATTGCCGAGAGTTGCGACAACTCTTCCATGAAAGGCGCGTTCGGTGGCAAACAATGTTCGTCGCACTGTCATGCAATCGGCTCTTCACGGAGGGCGAATGTGGCACCGGCAGTGTCATGAGCGGCGCCATCGCCCGATCCCGACACTCGCACACCAGGGCCAGAAGAGTTACCCTTCTGCGCGTTCTTCTGGTATGGGAACCGCTCGCGCGCGCGTCACGGCGCGCAGACGGGATCCAGACGGGATCCAGAAGCCGTCGATGGGGCTGCACTGACGGGTGCAGCGGAGAAACAGGTGAGGGGTGATCGGTGGAACGCCGAAGCCCCCTGAGGGCTAGGTGATGACTGTGAAGTTCCGGTTGCCGGTGCGCCGGCCGGGCGGGCGCGGCCTGGGGTTCTGGACGCGAGCGGGTCTCGCGACGACGGGCGCCGCGGCGGTTGCCGGCGGTGCGCTGATCGGGGCCACGGGGCACAACCCCGCTGCGCAGGCGGGCGCGTCGCGTCCTGCGCACGTTGCCACGCCACACGTCGCGCTGGCCTCGGCGCTGCTCAACCAGTACTGGCTGGTGGCGTCCGACGGCGGGCTGTGGCCCTTCGGCGGCGCCGGAGGCTTCGGCTCCGAAGGCGGCACTCGTCTCAACCAGCCCATCGTCGGCATGGCCGGCACGCCCACCGGCCAGGGCTACTGGTTTGTGGCCAGCGATGGCGGAATCTTCCCGCACGGCGACGCGGTCGGCCTGGGGTCGACGGGGAACATCCACCTGAACCAGCCGATCGTCGGCATGGCGGTGACGCCGAGCGGCCTTGGCTACATGCTGGTCGCCGCCGACGGCGGGCTGTTCCCCTTCGGCGACGCGCCCCAGGGACTCGGCTCGACCGGAGGTCAACACCTCAACAAGCCGATCGTCGGCATGGCCCTGACGCCGGACAACGGCGGCTACTGGCTGGTCGCGTCGGACGGCGGCATCTTCCCCTTCGGCGACGCCCCGGGCCTCGGCTCCACCGGCGGCATGCGCCTCAATCAGCCGATCGTCGGCATGGCGACGACGCCCACCGGCAAGGGCTACATGCTGGTCGCCTCCGACGGCGGCCTCTTCCCCTTCGGCGACGCGCCCCAGGGCCTCGGCTCCACCGGCGGCATGCGCCTCAACCAGCCCATCGTCGGCATGGCGCTCACCCCCGACAATCGCGGCTACTGGCTTGTGGCCAGTGATGGCGGAATCTTCCCCTTCGGCGACGCGCAGGGCTCCGGCTCGCTGGGCGGCCAGCACCTCAACAAGCCGATCGTCGGCATGGCGGTGCCGCGCTCGCTGATCGGCACCCAGGAGCTGCTCAGCGCCGCGTCCAGCGTGCTGCCCGCGGACGGCGTGACCTCGACGGTGCTGACCGCCACCATGCAGGACTCGACCGGCACCCCCGTGCCGGGTGACGCACTCACCTTCACGCTCAGCGGCCCGGCGTGCGGCACGATCAGCCCGACCTCCGCGGTGACCGACGCCGCCGGCAGGGCCACCCTGTCCTACCGGGCCTCGACCGTTTTGGGCACCTGCACCGTGCACGCCGCCGAGCGCTTCGGCTCGGTGAGCAACCAGAAGACGCTCACCCAGGCGGCCGGCGCGGCGTCGTCGATCATCGGCACGCCGAGCACCAATGCGCAGTACACGGCCGACCAGGGCAACGCCGGCATTCCGGCCACCTTCACGGTGAAGGACGCCCAGGGGCACACGGCGCCGAACGTGTCGCTCGACCTCTCGACCACGCTGGCCAACGCGTCGATTCCCCCAACCGGCACGACGAACGGCTCCGGCGTGTTCTCGTTCAACATCGTGGACACCACGGCGGGTGACACCGGCACCGTCACCGCGACGGTCCACGGCACCACCGTGCACGGCAGCACCGGCACCCTGACCATCACCCCCGGCGCCTTCCATGCGCTGGGGCCGCCCTCTGTAGGCAGCCAGGTCGCCGGCACGCAGTACACCGTGCCGGTGCAGGCCTTCGACGCCGAGGGCAACGCGGTCAACCCGGATACGACGGGTTTCACCTTCAGCGGCACCGCCCTGGCCAACCCGACGTCGAACGGCCCGACGCCGACACCGGTCTTCGAAGGACCGTTCAGCAACGGCAGCGCCATCCTCGACGTCACCTCGCTTGTTGCCGGCTCGGCGCGGCAGCTCACCATCACCGACGGTGCGGTGAGCAACCACACGAACTCGTACACGGTGGCGGCGGCCACGACTGCGAGCGTCACCGGCACGCCGAGCACCAATGCGCAGTACACGGCCAACCAGGGTGCGGCGGGCATCGCCTTGACCTTCACGGCGCTCGACACGTACGGCAACCCCGTTCCCGGTGTCGTCCTTGCGCTGTCGCAATCGGGGCTTGGCCACGCGACGCTTCCTGCCCCGGTCACCACCGGTGACGGGACCGCCGGCTCGACGCTGGGGGTCGCGCCCGCCACCATCACCGACACCAACGCGACTGACGTGGGTACGGTGACCGCAACGGTTCAGGGTGGCACCGTTCACGGTTCGACCGCACAGATCACCATCACCCCGGGCGCGCTGGCGTCCTTGACGCTCGCGACTCCGGCAACCCAGGCCGCGGGGACCCAGTACAGCACCACGCTGAACGCCAAGGATGCGTACGCCAACGGCGTCAACCTGGCGGGCGGTGCAGTGACCATCACCGGCACCGCGTTGTCCACCGCGCCCGATGGCGTTCACAGCGGCCAGTCGTCGGTGGGAGCCTTCAGCGCCGGCCAGGCGACGGTCACCGTGACCTCGTACAACGCGCTGACCAGCGCGGGGCTCACGGCCAGCGACAACGGGATTCAGGGCTCGACCGCGGGCTACACGATCACCGCAGGCCCGTACACCCAGCTCGTGGCGACGTCCGGCGCATTCGTCACCAGCGACCTCGGACCGACACTGTTCTTCCAGGACCCGACCGGGACACCCGCCGCGTCCGTCAGCCTCACCGCGAAGGACGCCTACGGCAATACCGAGTTGGCGAATGCCGACCACGTCAACGTCACCCTGGCACCGGACGGCGCGGTGAGCAACGAGTCCTCGGACGGCGGCACTCTCACCGGCGCCACCACCTCAGGACCGGACACCGCGGGGTCGGTGCTCACCACCGTCACCCTCGCCAGCGGCACCGGCAGCTTCACCTACACCGCGCCGACAGGCGTGTCCGTGCCGACCAGCGGCAACGGCAAGATCACCCTCAGTGACCTGACGGCGACGCCGGCGGGAGCGGTGCCGTACTCGCCCGCCATCACCTACGCGACGGTCACCAAGGTCCACTCGGTCAACGTCAACGTGGCCAGCGCGTCGTTCACCGCGGACGCCGGCAACAGCGGCATCGGCGTGACCTCCTTCGCATCGGACGGCACCGGCACGCTGCTCGGCTCGGTGCCCATCGACTTCTCGACCACCGGCCTGACCGGGCCGCCGACCTTCTCGCCCAGCTCGCCGGTGCTCACCACCCCGTCGCTACCCGGGCCCACCGGACCGGCCAGCACAACCATGCACGCGACCAGGGTCGGCTCCGGAAACGTGGTGGCGACTCTGCGAGGCGCACCGCTCGCCACCGTCAACCTCCACGCGACCAGTCCGACGGTGACCGTGACCGTGGGCGCGTTCGCCAACCTCGCCATCAGTGCACCGAATCCGGCGAGCCCAACGGCCGGCCAGTCGTACACGATGACGGTGACCGCCACCGATGCCGAGGCAAACCCGACCACTCCGGGCGGCGCCACCTACAGTGACAGTGGAACCGCGCTCGATGCCGCGCCCAACAACGGGTCGACGGTGGGCACAGCCGTCGTCGGGTCCTTCACCCCGGCGACCGGCCAGGCGACCCTGACCGGAGTCGCGTACAAGGCTCGCGCCGGAGCGACGCTGCAGATCGGCTACGGCACTGTCAACAGCAACACGGCGACCTTCAACGTCGGCAGTGCGGCGCCGAGCGTCGCGACCGCCGCCGTGCCCGTGTGCTGTGACGCCGACACGGGCAACAACGGCGTGGTGCTCACGGTCACCGCCGCCGACCAGTACGGCAACCCGATCACCTCGCAGCTCATGGACATCACGACGACGACGCTCAGCTCGAGCATCGACACCATCGACACCATCGCGACCACGCCGAAGACGCACATCGTCGCCTTCAACCCCACGCACGCCGCGCAGATGACCACGGATGCGACGGGCACGGCACAGGCCACTTTCTATGACACCCTGGCGGGTGACACGGGCAAGATCACGGCGACGGTTCACCTGACGTCGGTCAAAGGCCAGACCGGCACGATCCTCATCACGCCGGGGGCGCTGCACACGCTCCAGTTGAGCAATCCCAGCAGCCCGCAGGTGGCCGGGACCGCCTACACGGTGACCGTGACCGCCACGGATGCGTACGGCAACACCGTGAACCCGACGACCGGGACCAACTGCACCAATAGCGGGACGGTCACCTGCTCCGGGGCGGCCCTGGACACCGCGCCGGACGGGACCACGGCGGGGCACGCGTCGTTCACCAGTGGCTTCAGCGGAGGCACGGCAACGCTGTCGGTCACGTCCTTCAAGGCCGAGCCGAACGTCACCCTCACGGTGTCGAGCGGAGGGGTCAACGGAAGCACCAACCCGTACACGGTCAACGCGGCCGGAGGCTCGCTCTACGGTGTGACCAGCGCCAACGCCGACTACAACGCCACGTCGCACACCGTCCACCCATCCAGCAACAGTGAGATCGTCAGCTTCACGATCACTGTTCTCGACCAGTGGCACAACGTGGCGGCCGACCACCAGACGGACGTCATCCATGTCCTGCTCACCGCGGGAGCACCCCCTGACGGCGGCACGCTGACAGGTGGCGGCCACACAACCACCAGTGACACCACCACCCCCCAGTCGGTGGACGTGACACTGAGCGGCGGCACAGGAACCTTCAGCTACCAGGCCGCCGCGACCCGCGTCGCCACGTCGACAGGCACCATCTCGTTCTCCGACACCACCTCCGGCGCACTGTCGCCAACGCCGACGACGATCAGCATCCAGAACTGACGCTTCGCGACACGCCCTAGCGGCGTGATCCCGGCCGGCGGGGTGCCTCAGAGCGCCCCGCCGTTCCCAGGGTGACAACCGCCGCACGCACCGGGCGCAGTCGCCGCCGTCGCCCGCGGGCAATCGCGAAGCCCGCGATGCCGGCGCCGAGCGCGGCGGCGCCGAGCGGCAGCATGGAGTCGTCGAGCGCACCGCGCGACGGGCGCAGCGCCGTCATGTTGGCGTTCTCCGTGGCGGCCTCCTCCTCCTCCTGCTTCTCGCGCTGCCCGGCGCTCTGCCCGAGGGCGCCACCACCGGGCGGCGCGGGGACCACCTCCGCGGGCGGCGGCACGAAGGCGCCGACCGGCTGCGGCACGTTGGGGCGGGCGTGGATGTGCGGGGGAACGACGGCGGGAACCGGGGCGGGACCAGCGGCCGGGGGCTGCGGGGCGGCCGGCGGCTCGGGGGCGATCTTGGGCACGACGGCGACCGGCTTCGCCTTGGCCACGGAGACGGGCGGTCCGCAGTCGCCGCCGCTGCTGCCGCGCACCGATACGGGGATCGACGCCACGGTGGTGCCCGCCTGCAGCTGCACGGTGGTGTTGCCCTGCTTGAGCGCGCAGAACAACCCGCTGGTCTCGCTGTAGCTGATCGGGTGCAGTGGGTGGCCGGGGTGGGCGGGATCCTCGGCGATCGGCACCAGCACGCTCTGGTCGCCGCTGGTGAAGTGGTAGTCGGGTGCGGGGATGCAGGGTGTCGCAACGACCGCAGGAGGCGGCGGGCACGGCGCCGCGGAGTGGAAGGGGAAGCCGAGCGGCGGCGGCGTGTACGCAGAGCCGGTCGTGGTGTCGGAGAGGTAGCCGCCCATGTCGGGATAGCGGCCCAGGGCGGTGAAGTTGATGGCGCTGCCCTGGCGTGCCGTGGTGCCACCAGGCGCCTGCAGGGCGAGGCTATCGAGCATGGGGATGCGGCGGGCGACAACGTGGGTGCTGCCGTCGTCGTAACGGTCGAGGCTGACCATCTGCCACGAGAAGTAGTAGCCGTGCGCGGGGTCGACAGCGAGCCCGGCCGGTCCCACCGCCTGCTCGCCTTCGAAGCGGCCGCCGCCGCCCGACGACATCGAGACCAGCGCCCCCACCGCCCCGGTCTCCAGGTTCGGGCCACCTGTGGCCAGAACGCCGATGGCCGGCGCGTGGAGCTGCGACAGGGCCAGGGTCACGCCCGCGTCGTCGGTGGGCCCGGTGCCCAGCACCGGCTTGTTCATGACAACAAAGACTGGAACACCGGGGAAGCGGGGCAGCAGCCCGGAGAGCCACTGCGTCTCCGCCTCGGAGGGGTTCTGGGTGCCGGGGTTGGTCAGGGAGGTGGCCTGCGAGGTGTCGAGCACGACGACGAGCACCTGGCCCGCCGCGCCGTTGTAGGTGAAGGCGTAATGGGTGGCGGCGCACGGTGCGTTGGTCTGCGCCTGCTCGGTGCACGAGCCGGACCCACCCGCCGGCGACACCGGCGCGATCCCTGGCGGCGCGTCCGAATGCCCCCACGGCGCCGGGCGGTCGCCGAACGCGCCCTGCCAGTTGTGGCTCGTCGGCGTGCCGCCGGTGCCGTTGGCGTCGAGGTCGAGCGCGCCCACCCCCTGGTACACCGGCACCGACAGCGAGCTGAACAGCCCGCGCATGGCATCCAGCGACACCTGCGCGCCTCCGCTGCGGCGCACGTCGCCGCCACCGACGACGAACGACACCCCACCGGCGCGCGCCGACGCGTCGATGGCGCGCAGCGCCTCGACGGCGAGCACGTCGCCGCGCGATCCCCAGCCGAGCTGGTGCGCGCACGTCCCCTCCAGGCAGCCGATGTTCGACACCGAGGCGAAGCTCATCAGCGCGCCCGCGTCGGCCGCCACCACCGCGAACGACTCCATGGGCGAGGCAGCCGGCGCCCCGGCGAGGTTGACCCGCCACACCGCGCCGCCGTCGCCGACCCCCCAGCCGTCCGACGCCGAGCCGCCCATGACCACCGCCTGGACCGGCGACCGCCGCACCGGCGCGTCGTTGTACGTCGAGTCCGCGGGCCGGCTGCTCGAGTACGCCGAGTAATCGTCAGGACTGACCACAACGTCGCTGAGCTGGCTGTCGCGCCAGGGGCCGCCGTCGCTGGCCACCAGCCAGCCGTTGTAGTCGGTGGGGCGGACGGCGCATTCGTCCAGGTTGACGTTGCGCAGCATCCATTCGCCCAGCGCATCCGGCGCCACGGCCGCCAGGATGTGCAGCCGTCCGGCGCCGTCGCGCCGCGCGCTGAGGCCGTGGATGGCGCCCTCCGGCGGGTTGGCGTTGACGTGGAAGGACAGCTCGCCGTCGGAGGGGTCGCGTTCCAGCAGGGTGCTGTAGCGACCGCCGAGCAGCACGGTGCCGTCGGGCGCGGCCGCGGCGGCGGCGAGCGGGGCGAAGTCACCACAGCTGAAATTGGGGTCGACGGCCTCCGCCGGTGTGGGCGCGCCGACCCAGCCCGCGCCGTTGTCGACGGCGATGGTCCCGTTGTCGCCCGCGGCGACGAAGTCCCGGCCGGTGGCCACCACCGCCAGCAGGCGGCGCTGGGTCACCGGCGGCTGCACCACCCAGTGGCTGCCGTCGAAGCGCACGGTGGTGCCGCCGTCGCCGACCGCGTAGCCCTGCAGCGGCGCGGTGGTCTGCGCCGGGCCGGGGCCGCCGGGCCCGGGCGCGGGCGGCGGCGTGGCGGCGCCGAGGGTCACGCTGGAGGCGACCGCCAGGCCGTGTGCGATGCCCGCGCTGAGCCGGGTGGCGGTGAAGCCGGGGATGCGCAGCGGGGTGGCCGATGCGGTGATCGACTGGGTGTCCTGGCCGAGCTCACCGTGGAGGTTGTCGCCCCACGCGTACACGTCGCCCGACGCGGAGAGGGCGAGGAAGAACTGGGAGCGCAGGTTCCCCCCGGGGTTGTCCGCCGCGACCGACAGGACGCCATGGCTGGGCAGGCCCGGCTGCATCGCCGGCGCAGTGCTGGACTTCTGCCACGTATAAACGTCACCGCCGACGACGGCGATGCTCGGGCCCAGCGGCATCGTGGCCAGCCCGGACACCGTCTTGCCCTTCCAGGCCGCCTGATTTCCGAAGGCGACCGGCCCGGGAGGACAGTACGAGGCCAGGCCCAATCCGGCCGACGCCTGCGTCTGCCCGCACGCCGTGCCGAGCGGTGCGCCGGGGTTCCCCCAGGCGTACACCGCGAGCTGGCCCGCCGTGCACAAACCCTGCTGGGCGTCCTGCGGCTGGCACAGCGCCATGGCCAGGCCATACGGGAGGCTGACGTCGCTCCCCGCGGCGATCTGCTGAGCCCCGCTCAGGCCGCTCACCTGGGCGGGAGTCGAGGGCGCCGGGGCGGTGTTCCCGGTCGGCGGCTCGCCCCACGACCAGACCTTGCCGTTGCTGTCGATGGCCAGGCTCTGCTTAGCGCCGGCGGCGATGGCCACGAACACCGCCGGTTGTGCGGGGGCCACCGGGACGGGCGAGAGCGCCATCGCTGTCTTGCCGTCCCCGAGCTGGCCGAAGTCGTCCGATCCCCAGGCCCAGATCGACCCGTTCTCGTCGAGCGCCAGAACGTGGTCCCTGCCCGCGGCGACGGCGACGGCCTTGACGTCGTTGGGCAGCTTCACCGCCGCGGGCGTGGAGGAGTGGCCAGGGGCGCCGGGTCCCTGGCCGAGCCCCCCGTTCTGGTTCGAGCCCCACGAGTAGATGGTCCCCGCGGGCATCGACGCCAGCGGCGACGGGTTGGGGCCGGCGGTGCCGCCGGGCGTGTGGCACGGGCAGACGATGGCGAGCGAGAAGCCGTCGTTTGCCGCGTCACCCCCGCCGCTGACCGCCACCACACTGCCGGGCAATCCGGTGACCGCGGCGGGCGGCTTGTGGTCCGAGACGCCGCCGCCGTCGCCGAGCTCGCCCGACACGTCGCCGCCCCAGGTGACCGCGGTGCCGCCGCTGCTGTCGCTCGACGCGGTGCTCGCCTCGGCGATGGTCACCCCGCCGGGGTTGGCGAAGCGCGCGGCGGCGGGGGCGACGACCGGCGGCAGCGGCGCGGGGGCCACCGCCACGCTCTCCAGCTCCGCGGGCAGCGTCCCCTGGATGGGGGTGGGATGCCAGGCGCCGCCGCCGTTGTCCAGGATGGCGTGCGCGCTCACCGCCCAGGCGTGGCCGGGCGAGGGCCAGCTCACCGAGCGCACCGGCTCGCCCGAGGCGTAGACCCGGCTCCACAGCCCGGTTCCCGGGTCGAGGCTCCAGATGCCGTCCTGGGCGGCGGCGAGCAACGCCCCCGATCCTGCCGGGTCGGCCGCCACCGCGCTGAACTGCGCCTGCACCGGCGACGGCCAGGTGCGCGCGTCGGGACGGGTTGGCTGCGAGGTCCAGTGGCCGAGCACCGGCGACACGCCGGCGGGCGTCAGCGACGCCGCCCATCCCTCGGTGGTGGACAGGAAGGCCATCGAGGTGATCGGGCCCACCGTGATCGGCTGGGCCTGGAGCGCTCCGGTCGCCGTGCCCGTCGCCGAGCGCAGCCGGAACAGGGCGCTGGGCCACTGGCTGCCGGCGTAGAGGTCGCCGTTGGCACCGTTCGCGTCGGGGGCGAAGGCCAGCGACACGAGCATGCCCTGGCCGAGCGGGAGGTCGCCTCCAGTGCACTTCGCCTGCGTCACGGCTGTGGACTGCGAATTCTCTGTCGACGAGGAGCAGAAGGCGGTGGCGCTGCTGGTGTCGGCCCCGCCCGCGCTGCCGCCGACGTGGAGCAGGTACGGCGCGTTGCCCGTCGTGGCCTGCGGCACGGCGCCCCCGGCCGTCGAGCCGGTGAGGCCGCCGATCCAGGCGCCCCCGGCGTCGTCGGCCTGGAGCACCGTCTCACTGCCGCTCTGGACGGCGGCCGGCAGGCTGCCGGGGTTGACCGAGGTCCAACCGGCGGAGGTGCGGTGGTAGAGCGCCGAGCTGGGATTGCCGTTCAGCGTGGCGTTGGCCTGCCGCTGGCATTGGGGCGTCGGCGACAGCGGGTTGGCGTTGGCGATCCCGGTCAGCTCGCCGGCACAGGCGAAGAGCACGTTCTGGTACGCGCTGCCGCCCGCCCAGGCCTCGCCGCCGTGGCCGGAGGCGGTGACCGCCGCGATGTCGGCGAAGTAGCCGTTGATCTCGCCGTTGTTGGGCCCGTCGGCCTCCCAGTTGCCGCCGTTGAGGTGGAGGATGGCGCCTCCCTTGGCGCCCTGCAGGCCGAGGTAGCCGAAGGTGGCGCCGCCGTCGCCGGAGGAGCCGATCGACACCCGGACGTGGTACAGCGTGCCGATGTCCTGGTAGGCGTTCATGAACACCCCCTGGAGCTGGGCGGAGGCGTTGGGGTCGTAGACCCAGGCGGGGTGCGTCGCCCCGGGCGCGTGGTGGTACAGGACCCACTGGTACGGCGTGAACTGGTGGCCGTCCTCACCCACCGCCCAGCCCTCGCCGTTGGCGGCGACCGACAGGGAGTCGACCCTGTCGTCCAGCGCGGTGACGCCGTCCGGCCAGACCGGCGCCCCGGTGACCACCCAGCCGCCCCGGTCGTGGTGCAGGAACACCACCTCTCCGCCGCCCTTGTGCAGGCCGTTGGCACCCTTGCTCCAGCCGGGCTGGCTCGACGGAGCCGTCGAGACACCGGCCGCCCACAGCTCCTGGTTGGCGACTCCGGCCGGCCCCGGCCGCGCCGCCACCAGTTCGACGCGGGCGGGCGACAGCACCGGTTGCATCACCTGTCCCGAGCCGCCGACGCTGAGGTCGCGTCCCACCGCGTACGGCCGGGCCGTGTCGAACCCGCCGTCACCCGCGCCGGGGCCCGCCGCAACGCTCACGACGATGCCCGTGAGCAGTCCGATCGCGATCGAGGCGCCGAGGCGCCGGCCCGCACTGTGCATCGTCGTCATCACCCCTTGCTCGCCGGAGACGGCAAAGGGGCACGGCGCATTGCGCCGTGCCCCGAATGGATTCAGGCCTATTCGATTGTCAGAGGGTCGCCGCGCCCGCCTGGGAGTGGACCTCGAGGTTGTTGGGCAGGGTGTCGTAGTTGTTGGCGGCGAAGATGGCCTGGCCCGCGTCGGTGACCTCGAACTCGATGAAGGCGCGGGTGACCTGGGCCTGCGCGTTGGTCATGCCGTGGCAGGCCTGACCCTGAGCGGTGAGGTTGACGCAGCCGGCGCTGGCCAGCTGGTAGGTGAAGGTGCAGTCGCCGTAGCCGGTGGCGGCGTTGGTGATGTCGGTGCCGGACCAGTCGGCGGCGGTGGTGTTCGGGGTGACCGCGGCCGCAGCGGCAGTCGAGCAGGCGCCGCTCGTCCAGGTGCTGAAGGTGCCGGCGGCGTTGTCGATGGCGTGGCGCGACAGGGTCGGCACATGCGTGCTGGCGTCGCTCTCGTCAACGTAGGTGATCAGGTTGGCGTCCGACGTGCAGTTGACCAGCACCTGGTTGGTCGAACCGGTGCAGGTGATCCACGGCGTGGACGCGCCCCAGAAGGGGTCGCAGAAGAACTTGGTCGGGTTGCCGGTGGTGGCGGGGTCGGCCGCCAGCAGCTGCGCGTAGGTCGCCGAGTCCTTCTTGTTGAAGTAGTCCTTGACGGCCTGGGTCGTGCCCGAGCAACCGCTGCTGCGGACGCCGACGTGGATGGTCGTGCCCACCGCGCAGGCGGCGCTGACGGCATGCCAGTCGGTGATCTTGCCGGCGAAGATCTCGCCGAGCGTCGCGCCCGACAGGTTGGCCGATGCGGCGCAGTTGCTGGTCGAGGTGACGTAGGCCACACCGCTCTCGGCGAGCGGGATGGTCTGCACACGGCCCCAGCCGGTGCTGTTCATGGTCACAAAGTCCTGGTGCGTGTAGGGCACGTCGGTGCCGCCGAAGGCGACAGCGCTCGAGTTGGTGTCAGCCTCGGTGATGAGGGTGCCCGAACCGGTCGAGGTGTAGCCCACCGTGCCGGGGGTGGCGCAGCCGGAGCCGGTGCCGTTGTAGGACGTGAGCTCGGCCTGGACGCCGGCGTTCTGCAGCGACGAGCCGTTGGCCGCGACGGTGCCGGCGGCCGACGGACAGTCGACGCCGTGGACGTTGATGGCCTGGCCGGTGAGGGTCGTGCCGGCGAAGCCGGCGGCGGTGGCGACGGCAGCGATGACGCTGAGGCCGGCGCGGGTCAGATTGATCTTCACGAGTGAAGTGCTCCCTTCTTTGTCAACAAGTCGAATGAGTGGGTGAGTGGTGCCTGTGGGCATGTGCTTGCATGCGCGCGCGTTCTAAGCAGTTCCTCCATTCCTTTGCTGCTGATGCAACCCCTTCCTTGGGACGCCGTCAGGGCGTGGGCACGCAGGCCTCGATCAGCGGTGCGACCTGGTTGCCGTCGTATGTGACTGGGCCGACGTCGACGCAGGTCAGCGCGGCGACGGGGCGTGCGCTGGAAGCGCCGGCGACGGAGGTTGCGGCCGCGACCAGAGCGCCGGCCAGGACCGCGAGGCGTCGTGTCATGGAAGGGTTACGCGCGCGCGCCGTTTTTCCCTCGCGGATCAGGGACGGCAGCCGAGATGGGTGGGGTCGAGACTCGGGCCACCGGTGACACACTGCATCAGCGACTGGGTGAACGTCTGGTCGGCGTCGCTGCGGTGCATCGCCACTGGCGCGCCGACGCCCGCGGCCCGCACGTCGATGGCGCTGATCTGCACGGGCGCGGAGCCGCCGCGCGGCGTCGTGGGCGCGGGCGTCGACGTGGCCACGGGCGGCGCATGCACAGCGGCGATGCGGCTCGGCACCTGTAGCGAGGCGCCTGCCGGCGCGATGCGGTGAGCGCTGCGCACGGCGGAGTCGACGGGTGCCTGCGTGGGGCCGCTGCGCGCGGCCGACGGCACCGGCACGGCGAGCACCGCCAGCGCCGCGACCACGGCCGCCATCGCCGGCGTGGTCGCCGCCCCGCGCAGCAGGTGGCGCAGCCCGAGCGCGCCGAGTGCCACCGTGGCCCCCGCCGCGGCGCGCAGCTTGCGCCGCGCCCTCGTGTAGGCGCCCTCAACCGATTTGTAGGTGACGCCGAGCTCCCCCGCGACGTCGGCCGCGCCGATCCCCTGGGCGCGCAGCATCAGCACCGAGCGCTCGTGTGCGCCGAGCTGGTCCGCGTGGCCGAGCATGCGCATCGCGTCGAGGCGGTCGAGGGCCACGTCCTCCGGCGATCTGGCCACAGTTGACGCGAACAGGCGGCGCAGCGCGGCGCGGCGGCGCTGCGGCTGGCGGTGCTGGTCGACGGCCAGGCGCATGGCCACCACGGTGAGCATCTGCCCGGCGCGGTCGTGGTCGAGGTGCTCGAAGGTGGCGACGCGGAGCATCGCCTCGTGGGCGCAGTCCTCGGCGTCCTGGTGCGTGGTGCAGCGCGTCTGCAGCAGCCGCAGCAGGCGCTCGCGGTGCGGGGCGACGAGCTGCCAGCGCTCGTCCATCTGTGCGGTTGCGGACACGGCCACCTTCCTCACCTCGCCTTTCTTGGGTGCCTCCCTCCAGCCAGTACACCACCGCGCGGATTGCCCGCGGGCAATGCCCCGATTAAGGGTTGGCGAGGTTGGTCGCGGCGGCCCCCTGACGGCGCGCGCGACGGGCATGCCCGTTGACGTGCGGCGCCACCGCCTCCAGCCTCGCCTGCAGGTCCGGCCCCGACAGCGTCTCGTGTTCGAGCAGATGTGCGGTGATGCTGTCGAGCACGTCGCGATGGGCTTCGAGGATGGTGCGCGCGTGCGTCTCGGCCTCGTCGAGGATGGTGTGCACCTCGCGGTCGACCGCCTCCAGCGTCGCCTGCGAGACCTCCTGCATCTTGGTGAAGTCGCGACCGAGGAACACCTCGCCCGCCTTCTGTGCGAAGGCCGCGCGCCCCAGCGTCTGCCCCATGCCGTACGTCGCCACCATGGCGCGGGCGAGCTGGGTGGCGTTGCGCAGGTCGCCCTCGTTGCCGGTGGTGATCTGGCCGAAGAGGATCTCCTCCGCGGCGAGGCCGCCCATCAGAGTGGTCACCTGGCGGCGCAGGTCGTCCTCGGAGAGCACGACGCGGTCGCTGATCTGGTAGGTGGTGGTGTGGCCAAGGGTGCGCCCGCGCGCAACGATGCTCAGCTTTTGAACGCCGGTCTGCATGCCGACGGCCGCGGCGACCACCGCGTGTCCCGCCTCATGACAGGCGACCAGCTTCTTCTCCTCGTCGGTGAGGATGTGGCTGCGCCGCTGCGGGCCCGCGATGACCCGGTCGACCGCCTCTTCGAGGTCGTTGATGTCGATCTCGCTGCGGCCCGCGCGCACTCCCACAAGCGCGGCTTCGTTGACCAGGTTGGCCAGCTCGGCGCCGGTGAATCCGGGCGTCTGCTTGGCGATGCGTGACCAGTCGACCTCGGGAGCGACCGGGCGACCCTTGGAGTGGAGCTGCAGGATGGCCACGCGTCCCTCGACGTCGGGGGCGTCGACCACCACCTGGCGGTCGAAGCGGCCGGGGCGGAGCAGCGCCGGGTCGAGGATGTCGGGACGGTTGGTGGCGCCGAGGACGGTGACGCCCATCGACGCGGAGAAGCCGTCCATCTCCACCAGCATCTGGTTGAGCGTCTGCTCGCGCTCGTCGTTGCCCTGGCCCATGCCGGCACCGCGCTGCCGGCCGGCGGCGTCGAGCTCATCGATGAACAGGATTGCGGGCGCCGCCTCGCGCACCTTGCGGAACAGGTCGCGCACGCGCGCAGCGCCGACGCCGACCAGCGACTCGACGAACTCCGAGCCGGACAGCGAGAAGAACGGCACGCCCGCCTCACCCGCGACCGCGCGCGCCAGCAGCGTCTTGCCGGTGCCCGGCGGGCCGACCAGCAGCACGCCCTTGGGGGCGCGCGCACCCATGTGCACGTAACGTCCGGGGTCCTTGAGGTAGTCGACGATCTCGCGCAGCTCGGTGAGCGCCTCGTCGGCGGCGGCCACGTCCTTGAAGGTGACCCGCGCCGTGCGGGGCACGTTGGTCTTGCCCTTGCCGATGCGCGAGAAGGCGGTGAACTCGCTGGCGCCGCCACCACTCGCCGTGATCAGGAAGACCAGGCCGAACATCGCCGCCAGGATCACCAGCGGCAGCAGGTACTGGACCACGAAGCGCACCTGCGCCTTGCCGACCTGCTGGTCGATGCTCACCGTCGCGCCCGCGGTGCGCAGCGAGTCGATGAGCGCCGTGGTCTGGGTGTCGGAGCGCGGGTAGGCGGCGAAGACGGTGCCGCCGCCCTTGACCAGCGCGACGGCGCGGGCGTCCTCGTCGTACAGCGTGGCGGCGGCGACCTTGTGCTGGTCGATGAGGGTATTCAGCCGCGACAGCGGCACCTCGGTGCCGGTCGAGGTCGGCGCGACGCGGCCGAGCAGGAAGAAGTAGAGGCCGAAGAGCACGCCGAGCAGGAGCAGCAGGCCGAGCACGATGGGGCCCAGCCCGAGCACGAAGCCGAGGACCGCGGAGGGCACCGCGAGCAGACGGTCGCGCAGCGAGCGGCGCTTGACCACCCGTGCCTTGAATGCTTCGGGCGCGCTCGAAGCGCGCCTGTCGTCGCCCGCCATGGGGCTCGTCCTCCCTTGGCCGCCAGTGCGAAAAGCATCGTAGGCGTCGCCGGGCGATGCTCCGGCTAAGGCAGCATTAAGAAGAGGCGATGGCGCCGCCGCGGACCACGGTGCTGACCGGGTGGTCACCAAGGTGGTAGGCGACGTCGAGCCAGCGCGGTGAGTTCAGGATGCTGAGGTCGCAGCGCATCCCTTTGCGGAGGATGCCGCGGTCGCGCAGGGCCAGGGCGGCGGCGCCTCCCGCGGTGGCGGCCTGGAGCGCCTCCGCGGGGGTGATTCCGGCGCGCGCGACCGCCAGCGACAGCATCAGCGGCATCGACTCGCTCCAGCAGGTGCCAGGGTTGCAGTCGGATGCAATCGCCAGGGTGGCGCCCGCGTCGAGCAGGCGGCGCCCGGGTGGGGGTGGGCCGTCGAGGACCAGCGACGCGCCCGGGAGGATGACGCCGACCGTGCCCGCGGCGGCGAGGGCGCGCAGGTCGCCGTCGCCGGCATGTTCGAGGTGGTCGGCGCTGACGGCTCCCATGCGCGCGGCCAGCGCGGCGCCGCCGCTGCGGGTGCGCTGCTCGGCGTGCAGCTTGAGGCCGAGGCCCGCGTCGCGGGCGGCGCGGAGGAACCGCTCGCACTCCGCGACGCTGTAGGCGCCCTGGTCGCAGAAGGCGTCGGCGAAGCGCGCCAGGGTTGCGGCCTGGCGCAATCCTTCAGTGCACACCGAGGCGATGAACTCATCGCGCGGCCCCGGTGGTGCGGCGTGCAGCGGCAGGTAGGTGGGGATCACCTCGGGCAGGGCGGGGTCGGCGTCGAGGGCGAGGGCGGCTTCGAGCTGGCGCACCTCGGCGTCGTGCTGCAGGCCGTAGCCGCTCTTCACCTCGACCGTGGTGGTGCCCAGTTGCAGCATGCGCGCGGCCCGCATGCGCGCGGCGCCGGTAAGGGCTTCGAGGTTGGCGCTCGCGGTGGCGCGCACGGTGGACATGATGCCGCCGCCGCGCGCGGCGATCTCCTCGTAGGACACGCCCGCGGCGCGCTGCGCGTACTCCTCGCTGCGGTCGCCGAGCCAGACGATGTGCGTGTGCGCGTCGACGAAGCCGGGGATCGCGGCCGTGCCGTTTGCGTCGAGCTCGACCGCATGGGGAGCGATGTCGACGTCGCGCAGGCCGCTCGACGGACCGGCGTAGGTGATGATCGCGCCCTGCGCGGCGACGGCGGCGTCACGGATGACGCCCGGCGCGTCGCCGCGCCGCGGGTCGCAGGTGGCGAGCTCGGAGATGCCGCGCACCACCAGCGTTGCGCTCATGCCGGCGCCGCGCGCCTCACGCCAGCTCCTCGCGCTGCAACCGCCTGCGGTGACACACCCCCGCGCAGAACGCAAGGAACACCGCCGCGAGAGTGCGCACCGTCGTGCCGGCGACGTCGGCGGCCGCATCCACCTCGGTGAAGTCGGCGGCGACCACGCGCGGGTCGGTGCCCAGCACGTACGCCGCCTCCTGCAGGTCCACGGGCCGCAGCCCGCCGGGCATCGACGCCGGGCATGCGGGCGCGAAGGACCGGTCGAGCACGTCGAGGTCGAAGTCGACGTAGAAGCGCTCCACGTCGTTGCGCTCCAGCGCCGACATGGCGCTGTCGAGTACCGAGGTGATCCCGCCCGCGCGCACCTGCACCGCGCGGCGCACGTGCACACCGTGCGCCACCGCCCAGTCATGATGCTCACGCGAGTTCGCGAAGCCGTGCACGCCGATCTGGGCGACGCGACGCCCCGGCAGCCCGGCGTCGATGAGGTCGCGCACCGGGGTGCCGTTGCGCGGGCCGCCGTAGAGGGCGGCGTCGCGCACGTCGTGGTGGGCGTCGAAGGTGATCAGTCCCCAGCCGTCCCCGAGCGCGCCGCCTGCACAGCCGCGCAGCGACGGGAAGGTCAGCGAGTTGTCGCCACCGATGACCACAACAACGCCGCCCGAGGGCACCGCCTCGGCGCACGCCGCCGCGATGCGGTCGTGCGCAGCTACCACATCGCCGTCGCCGTCGCCCTCGACGTCGCCGAGGTTGCGGACGCGCAGGTCGAGCAGGTCGAGGGCGTGGTCGCCGTCGTACGTCGAGAACCGGGTCAGCGCCTCGCGAAACGCCGCCGGCGTGGTGTGCGCCGCGGACGGGCTGATCGACGCGCGCGAGATCGGCGCCCCCAGCACCGCCACGTCCCACGGCGGCGCCGAGGTGCCGGCCTCCAGCCACTCGCGCGCGTTCACGTCGCGGCGCCCGGCTCCATGGGAATGCGCACGCCGCGTTCTCGCGCCGCCACCCACGCCGCCTCGTATCCCGCATCGGCGTGACGCATCACCCCGGTGGCCGGGTCGTTGGTCAGCATCAGCTCGGCGCGACGCGCCGACAGCGCGGACCCGTCGACGCACACCTGCGCGCCCGCATGGATGGAGCGCCCGATGCCCACGCCGCCGCCGTGGTGGACCGCCACCCACGTCGCGCCGCTGGACACGTTGAGCAGCGCGTTGAGGATCGGCCAGTCGGCGATGGCGTCGCTGCCGTCCCGCATCGCCTCGGTCTCGCGGAAGGGCGAGGCCACCGAGCCGCTGTCGAGGTGGTCGCGCCCGATCACCAGCGGTGCCGACAACTCGCCGCGCGCCACCATCTCGTTGAAGCGCAATCCCGCGACGTGCCGTTCGCCGGCGCCGAGCCAGCAGATCCGCGCCGGCAGGCCCTGGAACCGCACGCGCGACGACGCCAGGGCCAGCCAGCGCTGCAGGTGCTCGTCCCCGGGGAACAGCGCCGCCACAGCCCGGTCCGTCGCGGCGATGTCCGCCGGGTCACCGCTCAGCGCCACCCAGCGGAAGGGCCCCCTCCCCTCGCAGAACAGCGGCCGGATGTAGGCGGGCACGAACCCCGGATAGGCGAAGGCGTCGGCGAAGCCACCACGTCGCGCCTCGTCGCGCAACGAGTTGCCGTAGTCGAACACCTCGGCGCCGCGGCGCAGGTAGGCGACCATCGCCGCGCAGTGCCGCGCCATCGACTCGCGCGCCCGCTGCACGTACGCCGCGGGATCGGCGGCACGCAGCGCAGCGGCCTCGTCCAGGGACAGCCCGTCCGGCACGTAGCCGTTGAGCGGGTCGTGCGCCGAGGTCTGGTCGGTGACCACGTCCACCGCCAGCCCGGATTCGAGCAGCCACTCCAGCGCCGGCCCCGCGTTGGCGACAACACCGACAGAAACCGCCTCCCCCCGCTCGCGGGCCAGGTCGCACTGCCGCACCGCGTCCTCGAGGGACGGCGCGAACGAGTCGAGGTACCCCGTCTCCACACGACGCCGCACCCGCGACGCGTCCACGTCGATGCACAGCGCCACGCCACCGTTCATGGTCACCGCCAGCGGCTGCGCCCCGCCCATGCCGCCGAGCCCCGCGGTCACCACCAGGCGCCCGCGCAGCGAGCCGCTGAAGCGCTGCTCGGCGATCGCCGAGAAGGTCTCGTACGTGCCCTGCAGGATGCCCTGGGTGCCGATGTAGATCCACGACCCCGCGGTCATCTGCCCGTACATGGTCAGGCCCAGCGCCTCCAGGCGCCAGAACTCCTCCCACGTCGCCCACTGCGGCACCAGCAGCGAGTTGGCGATGAGCACGCGCGGCGCCATGTCGTGGGTGCGAGCCACGCCCACCGGCTTGCCCGACTGCACGAGCAATGTCTCGTCGTCGCGCAACTCGCGCAGGGTGCGCACGATGGCGTCGAAGCAGTCCCAGGACCGCGCCGCGCGGCCGGTGCCGCCGTACACCACAAGGTCGTCGGGACGCTCGGCGACGTCGGGGTCGAGGTTGTTCATCAGGCAGCGCAGCGGCGCCTCGGTCTGCCACGACTTGCAGGAGAGCGACGAACCCCGCGGCGCGCGCACCTCGCGCGGCCCGCTCACGCCAGCGCCACCGGCACGGCGTCCAGCGCCGCGCGCCACTCACCGGACGACAGCCACTCACACGCGGACTCGAGATCTCCGGCGAGCACCCGATCGGCGTCGAGAAACGGCACGCGCGCACGCAGCGATGCGAGCAGCGCGCCGGTCACGACGCCCGGCCGCAGCGGCGCGCGCAGGTCGAGCCCCTGCGCCGCGCACACCGCCTCCACCGCGAGCACCCGGCGCAGGTCGTCGACGGATGCGCGGGTGCGCCATGCCGCCGTCCAGCCCATCGAGACGTGGTCCTCCTGTCCCGCGCTGACCGGGATGCTCTGCACCGCGAGCGGCGCTGCCGCCGTCCGCAGCGCCACCACGCACGCCGCCGCCGTGTAGTGGGCGATCATCAACCCGCTGTTGATCCCCGCGTCCCGGGTGAGGAACGCGGGCAGCCCGCGCGAGCGCGCCGGGTCGAGCAGCCGGTCGACGCGCCGCTCGCTGATCGAGGCCACGTCGGCGCACACCGACGCGCACATGTCGGCGGCGTAGGCGAGCGCCTGGCCGTGGAAGTTGCCGCTGCTCACCACCTCGCCGCGCTCCACCATGACCAGCGGGTTGTCGACAACGCTGGCCAATTCCCGCTCGACCGTGGCCCGGGCGAACTGCACCACGTCGCGCGCCGCGCCGTGCACCTGGGGCGCGCAGCGCAGCGAGTAGGCGTCCTGCACCGCGTGGTGCGAGGCCAGGTGGGAGGCCACCATCGGCGAACCGGCGAGCAGCGCGCGCAGGTTGGCGGCCGACGCCTGCTGCCCCTCCGCGGGCCGCAGCGCGACGATGTCCATGGCGAACGCGCGCGCCGTGCCCATCAGCGCCTCGACACTCATCGCGCACACCGCGTCCGCGGCCACCAGCAGCGACGCCAGGTCGGAGACGCACAGCGCCAGTGCCGCACACATGGCGTCGGTGCCGTTGATCAGCGCCAGGCCCTCCTTGGGCCCGATCTCCACCGGCGACAACCGCGCCGCGCGCAGCGCAGGCAGCGCATCCACGCGCGAAGAACCGTCCGCACCCAGCACCCAGCCCTCGCCGAGCAGCACCGCCGCACAATGCGCCAGCGGCGCCAGGTCCCCCGACGCGCCCAGCGACCCATGCGCGGGAACCCAGGGCACCACGCCGCTGTTGAGCAGCGCCACCATCCCGTCGACCAGCGCGGGCCGCACCCCCGAGTACCCCGCGCACAGCGTGCGCGCGCGCAGCAGCATCATGCCGCGCACCACCTCGGCGGGCAGCGCCGGCCCCATCCCCGCGGCGTGGCTGCGCACCACCCCGACCTGGAGCAGCGTGCGGTCGTCCGCGGCGATGGCCCGATCGGCGAGGGCGCCGAACCCGGTGGTCACCCCGTAGACCACGTCCCCCGCGGCGTGGATGCGCTCGACCAGCTCGCGCGCCGGGCGCATCCGCTCCCGCGCCGCGTCCGACACCTCGACCCGCTCCCCACCGCGGGCCACGGCCACGACCTCGGCGACGGAGAGCGGGGAGCCGTCGAGGGTCAGCACACGAGCAGCGTAACTTTCATCCGCGCGCTGACGCGCGCCTCTTCGGGGGAGCGCCCCCACGCCATCGTTCGCCGCTGGAGTGCGGCCGAACGACAGCGTTCCCCCGGCCCGCAGCGTAACGGCTTGAACGCCGGAGCAAAACGACCGCGCCGCCGGCGACGCGAACGACCGTGCGCACGCTACGCTCGCGTCCCCTGCACGGGAGTATTGTTCAGCCCGTCGGACAGCACGGGCACCAAGGAGCTCGCCGCCGCCATGCGTCACCTCGCCAGGCTCGCCTCCGCCGGACTCGCCGCCGGCCTCGCCGTCACCGCCTGCGGTGGGGCGACCAGCCCGCTGCAGGGCAAGACGCCCAAACAGATCATCACGCTGGCGAGCACCTCGATCACCTCGACGTCCTACCACCTCACCATGCACGGCGGCGTCAGCTACGACGCCAGCGGCATCCAGGGCCTGCCCGCCGGCACCCTCAGCCAGATCACCGGCTCGATGCAGAACATGACCATCGACGGCAGCGGCGACGTGCAGGACAGCACCCACGCCCGCATGGCCATGACCATGAAGCCGCTGGTCGACAAGAGCCTGCAGATGGTCATCGACGGCGACCACGTCTACATGTCCGAGGACAGCGGCGCGACCTGGGCCGACCTGGGCAGCTTCAACTTCAACGGCCTGCCCGTGTCGCCGAGCGACGCCGCCTCGGTGCTCAGGGACCTCAGCAACGTGCAGGACATGGGCGCGACGGCGCGCAACGGCAGCGCCGTCGAGCACATGCACGCCACCGTCCCGCCCGACTACCTGAGCAAGCAGCTCAGCAAGATCGGCGGCACCGGCCAGCTCGGCCAGATGATGCAGCAGCTCAGCACCCTGATCACCCAGGCGATGACGCTCAAGGACGGCAGCGTCGACGCCTACGTGCGCTCCGCCGACGGGCGCATGGACTCGATGGACACCCACGTGGTCATCGCCATCGACATGGGCAAGTTCATGGCGGCGCTGATGCAGGCCTTCAGCAGCCAGGCCCCCTCGGCGATGGGCACGCTGCCCAACGTCAGCGGCAGCCTGACAATCGCCGAGACGGTCACCGAGCAGTTCAGCAACTACGGCGCCAAGGTCACCATCACCAAGCCGAACGTCGACCCCAACGCACCGACACTGCCGGGCGGCGGCCTGTTCGGCGCCTAGCGGTTCGGGCGTCTCCGTGAATCCGCTGCAGGGCGCGCGGGTCGGCATCGTCGGCACCGGCGTGATGGCCGAGAGCATGCTCGCCGGTCTGCTCCGCCAGCGCCTGGTCGAACCGGGCGACGTGGTCTGCAGCCACCCGCGCGCCGAGCGCCGCCGCGTCCTCGAAGAGCTGCACGGTGTCCACGCCACCGCGGACAACGCCGAGGCGGTGCGCGGCGCCGACGTGGTGCTGCTCGCCGTCAAGCCGCAGGTGCTGCCCGAGGTCATCCCCGAGGTGCGCGGTGCGCTGACGCCGCAGCAGCTCGTCGTCAGCGTGGTCGCGGGCGCGTCGACGCAGGCGCTCGGCCGGGCGCTCGACCACCCCGCCGTGGTCCGCGCCATGCCCAACACCCCGGCGCAGATCGGCCAGGGCGTCACGGTCTGGTATGCCACCGCCTCGGTCACCGACGAGGGCAAGGCGCGCACCCGCGGCATGCTCTCCGCGCTGGGCCGCGAGTTCGAGGTGCACCACGAGCGCCAGGTGGCCATGGCCACCGCGGTCAGCGGCACCGGGCCGAGCTACATCTTCCTGTTCATCGAGGCGCTGGTCGACGCCGCCGTCCACCTCGGCTTCCCCCGCCACCTGGCCCGCGAGCTGGTGCTCGACACCATGCAGGGCTCGGCCGCGTTCGCTCTGCAGAGTGGACTGCACATCGCCGAGCTGCGCGACATGGTGACCTCGCCGGGCGGCACCACCGCCGCGGCCATGTACGAGCTGGAGCGGGGCAAGCTGCGCACCGTGGTCAGTGACGCGGTGTGGGCTGCCTTCGAGCGCACCCTGCAGCTCGAAGCCCAGCTCGAAGGACGCGACGAAGGCGGCACGCCCAGCCCGCCCCGCCGCGGCAGCTGAGAGCAGCACTGTGGAGACGTCGCCGCCGTTTGTCGCCGCCTCGCGTGTGGTGGTCAGCGTCGCCCCGCCGCCGGGACGGCCGACGCACCGCCGCGCCCTGGTGGCGGCGACCGTGCTGGTGCCGGTGATGGGCTTCGCCGGCCTGGAGCTGGGCGGCCTGGTGGCCATGGCCCACGCGCAATCGCAGGCGCAGGACCTGCGCGGCAGGGGACAGTACGACCAGGCGGTGGCGCTCTACCGCGTCATCGGCGACCGGGGCGGCGGCGTGGTGCTGCTGGCCCGGGGCGCCGTCAACTCCGCGCCCGGCGACGCCGGGCGGACCATCCTCGACTGGGCGGGCGCGCTCGACCAGCAGGGCCACGCCGACCAGGCGCTCTCACTGCTCGACAACGCGCCCAGCCTGGGCGGCGTCGAGCTGCCCGAGCCCGACGCGGCGCGCACCCGCGCCGGCATCGCCCTGCGCAGCGCCCGGGCCGAGGCGGCCGCCGGGCACTGGGACGTCGCCCTGCACCGGCTCGACCAGCTCCGCGAGGGCAGCCCGCCCGCCGACCTGGCCGCCCAGGGCGAGAAGCTGCGCCCCACCTACGCGCTGCAGGCGGCGCAGGAGCTGCTCAACGCCAACCACGGCGTCCTCGCCGCCGCCGCGCTCGACGACGTGGTCCGCCAGGCGGGCAGCTCCCCCGAGGCGTCGCAGGCGACCGCCCTGTTGCCGCGCGCCCTGCTCGCCGCCGGCCAGGAGACCCTCGACGCGCACGACCAGTCGCAGGCGCTCACCTTTCTTCAGCGCCTGGTCTCCGACTTCGGCACCACCGCGCAGGCGCGCCAGGCCCGGGTGCTGCTGCGGGCGCCGCAATCGGTGACCGGCACCGTGGTCCGCGGCAGCAGCGCGGTGCCCCACCTGCAGCTCCGCCTCGGCTCGCACTTCAGCCAGGTGGGCAGCGGCTACCGCACCAGCGGCCCCTACTACTACGCCACCACCGACGCGCGCGGCGACTTCACCGTCGACTCCGTGCCGGTCGGCGGACCCTACGTGGTCGAGCTGCTGGAGGGCTCGGGCTGGACCACCACCGTCGGTCCCGACGGCCCCGCCTACCAGTTCACCGTGCAGCCGCTGACGCCCGTCGACCTCGCCTTCATCGTCCTCCCCGGCTGAGCCCGTCGCGCATCGCGCGGAGCCCGTTGCCGCGCCTTCACACGAACGCCGCGCTGCGCCCGGTCCGCGACTGCGACAATGGCCGCGGTGCGTGAAGCCAGCGAGGTGCAGTCGGTGGTGCAGGAGCAGTCGTCGGTCGCCGAGATGATTCGCAACGGCATCGAGCAGATGCCGTACAACGCCATGGTGGGCGTGCGCATCACGGAGATGGACGGGGGGCGGGCGCGCGGGACGCTCGCGGCCCGGCCGGAGGTGGGCAACCACGTCGGCACCATGCACGCGGGCGCGCAGTTCAGTTTGATCGAAGCGATCAGTGGGGCGGCGGTGAGCAGTGCGTTTCTCGACCTGCTGGGGAGGGCGGTGCCCTTGGCGCAGGGGGCGGAGCTGACGTATCGGCGGCCGGCGCGCGGGGACGTGGTGGCGGATGCGGTTGTCGAGCCGGAGGAGATTGCGCGGGTGCGGGCGGACCTGGAGCAGCAGGGACGGTCGCGGTTCGACGTGCGCGTGACCGTCACGGATGCGGCGGGGACGCTGGCGACCGAAGCGACCATGCGCTGGTACATCCGGATGAACGCCTGACGCTCTGAGTTGCCCGCCGGGGCAATGTCGTCCCGTGGCAGCCGCGGCATCCGGCGGGCCGGATTTGCGTTGCCGCAACGCCTTCGTTAAGTACGCCCTGCCATCATGACCTCATTGCGCTGGATCGCCCACGCCGGACTCGCTGCAGACCGGCCCGGCGGGACCCCCACCCGCCTCACCCTCACCGGCGCCGAGCGACTGAAGGTCGACTGGCTGGAGATCGATGTTCGCTGCCCGGCAGACGGAACTCTCGTACTTCGCCATGATCAGCTTCTCCCCTCCCGCCGCCAGCTCGCTGAACTCAGTCTCGACGCCATCCGCAGTGAGGATCCCGACGTGCTGACCCTCGACGAGGCCGTCGAGGTGCTCAGGCCGAGCTCGGTCCCCACGCTCGTCGACCTCAAGGACTCCCGTGACGCGGCGGCGGTGGCGCGCTGGCTGGCGGCCCAACCCGACCCCGACGCCTGGGCGATCTGCAGCGACGACCCCGAGGCGCTGCGCCGCGCCCGGGAGATCGCGCCGAAGATCGCCCGCTGGCGCACCCTCCCCCGCGTCGCTCCCGGGCGCGGCGAGGGCGCCCGCCGCATCGCGGCCTGCGCGTTGCGCAGCCTCCTCTCCGCCCGGCTGCCGCGCCTCGTCGAAGAGGTCGGTGCCGCCGCGCTCAGCGTCGACCGCTACGCCGTCACCCCCGCGCTGAGCGCCGCCGCCCACCGCCTGACCACCCCGATCGCGGCCTGGACGGTGAACAGCCCACGGGCCGCCAGGCGCATGAACGCCGCCGGCGTCGACCTGATCACCACCGACCAGATCGAACGCATGCGCGCCGCAATCGGCCCGTCGCAAGACAGTGCTGCAACAGGTCGTTGCGATGAATGACAACCACGCCACGGCCCGGCCAAACGGCGGGCCCGAGGCCCTCCCAGGAAGTCGAATGCACATCGTGACTGGCCCGCTCCGCCGCAGCCTGAGGATCGCTCTCCGATCCCCCCTGGTGCGCGTCGGCGGAACCATCGCCGGCATCGCCATCCTCATCCACAGCGTCGACGTGGGCAAGGCGGCCAGCGGGCTGCGCGACGCCAACGTCGGCTGGGCCGCGCTGGCCATGGGGCTCACCGCCATCGCCCTGATGTCCTCGGTGCTGGAGTGGGGCGTGCTGCTCCGCGGCACCGGGCACCGCCTCTCCTGGGCCTCGCTCTCCTCCTGGTACCTGCAGGGCCTGTTCGTCGGCCAGGTGCTCCCCGCCGGGGTCGGTGGCGACGCGCTGCGCGCCGTCGAGGTCGGCAAGGTCACCGGACACGGACACGCGCTCGCCTCGCTCGCCGGCAGCCGCATGGCGGGCACGCTGGGCATGGCCGTCTGGGGCGTCGCCGGCGCCGTGCTGCTGCGCGCCTGGCTGGGCACCGCCGGCATCATCGGCGCCTGCTTCTTCGTGGTCGCCATGGTGGTGGCCTGGGTGCTGGCCCTCGGCGCCGACCGGGTGGTGCGCACCATGCGCGGCCACGAGTGCCGCTGGCGCAAGCGGGTCTTCACCGTGCTCAACCCCTTCACCGGCGCCTTCCGCTCCTACCGCGGCCGCCCCCACGTCCTCGTCCAGTGCCTGGCCGTCGGCGCCGCCGGGTGGGGGATCAACCTGCTGGCCCTGGCCTTCTTCGCCCGGGCGCTGGGGATCAACGCCGACTGGAGCATGTTCGCCGTGGCCATCCCGGTGACCCTGCTGGCCACCCTGGCACCGTTCTCGCTCAACGGGCTCGGGCTGCGCGAGGGCGTGCTGGTCGGGCTGCTCGCCCACGCCGGTGTGAGCAGCGGCAACGCCGGTGCGCTGGCCGTGCTCATCGACCTGCAGATGGTGCCCTTCGCCCTCTTCGGCGCCGTGCTCTGGATGCGCCGCCGCAAGGCGCGCGCCGCCGAGGCCGAGGTCGGGGGCGTGACCAGCACGCGCCGGCTGGCCGCCGAGCCGGTGGCCGCCTAGCCCGTCAGCCGCCGGCCGAGGGCTGCGGGGCGGGGAAGCGGAAGCCGATCACCGCGGCGCCGTTCTCGTCCTCACCCCAGACCGCGACGCCGCCGTGCGCCTGGGCCACTTGGGCGACCAGGCTGAGCCCGAGACCCATGCCCGAGGGCGCTTGCCGCCCGGACTCCTGGCCGCGGGTGAAAGGGCGGAAGGCGTCGTCGCCGACCTGGCGCAGGCCCTCGCCCTGGTCGTGGACCAGGACCTCGACGTGGCCGACCGTGGTGGCCACCGTGAGGGTGACCGGGCCGCCGGGGGGACCGTAGCGGCAGGCGTTCTCCAGCAGGTTGCGCATCGCCGTGAGCAGGTGGAAGCGGTCGCCGTGGACGGTGCCGCCGGCCAGCCCGTCCACGTCGCAGCCCAGCGTGATGCCCCGCGAGCGGGCGGCGTCGCGGACGAACTCCACGGCCTCGGCGGCGACGCAGTGAAGGTCGACGGGAGCGGACTCGAAAGCCAGCCGCTCGGGGGCGCGGGCCTCGACGGCCCGGCTGAGGTGGCCGGCCATGTCGCGCAGCGAGTCGAGGTGGCTGCGCATCGCCGCCAGGGCGATCCGGCAGCGCTCAGGGTCCTCGCGCACCACCTCGTCGTCGAGCAGCTCGGAGTAGCCGGCGAGCACGGTGACGTGGGCGCGCAGCTCGTGGGCCACCAGGCGCAGCAGCGGGCCGGCCTCGGCGGCGCGAGAGGCGGTCGCGCTCGTCCGGCCAGGCTTCGCCACGCTGCGTTCGTACATGACAGGAACGGCTCCACACCGACGGTCTTGGTGTTCTGTCAAATCCTACAGGAAAGGTATCAGATAAGCCCCCACCACGGCGCGGGTCGAGGCCCCGGGCGGTCGCTCAGGCCCCGGAGAGCAGCCGGACCAGCCGGTCGCCGCGGGGCGTGCCCAGGCCGGTGCAGGGGTCCCAGCCCGGGCGGGCGGTGTAGGCGCCGTTGCGGCCCTCGGTGACGTCGCGCAGCAGCGAGGCGTGCTCGTAGAGCAGGGGCGCGAGCAGGCCGACGGGCGTCTCGCGGCGCTGGTTGGCCATCGCCACCAGGGCGGCCCACAGCGGGGCGACGGCGCTGGTGCCGCCCAGCACCTGCTCGGCGCCGTCGACCTGGACGCGCCAGCCGGCCGCCGGGTCGGCGCTGCCGGCGACGTCGGGCAGGCCACGGCCAGGGCGGTCGCCCGAGCGGGGCGGGCCACCCTGCTCGCACGCCGCCTGCCAGGGCGGGGCGGCGAAGACCGCGCTGACGCCGCCGCCGCCCGCGCCCGCGCCGCCGGGGCCGTCGTTCCACACCTCCTCGCCGGCCAGGGAGAGCGGGCTGCGGTGGAGGTGCAGGCGCGTCCCGCCGCAGGCCAGCGCGCCGGGGCTCGACGCCGGGAAGTCGACGTGGGGACGGTGGTCGTGGACGTCGTCGCCGGAGCCGCTGTCGCCCGCGGCGACGCAGACGGTCACGCCCAGCGCGGCCGCGTCGCGCAGCACGCCGTCGATGGCGCGCAGGGCCTGCAGCGTCCAGGCCGGCTCGGCGGCTCCCCAGCTGATCGACAGCACCGACGGCCGCAGCACGGCGTCGTGCACGGCGGCGCTGACGCCGTCGAGAAAGCCGCGCTCGGTGTTGGGCGCGAAGTAGACGGCCAGGGTCGCCCCGGGGACGATCGAGCCGGCCACCTCGACGTCGAGCTGCACCTCGGCGTCGTCGGAGTGGGGGTGGCCGGACGGCGTGTTGCTGCCACCGTCGACAGAAACGTCGATGCTGCGCCGCGGGCGAACGCCCAATGCCGCAAAAGCACTCTCCAGCTCGGCGCGCCGGTAGCCGCCGCCGAGCTGGAGCAGGGCGACGGTCTGCCCGCCGCCGTCGAGGTGGCGCGGAAAGTCGTAGAGCGCGGCGACCTGCGCGGGCGTCAGCGACTCATCCCCGCCCGCGCCGCCGCGGGCCCGGCGGGCGATGCGCGAGCGCACCTGGGGACGGTCGTCGAGCCCGAAGACGCCCTCGATGGCGTCCGCCAGGGCGGCGGGGACGTGCACCGGGCCGAGGCGGCCACGGAAGCTTGTGCCATCGCGCTCCCAGCGCTGCAGCTCGACGTCGAAGGCGCGGCTCAGCGCCTGCGCGCTGCCCGACAGCACCACCGTCCGCCGCGCTGCATGCGCCGCGTCGACGCGCAGCCCGTGGTCGGTTGCGAAGGCGCTGACCCGGGCGACGTCCTCCACAGCGGCGCCGTGCAGCTCGGCGAAGCGCGCCCGGGTGAGCCGCGGGGTGGTGGCGTCCGCCCACGACGGCAGGGGTTTGCGAGGACGCAGGTGGACGCTGACCTGGAGCTGCTCGGCGCGGTCGCTGGGACCGACCGGGCGCGCACCGGGGAGGGCCCGGCGCTCGCTGCCGGCGAGGGGGACGCGGCGGCCCGACGCGGCGCTCACGGCCCGTCAGTGTGACGGCAGGCGGCTCAGCTCCGGAGCCGGGCCGCCGGGGATCACTCGGGCGGTCCGGCCTTGCCGAAGCCGCGGCGGTCCATGTCGCGCTCATGCTCGGCGACGCCCTCGCTCGCGTGGTCGGGCGCGGCGGCGGCGGAGTCGAAGTCCTCGTCCCGCTCCTTGGCCTCCTGGCTGTCGGCGTAGTCCTCCAGCTCGGGGAGCAGCTTCTCCGCCTTCTCCTCGGCGGACAGGCCGGGGTCGAGCTCGGCGGCGGCGCGTTCGAGCTCCTCGTTCTCGTCGTGAGCGGCCATGTGACACCTCCGTTGTGGGATCACATGGTAGCGAGAGTTACTCGCGGGGCACCGACGTCGCCGCCGGGTCGAAGCTGCGCGTCCGCCGCGCCCTGACCCGGCGCCGCACCCCGCCCAGCGCGCCCTGCCGCGCCGCGCCGTAGACGGCCATGGCCACCCCCGCCGATCCCGCGGCGAGGAAGGCGAGCCGCGTGCCGCCGCGCTCGGCCAGCCAGCCGGCCAGCAGCCCGCCCAGCGGCGCCGTGCCGAAGAACACGTACGCGTAGAGCGACATCACCCGCCCGCGGAGCTGGTCGGGGACCATCATCTGCAGCGTCGAGTTGCTGTTGGCGGTGTAGAGGGTGAAGCAGACGCCGACCAGCGCGAGCACCACGGCAGTGCCGACCACGGTGCTCTGCGGCGCGAGCAGCAGCTCGAAGAGGCCGAAGCCGCCCGCGGCCGCGATCAGCAGCGGCATCATGGCGCGGGCCAATGAGGCGGTGAGCAGCGCCCCCAGCAGCGCGCCGAAGCCGAAGCTGGCGCTGAGCAGGCCGAACACCTCGGGACCGCTGTGCAGCGTGCGCGAGGCCAGCAGCGGCAGCAGGACGTTGAAGTTCATGCCGATGGTGGCCACAACCAGCATCATCACCAGCACCAGCCGCACCCGCGGCGTGCGCCACGCATAGGTGAACCCGGCGCGCACGCCGCGCAGCAGCGACTCGCCGCGATCGGCGCGCTGCACCGGGTAGAACTCCTGCACGCGCATCAGCAGCAATCCAGCCAGCACCGCCAGGAAGCTGGCCGCGTTGATCAGGAAGCAGATGCCCACGCCCGCGGTGCCGATGATCAGGCCGCCGAGACCGGGACCGACCAGCCGCGAGGCGTTGAACAATGAGGAGTTGAGCGCCACTGCGTTGGGCAGCTCGCGCCGTCCCACCATGCGCACCGTGAACGCCTGGCGCGCGGGCACGTCCATGATCAGCACGATGCCGTTGACACCGGCGATGACGTCGACCATCCACACCTGGGCGACGTGCAGCAGGGCGAGTGTGCCCAGCGCCGCGGCGGTGGCCATCATCGCCGTCTGCGTGGCCAGCAGCGTCTTGCGGTAGTCGAGCCGGTCGGTGAGCACTCCGCCGATGAGGCCCATCAGCGCGAAGGGACCGAACTGGCAGGCGGCGAGGACGCCCACCGCGACCGCGGAATGGGTGAGCTCGACGACGAGCCACGCCTGGGCGACGTTCTGCACCCAGGTGCCGGTGACCGAGACCACCTGGCCACCGAAGTAGAGCCGGTAGTTGCGGTGCTTGCGCAGCGAGTCGAAGGTGCGCGCGTGGCGGAGCGCCTGCACCGCGCTCACAGGGGCACCTCGGCGACCCGGGCCAGGGCGTCGAGGGCGTCGTCGAGGCGGCGCAGCTCGTCGGGGCTGAGCGTCTCCAGGCGCTGGGCCAGCCAGGCGGTGCGGCGGCGGCGCACGTCCTCCAGGGCGCGCACCCCACTGCGCGTGACCCGCAGGCCGACCCGGCGTTTGTCGCCCTCGCCGGCGCGGGCCCTCTCAAGCAGGCCGGCGGCTTCGAGGCGGTCGACGTGGCCGCTGATGCTGGCGGCGGTCATGCCCTCGCTGGCGGCCAGGCCGTTGACGCCGATGCCGGGGTGGCTGTGGATGGTGGCCAGGAGGGCGGCCTGGCCGCCGGTGAGGCCGAGGGCGTGGGTCTCGCGGCGGAGCTGGCGGGCGAGGCGGACCAGCAGGGGGCGCAGGCGGTTGGCGACGAGGAGCGGGTCGTGGACGGCTGTGGGCATATGTGGTTAGCTTGGCTAACTATACAGCACCGGCCAAAAAAGTCGTTCCGGTTGCCGGTCCTGAGCGGCAACGGGAACGGAGGGTTTTGAAAACGAGAGAGGCCGGCAGGGACGAATCCCCACCGGCCTCCAGTGGTCAGACCATGCGGCGCGCGCGGGTCAGTGCGCCGCCAGATCCCCCACGAACCCCGGCACCGCCGGCGTCCCAAACCCAGTGGTCATGTCCCACCCGGCGGTGGTCGGCCAGCCCGGCACACCGCCGCTCGGCGTGCTCCCGTCGGGGTTGGCCCCGTCGGTGTTGTTGGTCAGCACCCACGGCACGCTGCCGTAGGAGTGCGGCACCACGTCACTGAAGTCGCTCGACGGCAGGGTGTAGAGGATCGGCGCCAGGTGGCCGATCGGTCCCTTGCCCAGCGCGGCGCGCGCGGTGTTGACCAGGGCGACCACGCCGCCGGTCTGTGGCGAGCCGGCGCTGGTGCCGCCGTAGACGTGCCAGCCCGGCCGCTGGTAGCTGGGGAACGCGGTGATCCACACCAGCACGCCGCCGTTGACCGCGGCGTTCCAGGCCAGATCGGGCACGCCGCGGGCGTTGCCGCCGATCGCCGCGGCGACGCCGTTCTGCCAGGCGGGACGCGGGTAGATGGCGCTGGGCCCGCCGCCGCTGGCCGCGGGCAGCCCGGCCTCGTTCCAGACCGCCTCGCTGTTCCCGCCGCTGGTCCAGTTGTAGTAGTTGGCGGTGGTCGGCGCCCACGTCCAGCCGTGCTGCAGCTGGGTGCCGCCGACGGCGGTGACCCAGGGGCTGCTCGCCGGCCAGCCCACGGTCGGGTAGCTGTAGGTGGTGGTGTCCTTGTGCTGCTTGGAGACGCCGGTGGTGCCGTTGTCGCCCGAGGAGGCGAGCACGGTGTCACCCTTGGCGGCGGCCTTCTGGTAGACGGCGTCGAACTTGGCGGTCTGGCTCTGCGCCGCGCCCCCGAAGGTCGGCTCGGTGACGCCGAAGCTCTGCGAGAAGATGGTGCCCGCCGGGTAGCTGTCGATGGCCGCCGACATGGCGTTGAACAGGTTGGGGAAGCCCTGCACGCCCTCGGTCTCGGCGGGCGGCACGGCCAGCAGCACGATGTGCGCGGCCGGGGCGATGGCGTACGACCACTCGATGTCCAGGGTCGCCTCGCCCGACCAGCCCGCCGCTGCGGACGGACCGCTCAGTCCGTTGCTGCCGGTGTTGCTGTAGTCGGGCTGGCCCTGCGGGTAGACCTCGTCGAAGGCCGGCGCCGGGTAGGCGTGGCCGTTGATCGACCTGCCCATGTAGAACGTGGTGTAGAACTTCTGCAGGTCGGCGGCGGCGGTGGGGCTGCCGTAGGCGTCGACCAGCACGATGGTCTGGCCCTGGCCCATGTTGCCGGTGGCGTGGACCTGGTCGACGCCGTACGCCGCGGCGATGTCCTGCGGCGTGTAGCAGTGGTAATTGGCGTACGACTTGGTGCTGCCCGACGGGTCGGGCGTCGGCGCGGTGCACGCCGCCGGGCCGGTGGCCGGTTGCGTGCTGCTGTCAGGCGCCTCGATCGACAGCGGGACCAGCGCGGCGGTGGCGACGCCACCCCCCGCCGGCAGCGCCAGGCTGGCGAGCGTGGCGGGCACCGCGGCCGCGACCACGGCACAACGACGGACGGCTCTGTGCATCTCTGTCACTCACTCCCTGCCGATCGCGCGGGCTGCGCGCGGCCAATCAGTCCTTGCCCCTGACCCGCGCAGTCTGCGCGGGCGTCCGGGCCGCCGTCAATCGGCCGGCTTCGTCTCTGCGCAAACGGGGATGGCTCCACGCTTGTGCTACGGTCGGCCACATGGACACCCTGAGCTACGACGACGTGCTGGCCGCCCTGCGGCGTACCCAGGAACGGCTGGTCGCCGCCCTCGCCCCACTCTCCGGCGACCAGCTCGCCGCGGACTCCTACTGCGACGACTGGACGATCGCCCAGGTCGCCTCGCACATGGGCTCGGCCAGCGAGATCTTCGGCGGCCTGGTCGAGGCCGGGCTGAGCGGCGGGCCGGTGCCGCCCGCGGAGAGCAACCAGGCGATCTGGGACCGCTGGAACGCCAAGGCGCCGGACCAGCAGGCTGTCGACGCCATCCGTGCCGCCGCCGGGTTCATCGCCCACGTCGAAGCGCTGACGCCCGAGCAGACGGCGGCCTGGCGGCTGCGGGTGTACGGCGCGGAGCGCACCCTCGCCGAGCTGCTCCGCATGCGGCTGGCGGAGCAGGCCGTGCACACCTGGGACATCGTGGTCATGGCCGACCCGAGCGCCGCGCTGCCGGAGGACGCCACCGCGCTGATGGTCGACGCCCTGCCGATGATGGTGGGCTACGCCGGCAGGACGGCGGGCGACAGCGCGCACATCGCTGTCAGCACCGAGCAGCCGGAGCGCGCGTTTCTGCTGGAGTTGACAGAAACCGGCGTGCGGCTGGCGCCCGGGCCGGACAGCGCGACAACGGCTGAGCTGCGGCTGCCCGCCGAGGCGCTGGTCCGCCTGGTGTACGGGCGGCTCGACCCGGAGCACACGCCGCCGTCCGTGGAGGCGAAGGGCGTCGAGCTGGACACGCTGCGCGGGGTGTTCCGGGGCTTCTGACGCCGGCTCAGGGGGTGAGCTTGACGGTGCCCCCGGTCGAGGTGCTGCGACCGTAGCTGTCGGTGACGGTCAGCTTCCAGGTGAACAGGCTCCTGCCCGGCACCGCCTGGGTGTAGACGTGCGCCGCCAGTGCGCCGCTGCCGGTGCTGCCGTCGCCGAAGTCCCAGGCCCAGCCGACCAGCGTGGCGTCCGGACTGGTCGAGGCGCGGCCGTCGAAGCCGACGCTGCTGCCGTACTTCGCCCTTCCCGCGACCGTGGCCGCCGCGCTGGGCGGGTTGTCGGAGAGCACCAGCGCGGTGGCGGGAGCCGAGGCGACGCCGAGGTTGTCGACCACGGTGACCGCGGGCAGCCACGCGCCGGTGGTGTAGGTGTGCGTCACCGCCGGCGTCGTCGTCGTCAGGTCGACGACGCCGTCGCCGTTGAAGTCCCAGCGGTACTGCACCACGGTGCCGTCGGGGTCGTGCGACGCCGAGGCGTCGAGGGTGACCGTCAGCGGCGAGCCGCCCACGCTGGGCGTCGCGGAGAGCGCGGCCAGCGGCGGAATGTCGACGATCTGGCGGCCCTTCTGCACCGCCAGCATGGCGTTGACGTAGCCCGCGCCGCAGGCGCTGGCCGCGCAGCCCGGCATCGGCGTCGCAGTTTGGGCCAGGATCGACTTGATCTGATCCGGCGTCAGCGCGGGCGCGGCCTGCAGCATCAGCGCGACCACGCCGCTGACGTGGGGCGTCGACATCGAGGTGCCCAGCGCCACCGTGTAGTACGGGTCCCACTGCGAGGGCACGGTGCGCGGGTTGTTGGGGTCGGTGAGGTCGAACGGCGTCGAGTTGGCGTCGGTGACCACGCCGGTGACGGCCCGCGCCGAGGCGATGTACGAGCCCGGTGCGATCAGCGTCGGGTTGTGCACGCCGTCACCGGTGCTGCTGTAGGGGGCGAGCTGGCCCAGCTTGTCGCCGCCGCCGACGGCGATCACCCAGTCGGGGAAGGCGTAGCGGTTGAGCATGCCCGACTGGTTCTGCCCGGTGGCGCTCTGCCCGTCGTTGCCCGCCCCCATCACCACGGTGATGCCGGCGTCGTGGGCGGCCTTGGTGGCGACGTTGATGGGATCGTTGGGGTCGTAGGCGATGGTGCCGTCGCCCCACGAGCAGTTGACCACGCGGATGTTGTAGCGGGTGCGGTTCTTGACGATCCAGTCGAGCCCGGCGGTGGTGGCGATCATGTCGGTCGCCTGGCCCGCGCCGACGCCGATCAGGCTGGCGCCGGGCGCGACCCCGGTGTAGTAGCCGCCGCTGGCCGCGCCGGTGCCCGCGGCGATGCCGGCGACGTGGGTGCCATGGCCCGAGGTGGTGTCGGTGTCGACCACGTTCTCCTGGGTCAGCGTCAGCGTGCTGAACACCTTGGTGTAGCCGGCGATCAGCACGTTCTGGACCACGTGGTCAGGAAAGTGCACGTCGGGGTGGTTGCCGTCGATGCCGCTGTCGAGGATGGCGACGCCGATGCCGTGGCCGTCGTAGCCCAGCCGGGTGTGCACCGCGTCAGCCCCGATCAGCGGCACCGACTCGTGGAGGAACAGCTCCAGGTTGCGGTTCTGCCACAGCCCGCTGACCACGCCGCTCGACTGCAGCGCGGGGATCGCCGACACCGGCGCCTGCAGCGCCACCATGGGCAGCGCGGTGTAGGGCACGGCGGTGGCGCCCAGCGAGTCGAGCACGGTCACGTCGGTCGCGGTGGGCACGTGGTCGAGGACTCCGACCATCTGCAGCACCGCCGTGGGCGCCGAGGTGGCGACGGTGGCGGTGAGGAGAGGGTCGAGCGTCGCGGGTGTCTGCGCCGCGGCACGATGCAGGCTGGCGGCGGGCGCGGCAAGGGCGGCGGCGACCGCCACGACGGTGGCCAGGAGGATCCTGCGCGACGCTCTCCCTCTCACGCCCCGCATTCTTCGCCCGCGGTGCCCACGGATCCGTGACGTCTCGTCACAGCGCGGTGACGCGGCCGTCAGGTGTCGTGAAGCACGCGTTGCGCCGCCGTCACCCGGGGCAGGGTGGCGGGGTGGCGCTGTAGATCGAGGTCGACGTGCCCGTGCCCGTGCAGGTGGTGTCGTCGGCCAGCCAGCCCGCCGCGGTGCGGCGCACCAGCAGGTCGATCTTCACCGTGGCCCCGGGACCGAAGGTGAGCACCACGTGGTCGCTCCAGACGCTGGGGTCGGGGCTCTGGGTGACGCTCACCGACGACGACTGCCAGGTGTTCTGGCAGCGGCAGAGCGGCTCAGCCCGGGGCGTGGGGTCGCCGTCCAGGCGCGTGGCCAGGCGGCTGGTCACCGGGCAGTTGTCGTAGTGGTGCTGGGTGGCTCCGCAGGCGCTGCCGGTGCTCGACGGGTAGAGGTATTCGCCGACGTGCTGCGCGCCGCTGGGGTCGCTGGGCGGGATGAAATAGGGCGTCGGCTGCACCGACGGCCCGGGCGCGGGTGTGGGTGTGGCCGTCGGGCTCGGCGTGGCCGTGGGCTGGGGCGTGGGCGTCGGCTTCGGCGTCGCCGTCGGCGGCGCGGTGGTGTCGGGGCCGGCCGACTGCGAGGGACCATTCACCACCGCTGTACGATTCGTGCTGCCGCCGCCACATGCGGCCACGACCGCCGTGGCAGCGAGGGCGAGAATGGCGAGGACGTGCCGCCTGGCCGGTTGCATCGCCGCGAACCTTAGCAGCAGGCCGGTGGCCACACGAGTGACGGATGCCGTTCTGGAAACGTGATCGGGAGACCGTCAGGGGCAGCGACGAGACACGTCCTGACGCCGCGCCCGAGCCGGTGGTCGGCACCCGGCCCTGCTCGGAGCGCGACTGCCCCAATCAGACCGGCGAGCCCTGCGGCTACGTCGACCGCCGCTCGCGCACCTGCGGCACCGCCTGGTGCCCCGACCACCAGAGCCTGTTGGGCGGGGTCGTCTACTGCCGCCGCCACGCCGGCGTGGTGCGGGCGCTGCAGGGACAGTCGCAGGCGGTCATGCCCGACCTGGAGAACCGCGCGCCGTCGCTGTGCAACTGGGTGGGCCGCGACGTCGAGCAGGTGATCCAGGAGATCGTCACCGGCTACCGCTCCGAGCTGGGCACCGACCGCCTGATCGCCGACCCGGTCAGCCTGGTGTTCCTCGGCCCAGAACGGGCGCGCGTGTGGGAGCGCTCGTGGAAGCTGGTCGACCACACCGGCTGGAGCCTGCGCGTCGCCCTCGAGGTCGACGAGCTGCGCGACACCGAAGTTGCCGTCAGGGTTGGCCGCAACATCGTGGCCCGGATGACGCCCCCCTGGATCGACGCCCGCCGCCGCGGCGAGGTGGTCGCCCCCGACGTCGACGCCGAGCAGCGCGCCGAGTTCTACCGCGGCATCGCCGCCGCGGTGGCCTCGGCGATCGAGCACGAGCTGGCCATCCGCTAGGAGGCTAGCGGGACGCGACCGCCCCGCCGAGCGCTGCGCCACCGAGCACGGCGCCCAGCCACACCCGCGGCCCGGCGATCCCGTGCCGCAGGTGCACGCCCAGCATCGCCATCTGCCCGGCGGCATTCGCCGACGCCAACCCCACCGTGAGCCCGCGCTTGTTGCTCCGTGCCGAAGCGGCGACGGCGAGCCACAGCCCCAGCATCCCCACGCTGCCAAAGGCACGCTGCGGCGCATCGCTGAAGAGCTGGCGGCGTCGCGCCAGGAACGCCCCGGTGTCCGCGGCCCCCGCGAGCGCAGCGGCCTGGGTGAGCACTCTGGTCATCGCCGTCTCCTAAGCGGTGGGCACAATGCGAAACCCTTCGGCGAGATGCCCCTCGGGCAGCCCCTGCGCCTGGGCTGTGGCGGTCATCCACCCGCGCAGCATCTCCTCCAGGTCCTCGCGGTGGCCGACCTGGGAGACGTGGCTGCGCAGCGCGGCGACCTTGCGGTCGAAGGTCTCGGTGCAGTCGACGAAGGTGTCGGGGTCGGGGCCGCCCATCAGCCACACCTCGGCGACGGTGTGCTCCTTCCAGCCCTCCTCCAGCAGCTCGGGGTGGGCGAAGGGGTTGCGGGCGTCGGGGTAGACGGCGCAGAGCGTCGCCTCGCCGCAGGCGAGGTGGTCGGGGTGGCTGGCGAAGATGCGCTGGAAGTTGCGGATCGGCGACTGCGTCACCACGCGCTGCGGGCGCACCTGGCGGATCACCCGGGAGATGTCGCGGCGCAGCTCGATGCTCGGCAGCAGCCGGCCGTCCGGGTGGGCCAGCCAGTGGATGTCCGTGACGCCGACCTCGGCGGCCGCGGCGGTCTGCTCCCGGCGGCGCAGTGCGGCCATGTCGGCGCGGCTGATCGCCTCGTCGAAGCCGCCCGCGTCGCCGTCGGTGAGGATGCAGTACGACACCTGCACACCGGACCGGGTCCAGGCCGCGATGCTGGCGGCGGCGCCGAAGTCGACGTCGTCGGGATGCGCGGCGACGACGAGGATGCGTTCCAGGGGGGCCGGCACGTTCTGCTGGGTCACGGCCCGCATCGTACCGACCGCCGGGGCGGGCGCGACATCAGCGCGAGGTGGAGCGGCGCCTCCGGACGAGCGCGGTCGCGCCCACGAGCACCGAAAGCGCAGCAAGGCTGCCCATCCCCGCGGCCGCCGAGGCCCCCGAGGTGTTGACCAGCCCGACCGCGCCCGCGGTGCCGCCGCCGCCGCTCGACGCCGCCTCGACGTGCGCGCCCACGGTCACCACCTGCGGCTCGGCGACCTGCCCGTAGCTGCCCCGGTCGGGCAGCGGCGCAACGTCGGGCACGCTGCCCGCACCCTGCGCCCCGAAGGCGCCGCTCTCGACGCTCTCGTTCCAGGTGCTGACGTCGCTGCTGCCCAGCTCCGTGGTCAGCTCGTCGGCCGCCGCCACCGCCGCGCTGCGCAGCACCGACGTGGCGCCCCCGCCCGCGGCGAACCAGTCGTACGACGTCTCCCCGCGCAGCGCGGCGATCAGCGTCTCCTCGGCGTTGAGCTCGAACTTCAGCGTCGGCGCGGCCAGGTTGTCGACGCTGACCATGCAGCGCCCGGTGCCGCCGCACGCGTCCATGCCACTCAGCGTCAGCGTGTCCGCGGCGCCGAGGGTCGGCGCCAGCCCCGCAGAGATCAGCCGCTGCACGAAGCGGTCGAAGAACACCACCGCGGGCGTGTCGTACTTGCCGTCGTGGTTGGCGTCGACGCGCTGCAGGTCCCAGGAGCGCAGGTAGGGGAGCATCGCCTGCAGGCGCGCGTCGCCGCTGCCCTCCAGCGCTTTGGTCAGGTATGGCATGAACACGCGGGCCCGGTTGTCGGTGTAGGCGACGTCGCGGGGGAAGAGCGCGAAGCGGTCGAAGCTCTGGCCCCGGTTGGCCCTGAGCACCGCGTCGAGGGTGACCTGCTGGTCCTCGTCGCCCCAGACGCTGGTCGACGACGGGTCCAGCGACTTCGACCACCACCCCCTGGCCGGCTTGTTGTTCCAGTTGGTCATGAAGCCGGTCGACGGGTTGACCGCGTGGGGCATGTCGGCGAACTGCTCGAAGCCCTGCCAGTCGTAGGCGCCGTCGCCGGGCATGGGCAGGGTGGGATCGGCGTTGGCCGGGCGGATGGGCAGCTTGCCGGTGTGCCAGTAGCCGATGTCACCGAGGCCGTCGACGTAGAAGAAGTTGAAGCACAGCGCCATCGGCTGCAACGCGGCGGCGAAGTCCGCGGTGTTGTGCTGCATCCCCGCCCTGTCCCAGGCCAGCAGCGAGGTCACCAGGTTGCCGTCCAGCGACGACTGGCGCACGTAGAGGTGATGCGAGCTGTCCGGACCGGCGACGGCGGGGCCGTGCACGGTGCGGTACTCGGTGACCGTCTCCGCCTGCGCCGGGCAGGTCGGCGGCGGCTGGCCGGGGTTGGCCGCCTGCAGCCAGGGCAGCAGCTTGGTCGCCGTGGTCGGCGGGTTGTTGCAGTTGAAGGTCTCGACGCTCTGCTGCACCGTCAGGGTCTGCCCGTCGTGCACGTACGTGGTGTTGCCGCTGTCCAGCTTCTCCAGGAAAAGGTCGGAGTTGGCATCAAGTCCTGAGGTCACCGTCCAGGCGCTGTCCGAGTTGCGGCCGATCACCAGCAGCGGGATGGCGGGCACGGCGACGCCGCGCTCGTCACGCTGCGGGTCGTGCAGCTCGGCCTCCCAGAAGAAGCCGGGTACGGCCCAGCCGGTCTGCGGTCCGCCGTAGAGGCGCGGGTTGCCGTCGTCGCTGCGGCTGCCGCTCTCCACGATGGCGTTGCTGCCGAAGCGCGGGATGGCCAGCAGGCGCTGCAGGGTGGTCACCGCCTCGGTCTGCGCGGTCAGCCTGGCCGCAGCGCTGGACACGTCGGCGACCGACGGCAGCAGCGCGGGGTCGTGGTTGGCGTACGGCGAGAGACCGCCCGAGCTCGCCGGGACCGGCGTGCCGGTGTGGCGCGGGAAGAGGCCGCTCGAGTCCGGGATGGTGTGCGGCGCGCGCGGGTCGTCGAGCGGGTAGAGGTCGGCGAACGCCTTCTCCGCGGCGGGTTGGCCGAGCTTGCCCACCAGGTCGAGGTAGGTCTTGGCGGCGGCGATCTCGCCGTGGCCGAACTCGCCGAAGAAGCGTCCCGCGTACTCGCCGAAGGCGATGGTGTCGTCGTCTTTCCATGCCGCGATGGGGAAGTCGTTGAGCAGCAGGAACTCGGCGGGCGCAACCGCCGGGTTGCCGTTGACCTCGGTGATGTACTGGTTGATCCCCGCGGAGAACTGGGCCAGCTCGGCGCGCACCGAGGCGGGCTGCCTGGCGAGCTCCGCGGTGCGGCCCGCGGTCCCCTCGCTGACCTGGCGCACCGCCCTGTCCATGGGCAGCGCGCTCGCCCCGGTGAGCTCGGCGAGGGTGCCGTGGCCGACGTGGCGGAAGGCCTCCATCTGGAACATGCGGTCCTGGGCCATGGCGTAGCCCATCGCGTAGTAGAGGTCGTTCTCCGAGGCCGCGTAGATCTGCGGCACGCCGCTGCCGTCGCGGTAGACGGTGGCGGCGGCATGGGGGGCGAGCGAGGCGCCGGTGCCGGTCTGCTCGAACTGGAACGGCTTGTACTGCCAGTTCGCATACAGGGGGAGCTGGTCGGCGAAGTTGGGCCCGTAGCTCGACGACGCGCCCGCCTGGACCGCGGCGAAGCTCTGCATGCTGATGTAGCCCGACTCCCCCGGGGGCACCACGTTGACGGCGTGCATCCGGTCGGCCGGGACGGCCTGGGCATGCCCGGCCAGCGGGGTGGCCACGGCGGCGGCGAGCAGGGCGGCGAGCAGCGCCGGCAGTCTTCTCACGGTGGGCGTGTGTCCTCCTCGGTCTGTGCGTGCCCGCTCCGTGGGTACGACCGTCGCGGGCCCGGCTTTCTTGCGCCGGCGCCGCCAGGACCGCCGTGCGGGAGTCGTTCCCCAGGAGTGGACGCGCCGCGCTCCGACCCGCTGATCTCGCGGTTGCGCGCCTGCGCCGGGCGGTACGCATCGGCGACCATGAGGGTCCCCATGCAACCCATGCGCTCTGTGCTTGGGGTGCAGCTGCGACCCACGGTGAGCAGGGTCGTCGGGTTGCGTCGCCGGGCGATGGCGGGTGGCGTCCACCGTGGAGGCGCCGCCGCGGGCCTGGTGGTGGTCCTGGCCACCGCCGCGGTCCTCGCCGCACCCCTGGCGCGCAGCTCGGCCGGCGCTCACGCGCAGCAGCACCCGACCGATCCCCCCGCCGCGCAACGCCCGGGCCTGGCCGTGGTCCAGGCCGGTGCCGCTCCGCTCACGCTCGCCCCCGCCTCGGGCGCGCCCGCCCCCCCGCCGCCCGACGTGGCCGCCGCGGCGCTGCGTCCCCACGAGATCTTCGGCTTCGCCCCCTACTGGACGCTCGACATCTCCGGCGGCTTCGACCTGCGCTCGCTGAGCACGCTCGCCTACTTCGCCGTCGACGCCAACCCCGATGGCACCGTGCAGCGCTCCGGCGACGGCTGGACCGGCTACAGCAGCGACGCGCTCGCCGCCCTGATCACCCGCGCCCACCAGTCGGGCGTGCGCGTGGTGCTCACCGTCAAGAACTTCGACAACGCGCAGCTGCACACGCTGGCGACGGCGCCGGGCGCGGCCGACCGCCTCGCCGGCGAGCTCACCGACCTGGTCCGGGCCAAGAACATGGACGGCGTCAACGTCGACTTCGAGGGCACCGGCGGCGCCGACCGCCAGCCGTTCGCCGCGTTGGTGTCACACCTGGCACAAACGTTGCACGGCGTGAACCCGCACTGGCAGGTCACCGCCGACACCTACGCCGGCTCCGCGGCCGACTCGGGCAGCTACTACGACGTCGCCGCCATGGCGCCCGCGCTCGACGCCTTCTTCGTGATGGCCTACGACATGTACGGCGACGGCTCGCACGCCCAGCCCAACGCACCGCTGAGCGGCTACCCCTCGAACGACACCGACGCCATGGCCGCGTACACCGCGGTGGTGCCGGCGTCGAAGGTGCTGATGGGCATGCCGTTCTACGGCTACGACTTCGCCGTCGCCGACAACCAGCCCAACAGCGCCGCCAGCGGCAGCCCGTCGCCGCAGTCGTACGCGCAGATCGTGGCCGCCAACCATCCCGTGATGTGGGACACGCGCGGGCAGGTGCCCTTCACCTCGTACCAGGACGCGGGCGGCGCCTGGCACGAGCTGTACTACGACAACCCGCAGTCGCTGGCGCTCAAAGCGCAGCTGGTCAACAGATACGCGCTGCGCGGCCTCGGCGTGTGGGCGCTGGGCATGGATGGCAACGACCCAGCGATGATGGCGGCGCTGCTCGGCCACGCCGCGCCGCTCAAGGTGATCGTCCCGGGCAAGGGGACGGCCAGCGCGGGTCCGGCCTCGGCGCCGCCGGGGTCGGCGGGTGGGCCGCCGCCAGGCAGCGGGGCACCGCCGCCTCCGCCGCCACACTCGTCGGGGCCGTCGCAACCTCCGCCGTCGCCGTCGCCGAGCCCGTCGCCTTCACCGACCGGCAGCGGCAGTCCGCCACCGCCGCCGACCGCGCCACCGCCACCGACACCGCCCCCGCTGCCGACGATGCTCTGACGGCTCGGCGCCCAGTCAGCCGGTCAGTCGCTGCGCGCGGGTCGCATCTCCGCGTCGGAGGCGTGGTAGTGGTCGCTGATCTGCACCCAGCTCGCCGCGTTGACCCCGCCGGGCAGCGGCGTGTTGCCGTCGAAGTAGCGCACCGTGCCGGTCTCGCTGTTGCGGTACTCGCCGGGACTGACCACCGTCCCCGGTGAGAACGCCACCGGGCGGCTGGGCCGGTCGGGCTCGTGCAGGTGCTCGCCGATGTGCTCGGCGGTGTCGGGGTGCTGGGCGTGGTAGTGGTCGCTGACCTGCTGCCAGCTGGGTGAGTTGGGGCTGCCCGGCAGCGGCGTGTTGCCGTCGAAGAAGCGGACGGTTCCGGTCTCGGTGTTGCGGTACTCGCCCGAGCTGACCACCGTGCCCGGGCCGAAGAGCACCGGCCGGCTGGGCTGCTCGGGGTTCGACCGGGTCTCGCCACCGATGCCGCCCGAGGCGTCGAGCTGGGCGTGGTAGTGGTCGCTGACCTGTTCCCAGCTCGGCGAGTTGACCCCGCCCGGGATCGGCGTGTTGCCGTCGAAGTAGCGGATCGCGCCGCTCTGCGTGTTGCGGTACTCGCCGGGGCTGACCACGATCCCCGGGCTGAAGCGGACGCCGTGCTGAGGCATGGGCTGGTCTCCTCGCCGACTCGCGATGTGCGCTGATGCGCTGGGTCAGTCTAGGAGCTTGCGCGCGGCGACGTGCCCGGCCTACGCGCCGAGCTGTTCGGCGCCGACGACGCGCGCGCTGGTGGCGGCGCGGCCGGCGCGGAGGAAGCGCTCGACGGTGGCGCTGAACTCGGCGGGGCGTTCCAGCTGCGGGCAGTGTCCGCAGTCGTCGAAGAGGTACAGCTGGGCGTTCTGAATGCGGCGCTGCAGGGCGGTGCCGTGGGCGGCGGGGATGAGCCTGTCCTGCCGTCCCCAGAGGATCAGGGTGGGGACGTGCAGCGTGCCGGCCTCGCGCATCAGCCGGCCGGAAGCGAGCTCGCGAACCACGTCGTGGCCGAGGTCGTGGAGGCGGTTGACGTGCGCCGGGCTGCCGTGGTGGGCGGCGAAGTCGCGGGCGCAGGCGGGGTCGATCGAGGCCGGGCGGTGGAAGACCAGCGTCGAGTAGATCTCGGCGACGATGCGCTCCAATACCGGTTGGGGCAGCACGCGCGCGGCGGGTTCGCTCAACGGCGGCAGGCGGAAGAGCTGGGCGGTGACCAGGCGCCACCACAGCGGCACGCCGGTGCCCAGCCCCGCGCAGTCGACCAGCACCAGCTTGCTGACGCGCAGCGGCGTGCGCAGCGCAGTGTCGAGCGCGATGGCGGCGCCGAGCGAGTTGCCGATCAGCGTGGCCCGGCCGCGCGGCGCCACGCGGGCGATCAGCTCCTCGGTCCAGTGCGCGTACCAGTCGAGCAGCGGGCGGTGGGTCGAGGGGTGGGAGCGGCCGAAGCCGGGCAGGTCGGCGGCGATGACGTGGTGGTGCCGGGCCAGCGCGGGCATGGTGTAGCGCCAGGTGGCCAGGCTGTCGCCAAAGCCGTGGAGCAGGATGAGCGGCTCACCCGCACCCATCTCGACGACGTTGGTGCGCGTCCCCGCGATGCGCAGCGCATGGCGGCGCTCATCCGCCTGAGAACCCTCCGGCCAGTGCACGGCGGCCATGGCACTTCAGTGTAGGTCACGCGGCTGCAGCGGTTGTAACGAAACTGCAGCGGTTGGCCAGAACCGGTGGGTCAGGCGGCGATGCGCAGCCGCGGAGTGTCCGCGGTGGCGACATCCGCGTCGACGCGCGCGGCGAAGTCGCGCAGCAGCGGCCACGTCGAACGCGGCGCGCGGCGGCCTGCCATCAGGCCGAGGTGTCCGCCCTGCACGACGTGATACTCGGTGGTCGCCGCGGGAAGCACGTCGCACCACGCCTGCACGACCGGCGCGGGCGCGAGCACGTCGGTGGTTCCCGCCAGCACCATCACCGGCAGGTCGATGCGGCGCACGTCGGCGCGGCGGCGGCCGACGCGCATGGTGCCGTCGACCAGGCGATCGTCGAGCAGGCCGCGCACCAGCTCGTAGCCGGCACGTCCGGGGTAGGCGGCGAAGGCGTCGACGTACTCGCTCAGCGACTCGAAGTGGACGAGGAACTCGCGGTCGTCGAGGTTGCGCAGCAGGGTCAGCGGCTTGGTGAGCTGCTTGAGCGGCGAGGTCATCTTGAAGGTGAGCGACACCAGCGGCGCGGGCAGGCCGGTCTCGCGCGCGACGCGCAGCGCTGCGGCGGTGATGGGCAGGCGCCCCAGCGGGTAGAGCGGGTGGCCGCGGCGCAGGTCGAGCGGGCTGGCCAGCAGCGCCAGCGCGGCGACGCGCGAGCGCGCCGGGCGCGAAGTGGCGTAGAGCGCCGCGAAGATGCCGCCGGCGCACCACCCGGCGAGGATCACCGGCACGCCGCCGGAGTCGTCGGAGGCGACCGCCACGGCGCGCGCGACCAGCCTGTCGACGAAGTCGGCGAGCGACATGTCCCGGTCGGCGACGCCGAGCGTCCCGTAGTCGAGGACGTAGACGCGGAAGCCCTGGTCGGCGAGCCACTGCGCCATCGAGGCGCCGCGACGGATGTCGTACACGCGCGCAGTTCCGCCCAGAGGTGGCACGAACACGATGGGCAGGGCGTGGCGCGGGCCGGCGGGGTCGTGACGGCGCACCTGGCAGTGCGGCTCGTCGAGGACCACGGCGTGCGGCGCCGGGCGGGTGTCCGAGAGGCGGCCGCGGAAGACGCGCTCGCCGAGGTTGGCGGCGGCGCGCAGCGAGGCCCCGGCGGTCTGGGCGGCGAGGTCGACCACGGCTGCGGGGATGGGCACACCGGCCACTGTCGTTCTCCTTCCTGCTGGTCCGCGCCGTCGCGCTGCGCTGCGGTCGCGGCCATGGTACGCTCGGCCTCGTCGCCGTCCTAGACGGACGTCCAAATAGTAGCGTAGAACCCCATGGCCAGCGCAACCCCCCTGCCCCACCCCTCCGGCCCCTCGCGCGCCGACGAGCGCCGCGACCAGATCCTCGCCGCCGTGCTCCGCTGCCTGGGCGAGGGCGGCTTCGACGCCGTCTCCATGCGCGCCGTCGCCCACGGCGCCGCGGTGCCGCTGGGCAGCCTCCACTACTACTTCCGCAACAAGGAGGAGATGGTCGGCGCCGCCCTGGCCCGCACCGTCGACGACACCATCGCCGGGATCATCGCCGGCGTGGACGAGACCGCCGCGCCGCGCACCCGCCTGCGCACCCTGGTCGTCGAGGCGCTGCCGCGGTTGTGCGCCGACCCCACGCTGGTCCCGGTCTACATCGGCTTCTGGAGTTGGTGCCAGAAGGTGCCGGAACGCCGCGCCCTCTACCACCGCGTCTCCGAGATCGTCCACGCGCGGCTCCGCCTGCTCATCGAGCAGGGCGCCGTCCGCGGCGACTTCCACCCCGGTGACCCGGGCAGCGCCGCCACCCTGGTGCTGAGTGCCCTGATCGGCTTCCTCCTCGACCACCACGGCACGGGGGACATTCCGGTGGCCCTGGTCGAAGGGCTGCACGCCCGCATCGAGGCGGCCCTCGGCGCGCGCTGATTCCGCGGGGTGCCCCACAGCCGCCACCCCGGCCTGGTAGCGTCGCCCGCCATGAAGACTTTCACCAGCGCGGACGACCTGCGCGCCGCTGTCGGAGAGCACCTCGGCTACAGCGACTGGCACGTCGTCGACCAGGAGCGCATCGACCGGTTCGCCGACGCCACCGGCGATCACCAGTGGATCCACGTCAACCCGGAGATGGCCAAGCTGGGGCCGTTCGGCACGACGATCGCCCACGGCTACCTCACCCTGTCGCTGATCCCCTGGCTGATGGGCGAGGTGGTCGCCTACGAGGGGGTGAAGATGGGCGTCAACTACGGGTGCAACAAGGTGCGTTTCCCCGCGCCGGTCAAGGTGAACTCCAGGGTGCGCGCGGGCGCCGAGCTGATCCTGGCAGAGGACGTCGCGGGCGGCGTGCAGCTCGTCAACCGGGTCACCATCGAGGTCGAGGGCGCCGAGAAACCGTCGTGTGTGGCCGAAACGGTGTCGCGGGTGTACTTCTAGGCGCGCCGGCTACTGCTGTTGCTGCTGCTGGCGCTCCATCGGCCCCAGCCGGTGAGCGGCGGCCGCCTCCTGCAGGCTCATCCGGGTGACCCGCACCGACACCTCGGGCGGTGCGCCGCCGGCCTCACCGAAGTAGAGCCCGCGGTGCGGCGCCACGTCGCCGTAGTCGCGGCCCACGGCGAGGCGCACGTGGGAGCCGCCGATCAGGACGCCGTGGGTGGGGTCCAGCCCCACCCAGCGGCCGTCCTGCCCGCACACCTCTGCCCAGGCATGCGACTCCCCGACCACCTCGGTCTCCTCGGGCTTGGGACCGAGATAGCCGCTGACGTAGCGAGCGGGCCAGCCCGCGCCCCGCGCCAGCGCGCAGAACAGGTGCGCGAAGTCCTGGCACACGCCCGCGCCCGCGTCGAGCAGGTCGTCGATCGAGCTGTCGACGGTGGTGACCCCCGACGTGTAGGTGAACTCGGTGGGGATGCGCCGCGCCAGCTCGACCAGGGCGTCGAAGCTGCGGTCGTCGCCCGCCCATTCGCTGAGCAGCGTGGCGGTGGAGTCGCCCAGCGGCACGCGCGGTGAGGGCAGGGCGAACTCGACATTGGGGTCGCGCTGCAGCGCACCGGGATCCCAGCGCTCCAGCCGGCGGCGCCGCGGCTGTCCCGTCGACACGACTGACTGCGTGGTCAGCTCCAGCAGGTCGTGCGGGGCGGCGACGTCGATGCGGTGGACCACGTTGCCGTAGAAGTCGACGCGGCTGCGCGGCACCGCCGCGGGCTGGCTGGCCAGGGTGAAGGTGAGCACGCGCTGGCCACCGCGATGGCGCGGGTGCATGCGCACCTCGTTGTACGACGCGGTCACCGGCCCGCTGTAGCGCAGCGTGGTGCGGTGGTTGATGGCGAAGGTCAGTGGTTCAGAACCCACGTGTCCTTGCTGCCTCCGCCCTGCGAGCTGTTGACCACCAGCATCTCCGGCGACCCGGCCACGCGGGTGAGACCGCCGGGCACGATCCACGGCTGCTCGTCGAGCAGCACGAAGGGACGCAGGTCGACGCAGCGCGCCTCGAAGCCGCCCTTCTCACCGAGGCACACGGCGCGGGAGAGCCGCACCTCCTCCTGCGCCAGCCACGCACGCGGATCGGCGACCACCCGCGCCACCATCTCCTCGCGCTCGCTGCTGCTCATCAACCGTCCGAAGTGGATGCCGTAGCCGCCGCTGGCGTCGACCGGCTTGAACACGATGCGGTCGATTCCGGCCACAACGTGCCGGCGCTGCACGGGGTCGGTGAGGTCGTACGTGGGCACGTTGCCGAGCAGCGGCTGCTCGCCGAGGTAGTAGCGGATCATCTCGGGCACATAGGGGTAGATCGCCTTGTCGTCGGCGACGCCGGTACCCGGCGCGTTGGCCAGGGCGACATTGCCCCGCCGCCACGCCTCGATCACCCCCGGCGCGCCCAGCATGGAGTCGGCGCGGAAGACCAGGGGGTCGATCCACTCCGAGTTGACGCGCGAGTAGATGACGTCGACGTGCTGGTAGCCGCCGTCGGCCTCGCGGCGGTAGACCTCGTCGTCGTGCACCCACAGATCGCGGCCCTCCACCAGGGTCGCGCCCAATCCGTCGGCGAGCAGCCCGTGCTCGTAGTAGGCGGCGTTGAACGATCCGGGAGTGAGCACGGCGATGTCGGCGACCCAGGGCCGCGGCGCGATGCGCTGCAGGATGTCGAGCAGGCGGCTGGGGTAGTCGGTGATGGCGCGCACGCCGGCGCCGCTCAGCCACTCGGGAACGATGTCCTGCATGGCGGCGCGGCTGGTCAGCGCGTAGGCGATGCCCGAGGGCACGCGCACGTTGTCCTCCAGCACCATGAACTCGCCGCCGACGCGCACCACGTCGATGCCCGAGACGTGGCACCAGGTGCTCCGCGGCGGCGCGGCGCCGACCACGTCGCGCAGGTAGCCCGTCGAGCTGTAGACCAGCGACGCCGGGACGACGCCGTTGCGCAGCGCGCGCTGGGCGCCGTAGCAGTCGGCGACGAAGTGGTCGAGGGCGACGGCGCGCTGGGCAAGGCCGCGTTCGAGCTGGCGCCACTCGGCTGCGCCGATGATGCGCGGCACCGGGTCGAAGGGAAAGATCGGCGCTCCGCCGTCGACGGGTGCGGGTGCGCCGAAGGTCACGCCGCGGTCGGCGAACCATCCCGAGGCGGCGTGCTGGATGTCGCGCAGGCGGGCGTGCTCCCCCTCGGCCAGAGTGGTGAAGAGGCGCTGGTACGGCTCACGCGGCGAGCCGTCCGCGCCGAGGCACTCGTCAGCCGCGTCGGGCAGCACGGCGGGCACCTCGGAAGTCTGGACCACCACAGCACGGTACGTGCTGCCGGCGCCCCCGCGAATCGTGCGCGCTGCACCAAGCGCGGCGAGCGGCGATTGGTGCGCTACTGCTTGGCGAACTCGAAGGCGAGGTGGACGAAGGTGCGCACAGGCGTTCCGCTCGGGCCCTTGGGCACGACGGTGAGATCGCCCTGGTCGTTCCACACCGTGCCGGCGATGTCGAGGTGCACCCAGGGCAGCTCGCCGGCGAACTCGCGCAGGAACACCGCGGCGGACACGCTACCCGCCTCGCGACCGCCGATGTTCTTCATGTCGGCGACCTCGCTGGTCAGGGCGACGTCGTACTCGGGGTGCATCGGCATCGGGGCGACGCGATCGCCACCGCGGCGCGAGGCCCGCGCCACCATTGCCGCGAAGTCCTCGTCGTTGGTGAACATGCCGGTGTTGACATGGCCGAGGGCGACCACGATGGCGCCGGTCAGGGTGGCCACGTCGACGATGTGGGTCGCGCCCATGCGCTTCGCCCACTCGATGCCATCGGCGAGGATGATGCGGCCCTCGGCGTCGGTGTTGAGCACCTCGATGGTCTTGCCGCTCATCGAGGTGAGCACGTCGCCGGGCTTGTAGGCGTGGCCGCTGGGCATGTTCTCGGTGGCGGGGACGACGCCGATGACGTTGGCCTTCGGCTTGAGCTGGGAGATCGCCCACATGGCGCCGAGCACGGCCGCGCCGCCGCCCATGTCGAACTTCATGGTCTCCATGCCGGCGGACGGCTTGATGGAGATGCCGCCGGTGTCGAAGGTGATGCCCTTGCCCACCAGGGCGAGGCGCGGTCCGTCGGGGGCGCCGCCGTCCCAGCGCACCGCGATCATCACCGGCGGCTCGTCGCTGCCCTGGGCGACGCCGAGCAACGCACCCGCCTTCTCGCGCTGCAGCGCGGCCTTGTCGAGCACCTCGACCTCGAGGCCGGTGCCCGCGAACAGCTTCTGCGCGGCCTCGGCGAGCAGCGTCGGCGTCAGCTGGTTGGAGGGCGCGGCGGCCCAGGCGCGCACGGTGTTGGTGGCCTCGGCGAGGATCACCGCCTGCCGCAGCGCCTCGTCCACGCCGGGCCGTCCGTCGAGACCGCCGACGGCGATGCTCTCGATGCCGGGGCCGTTGTCCTTCTTCTCGCTCTTGTTGCTGTCGCCCTGGTAGTTGCCCAGCGCCAACCCGGTGGCCACGGCGTGGACGGTGTCGGGCAGGGCCGCGGCGGACTCGCCGTTGCGGCCATGAATGGCATCAACGACGGCGCCGTCGACGTAGGCGCTGACGCTGTGCGCACCTTGCTTGCGCAGCGCGGCGCCGGCAAACCAGAAGGCGTTGTGCAAGCGGTAGGTGTCGAGCTGCTTGGGCTTGCCCAGGCCGAGCACCATGACCCGCTTGCTGGGCATGCGGCCGAGGGTGTGGATCACCGTGCGCTCGGCGAACTTGCCGCTCAACTCCTTGCCGTCGCGCATCTCGGTGAGCAGGCCGTCGAGCGCCCTGTCCACCTCCTGCGCCGCGGGCGAGAAGCCGTCCTCGAAGGCGGTGACGACGACGGCGTCGCTGTCGACGTCGGTGACGGCGCGGGTTTGCGTGCTGGCTTGGACCACGATCACTCCACTGACTGGGCCACCGCGCGTTCGCGGTAGCGTCGTTCGATTGCACTCACTCGGGCGATGTTGGGCTGCTCGCTCGCCTCGACGCCCGCGGTGTGCAACCAGGCGTCGACGATCTCCTCGGCCAGCGCAGCGCTGCTGGCGCGCAGCGAGAGGGCGAGCACGTTGGCGTCGTTCCAGCGGCGGGCGCCGCGAGCGGTCTCGGCGTCGCCGCACAGCGCCGCGCGTACACCGGGAACCTTGTTGGCGGCGATGCTGACCCCGGTGCCGGTCCAGCAGCAGACCACGCCGCCGTCCACCGCGTGCGAGGCGACCAGGCGGGCGACCTGCTCGGCGACGTCGGGCCATGGCGTCGCCGAGGCGGAAACCGCGCCGACGCGGACCACGCTGCAGCCGTTCCGCTCCAGCCGGTCGGCGATGCCGTCGGCGACGGGGTGGCGCATGTCACTGCCCACGGCGATGCGGCGCTGCGGGGTGCTCATGCCGTCGTGCCCTTGCCGAGCGAGGCCCGGATGCGGCGCACGTCGGCGGCGGTGAAGCGGTTGCGGCCGAGGTCGTCGACGGCGCTGGGGTGGATGCGGTCCTCGCGGATCCAGTTGACCACCACCTGCGGCTTGACGCCCAGCATCGGGCCGACCTCGACCGGGCCGTAGAGCTCGCCCTCGACCGGCTCGGGGCGCGCGGAGTCGTCCGAAGAAGGTGGCGTCACCGGACGGATGGTAGCGCGCGGACGCCGGGCCCATGGTGCGGGTACGGCGGCGCCACAATGCCAGGCGAGCCGTGGACCGCTTGCAACTTCGCGAGACGCTGATCGACCAGGCGCTGCAGCGCGGCTTCGTGGCCGCGGGCATCGCCGGGGTCCGCCCCTTCCTGCGCGCCCGTGAGCGCGGGCTGCGGGCGGTCGCCGAGGGGCGCATGGACGGGATGCCCTGGTACACCGCGTCGCGCGTGCTCGGCATCACCGACCCCGCGGGGCCGCACCCCTGGGCGCGGTCGCTTCTGGCGCTGGCCTGGCCCTGTCCGCCTGCGGGGGCGGCGCCGGCTGGTGGCGAGCCGGGGCGGCCGCGCGGGCGGATGTCCTCGTACGCCTGCGTGCCGGGCGCGGACTACCACGACGTGCTGGCGGCAGCGTGCGACGACCTCGGGGCGTGGCTGGTGGCGCTTGTGCCCGGTGCGCGGTGGAAGCGCTTCGTGGACCACGGCTGGGCGATGGACCGCGCCGTCGCCGAGCGCGCGGGAATCGGCTTTGCGGGCAAGCACGCGGGGACGATCACGCGCACCGCCGGGTCGTACGTGCTGCTCGCGGAGATGCTGCTGTCGGTGTCGCTGCCGCCCACGCCCGCGTCGCGGCGCTCCTGCGGACGGTGCAGCGCGTGCATGCCGGCGTGTCCCACCGGCGCCATCGTCGAGCCGGGGGTGATCGACGCGCGACGCTGCATCTCGTATCTGACCATCGAGCACCGCGGGCCGATTCCCCTTGCCCTGCGGCCGCTGATGGGGACGTGGGCGTTCGGCTGCGACCTGTGCCAGGAGGCGTGTCCGATCAATGAGCGACTCGCGCCGGCGCCGCTTGCGGATGTTGGGGCGTCGACCGCCGGGGGCCCGGTGCCGTTCCCTGATCTTGTGGAGTGCCTGCAGCTTTCGGATGCGTCCTTTCGTGAGCGGTTCCGGCATACCGCGGTGTGGCGCGCCGGGCGCGCGGGGCTGGCGCGCAATGCCGCGGTGGCGCTGGGCAACGCCGGAGACCGTGCGGCATTGCCCGCGCTGGAGGCGGCGCGCGACGGCGATCCTGACCCGGTGGTCCGCGACGCCGCGCGGTGGGCGATCGCGCAGCTGGGCGGCTAGGGGCTATCCGCCGTACTCCGCCACCCCGTCAGCACCGACGAAGTACGCCACGAAACGAAGCCGCTCCCGGGCGAGGGCCGGGAGCTTAGCCACCAGCGCCCTGTATTGGGGGTTGTCGGGCAGGGCCAGGCCGTAGCGGGCATCCGGGTCCATCAGCCGCTGGACCAGCTCCCCAAGCGCCCCAATGACGTAGTTCGCCTGTTGCGGCTGCAGGGCAGCTTCACCCTTGGCTTCGAGGACAACGTGTTCACTGCCTCGCCGAGCGTCGATGTCGATCCCATGTTGACGGCCGATCATGAGTGTGACCGTATACCCAAGACTTTCCAGGTGTGCCGCCACTCGCTGCTTCACCGTGTCTTCACTCATGAGCATGCTCGCGGAAGCCAAGATCTCTCCCTCGTCTGAGGGTACGTTCAGCATCACACCATCAGGGCCGGGCCGCCTCGCCAGGTAGCCGCGACGGACGAGCGCGGAGCAAACGACGTTGATGTGCGGTTGGCCTTTGTCGAGCCTGCGGGAAAGATCCCGGTCTGAGAGTGGCCCGGTGGCATGGAGCAACTCCAGCACCTGCGCGGAGACGCCGTTCGGGCGCCATGCCATCTCGCTACCCCTCCGCGCCTTGTCCAACATCGTCGTCGCCGCCGATAGCGAGAAATTGCCAGGTGGGGTTGCTGCCGACGATGGTGCGGTGCGCTGCAATCAGGTCGCACTCGATCCCCAGTCGATCGGCCTTGTCCAGCGACTCCAGCGCTGTCCAAGACACGCGAATCCTCCCGCCCTGATCGAAATGCGCTGCCAGCTTGTGATGGAACCCCAGACGTCTCTTCGTGGATTCGCGTGCATCCTTCGCAGCCCGCGCATGACCTGCCAAGCGGCGACGCAGGACGCTCGTCTGACCGATGTACACAAGTCCGCGGCGGCGGGGAACCGCGAAGCGATAGATCCCCGCCTGCTTCGCGGTATCGCCATCGTCGTCGTTGCCGTAGGCGTTTGCCACGAGGAAGTCCGGGAAGTCATACCAATCCGACCACTGATAACCTTGCCAATAGAGGCCGTGAGGATCGAGCGCCGGGCGGTGGAGATACCGTCGTCTGACTCGTAGGCCATGGCTTGGACTTCTGGTCATGCTGTACGCTCCCGCTATCGCGACTGCACAATTGCGCCACTTCGGCAGTTGCCGACAGTCGGGAATCGTACCGCGTGTTTCGACGAAGTGGGTCGGGCGGGCAACCGATCCGCGATGCTCCATATTCGCGGGGGGGCGCCCCCGCAGCTAGACTTGAGCGGCGGTCCCCGAGAGGCGGCCGGGACGGGAGGACTTTACGCGACGACCACGATTGCAACGATCCTGCTCGCGCTCGCCGCGGTGGCGGCGGTGGTCGACTGGTACGCGGTGGCGGTGCAGCGCAAGCCGGTCGAGTACGTGTGCAAGCCGCTGACGCTGGCGTTGCTGATCGGCGTGGCGCTGGCGGTGCATCCGGCGTACGAGTCGCGCCGCAGCGCGTTCGTCGTGGCGCTGGTGCTGTCGCTGCTCGGCGACGTTTTCCTGATGCTGCGGCGGGATATGTTCGCCTTCGGGCTGGCGTCATTCCTGCTGGCGCACATCGCGTATGTCGTCGGGCTGCGCAACGGGCCGAGCAATACGGCGGCACTGCTCGTGGCGTCCGTCGGCGTGGTGGTGCTGGCGGTGACGGTCGGCTCACGGGTCCTGCGCGGGGTGATCGCAACTGGACACCAGGAGCTGACCAGCCCGGTGGTGGCCTACATGGCTGTGTTGGCGGCGATGTTCGCGTGCGCGCTGGCGACGCTGAATCCCCTTGCGGGTCTTGGCGCGGGCCTGTTCTTCTGCTCCGACGCGGTGCTTGCGTGGAACCGCTTCGTGCGCCCGCTGCGGTGGGGACCGCCGGCCGTGATCGTCAGCTACCACCTCGGCCAGGCCTTCCTGGTGCTGTCGCTGCTGCGTCGTTGAGCAGCGGCAGCGACTCCATCCAGCGCAGCACGGCGCGTTCGTGCTCGATGCCGTAGCGCAGGGCCAGCACCGAATACTCCTCGCCGTCCAGACCGGCAAGCCCCTCGTAGAGATGCTCGTACTCGTCGAGCTGCTTTTCGTGCCGGGCGCGGTGGAGGACGAGGAAGCGGCGCAACAGGGCGGGGTCGAGGTACTGCCCGAAGAAGACGGTGAGCAGCAGCGGCGAGCGCACCAGGTCGGGGCCGGGCTCGCGGGAGATCCACTCGGCGAAGGCGCGGCGGCCGCTGTCGGTGGCGGCGTAGGGGCGGCGGTCGCGCGCGCCGGTCTCGCCCGCCTCGACCAGGCCCTGCTCCTCCAGGCTGCGCAGCTCGCGGTACACCTGGCTGCGGGTGACGTTCCAGAAGTTGCCGATGGTGGCCTCGACGGCCTGGACCACCTCCCAGCCGGAGCGCGGGCCGCTCTGAAGGAAGCCGAGCAGGGAGGCGGCGGTGGCGTTCAGCTCAGGCATGGGAGGGGACTTGACATAGTCCACATTGATCGGTCATTGTATCCGGTGAGATCGGCATGTGAGGCAACCTACCACGGAGCGGACCGCGATGGCGCAACCGACGACATACCTCTGTACGGCGACCCGCCTGCGGGTGCGTGGCGTCCGGCAGCTTGGCCCCTTCCTGAGCGCCTCGCGCAAGGCCGCCCTGGCCGCCAAGCGCACCCCCGGCAACGTACGCACCCGCGTGCTCGGCCTGCCCCCGTGGCTCGTCTTCTCGACCCTCTCCGTGTGGGAGTCGCGCGAGGCGATGGCCGCCTTCGCCAAGTCACCGGAGCACCGCGAGTGCATGCAGCACATGGCGCACTGGGCGTCGCGCGGCAAGTTCGTGACGTTCACGACGGAAACTCCGCGGGTGGGCTGGCGCCATGCGGGCCGGAAGCTCCGCGACCCGGACGCCGTGTGGACGCCGCACGAACAGTACCGGCGCCCCACCGCCTAGAGCCGGATGCCCCGCCTCAGCCCCCGATCTGCGACATCGAGCGGGTCGGCCGCACGAAGTCGGGCTCGTTGATGCGATGCCCGGGCTCCTTGTGCCACACCGCCTCGCGGATCACCCGCTCCATCTCGGCGTCGTCCGCACCGGCGCGCAACGGGGTGCGCAGGTCGGTCTCGGTCACCGAGAACAGGCAGGTGCGGAGCTGGCCGTCGGCCGTGATGCGCACCCGGTTGCAGCGCGAGCAGAACGGCGCGCTGACGCTGTTGATGAAGCCCAGCTCACCGGGAGCGCCGTCGGCGAAGGCGAGGCGCTGGGCCGGGTCGTGGCCCGCGTCGCGCGACTGCATGGTGAACTCGGTCTCGACGGCTTCGAGCAGCTCGTCGCCGGGGACCACGCTGTCGCGCCCCCACTCGCCCGAGGCGTCGAGCGGCATGAACTCGATGAAGCGCACCGACACGCCCTGCTCGCGGGCCATGCGGGCGAAGTCGAGCACCTCGTCGTCGTTGAAGCCGCGCACCACTACGCAGTTCACCTTGACCGGGGTCAGACCGGCCTCGCGGGCCGCCTCGATGCCGTCGAGCACGGTGCTGAGGCAGTCGCGCCGGGTGATCCGCGCAAAGCGCTCGGCGCGCAGCGAGTCCAGCGAGACGTTGACCCGGCGCAGCCCGGCGGCGGCGAGCGCCGCGGCGTCGCGGCGGAGCAGGAAGCCGTTGGTGGTCAGCGAGAGGTCGAGGCCGGGATGCAGCGCGCTCAGCATGCGCACCAGGGTGGGCAGGTCGCGGCGCACCAGCGGCTCGCCGCCGGTGAGACGGATGGTGCGCGTCCCGGCCGCGACGAAGATGCCCGCGAGCCGGGTCAGCTCCTCGAAGCTGAGGATCTCGTCACGGGGCAGCCAGGTCATCCCTTCTTCCGGCATGCAGTACACGCAGCGGAAGTTGCAGCGGTCGGTGACGCTGATGCGCAGGTCGTCGACCACCCTGCCGAGGGCGTCGCGGAGCGGGATCTCCTGGAGAGCCATGAGGCTCAAGTGTGGCACCGGGCGCCGCCGGGTGCGTCGCCGAGCCACCGCGACGCCCGCCGGGTCCGGATAATCCCGAGGCATGGCCCGCCAGTACCACCTGCAGTGCGAGCCGGGCCAGGTGGGCGGCTACGTGCTCCTCCCGGGCGACCCCGGGCGCTGCGCCCTGATCGCCGAGCGCTTCGACGGCGCCACACTGGTCGCGGCGAACCGTGAGTTCACCACCTACACCGGCACCCTGGACGGCGTGCCCGTCAGCGCCACCTCGACCGGCATCGGCGGTCCCTCGACGGCGATCGCGGTCGAGGAGCTCTGCAACCTGGGCGCCCACACCCTGATCCGGGTGGGCACCTGCGGCGGCATGCAGCCCGAGGTGCGTTGGGGCGACGTGGTGCTCGCCCAGGCGGCGGTGCGCGACGAGGGCACCACGCAGCAGTACGTCCCGCCCGGCTACCCGGCCGCCGCCCACGTCGACGTGCTCGACGCCCTCCGCGCGGCCGCCGCCGAGGACGGCGGCTCCCACCACACCGGCGTGGTCCAGTCGAAGGATTCCTTCTACGGCGAGATGGAGCCCGACCGCATGCCCGTCGCCGCCGAGCTGCACCACCGCTGGGCGGCGTGGATCAAGGCGGGAGTGCTCGCCTCGGAAATGGAGTGCGCCACGCTCTTCGTCGTCGCCGCCGTGCGCGGGGCACGGGCGGGTGCGGCGCTGGTCTGCGTCAACGAGACGCCGCTGACCCGGGAGATGCCACCGATCGCCGAGCTGCCGGTCAGCGACCTGATCGACCTGGCCACCAGCGCGGTGCGCCGCCTGATCGCGCTCGACCGCGAGCGCGGCAGGACGCCGGCGGCTACCCCTCCGGGGCCACCTCCCGCACGGTGATCCCGGTGGCGGCGAGGAACCCGGCGGGCTCGACCACCTCCGCCGGAGCACACGCACCGGTGGCGTCCACCCCGCCGGCCATGCGCACCGCCAGCTCGCTGAGCGAATCCGCGGTGAACCCGTAGGGGTCGCGCCCTTCGAGGAGCAGCGCGCGGCGCTCGCCGTCGCGGCCCGTCGCCTGGACGTGGCAGGCGATCCGCGCCGAGCGCGCCGTCCCGTCCGGGCCCTCCGGACCACTTCTGGCCATGCGCGTCAGCAACGCGGAGGCGCCGGGGACGCGCAGCACGCTGCCGAACAGGCTCGCCCCCGGGCTGCTCGGGCTCATCGCGCCGGGCACCGCGAGATAGCCGTACACCGTGGCGACGTCGAGGTGGCGCGGAATCTGCAGGGGCTCGCCGGTGGGAATGAGCGCGCCGGTCACCCGTCCCCAGCCCGCATCGACGCTGCGCCGCAGCGCCGCGATCCGCATCGGCCGCAGCCGGCCGTCGCGCAGGCTCACGGCGGGCGACGCGGCGATGCTCAGGGCGCTGACCCGCGTGCCCACGCTGGCAACCGCCGACTCCGCCGCGTAGACCACGTCGATCCGCTCCAGCGGCCCCATCCTCTGGGCCACCAGCGCGGCGCCCAGGTCGCCGGGCAGGTAGTCGAACCCCGCCGCGGGCACCAGCGGCACGCCCGCGGCGCGCGCCGGCTGCATGACCTCGTCGAACACCCAGCGGATGAAGGTCTGCTCGCCCGTCGAATCCGTGTAGGGCACGCGCGCCCGCACCGCCGCCTCGACCACCGGCCGCCCCGCCTGCTCGAACGGCCCCGCGCACGACACCGCGGCGGCACACCCGCGCAGCGCCTCGGCAAGCGCCGCCGCGTCCCACTGCACATCGCACACCTCGACACCCGGATGCGCCGCCGCCACGGCGTCGAGTTTCTGCCGGTTGCGACCAATAATCCGCACCTGCGCGCCCCGCCTCTGCAGGGCGGCGACGGTCAGCCTGCCGGTGAAGCCGGTGGCGCCGACCACCGCGATGGGTCCTTCCATGAGGCGACGATCCTACATCGGCGACGCGCCCGTGGCCCGGTCGCTACTCCCCCGCCGCGGCTGCCAGGCCGTCGAGCCGATCGAGCACCTCCCCGGGCCGCATCAGCAGAAAGGACACGCGCGAGCCCGCGTGCTCCGGCGGCGCGGCCCACGTCGCGCGCCAGGCGGTCATCCCCGCGCGGTGCCCCGCCTCGACGTCGACCTCGCTGTCACCCACGTACACCGCGCGCGACGGCGCCACCCGCAGCCGTCGCACCGCCTTGAGCAGCCCCTCGGGGTCAGGCTTGGGCGTGGCCACGTCCTCCAAGCCCACCACCACCGAGAAGTACGGCCGCAGCCCGCAGGCAGTCAGCCCCCACTCCAGCGGCTCGCGCCGCCGCGACGACACCACCGCCATCGGGTAACCGCGCCGCCGCAGCTCCTCCAGAACCGGAGTCACGCCGCGGTGCAGGTGGGGGCGGACGCGCTGGTCGAACAGCGGGAGCACCTCGGCGGCGCGGCCCGGCCAGGCCAGCTCCAGGCGCTGGATGATCGGCTGTCCCTCGGTCGCCCAGAACACCTCGGCGCCAGCGGCGGCGGCGGGGTCACGGCGGATCAGCTCGGCGACCGCGGCCTCGTCGGCGAAGCGGGTGGCCACCAGGGTGCCGTCGTAGTCCCAGACCACGGCATCGACCGGAGCCGCTGCTGACGAGGGGAGGGACGTGGGCAGAGCGCTCATCAGGACAGTCCGATTCCAACCAGCTGGGCGCCCGTGGCGCCTGGAAAACGAGGGTAGCACCGGCGCCCGCGCCGATCGTGACGGCGACGTGAGGAAACCCCTAACGGGTCGCGAAGGACCTCAGTGGAAGAGGAGCGCCGCGGCTCCCGCGCCCGCCGCGATCGGCGCGCCCATGCAGGCGGCCAGGGTCGGCAACGGGTCGGTGCTCGGCGGCCACCACTGGTGGGGGACGGCGCGGCTGATCGGCACCCGGGCGCGGCGCATCCGGGTGGGCTGGGCGAGGACGGTGATGGCGGCGACGCCGGTCAGCGCCAGCAGCAGGATCGCCTCGGCGCCGAGGCCGGCCACCGTGTGCAGCCCGGCGCGCCACAGAGCGGCGCTGGCGGCGAAAACGGCCAGGCCCAGGACGCCCCCGCACAGCCCCGCCAGCAGGGGGCCGGAGACGGCGGCGCGGTCACGCTGCGGTTGCATAGAGCGCGAGCGTATCACCACCGCACGGCGCCCGCCATCCGGAGCGGCGGGGGGGCTCCCCCGAACTTGGCGCGCGTCAGCGTGCCGGACAGACGCGTGCGTCACAGCATCGTTTCCTTGACGCCCCGTTCCCCCCGTGCATACTCTGCGTCAGCGGCCGCTGACTCTGCGGTCCCAAACGTCCCACTCCACGTCTTTCCCAAGGGACCCTCGCATGACGTCTCGGTCGAAGATCGCGGCCGCAGCGCTCGGTGCAACCGCGGCCGCGGGCGCGCCGGCGATCGCCGCCGCGACCACCTACATCGTCCGCCCCGGCGACACGCTCAGCGAGATCGCCGTGCGCCACGGCACCAGCGTGCAGGCGCTGGTCCAGGCCAACAACCTGCACGACGCCAACCTGATCCGGGTCGGCCAGCTGCTGCAGATCCCCGACAGCTCCATCGGCCTGCCCGGCTACACCAGCGGCGCAGCCGACACCGAGAGCTACACGGTTCGTGCCGGAGATGGCCTTTTCAAGATCGCCCGCGCCTACGGCGTCGACCCCACCACCCTGGCCCGCGCCAACGGCATCGGCGTCAACACCGTGCTCCATCGCGGCGCCGTGCTGCAGATCCCCGGCCGCCTGGCCCGCGCCAGCGCGCTGCTCACCCACACCGCGCAGGAGGTGGGCGTCGACCCCAAGGTGGTGCGCGCCGTGGCCTGGATGGAGAGCGGCTGGCAGCAGGGCGTGGTCTCTCCGACAGGCGCGGTCGGCATGATGCAGGTCGAGCCGTACACCGGCGAGTGGATCTCCCGCTACCTCGCGGGCCGTCCCCTCGACCTCCACGTCGCCGCCGACAACGTGCTGGCCGGCTGCCTGCTCATCCACCACCTGCTGCAGATCCACAGCGGCGACGTCAACGCGGCCCTGGCCGCCTACTACCAGGGCGATTCGAGCATCGCCAAGCACGGCCTCTACGGTGACACCAAGCAGTACCAGACGGTGGTCGGCTCGCTGATCCACCGCGAATAGCGGCACACTTGCGCGCATGAGCAATGGGCGAGTGGCGGCGCGAGTGGCCGCTGTGGACGTCGGCAGCAACACCGTGCACCTGCTCGTCGCCGAGGCGCATCCCGAGGGACTGCGCGAGGTGCACCGCGAGGTGTTGATGCCGCGCATCGGTGCGGCAGTCAACGCCACCGGGCGCATCGGCGAGGCCAAGATCGCCGAGGTGGCGGCCGATCTGCGCCGCCTGGCCGGCGTGGCGAGCGACCACGGCGCGGCGGTGAAGCTGCTCGCCGCGACTGAGGCGGTGCGCATCGCCGCCGACCGCGAGGAGGCGCTGCGCGAGTTCGGCTCAGCCTTCGGCGTGCCGTGCGTGCTGCTGCCCGGCGACGTCGAGGGGCGGCTGTCCTTCCGCGGCGCGTCGAGCGTGGTCGAGGGACACGGCGAGCTGCTGGTGGTCGACATCGGCGGCGGCAGCACCGAGCTCGCCCTGGGGCCGCACAGCGGTCCACACACGGTGGTCAGCCTGCCGATCGGCTCGGGAGCGGCCACCGACCGCTGGCTGCACTCCGACCCGCCCACCGACGAGGAGCGCCGCGCCTGCTTCGAGGGCGTGCTCGCCGCGCTGCGCGGCGCGCCGGTGGGACATCCTGACCACGCGGTCGTCACCGGCGGGACGGCGAGCAGCCTGCCGGCGCTGCTCGGCCGCGACCACGAGACCCACCTCGACGCCGACGACCTGGCCCGCTGCCGGGCGCTGCTCGCCGCCCACCCCAGCGCGGAGATCGCCGCCCGCCACGGCCTGGAGGTGGCCCGCGCCCGAGTTCTGGCCGGAGGTGTCGAGATCGTCGACGCGGTGCGGCTGCTCTTCGACGCGGAGCGCATCCGGGTGACCATTCACGGCCTGCGCAGCGGGATGATCCTCGCCTATGCGGAGAAGGGCGAGGACTGGATTCGGGGCTAGAGCGGCAGCGACAGGCAGCGCACGCCGCCGCCGGACTTCATGAACTCGGTCATGGGCAGGGCCATGGTGTCGAAGCCCTCGGCGTGCAGCCGTGTCCCCAGCCGCGCCGCCGCGGTGGAGGAGATCACCCGGTTGCCCACGGCGATGGCGTTGCAGGCAAACCCGGCCGCAACCTCGGTGGGCACCTCGATGACGTGCGGCACCAGCTTGCGGATGGTTCTGGCCGAATATGGCGAGAACGCCTCGGGCGCGAAGATCACGGTCCGCTCGTTGAGCGGGCAGAAGCAGGTGTCGAGGTGGTAGAAGCGCGGGTCGACCAGCTCCAGCGACACCACGTCCACGCCCAGCGCCCTGCCCACGAAGCGGTGCGACTCCTTGCCGGTGCGGAAACCGTAGCCGGCGAACAGCGTGTCGCCGACGAACAGGGCGTCGCCCGCGCCCTCGAAGGACATCTCCCGCGGCGGCTTGACCACCTCGAAGCCCTGCTCCTCGAAGGCCCTCTCCCAGTACGGCTCCTCGCCCTGGCGCTCGGGGTGGCGGAAGCGGCTGAGCACCGCCCTGCCGCCGCGGACCACGCCCGCGTTGGCGGTGAACACCATGTCGGGCAGCCCCTTGACGGGAGCGGCGAGGACCACGTCCTGGCCGAGCTCGGTGTAGGTGCGGTGCAGGGCGTCCCACTGGGTCGCGGCGCGGCTGCGGTCGACCTGGTCGGCGACGTGCATCCACGGATTGATCTCGTATTCGACCCCGAAGAAGTCGGGGCGACACATCAGGATCGCCATTGGCGGTGTTCCTTGATGGCTCGCGGCAGGCCGATCGCGTCAGTGCGGGGACTCCTGCTCAGCGGCCCCTCCATGGTGGCACATCCCCGCGCGCCGCAAGCCCCGCTGTGGCCGGGCTGTGTCAGCCGCCGCCCAAGACGAAGCGCTCGATCGCCCAGGCGGCGCCGTCCTCATCCACCCCGGGCGCGACCGTCCAGCCGCGCCGCTTCATCCCCGCGTCCGCCTGCCCCATCACCACTGCGACCCCGGCCACCTCCAGCATGGGCAGGTCGCTGGGCGCGTCGCCGATGGCCATCGCCTCGCCGGTGCTCAGGCCGAGCTGGTTGCACAGGGCGTGCAGCGCGTTGCCCTTGTCCCAGGCCATGACGTGCAGCTCCAGCACCCGCTGGCCACCCGCGTCGTGGGTGAAGATGGCGTCCTGCACCAGCACGCGCCCCAGTCCGGTGCAGCGCCGCGCGGCGGCGTGGATCAGCGCGGACGGTCCCATCGCCAGCACCCGCGTCGCCGGCCAGGCGGACAGCTCGGCGACCGGCACCCGCCGGGTCGCGCCGCGCGACAGGTAGCGCGCCACCGACGGGGTGTCCCGGCGCGCGCCGGCGCTGAGCTGCACCTCGCCGTGCTGGGCGCCGACCATCGGCTGCAGCCCGCACTCCAGCATGTTGCGGACAGCCGCGTCCACAACTCCACGGGGCAGGGCGACGCCGAGCTCGACGCGTCCTCCCGGGACGGTGCGCACCGCGCCGCCGCCGGCGACGATGGCGTGGCCGCGCAGCTGCAGGTCCTCGACCAGCGCGGCGGTGCGCACCCAGCGGCGCGCGGTGGCCACCACCACGGGAACACCGCGCTCGGCACACGCGCGCAGCGCCTGGCGCACGCGTGGCGACACGGTGCGGTCGCGACGCACGATGGTGCCGTCGAGGTCGACGGCGACCAGCCGCACCGTCACCGCGGCGGCGGCGGCGGCTCGGGGAACGGCAACGTCGAGAGCACGGTGGGACGCCACCCCGAGGGGCGCGGCATGTCGTGCGGCGGCGGCGCCGGGTTGCGACGCACGCAGGCGGCGGGTTCGAGGTCCTCGCGCAGCGCCACCGCGACGGGGAAGCGCAGCGTGCCGTCCCCGGCGCGGCCGCCGTGGCGCACGGTCACGGTGAGCTGGGGACGCAGCCAGGTGACCGGGTGGTCGGTCGGCACCGGCGCGTGGCCGTCGTAGGGCGGCTCGGCGACGCGCAGCTCGTCGACACGGCGGAGCAGCCAGGACGGCACCGGCTCCGCCCAGGTCGCCTCGACGCACCCGCTGGGCACCAGGCGTCCCTCCAGGTATTCGCCGACGTGCAATCGTGCGTGGCCGTCGTCGTCCAGCTCGGCGCCGGTGACCACGGCGTCGGCGCGCTCCTCGATGGCGATGCGCAGCCGGTCCGGCGAGGCGATGCCGGGGTGGTAGCGCGCCTCGGCACGCCGCGCCAGCACCGCGCTCAGGGCGCGCTCCTCGGCGGCCTCGTAGAAGGCGTGCCCGTCGCCGCGCACCCAGTCGGGCACCTGCAGGTGGGAGTCCGCAGCGACAACGCTGCGCAGGGATTCCAGGCGGCGGTCGAACGACCAGCCCGTGATCGGCGCGCCCTTGAGGTGGAGCAGGTCGGTGGCCAGGAACACCGCGGGGGCCACGCGCGGTCCGCCGGCGAGGCGATGGGCGAGCGCGGCGAGGTCGGGACGCCCTTCGGGGTCGAGCACGGCCAGTACGCCGTCGAGCACGGCGGTGCGCTCGGGCAGGGCGTGGGCGACGGCGGCGATCTCCGGGACCATCGGGGTCAGGTCCTGGAGGCGCTCACCCTGGAGGCGGACGCCGTCGGGCGTGGCGAAGAGGAGGGCGCGGACGCCGTCCCAGTCCACCGAGTAGCGCCATTCCGGCGAGTCGAAGGGCGCCGAGCAGGGCACGGCGCGCTCGGGACGGATGCGCCCGGGCAGCGCCGAGGGCGCGGGCAGGGCGATCGGCAGGGTGGGGTCGGCGGAGCCGGCGGCGCGTCGGCGGCCCGTGGGTCTTGGCGGCAACGCGGGAACTAGGACGCCTTGCGGCGGCGGCTGGGCTCGCGACGCGCCGCGGTGGCGCTCTCTTCCGACGTGCGGCGGCCGGGCGAGCCGCTGCCCTCCTCGCCGTCGCCCTCGGCGGCGGACGTGGCGCTCCGGCCCGCCTTCGACGCCTCGACCGACGCCTTGAGCGCGGCCATCAGGTCCATCACCTTGGGCGCCTCGACCTCGGCGGGACGCTCCACCTCGCGGTGCTCGACCTTGGCCTCGACCACTTGCATCACCGCCTCGCGGTACTCGTCGTGGTAGCGGGTGGGGTCGAAGTCGGCGCTGAGGTTCTCGATCAGCATGCGGGCCATGGCCAGCTCCGGCTTGCGGATCTCGACGTCCGCCTCGGGCAGCGAGAGCTCGCCCATGTCGCGGATCTCGTCGGGCCAGTGCAGCGTGTTGAGCACGATGCCCTTGTCGTGCAGGGCGATGCGGCAGAGGTGCTCGCGGTCGCGCAGGGCGATCTTGCCGATGGCCACCTTGCCCGCCTCTTCGAGCGCCTTCTTGAGCAGGTAGTACGGCTTGACGCCGACCGACTCCGGCTCCAGGTAGTACGCGCCCTTGACGTAGAGCCCGGCGTCGATCTCCACGTCGGGCACGAATTCGAGGATGTCGATGGTGTGCGAGCTGGGCAGGGGCAGGTTGTCGAGGTCCTTGTCGTCGATGACCACGTACTCGCCGGGCGAGACCTCGTAGCCGCGCACCACCTCGTTCCAGCCCACCTCCTTCTGCTCGACCTCGCACCACCGCTTGTTCTTGATCGGGGTGTGGTCGTTGGGACAGAGCAGGCGGAACGACACGCTCTTCGACTCGGTGGCCACGTACATCCGCACCGGGATGGCGACCATGCCGAAGCTGATGGCGCCGCGCCACATCGATCGGGGCATGTGGCCGAGTATAGGCGCGCGCCCTCCGCGAGTGAACCATCTGTTCGCCCGTTGCAATCTTGCGACGAACACCCGTTTGTTTCGGCCGGAGTCGTCCGCAACGTGCGCGCGGTGGCAGACTCGGCGCCGCCGATGCCGACGACGTGGAACCGTTCTGCCGCGCTTCAGGCGCTGACGGCCGCGTGCGAGTCGGGCAAGGTGGACCGCTCGCGGGTGGTGCCGGCGCTCGATGCTCTGGCGCTGCTCTCCGGCGTGGATGGCGAGGTCCGCGATGCCGTGCTGGCGTTGGGCGAAGCGATGCTGGCAGGTGCGCTCGGGGAGCGGCGCCACACCGACATCCTGGAGTCGTGCGTGCGGCTGCTGGCGCGCGAGCCGGAGCGGCGGGCGCTGCCGTTCTATCGCGCGGCGTCGGCGCTGTACGTCGAGACGCCTCGGGGCGATCCGGCCTGCGTGCTGCGGGGTCTGGCGCTGGCGGCGATGCGGCCGCTGGAGCCGCAGGAGGCACGCTTCGTCGCGGCGCGGCTGGTCAGCGGGCCGCGCTCGCTGTCGGGCGAGCCCGCGCGGACCGCGCTTGCGGTGCTGGGTGCGGCGGGTGACGACACCGCCCTCTGGCTCGCCTGCCGAACCTCGCTGCGCGACGAGATCCCGCTGAAGATGGCGGCGCTGCAGGAGATGTCCGCCGAGGTTCCCGCGGCCGCCTTCTGGGAGATCGCGGCCGAGATGGTCGGCGACCGCTTCGCCGATGCCGTGCTGGGGATCACCGACCTGATCGTCGAGGGGCGGCGCGGGGAGCTGCTGCCTGGGTTTGCGGATGCGCTCGGCTCCGGGGTGTCCGATCCCGACCTGATGCGCGCGGTGCTGCTCTCACTGCTGGGCGCTCACCTCGACGGGGTCGAGGCGGTGTTCGCCGCCGCGGTCGAACGCGCTCCACTGCGGGCCATGCCGGGAGTCGAGGAGGCGCTCATGCTCGCTCGCATCGCCAACCGGGACGCCCTGCTGCACCGGCTGTCGGAACGCACCCGCCGCGGCGCTTAGGCGACCAGCGCCTCGTACGCCACCTTCAACTCCGGATACCGCAGGAACAGGATGTGCGCGTACTCGTGGGTCAACGGCTTGGCGGCCCGCCGCAGCTTCAACCCCACCTCCTCCGGCGTCCGGTTCGCCTTCCTCCAGTTGCACTTCTTGCACGCCACCACCTGGTTCTCCCAGGTGCTCGGCGCCCCTCCGCGCGACACCGGCACGACGTGGTCGATGGTCAGCTCCGAGGCCGGCCCGACGAACCCGCAGTACTGACAGGAGTGGTCGTCGCGCAGCAGCAGGTTGCGACGGTTGGGCCGGAGCATGCGGCGGGGGACGTGGATGGTGCGCAGCAGCCGCACCATCACCACCCCCTCGGGCAGGCGGCGACCGGCCAGGGCGGCGGCCGCTTCGAGCTCCGCCTCCTCACTGAGGAAGGCAACCCGCTGCTTGCTCAGGAGCACGATGAGGCGGCGCCGGCTGATCACGTTCAGCGGCTGCATCGAGGCATTGAGCAGCAGGACCGCCATCGTGTAGAAATTGTACGGGGGAACGCGCCGGTTCTGAGCGTGGCGCCCGCACGGATGTATGGCGCCGGCGGCTAGTGGGCGACCACCGCCAGGACCACCGCCACCACCAGGGCCATCCCCCCGGCGACGGCGACCGCCAGCCGGACGTGGTCGTGGGCCAGCCGGTCGGGGCCGTGCAGGGCGCGACGCCGCATCGTCTCGACGCTGTCCAGCACCCGGCGGATGCGCAGTCCGCCCAGCACCACCGCCGCCGTCACCGTGACCCCGCCGGCGAAGAAGGTGGCATTGCTCATGCCTGCGGCGAAGGCGTTGCCGCGCGTCACCACAAGGGCGACCAGCGCCGAGAGCAGCACCAGGGCCACGCCGCCCAGCGCACCGCGACTCAGCGCCTCGGCGACGGTCAGCGGCGCGCCGGCGCTGTCGACGGCGGCGCTGGTGCTGGCATCGGCGGCGACCGCGTGGCGGGGGCGGCGCGGCAGTGCGGCGATGCGCAGCCCGCAGCGGGGACAGTGGGTGTCGCCCTCCGGCAGGTCGATGCGGCAGACGGGACACGAGAGCGGCCGCGGCATGGCGGCTCAGCTTACCGGCAGATCCTGGTCCTGCCGCAGCACGCCGCGGAAGAGGTCGCCGACCTCGCGGACGCGCTGCTCCGCGGTACGGATGGTCCAGCCGTCGGGACGCAGTGTGGGATCGTCCAGCTCCTCCCAGGCGATCGGCATCGACACCGGCGCGCCCGGCGCGGGGCGGACGGCGTAGGGACCGGCGAGCGTCTTGTTGAGGATGTTCTGCGTGTAGTCGATGCGCAGCTTGCCGGTGCGCTTGCTCACGCTCCAGTCCCACGTGATGCGGTCGGGCACGACGCGACCGATGGCGCGGCCCACCTCCTCGACCCATTTGCGCACCGCGTCGTAGGTCGGGCCGCGGCGGATGGGGACGTAGATCTGCAGGCCAGTCTGGCCGCTCAGCTTGGGCAGCCCGCGCAGGCCGTAGTGGTCGAGGGCCGCCTTGACCAGCTTGGCCACGTCACAGACGTCGCGGAAGGTTGCCGGCTCGAAAGGGTCGAGGTCGAAGACGGCCCAGTCGGGCTGGTAGGGCGCGTCGTAGCGCGAGTGCCAGGGGTGGAAGTCGATGACGCCGGCGTTTGCGACCCATGCGAGTGTTGCCACCTCGCGGGGGAGGATCCAGTCCTTGGTGGCGTCCTCGCCCTCGTAGCGCCAGCTCGTGATCCAGTCGGGGGCGTACTTGGGTTTGTCCTTGCGCCAGAAGCTGGCGCCGTGGATGCCGTCGGGGAAGACCTGCATCGACAGCGGGCGGTCGTAGAGGTAGGGGAGCATCAGCTCGCCGAAGCGGACGTAGTGGGCGATGAGGTCGCGCTTGGTGTAGCCGTCCTCGGGCCAGAAGGGCTTGTCGAGGTTGGTGAGTTTGAGGGTGCGGCCGCAGATGTCGATGGTGTCGTTGGGGTTGGCGGACTGCAGGCGCTGCAGGGATTCCTGCACCTCGGCGGAGGGGCCGGGCCAGGGGACAGACTCCGCGACGGGGGGACGTGTCTCGCTCGGAACGGCCGCGGATCGGGCGCTTCCACGCCGGGGAGGCGTTTCTCCCGCGGCCTGAGGATTTTTTGCGTGACTGCGCGGCGCGCCGTTCTTGCCACCGCCGTCCACAACTGTGTCCGCGGCGAGCGGTCGTTCGCGCACGCAGTCGCGTGGCGCGACGTCGGGACGCAGGCGCAGGAAGGTCGGATGCCGCATCGTCCCCGAGGTGGTCCACTCGGTGAAGCGCACCTCGCAGACCAGCTCCGGACGCACCCACGCCGCCGGCTGGTCGGTCTGCGGCACGGTGCTCAAAGCAGACGTGTCGGTGCGCAGCGGTTCGAGCATGTCGAGCAGGGTGCGGATGGTCGGCCCGTCGAGGCCGCTGCCCGCCTGGCCCGCGTGCACCAGCGTGTCGCCCTCGTAGACGCCGAGCACCAGTGCGCCCAGCGCGCCGCGACCGCCGCGTCCCGCGGTCCAGCCGGCGATGACGCAGTCCTGCGTGTTCCACGCCTTCACCTTCACCCACGAGCGCGCGCGCCGTCCCGCCTCGTAGCGCGACGCGACCTGCTTGCCGACCACACCCTCCAATCCCTGCGCCTTGACCGCGTCGAAGAAGGCGACGCCCTCGCGCTCCACGTCGTCGACGTACACCACGCCGGGGGCGTCGCGCAGCACCGCCCGCAGGGCGCGTTTGCGTTGCGACAAGGGCAGGTCACGCAAATCGCGACCATCGGCCGAGAGCAGGTCGAAGGCGGCGAAGGCAACGGGCGTCGCCGCGGCGGCGCGCGCCACGTCCATGTCGTGCACCAGGTTGATGCGCGACTGCAGGCGTTCGAAGGACGGCTTGCCCGCGTCGTCGAAGGCGACGATCTCCCCGTCCACCACCGCGTCGCGCAGCAGCAGCGCCTCGGCGACGCGACGCACCTCGGGGTAGCGCGCGGTCTCGTCGCGGCCCTTGCGGCTGGTCACCGACACCGCCCCGTCGCGCACCGACACCAGCGCGCGGACGCCGTCGTACTTCAGCTCCCAGGCCCAGCCGTCGGCGGTGAAGGGGCGGTCGATGGGCTCGGCGAGCATGGGGCGGAGGTCGCGGGGGAGCTCGTGGCGGGGGGCGTCGCCGAGCAGGTCGGTGAGCTGCTCGTCGCGCCTGCGCCAGATCTCCTCGGCGTGGGCGCCGCGACCGGCGGCGATCTCCTCCATGGTGCGGCCCGTCTTCACCGACCAGGCGTGCTCGGCGGCGTCGAAGCCGGGGACCACCTCGTCGCCCTTCTTCTTGATCAGCAGCCAGTCCTTCTCGGACCCGGTGCGGGAGTGGCTGCGCACCAGGGCGAAGCGCCCGCGCAGCTTGACGCCGTGGAGGATGAACTTGACGTCGCCCTTGCGCAGCGCGGCGTCGACGTCGGCGGCGGTCTCGGGCTCCCACTCGCGGATGCCGGCTTCCCAGAGGAGGACGGTGCCGGCGCCGTAGCCCTCGGGGATGACGCCCTCGAAGTCGCCGTACTCGATGGGGTGGTCCTCGACCTGGACGGCGAGGCGGCGGATCGAGGGGTCCATGGTCGGGCCCTTGGGCACGGCCCAGGAGAGGAGGACGCCGTTGTGCTCGAAGCGGAGGTCCCAGTGCAGGCGGCTGGCTCGGTGCATCTGGACACAGAAGCGCTGCCCGGCGGGGAGCGCGTCCCAGCCGGGGAAGAGCGTGCCCGGCGCCGCACCCGGCCGCTGCGCGCCCTCACCCCCGCGCGGCTCGGGGGTGCGCTCGAAGTTGCGCTTGCGACGGTACTCGTCGAGGGGCATGGGCAGAGGCTACCCGGTGGCGCGCACGGCGGCGCTGCATGTGATAGACACGCTGACACCTTGAATGCTATCGTGCCACCAACGATCGGCTCGGAAGCGGAGGCCACATCGCCATGGCAGAAGTCACCACGCGCCCGACCGGGACCAGCGAGCCCGTGTCGGCGGCGCGGACCGCCGGCAGGGACAGCGGCCGCGCCTGGTCCCCGAATCCGTCGCGGGGGGGCACGGCTCCGGCAGCGTCGACCAAGGAGGAGCCCGTCGCCACCACGGCGGCACCCGCAACCGCCGCGGCTCCGGAGACGGCCGTCGCCGGAGAGCCCAAGGTGGCCACGGGCCTCAGCCCGGTGCGCCGGCTCAGCCAGATGGTGATGCTGCTGTGGCTGGTGTCGGAGCTCATCGTCGGGCTGCGGGTCATCTTCAAGGCGGTCGCGGCCAACCCGGACGCCGGGTTCGTCAGCTTCATCTACGGCATCGCCGGGCCGCTGGTCGCGCCGTTCCGTCCCATGGTCCAGGACCATGCCATCGGCGGCAGCGGCGCGCTCGAGGTGAGCTCGGTGATCGCCATGGTGGTGTTCCTGGCGGCGGCCCTGATCCTCATCGCCTTCCTGCGCATCCTGGCGTCGCCGAGGGTGCGCGCCGTCGCCTAGCGCGACTTCCTTCGCCCCCCTCCCTTCCGCCCCTGGAGTGGCATTCGCGCCGCTCCGGGGGTTTTCGCTGCTTGCGGGCGGCGGGTCGCTAGGCGGCGTGACCTCCGCCGATGAGGCGGCCGACCGCGTTGGTCACCGCCGCCGCGGCGACGCCGACCACCACCATCTCCATCCCGCTGCGCACCACGCTCCGTGAGGTGACCAGCGTCTTGCTCGCGCCCATGAGGAAGAGGCCGACCACGCTGAGGACGGCGGCGGCGACGAGCGCGCCGGTGCCGGAGGCGAACAGGTAGGGCAGCAGGGGCACCAGGGCGCCGATGGCGAAGCCGCCGCCGGCGAACATGGCGTCGAGCAGAGGCGGCGGGCCGCCCTTGATGGACAGGCCGAGCTCCTCGGTGACCAGCGTCTCCAGCCAGCGCTGGCGGTCGGCGGTGATGCGCCGGACCAGGATCTCCACCTCCTCCTCGCTGAAGCCCTTGAGCCGGTAGATGCGACGCAGCTCGTCGCGCTCCTCCTCGGGCGCGTAGTCGATCTCCTCGGCCTCGCGGCGGACCTCCTCGGCGACCACCTCGGCCTGCGACTTGTTACTGAGATAGGCGCCCGCGGCCATCGACACCCCACCCGCGATCAGCCCGGCCACGCCGGCGAGCAGCACGACGCTGTGCGAAGTGTCGGCCCCGGCCACGCCGGAGATGAGGCTGAAGTTGCTGACCACGCCGTCGTTGAGGCCGAAGATGAGGTCGCGGACGAAGTCGCCGACGTGGCCGCCGCGCTGGGAGCGCTCCTCGCCCGCGGTGTCGCCGCGCATGCGGGCCGCGGCGCCCTGGTGGCGGCGCTCGTCGGGGATGATCGAGCCGGCGATGTCGCGCGACGCCTTGTCGGGGAGGAACTGCGCCTGGCGGATGTAGTCGAGCTTGCCGCGGGACTCGCCGCCCTCGATGAGGCTGAGCACGCTGGGCAGGCCGAAGGCGCGGGCGAGCACGGGGAGGATCAACTCGCGCGGGCCGGAGCGCACGGCGGGGGCCTCGCCGCCCAGCTCTTCGAGGCGGCGGCGCCAGTGGTAGGCGTGGCGCAGCTCGTGGCCGGACATCTCCAGGAGCAGCGCCCGGTGCGGGCCCTCGGGCTGGCCCAGGGCGAGGGTGCGGTAGAGCCGGGCCGACTGCATCTCCTCGCGCCAGTTGCGGCGGAGCTGGTGGATCAGCCTGCGGCGCTGCTCGGGGTTCTCGGGCAGCGCGGGGGCGCGGCCGTTCCCGGCGCCGCCGGGTGGCGCGGCGGGCTCGGCGGGGGTGGTGGTGTCGGTGGGCTGGTCGGGCATGGCGGGGTGGGGCGGCGGCCTGGTGGTGGCGGTGCTCAGAGGGTACTGTCCCGGTGGACGGGTGGGCGCCCGGACCGGGCGGGGATGGCGCGATGACGCGGCCGCTGTGGCGGGCTCCGTGGCGCGAACGTGTCCCTCCACGCGTCTGGGGGGCGCGAGCCGCAGAGCGCGTGAGAGGGCCGTCGCATGGCTTTGGCCTGGTAGAATATGTCTTGTTTGAAGCTCACTCCACGTCCTAGCACGCTCGCCCGCCGCCACGGCGGGCTGTCTCTCCTGACCTCGCTTCAACGCGCATTCCGGAGCCTCCCCTGACAGACGACAACGCACGCCCCGACGACCTCGACCCGGACCAGGCCGCCGCCGCCCCCGAGCCGGCCCCCGCCGCCGACGCCACCCCCTCCTCCACCCCGGCCCCGTCCGGCCGCGGCCGCAAGAAGGGCGATGACGACTACGGCGCGCAGCAGATCCAGGTGCTCGAGGGCCTGGAGCCGGTGCGCCGCCGTCCCGGCATGTACATCGGCTCGACCGACACGCGCGGCCTGCACCACCTCATCTGGGAGCTGGTCGACAACGCCATCGACGAGGCGCTGGCGGGCTACTGCGACCTGATCATCACCACCCTGCACGCCGACGGCTCGGTGTCGGTGCTCGACAACGGGCGCGGCATCCCCGTCGACATGCATCCCACCGAGAAGCGCTCGGCGCTGGAGGTGGTGCTG
>Ga0210400_10000095_pt1 | contig 118315 bp, 109 predicted proteins | sample IncBWH26MmetaG_FD_155456 | JGI IMG/M metagenome (GOLD analysis project Ga0210400, IMG submission 155456) | Forest soil microbial communities from Barre Woods Harvard Forest LTER site, Petersham, Massachusetts, United States - Inc-BW-H-26-M | ecosystem: Environmental > Terrestrial > Soil >... | reverse complement strand
GGCCCTCTATCCCGACCTGTCGCTGTCGATCGTCAAGCTCCTGGGCTCGGGGGAATACGTGCTGAACAAGCCCGGACATGCGATCGAAGGACACTTCGGCCTGGCGGTTGTCGACTACACGCATTCCACGGCGCCCAACCGCCGCTTTCCCGACCTCATTACCCAACGCGTGCTGAAAGCGGCCCTGACCCGCCAAGTCTCGCCGTACGCCGATGCGGACCTCGAAGCATTGGCGGCGCACTGCACCTTGCAGGAGCACAACGCGGCGAAGGTGGAACGCGCGGTCAACAAATCGGCGGCGGCGTCGCTGCTGGCCTCGCGCATTGGTGCGAAATTTGACGCCATCGTGACCGGCGCGTCGGACAAGGGCACCTGGGTGCGCATCTCCGCGCCCACCACCGAAGGCAAGGTCGTCAGGGGATTCGAAGGCATGGATGTGGGAGATCGCGTGCGAGTGATGCTCCTGCACACCGATATTGCGCGCGGTTTCATCGACTTTGCGAGGACCAACTGATCCATGAAAAACGCTGCTCCCGAAGAGTCCGGTCTCGCCTACCTGGATCCTGAGTTTCTTGCGAGCGATGATGCGCGGCCGCTGCGAATCATCGCAGAGTACCTGAATCCGTTGCGGCGGCTGCGGCTGCAGCGCATCCGCGACACCATCGTGTTCTTCGGATCCGCGCGCCTAACGGAGAAGGGACCGCTCGGCCGCTTCTACGCCGACGCGCGCGAACTCGCGCGGCTGATCACGGCGTGGTCGCGGACTTTGCCCTCAAACGCGCACCGCTTCGTCATCTGCTCCGGCGGCGGAGGCGGGATCATGGAAGCGGCGAACCGCGGGGCACGGGATGCCGGCGGCCGCACGATCGGCCTCAACATCAGCCTGCCCCACGAACAGGAAGCCAACGCCTTCGTCACTCCTGAGCTGCTCTTTAAATTCCGCTACTTCTTCATGCGCAAGCTTTGGTTTGCGCACCTCGCGCGGGCCATGGTGGTCTTCCCGGGCGGCTTCGGCACGTTGGACGAACTCATGGAGGTTCTGACCTTGGCGCAAACGCGGAAACTCGCGCGCAGGGTGCCGGTTATTTTGTACGGATCGGACTATTGGCGCGAGATCATCAACTTCGATGCCCTGGTGCGGCATGGAATGATCAGCGGCGAGGATCTCAAGCTGTTTGCCTTTGCCGATGATCCGAACAGCGCGTTCAAGTTGCTGCAGACCGGGATCGAGATGGATGCGGAGGAGAAAATCCCCGCATTCGCGGCGTCCCGCTGTCGGGAATCGCCCTAGGCTCCTTCGCGGCAATGGGCCATGAATTTGCGCAAGGGATCGGACAACACCTTGCGCTCATGATGAATCATCAAAAACCTCCGCGTCAGACGGGGCAGGGCGGTGGCGAGCACGCTCAAGCGTTTGGCGGCCACCAGATCGCGCACGACGGAGCGCGACAAGCAGCTGACCCCTAGGCCTTCGGCCACGGCATTCTTGATCGCCTCGGAGCTGCCGAGCGTCATCGACGCGGGAATGTCGAGAAGATGCGGCAGCAGCGCCTGCTCCACGGTTTCGCGGGTGCCCGATCCGGCTTCGCGCAGCAGCCACTGTGCCGCGGCGAGCTGTTTGACCTTGAGCTTGCGCTGTTTCGCCGCCTTGGCGAGCGGATGCGCGGGGGAGGCCACAATGACGAGTTCATCCTCGAGCCACGGCACCACGACGATATCCTTCGAGTGACTGGGCCCCTCGATGAATCCGAGGTCGGTCTCGAAGTCGCGCACGGCGTTGACCACATCCAGCGTGTTGCCGATCTGCAGCTCGAGCCGTGCGGCGGGAACGGTGTCCCTGAACCGCGCGAAGAGAGCCGGCAGAATGTAATTGCCAATCGTCGTGCTGGCAAAGATGCGCAGCTCGACGACGCGCGCCTGGGTATTCGCTAGAAAAGCCGCCTCGAGATTTTGTGCGCCATCCAGCACCGCGAGCGCCATCGGCAGCAGCGCCCGGCCATTGTCGTTCAGCAGAAGCCGCTTCCCCACGCGGTCAAAAAGCCGGGCACCCAGGGCGCGTTCCAACTCCTTGAGGGCCGCACTCGCCGCGGACTGCGACAGGGGAACCGCCAACGCGGCGGCGGTGGTGCTGCCGGTCAAGGCGATGGCGCGAAAGATCTGCAGTTGGCGAAGGCTTAGGTGCATCGGCCGTTCAATCGATTCAGTAACTAGATTATAGACAAATAATCCATTTTACCAATAGATATATCACGCGCATAGTTCCACCTGCGCGATGACGCGTGGAGTGGCGAACATGCAAGCAGCGACGAATTCCTTGGGGGCGCCGGCCCGGACCCGCGTGCAGCGATGGAGCGGTTTCCTGCCGGGCATTGCGCTCACCGCCGCCATCGCGATACTGGCGAACGAGGTGTCGAAAAGCGCCTGGATGCAGGCTCATGGAATCAGTGCCCTGACGCTGGCCATCGTGATCGGCATGATCGCCGGCAACACCCTTTATCCGCGAATCGCCGGAGTCAGTGCCCGCGGCGTGACCTTCTCCAAGCAGACCCTGCTGCGCGCGGGCATCATTTTGTACGGCCTGCGCCTGACCTTTCAGGATATCGGCCGCGTGGGCGTGGTCGGCGTGATGGTCGATGCCATCGTGCTCAGCAGCACTTTCGCCTTGTCGTGGTGGGCCGGCACGCGGCTGTTCGGCCTGAATCGGCGCACGGCGATGCTCATCGGCGCCGGAAGCTCGATATGCGGCGCGGCGGCGGTAATGGCGACGGAACCGGTGGTGCGCGGCCGCGCCGAGGAAGTCTCCATCGCGGTCGCAACGGTCGTTGCCTTCGGCACGCTCGCCATTTTCATCTATCCGGCTCTATACCATCTGAACGAGCGCCTTCATTGGGTATCGATCACGCCCTTTGCCTACGGCATCTTCACCGGTTCGACCGTTCACGAGGTGGCCCAGGTGGTCGCTGCCGGCAAGGCGGTCGCCGAATCCACGGCGAATACGGCCGTGATCACCAAGCTCGTGCGCGTCATGATGCTGGCGCCCTTCTTGGTGCTGCTGTCGGCCTATTTGTCGCGCAATTCCGAGCAAGGCGCGACGGCAGACGCGGCGCCTGCGATCAAGCCGCATCCCTGGCGCGGCGTCATCCCTTGGTTTGCCCTGGGGTTCATCGCCGTCGCGGGATTCAACTCCCTGGCGTTGCTGCCGCGCGCCGTGGTCAGCGCGGCGATCGATGTGGACACGTTGATCCTGGCAACCGCCATGGCAGCGCTCGGTGTGAGCACTCATGTGTTGGCGATACGCGAGGCCGGCGTCAAGCCGCTGGCACTGGCGGCGCTGTTGTTCGGTTGGCTGATTTTCGGCGGATTTGCGATCAACATCGGAATATCGGCATTGTTCGCGTGACCACGGCCTCCTGTGGATTCGAGCCTAGTGTTTCTGGTTCGAAATGCGGCGGCTGTTCTTGTTCAATGATTTGTTCAAGCGCTGTTGCTCGCCCTTGGTCAAATGACCGTTGTGCTTGGCCTCATCGACGCTTTCGCGCTTCGCGATGTTGGCATCGTGGGCTTCGTCGCGCGCGGCCTGCTTGCCGGTCATCGTGCCATTGGCCAGGCCTTGATTGATGCGCGCCTGCTGGTTGTCGAGCCGCTGATTGACTTCATTCACGCGAGGATGGTCCGGAACTGTTTGCGCCATGCTTGACGTGGAGCCCAACACCCCGCAGATGCCGGCGAGGATGAGCGATGTGAATTTGTTTATCATGACAACTCCTTGAGTCTGGATATTGAGTTAACAAAATGCGCCTACCCTTTTCGGTGCGCGGCGGCTCATTTGAGCCCCATATGGCTGTAAAAACGCCACCGGCGGCGATTGGTTGACAGTCGCAATGAGCGTGAATTCGGCGAAGTTCGACGTCCTCGTCATCGGTGCCGGCGTTGCGGGTCTCAACGCCGGGCGCTTGCTGGCCCAAGCCGGCCGGCGCGTTGCCATCCTGGAAGCGCGCAACCGCATCGGCGGCCGCATATGGACGCGCCCGATCTCGCTCGACGATTCGCAGCGCGCGGCGCCCGTCGAGCTGGGCGCCGAATTTGTTCACGGCTTGCCGCCCGCGACTTGGTCGCTGATCGAGGAGGCGGCCTTGAGGACTTACGAGGTCGAGGGCTCCGCGCTCCGGTTCGATGGCAGCCGCTTGACCATGGCTGACATTCAACAGGGGAGCGCCGAAGGGGTGCTGGAAGAAATGAGGCAATGGATCGGCCAGCAAGCGAGCGACCTGAGCTTCATCGACTATCTCAATGGCAGGGTTATCGATCCGCTCACCGCGCGCGCGGCAAGCAATTATGTCGAGGGCTTCAACGCGGCCGATCAAAATCGCATCTCGGTGGCGGCACTCGCCAAACAGCAGGCTGCGGAAGACGCGATTGCCGCGGATCGGTTGTTTCGAGTCGAGGCAGGCTATGCGGCCCTGCCCGATTTCCTGGCCGGGCGATTTATCGCTGCGGGCGGCGAGCTGATGCTCGATGCGCCGGTGAAAAAGATTTCATGGAAGCGCGGTGCCGTCACCGTCGAGGTCGGGGGCAAGCAATATCATGCGGACCGGGCGGTGATCACGGTCCCGCTCGGCGTGCTACAAGCCGAGATGATTGAATTCGTTCCGCTGCCGGCAGATATCCTGTTTCACGCCAATCGTTTGGCGATGGGTCCGGTAGTGAAGGTAGTCCTGGTGTTCAAAAGCAAATTTTGGAGCGAGGATTTGAGTTTTCTGTTGGCGCCAACCGAAGTGCCGCCGACGTGGTGGACACCCATGCCTCATGAAGCAGCGATGCTCACGGGGTGGGCCGGCGGCCCGAAGGCCGCGGGATTGCTGCGGCTCGTGACGGCGGAAGGCGATGCCGGTGCGCTGCTCGATCAATGCCTGAGCACGCTTGCGAAAATATTCGCGCGGTCGCTCGCCGACATTCGGCAAATGCTCTCGAGTTGGCACATGCATGATTGGCAGAGCGACGACTATGCGCGGGGCGCGTACAGTTATGTGCCCGTCGGCGCCTTGGACGCGCCTGCGAAGATGTCCCAGCCCGTCGAGGACACGTTGCATTTCGCGGGAGAGCATACGGACACGTCAGGGGCTTGGGGGACGGTGCATGCGGCGCTGGCCACCGGCGTGACCGCCGGACGCCGGATCTTGGGTCTCGACAAGCGCTAGGCTCCGATGAGCTTTTTGCTAATTCGACTCGTCAAATTTCGACTTCAGCGAACCATCCGCGATCAGCGCGTCGATGATGGCTCCGTCGTGGCCCGGCACAAGGCGGATTGCCGGTTCTGTTTTGCGCAGGCGCCCCAGCGCAGCCAATTCGCCGAACACCGCCGTGCGATCCTCACTCAAGAATAGCCACGTCACCAGCCGTGCGCGTTCGCGTTGCGTTTCGATGTTGCGAAAATGCCAGGCGACATCGCCGATGAACAAGAATTCTTTGCCGGCGGCGGTTGCCACATAGACCATCTGGCTTCCCGGCGTATGCCCCGGGGCCCGGATGAGCACCACGCCCGGCGCGATTGCCATGTATCGGTCATAGTCGAGCGGCTTGTAGCCATCCAGCGCATGTTCCGGGAACTTTGCCGGCAACATGACTTCCGGATGTGAGGCTTGCTCGCGGTTCAGCCGCACGGCATGCAGCATCGCGGGTAGTCCCGGATGAGCGGCGAGTCCCCCGATGTGATCCAGATGCTCATGCGTGATTACGATGAGCGATGCCTGTGTCATCGCTCTCTGCATCCGCGCATACGCGACGGCATCGAATGCAACGATGTTGCCGCCGGTTTCTCGGCTGAGCGCCGTGTCGACGACGATCGAACCTTCAGGATAGACGATTCGGTAGGAATACACCGGCAGGTCGCGCATCTGCCAGCCATCGCCCGCGACAACGGCCGTGGCGGGAAATCGAAACAGCGCGATACGTTCAACTTCGACGCCGCTGGGCTTGGCGCCTTCGAGGCTCCCCGCAAGTTGGCGAATTTGCGCCATGTCCAAGGCGTAGCGGGGTTGCGGCGGTGCATGACTCTCGTCGATGAGCCAGTAATAGGAAGCGCCGGCCGCCAGCGAAATGCCTGCCAGGGCGATGAGACCGTTGCGAATCCAGGGCTTCATGGCGTCTCCGTTTTGTTTGGGGAAGGGGGAAATCAACTGCAACTTTCGACGCTGTGCGGGGTTATTCCCTCGAGCAGCCAGATCGATCCAAAGGATCCATCAACGGGAAGGGTTGAAGATCATGCTTCTGCGCATTGTATTGATGTTGATGGCTTTCGCCTTTGGCGGCAACACGCAGACCATTGCCGACGGCCTCAATCCCGATAGCGCCATCCATACCGACGTGAAAGCGCTCGACGAGAGGATGTTCCAGGCCTACAACACCTGTGACTTGGCAGCCCTCGCCGACATGGTCGACGAAACCATTGAGTTTTATCACAATAGAACCGGACCGGGCCTCGGCAAGGACCGCTTTATCACGGCGATCAAGCGCAGTACTTGTCACAAAGTGAGGCGCGAGCTGGTGGCATCCAGGCTGGAGGTATTTGCGCTGCAGGACTACGGGGCGATCGAAGTCGGTGAGCACACATTCTGCAACCTGACTGAAACACCGGTTTGCAAGGACGAGACGAATGGTATCGGCAAATTCTTCATGCTTTGGCGGAAGCAGGGCGATCGGTATCGATTGACGCGCGTCATCAGCTACGACCATCGGTCGGGCCGATAGCACCAGGGGCATGCAAGAGCTGAAGATTGGCGTTATGGCCGGCGCGCCCGATGCGATAGAACCTAATGCAGAAGATCGATGTCGCGAGCAGCACCACGATGAGCGGTACATAGGTCAGCGCCAGATTTCTCAAGACCTCCGGCGGCACCAGGCCGGGCCGCGCGCCTTCGGGAAATTTGACCCAAGCGAGGACTACGCCGCCGCCAAATATCCCCAGTCCCGACACGCACTTCTGCACAAAGAAGGCGGCTGCAAAGTACAGCCCCTCGGTCCGCTGATGCGTGCGAATCTCGTTTTCTTCGACGGTGTCGGCCAGCATGGAGGTCACGAGCGCGCCTGAGGCCACCGTCAAGGTCCCGAGCACCAAGGTAAACACCAGCAAAATGGGCATCAGTGCCGGCGATGAATTGTCAACGAACCAGCCGCATTGACGCAGGATGATGGGGCTGGGCGCCAGCACCAGGGCAAGGAGCGAGACCCAAATGGCGCCGCGCTTCTTGTCCAATCGCTTGGCGATCAGCGGGGCCACGCCCAGGGCCGCGGCGGCTGAAATCAAGGCCGAGAGCAGCAGCCAGGAAATCTGGTCGGCTGACAGTTCCCAATAGTAGGTATAGAAGTACACGCTGAGCGTCGCCACCAACCCCAATGCCATCGCTGAAAAAAATCCGCACGCGATCATGGAAAGGAACGGGCGGTTGGCGAGCGCGGCGCGAATCTCACTCGCCTCACGCGACAGGTTGAAGGGGCGCTTCGGAGGAGGTGAGCGCAAGAACGGAATGTAGTGATGCGTGCCGGCGGTTGAAATCAGAATCGAGACGAGCATGATGATCGCCGCGGCAATGGAATAGCCGTGATAGCCCGCGCGGTTCAACAACCCCACCGCTTGTTGCGCCGTCGGGCGCAAGTACACCGACAGCGCGATGACGCCCATGAGCACCGCGCCGACATAGCCGAAAAAGAATCGATAGACCACCAACGAGGTGCGCTGATCGTAGTCCTCGGTCAACTCCGCGAGCAGCGCGGCGCTGGGGACCTCGTACAGTGCGATCAGTATGCGCACGATGATGGCCGTGATCAGCAAGTACCAAAAAAGCGCCCCGGTCCCAAGATGCGCCGGGGGGTTCCAAAGCAAATAATAGAAAACCGCGCAAGGCAACGCGGATGCGTACATGAAGGGATGGCGACGGCCGAATCGGGAATGGAAACGATCCGACACATGCCCGATCAAAGGATCGGCAAAGCCGTCGATGATGAGCGCAATCATGATGGCGAAACCCACCAGTTGCGCCGGTAGACCCAGGACCTGATTGTAGAAAATCAGCAACAAGAAATTGAAGCCGTTGTCCTTGATGCCGTAGGCGACGGTGCCGAATCCGTACACCAGCTTGGTTCCAAGGCCGATCGAGCTAAGTGGCGAAGAAAATGGCACCGCTCACCCCCAATTGATCGCGATTTCTTATAATTGTGTTCGGTGCCTTAGTATACATAGCTCGTCGGCCGCATCTTTGGGGGGATCATGGCGCTCACTACACCTAAGTTTCGTGAGGATTTCGAGCTGAGTTCCCTCTCTGGCGCAGCGCCGCTCGATTCGCCCCCGCTCGCCGCCGCCATGCTGATGACGCATGCGGCGTTCGTTCAGCCCGAGCGGCAGATTGCCGTTTTCGATGCCATCGCCAATGCGTGGCTGGATGTGGACGATGCCGGTGAGCGTGCGGCATCGTTGCGGCGGCAGCTGCCGTGGCTGACGCAGCCCGCACCCTCGAGCGATTGGACACCGCCGCGAGCGGTATGGGATGCCTTTTGGGGCGTCGTGGATGCGGATCCGGCCGCGGCTCGAGCCCCAGGCGATGCGCCCAAGGATGCGGCGCTCGATTTTACCGGCCGCGTCGTCGCGATCGGCAGGCACTACGATGCGGAATTGTTGATGCGCTGCGAACGCGCGCATTTTCTGCACGAGGACGTGCGCAAGCTGCTGGGGCAGCCGGAAGTGCGCATGACCACCAATGACTTGCGCGACTGGCCCAAGGACAGCCTCGGCACCAATCTGCTCGACATGCTGACCTCCAAGGGCTACGACTTGGAGGTGATCAATCCCGACGATGTGATGCTGCCTGCGGTTTTTGCGGCTCAGAATCGAACCAACCGCCGCATCCTGCAGCTGCACGACGTATGGCATCTGTTTGCGGGATTTGGTTTCACGGCCCAGGGCGAGGTCGCGATTTCAGGCTTTCAGCTGGCGCAATTCGGACAGAACTATTCAACGCGCTTTCTCGCCGTCACCACGACCATGATGTGCCTGCGTCCGGTGGTCAACATCGATCAATTCATCGGGCTCATCGCAGAAGGTTGGCGGCATGGTCGGCGCGCGCCCCCGCTGATGTCGGTCGAATGGCACAAGTTGCTCGGACGCTCGATCACGGACCTGCGCGCCGAGATGCAAGTCGCGCCGTTCAAGAGCCGCACGCCCGAACTGTTGAATTTCTAAGCGGCTGGGGACTTAGGAGAAGCCCCTGCAAGAGACATCCAGCAATCCGTCTTCGCACTCGGGCGTGCCGCCCGATGCCAAGGCGCTGCTGGTGTTCGATGCGGATTGTGGATTTTGCGTCTACTGGGCGCGATATTGGCAGAAGCTCACGGGCGCTGCCGTCGACTATCGGCCGTATCAGGAAGTGGCCGCACAATATCCTGAGATTCCACTCAGCGATTTTCAGCGGGGCGTGCAATACATCCGGCCCGATGGCCGCCGTGCGAGCGCCGCCGAGGCGAGCTTTCTCACCTTGAGTCACGGCGGCAAGGGTTTCTGGCTTTCGCTCTATAAAAGGCTGCCCGGCTTCGCGGCGGTCTCGGAACTGATCTACGCCTTGATTGCCGCGCACCGCTCGGCCGCCTATCGTGCAACCCTGTTTCTGTGGGGCAGGGACTATGGGCCGCCGCGCTACGATCTCGCCTCGTTCTTATTCATGCGCCTCTTTGGGCTGATTTATCTCTCGGCCTTCGCATCCTTCGGGGTGCAAGCGCTCGGGCTGATCGGCAGCCACGGCATCCTGCCGCTCGTGGAACTGGTCAATGTCATCGGCGGCCAGGCCGGCGCCGAACGCTTCTACGTGATGCCCATGCTGTTCTGGATCAGCTCCAGCGACCTGGCCATTCAGGCGGTGTGCTGGGGAGGCGCGGGAATCTCACTGCTATTGATCTTCAATGTGCTGCCGCGCCTCTGCCTGTTTCTGCTCTATGTGCTGTATCTCTCGCTGTTCTACGGTGGACAGACTTTCATGTCCTATCAGTGGGACACGTTTCTCCTCGAGGCCGGCTTTCTGACGCTGCTGATGAGTTTCGCCCAGGTACCGGGCCTCTGGTTGCTGCGCTGGTTGCTGTTTCGCTTCATGTTCATGTCGGGCGTCGTCAAGCTGTTGAGCGCCGATCCGAACTGGTGGAATTTGTCGGCGCTCTCGTATCACTTTTTCACCCAGCCCCTGCCCACGCCGCTGGCTTGGTATGCCGCGCACCTGCCGGCGAGCGTGTTGAGATTTGCCGCCGGCGGCTTGTTTGTCGTCGAGCTGATATTGCCGTTTCTGATCTTCTGTCCGCGACGGCCGCGCTTCCTCGCGGCCTTCGGCATTCTGCTGCTGCAAACCTGCATTCTCATCACCGGCAACTACAACTGGTTCAACCTTCAGACCATGTTGTTGTGCCTGCTGTTGTTCGACGACGCGGCGCTGCAAAAGATTCTGCCGCATCGCCTGGCTGGAGTGCTGTCGGCGCGCCCGCGACAACGCGCGCCGAGAAAGAGCGTTTCGGTCCTCGTTGGCGCGTGGGGCCTGCTGCTGGTGTTTTGCAGTCTGGTTCAAATGGACGCACGGTTCGGCGGCAGCCCCCCGGCCGTGGCCGGCGAAATCGATCAACTCATCGAACCGCTGCGCATGGTAAGCAGTTATGGCTTGTTCGCGGTCATGACGGCACGGCGCGAGGAAATCGTGATTGAGGGCTCGAGCGACGGCGTCGAGTGGCGCGAGTATGCGTTTCGCTACAAGCCGGGCGATGTGTCGCGCCGCCCACCCTGGAACATCCCGCATCAGCCGCGGCTGGACTGGCAGATGTGGTTCGCCGCGCTCGACGACCCGCGGCGTCTGGGATGGTTTTCGCGCTTTCTCGAGAAGCTGCTCAAGAACGAGCCGGCCGTGACGGCGTTGCTGGAAAGCAATCCCTTCGCGGACCAGCCGCCGCAATACATCCGCGCGCAGTTCTACGATTACACGTTTACCTCCGGCGAGGAGAAGTCCAAGGGCCGGTGGTGGCAGCGGCGGTCGGTGGGGCTGTACTTCCCGGTGGTGCGGCTCAAGGTAAAATGAAGCAGCTTGACTGCGCCGCTAGCCGGCGGGGTCGTTCTTGTCCCGGGAGAACTTCGATGACATCACACAGAGGCATTTTAGGGTCGCTGGTTGCGATGCTGGGTTGCATGGCCACGGTGCAAATCGCCTACGGCGCGGCGCCGGTCGCGGCCGACGAAATCCGGGGTACCGTCACGAGTGCACGCGGTCCGGAAGCCGGCGTCTGGGTCATCGCCGAAACGCACGATTTTCAAACGCGATATGCCAAGATCGTCGTGACCGACGACGCCGGCCAGTATCTTATTCCGGATTTGCCCAGGGCGAAGTACAGCGTCTGGGTACGCGGCTACGGTCTCGTGGACTCAGTCAAATCCGACGCGACGCGGGGACGCGCGCTGAATATCAAGGTGCTCACGGCCAAGGATGCGGCGACGGCGGCGAAAATCTATCCGGCCGCCTATTGGTACGCGATGATGAAAATTCCCGAGGAAGCGCAGGCCGCGGCGCTCGCGGGCGGCCGCAACGGCTATCTCATGTGGATGAAGAACATGGGCTGCGTTGGTTGCCATCAGCTGGGAAATTTGGCGACCCGTACCATCCCGCAGTCCTTGGGTTCGTTCAAGTCATCACAGGAGGCGTGGCTGCGGCGCCTCCAGTCGGGCCAGGCGGGAGGCCAGATGATCAACATCGTGCAGGGCACGCTGGCGGGAATTCCGATTCACTATCTTGCGGATTGGACCGATCGCATCGCCGCGGGTGAAGTGCCCGCGGCGCAGCCGGCGCGTCCAAGTGGTGTTGAGCGCAACATCGTCGCCACGCTGCGCGATTGGTCGGACGGCAAGGCGTACTTGCACGATCTGTCGGGAACCGATCGGCGCAACCCGAGCGTCAATGCCTATGGCCGGCTGTATGGCGCCCCGGAACTGAGCACAGATAATTTCCCGGTGCTCGATCCTGCGCACAACACCGCCACCACGTTCAAGGCGTCGGTGCGCGATGCCGATACGCCGACGACTCACGACGATCCGGTGATTCAACCCTCGCCTTACTGGGGCGATGAACGCATTTGGGACAGCCGGGCGGTAGCGCACAATCCGATGCTGGATCGATCGGGACGCGTTTGGTACACGGCGCGGATTCGCGCGGCGGCGAATCCCGCGTTTTGCAAGCAGGGCTCGGCGCAGCCGTCCGCAATGGCGTTTCCGCTCAACACGTCCGATCGCCAATTGGCTGTGTACGACCCGAAGAGCGGCAAGTATGTCTTCGTCGATACGTGCTTTGGCACGCACCATTTGCAATTCGCCGAAGATGCGAACGACACCTTGTGGACCAGCGGCGGACGTGAGGTCGTCGGCTGGCTCGACACGAAGAAATTCGATGCGACCGGCGATGCGGCCGCTTCGCAAGGCTGGGCGCCGATCGTGCTCGACACCAACGGCAATGGCAGGCTCGATGCCTGGACCGAACCCGGTCAGGCGGCAAACCCGAACCGCGACCAACGTCTGGCGGCGAGTTTCTATGCCATCATGCCGAATCCCGCCGACGGCAGCGTGTGGGGCTCGGTCGCGTTTCGCTATCCCGGCGCGCTGATTCGCTTTGACCCCAAAACTGGGCTGAGCGAACTCTACAACGTGCCTGCGCCCGGTTTCGGTGTGCGCGGTGCCGATATCGATCGCAACGGCGTGGTGTGGGTGTCCCTGGCGAGCGGCGATTTGGGCCAGTTCGATCGGCGCAAATGCAAGGGACCTCTGAGTGGTCCCGCCGCAACGGGCGACCATTGCCCCGAAGGCTGGAGCTTTCACCGCCTGCCGGGACCGGGCTTCGTGAACGTGCCGCAGATGAGCGTCGAATCGAGCTATTACACCTGGGTCGATCAGCGCGACACGCTGGGGCTGGGCGCGAATGTGCCCATCGCCACGGGCAATTTATTCGATGGCGTGCACGCGCTGGTCGACGGCAAGTTCGTGACGCTGCGCATTCCCTACCCGCTCGGGTTTTATGCCAAGGGCCTGGAGGGCCGCATTGACGATGCGGCAGCCGGCTGGAAGGGACGCGGCCTCTGGATCACGAGTGGTGATCGCACACCCTGGCACAAGGAAGGGGGCAAGGGCACCAAGCCGCTGGTGGTGCATTTTCAAGTTCGCCCATCGCCGCTGGCCGACTGAGTCACGACTCGAGCGATCAATCAAGCTTTAGCGGAGTGTTATCCTGCAGGGCTCCCGCTTTGGCGGTCCAGTGCAGCGCGGTCCCAGCGGGCCAAATCCGCCGCGGCCTCATACGTCGTTTGAAAGAACTGGAGCAGCGTCTCATCGGGCTTGGGCGCGGCGCGGAGCGCCTCGTAAGGCAGCACAAACTCTCGAAGCTGTGTGTCGTAACGCCCGGGGGATTCCACGCGCTGCTCCCCGTAGCCAGCGGGCTGAGGGTAGGTGTAGGCGTAAAAAATAGGCTGCGAATTCTCATCCCCCGGCCAGAAGCCGCAGCTGCTGCATTCATGCGAGTAGGCTTCGACCATGACGCGGTCCGGGCAGTTGGGGGCCCCGCCCGGATGGCGCGGAGCGCGCCGGCCGGAAAAGCGTGTCGAAGCAAGATCAAAGCTGCCCCAAAAGAAATGCACGGGGCTTTGTTTACCCGTAAAGCGGCCGCGAAATTGCTTCATGACGCGTTGGGTACTCAAGAGAATGAGCCAACATTGGCGCGCAGCTTCCGCATGGTAGATCGCATGTTGGCGGTCTTGCGCAAAGGGGGTGGCGATGAGGACCTCGACGGGCGACGGATAGATCCGCGCATCGACTTTAAGTTCACGAAGAATATTCACGTAGCGGGCAAAGAAGTCCGCCACGGTCATCGACTCGAGCGGCAGCAACCGCTCGGCGCCATCGCTCGTCTGGATACGCAGCTGATGCGATACGAAGTCGAACTGCACTTCGATACTGCGATCACCGCACGGCATGGGGGATGTCGTCAATCCCCGATCGGTGACGTAAAGAGCAACCTGCCACCAATGGTTTTCCATCGGCGCAAGCGCAAGCCGGGTCTTGCCGACGATCTGCGACCACATATGCAGCGTGGCATAAGTGGCCCGCCAATCGTTCAACGGCAATTCAGGCCAGTCCGAACGCGAAGCACTCACCATTCGACACTCCTCAGGCAGGCTGGCTCGATGCGGCCCAGATATTGAGCCCGCCATCCCGTGCGTAGCGATCGATGGATTCGAGCTCGCGTGCACTGAATCCAGGATTCTTCAGCGCGCCCAAGCATTCCTCGATCTGCGCCCAGCGGCTGGCGCCGATCAGTGCGCTTGTGATCGCCGGCTTGGCCAATACCCAGGCGATCGCCATTTGCGCGAGACTCTGTCCGCGCTTCTCGGCTATGTCGTTGAGTGCGCGCACGTTTGCAAGGTTGGCTTCGGTCAGGATGCTTTTCCGGAATGAACCTTCGTGGGCCGCGCGCGACGATTCCGGAATACCCGTCAGGTACTTGGCGGTGAGAAGGCCTTGAGCGAGCGGCGAGAATGCGATGCAGCCCAATCCCTCCTGCCCGAGCACATCGAGCAAACCGTCTTCCACCCATCGATTGAGCATCGAGTAGGAGGGCTGATGAATCACAAAGGGAGTCTTTAGATCGCGCAATATGGCCGCCGCCTCACGCGTCTTCTGCGGTCCGTAGGAGGAGATGCCGACGTAGAGCGCTTTGCCGCTGTGCACCGCAGTGGCGAGCGCGCCCATCGTCTCCTCGAGCGGGGTTTTGGGATCGAATCGATGCGAGTAGAAAATATCCACATAATCCAACCCTAAGCGCATGAGGCTTTGATCCAGGCTGCTGAGCAGGTATTTGCGCGATCCCCATTCGCCGTACGGGCCGGGCCACATGAGGTAGCCCGCTTTGGTGCTGATGATCAGCTCGTCGCGGTACGCGGCCAAATCCGTCGCGACGATTCGGCCAAAGTTCTCCTCGGCGGATCCCGGAGGAGGACCATAATTGTTGGCAAGATCGAAATGCGTAACGCCGTGATCAAAAGACTTCAAGATCATATCGCGGGCATTGTCGAACGAGTCGGCGCCGCCGAAATTTTGCCACAGCCCGAGTGAAATACGCGGCAATTGCAGGCCGCTTCGGCCGCAGCGCGCGTAGGGAATTCGTTCGTAGCGGTCGGCGGCAGCGGTATACATGGCGGCAAGCTCTCACGTTCGAATCCGCAATTATAGGACGTTGCGGCCTTGCGCTGCAGGGTTCGCATTCTTCGCGCGAGATCAAGAGCATGTACGGATGCGTCGTCCGATGATGCGTCATCCGAGCGCGGCGGCTCGCGCGATCAAGAATAATCCAACCCCGATGACAATGGCGCCGGTGACGCGCGCGACCCGCTCACCGGCCGGTGCGAGGCGTTCCGCGGTGATGAGGGCCGTCACGACCGCCATGGCGCCCAGGTTCATGACGCCGGAGACAAGAAGGATCGCCGTCGGGCCGGCGCAGCAGTAGCAGCAGCGAAGGCCGAGGCGCAGACCGTACGCCCAAGCCTCGCGTGCATCCGCCAGCCACCGGTGGCCGTGCGATGCCGCCCGGCAACAGGCAAGCTGATGTGCCTTCCACGCGGTGAATTGCAGCGCGCCGGCGATCAGGACGACACCGCCGACTGCGATCGGAACGCCGCGCGCGAGCGCCGGCAGCTGCATCTCCATCGCCGCTAACGCAACGCCCAGCGGGAAGGCGGCTATTCCCAACGCAATCCACACGAAGAAGTATCCTAAACCCACGAGCGCGTTCAAGGGGCGCGTCTCGCCGGTGCTCGCCAAAGCTTGCCGGTGGCGCAACAGCACCGGCGTCAAGGATGGCAGCATCATGGCTACCATCATTGCGGTCCACATGCTCAAGAACGACAGGGCGGCGCCGAGCCACGTCTGCTCGGGCATCCGCATCCACATCATCGACATGGTCCAGCCGCCGGGCATCGGCATCTCGCGCATTGCGGACATCGACTCGCACCCGATGAACGTCGCCGTGCCGCTCACGGCGAAGAGCAGCCCCACGAGGACGAAGAAGGCTCGCTGTGAAGGTCGCTCGGAAACCATGGCGATGCCGCGCCTCACCGGACTAGCCCTCGCGTTTCCGAAAGGCGGCCTCACCGGCGTCCGATACTTTGACCCACTTCGGGTCGGGCGCGGCGTCGGGGATGTAGCTATCGTGCCAGTTCCACCACTTGTACGGTCGGCTTTGGGGGTAGCCCTCGGGCGAGTCCTCCCACTCCTCCTGCCGCCCTAGCGCGGTCATGTCGAGGTAGCTCCAGATGGTACCCATTGCCTCGTCGCCACGGCCGTTGATGAGGTAGGTGCGGAACACGCGCTCGCCGTCGCGGATGAACGCGTTGTGGCCGTGCCATTCATCCACCCCGAAATCGGCGTCGAAGCTGTCAGTGATGGTGTACCAGGGCATGTCCCAGCTCATTCGCGCCTTCAGGCGCGCAATATCCGGCTGCGGCGCGCGCGAGGCATAGGCGAGAGTCGTGTCGCGAGCGTTCAAGTGGGCGAGGTGGGAGACTTGGTCGGCCCCCAGGGAGCAGCCAATGCAGCCATGTTCCGGCCAGCCGTGCACGCCGGGCTCGAAGAAGGCGCGATAGACGATGAGCTGACGGCGGCCCTCGAACAACTCGAGCAGGCTCACTTTGCCTTTAGGCCCGTCGAACACGTAATTCTTATCGACAGCCAGCCACGGCATCCGCCGACGCTCGGCAGCCAGCGCGTCACGGGCGCGCGTCAACGCCTTCTCCTTGACGAGCAGCTGCTCGCGCGCAGTCTCCCAATCTTTTAGCGAGACGATGGGTGGCCTAGTCAGTTGTCCGTTTTTTCGTGATGTGGTCATGGCGATGCAACCTCATGTCGTTCCTGAATCGTGAGGTCGTTATAACGCCCGGACATCGAAGGGTGGGAGTAACAAGTGTGGCGGGATTGCGAAAATCCCAGTCCCAGCAGGAGCTTAGCCGCCGCTAAGGCCCTCGTCGCACCGGCCTACGAGGCGGAGGTTTATATATTCGCTATATCGAGACCGGCGCGCTGATGAACACACTCGCGCGCACCGGACGCATCGATCGTCTCTCGGGCGGGATTTGCCACTCCGATGATTTTCCCGCCGTGAAAAAACGCATAGCCAAATTCATGGCGGCGGGTTTCCTCACTCTCAAGGGTCGCTGAACCCCTCGATCAGGAGTCAGCCCACTGGCGGAGCAGGTTGTGATAGACCCCCGCCAGGCGTACGCAGACGTCGTGATCCGCGCCGGTGCGACCCAGGTGCTGCAGGGCGTTGTCGAAGTCAAAGAGAATCGTCCGCTGGGTCTCGTCCCTCACCATGCTCTGCACCCAGAAGAATGCAGCCAACCGCACGCCGCGCGTAACCGGCGTGACACGATGCACGGTCCCGCCGCTGTACAGGACCATGTCACCGGCAGGCAATTTCACCCGTTTTTCATCCCCCGCCTCGCCGATCATCAGCTCGCCGCCGTCGTACTCCGCGGGATCGGCCAGGAACAGCGTTGCGGAGAGATCGGTACGGACTCGAAACGGGGTACCGGCTATGGGCCGCACCGCGCCATCGATATGCCCACCATAGGCGTGCCCATCCGAGTAACGGTTGAACAATGGCGGAAGCACTCGCATCGGCAGCGCCGCGCTGATGAAGCTCTCGTTCTTATCGAGCTCCTCGAGGATTACATTGCCGAGACGACGCCCTACGGGGTGCCCTTCGGGTACTTGCTCATTGTTCTTGGCGCGGCTCGAGAGGTATCCGGCGGTGGCCTTGCCGTCAACCCACTCCACACTCCCCAGCGCCTGCTGGAAATCGGCGATTTGCGCGGCGCTCAAGAGTCCGGGAATGGTCAGTACCATGCATCAGTAGCGTACATTAAGACTCAGCAGTGCGGTACGGCCCGGACCTGGAACCACGTGGAAGAAGTGGAGCTGGTCGTAGTAGTAGCGGTTGGTCAGATTGTTCACGTTCAGCTGAACGGCGATGTTCGGTGTGAACGCGTACTTGGCCATGCCGTCGAATGTCCAGAACTGCGGCACGGTCTTGATGGGCGGGACGTTCTGCGTGAACTGCGAGGATACGAACCGGCTGCCGCCGCCCACTTCGAACCGGGACAGGATCTGATACACGTTCCAGAGAGTGAATGCATGCTTGGGCGTGTTCATCAGCGGCGCTCCGACCGGTGCGGCCCCCTTCGTTGATCCAGTCTGTTTGCCGTCAAGGTACTCATAACCGGCGTCGATGCGCCATTTCGCGGTCAGCTGGCCTTCGGCGCGCAGTTCAGCGCCATCGACGCGTTGTGAGCCGCCGAGAATGTTCAACAAGACGTTGGTGGGATCCGGCACGCGCGCATTTTCCTTCTCGAGGCGGAATATCGCCGCGCTCAGGTTGAGGCGGCTGTCGATGAGCGCCCATTTCGTACCGAGTTCATAGGTCCGATTCTTTTCAGGATCGAGATTCGCGTTGTTCAACGAGAACGAGCGTGAGCTGCTGATCAGCGACAGGTCTTCCGCGGAAGGGTTGAATGAGGTTCCAAACGCCAGGTAAATCGAACCGTTGGCCGCCGGCTTGTAGGTCAATGCGCCGCGATAGCTGCCCATGTTATCCGTGTGTTCGATCGCGTCCGTCTTCAGGATCACGCCGGGCGCCGTCGTCGAAAAGTTGGCGTCACTGTAATCGACGGCGAAATGATCGTACCGAAGTCCGATCGTCGCTTCCCATGCCTGACCAAATTTCAGCGTGTCGATAACGTAGGGCGCAACACTGTTGGCCGTCAGATGCGTTTTGTAGCGTGGGAAGGTGCTCTTGGCCGTGAAATCCAGGTTTTCGTTTGGATCGAGCAAAGGGGACGAGGGCACGCCGCTGCTGTTGTCGAACTCCGGCGCGGCCCTTTCGTGGCCGCCCTCGATGCCGATCACGGAGATATTGTCGATCCCGGCAATTGACCAGCGAATGGTGACGTTGAGCTGGTCCCACAGCATCGAATCGACGCTTCGGCCCGTGTTGTCGTTGCGGGTGACGGTCACAGCCGAGAGTGGTGTTGTCAGGGGAATCGTCGCGGCGATCAAGGGCTCGGTGAAGCGGAAGTCGCGTGAATAGCGGGCGTAGCGGGCCTGATTTTCAATTGTGATGGCATCCGAAAAGTCGTGTTCCAGCTTGAAGGTCGCGACATCGGTCAGCGTGTGCATGAAGTCGTCGCGGAAGCCATAGTAGTTGTCGCGCGGAACCTGCGCCGGCAGCGTGCCAAAGTAGGGCAATCCGTAATCCGGAATGTCATCGTTGTATTGACGGAAATAGGCGAATGTCAGGCGCGTCGGTGTACCGAGTCCGAGGGATAAGCTGGGTGCGATACCGTAGCGCGAGGTTTCGACGACATTGCGATCGGCGACCATCGACTTGTGACCCATGGCGTTGATCCTGAATGCCGCGCCCTCGCCGAGCCCGGTCAGCGGTTCGTTGACATCGATGGTGGCGCGCCGGGTGCTGTCGGTTCCGCCGGTGAGGGTTCCTGCGATGAGCGGCTGAAGCTTCGGCAGCTTGCTGTCCTGCTCGATCACGCCACCCGTCGAACCGCGACCGAACACGACGCCGGCCGGTCCTTCGAGAACCTCGATGGCCTCGACGTTGAAGGGATCGCGGTAGTAATCGCCGTAGTCCCGGATGCCGTCCATGAACATGTCGGTCCGTGCGACGAAGCCGCGGATGGTGGGCGAAGTGCCTATGGACCTGAATTCGCCCGCGCCGATGGTGACGCCCGGCACGGTCTTCAAAGCCTGGTTCAGGTCGATGACGGCGCGGTCCTGCATCTCCTGCTGGGATACGGTGTTGATCGACTGGGCAACATCGATGAGCGGCACCGCCAGCTTCGACAGGCTGGACGTGTCGATCTTGTACGCATCCTTCTGGCCGAATACGGTCACCTGCTCCAGTGCATTCTGACTGGGGGACGGCGCGTCGGCTGCCGGCTCCGCCGCATAGACCCCATGGAGATGCAATACGCCGATTCCCGTGCCGGCCAATAGCGCAACGCTGCGCAAACCCTTGCGTCCGCCTGGTATTTCGTCGGTCATTGGAAGTTCTCCTTATAGCGGACGGTATATAGCGCCAATAATACCTGGAGCTTTGCGGTTGTGGCAGATTTGACAATCCCGGGCGTTCGACAGTTAATAAAGAACAAGTATTTTTAGATAGGCGCGGGATGTTGATTTGAATAGCATCGCGGAACCCTTTGGTACGCTCGATGTTGCGCTCGCGCACGCGACCGCATTGCTCGGGAAAGACCCCGCGCGCGCAGCGCAACAGGCGCACGAGATCCTCAAAATCGTTCCTGGCCATCCGTTGGCGCGCCTGGTCCTGGGTTCGGCGCATCGAATTTCGGGACGGGCCCAGGATGCGCTGGTGGTGCTGGAACCCCTTGCACGCGAGCAGCCGCGCTCGGCGCCGGTGCACCTTGAGCTGGCGATCGCCCTGGGCGAGGCGGGCCGCGCGCACACCGCGCTCGTGGAGTTGCGCCGCACCGTCGAGTTGAAGGCGGACTCTCCCGATGCGTGGCGGCTGTTGGCGGACCATCTGGACGCGGTGGGCGATGCGGAGGCGGCGGACCAAGCGCGCGCGCAGTACCTCAAGTGGGCTACCAAGGATGCCCGGCTGATGGAGGCGGCGGCGGCGTTGGTGGCGAACGACCTGCCGGTGGCGGATGCGCGATTGCGGGCGCATTTGCAGGCGCACCCCACGGACGTCGCGGCTCTGCGCATGCTGGCCGAGGTCGCCGCACGGTTGCGTCGCTATGCCGATGCACAAGATTTGCTCGAACGCTGCTTGGAACTGGCCCCCAGCTTCGATGCCGCACGGCACAACTATGCGATTGTACTCAATAGGCAGTCGAAGGCGGCCGAGGCACTCGCGCAGGTTGAGCGCCTGCTCGCCAAGGAACCCCGCAATCCTGGCTATCGCAATCTGCAGGCGGCAATCCTCGCACAACTCGGTGACTTCGCCGAATCGATCCAGGTCTACGAGACGGCCCTGCGCGATCATCCGCAGCAACCGAAGATCTGGATGAGCTACGGGCACGCGCTGAAAACGGCGCGGCGCCAGGAGGACAGCGTGGCCGCCTATCGCCGCGCGATCGCCATGCAGCCGACGCTGGGCGAGGCCTACTGGAGTCTCGCCAACCTCAAGACTTTCCGCTTTTCGGAGGCGGACATCGTCGCGATTCGACGCGCTCTGCGACGGGACGATCTGAGCGATGAGGACCGCCTGCATTTCGATTTCTCGCTCGCCAAGGCGCTCGAAGACAGCGGATCCTACGATGAGTCCTTCGTGCACTATGCGCAGGGCAATGCGATCCGCAGACAACTGCACCGCTTCAGCGCGGACGAGAACTCGCTGTATGTGAGCCGCTGCAAGCGGCAATACACGGCTGATTTTTTTGCCGCGCGCAGGTCCTCAGGCGCGGAGTCGGCCGAGCCCATAGTCATCATCGGCCTGCCGCGGGCAGGTTCTACGCTGCTGGAACAGATTCTCTCGAGCCACTCGCTCGTCGAAGGCACCATGGAACTGCCGGACCTTCCACAGATTGCGCGTGAACTCGCCGGGCGGGATGAGCGGGACTGCGAGGCGCCATTTTTCGACGCGGTCGCCGCGCTTGATCGGGCGAAGTTGCGTGATCTTGGCGAACGGTATCTCGCATCGACCCGAATTTACCGCAAGACCGCGGCACCGTTCTTCATCGACAAAATGCCCAACAATTGGCTGTACATCGGGCTGATTCATCTGATGTTGCCGAATGCGAAAATCATCGATGCCCGGCGGCATCCGCTCGGCTGCTGCTTCTCGGCCTTCAAGCAGCATTTCGCCCGCGGCCAGAACTTCTCTTACGACCTCGCGGATCTCGGCCGCTACTACCGCGACTACGTTGACCTGATGGCTCACATCGACAGGGTTCTGCCAGGCCGGGTCCATCGCGTATTCTACGAGTCGACGATCGAGGACACCGAAGCCGAGGTTCGCCGGCTGCTCGCTTACTGCGGATTGCCGTTCGAGGAGCAGTGCCTGCGTTTCTATGAAAACGAGCGGGCCGTGCGTACCGCGAGCTCCGAGCAGGTGCGGCGTCCTATTTTCAGGGAGGGCATGGACCACTGGCGGCACTACGAGCCCTGGCTCGGGCCGCTACGAGAGGCGTTGGGTCCGGTGCTCGATTCCTATCCCGGCGTACCGGATTTTGTGCTTGATTTGAAGCATTCGACGATCAATTGAAACTCAAGGGAGCAGGGGAAACATCATGACCAGCCGATCTACTACGAGGCGTCAGCGCCCAAATGTCGCCGCTCGTCCGTGCGGCTATCGTCGCGAGATGCTGCGGCAATTGCCGCTCGCCTCGGCCATTTCGGCGATCCTGGCCGGGGCCCCCGCGGCACATGCCGCCGCGGAGGCCGAATCCAATGTGCTGCAAGAGATTGTGGTCACCGCGCAAAAGCAAGCCGAGAATATGCAGGACGTCCCCATCAGCATCGAGGTTTTTGACAACAAGAGGCTCGAGCAACTGCACGTCGTCAGCCTGGACGACTATGTGAAATATTCGCCCAGCATTTCCTACTCGCGTGCCGAGGGGCAGGGCGGCAACGGGCAGCCGGGCACCTCGCACATCTATATGCGCGGGGTCGTCAGCGGGGCCAACGAGAATCACTCGGGATCGCAGCCGAGCGTCGGCACGTATCTGGACGAGCAGCCCGTGACGACCATCGACGGGTCGTTGGACGTGCACCTGTACGATATTCAACGGATCGAAGTTCTGGAAGGTCCTCAGGGAACCCTGTACGGAGCGAGTTCCGAAGCCGGTACGGTCCGCATCATCACCAACAAGCCCGATCCCAGCCAGTTTTCCGCCGGTTACGATGTCGAGGGCAACCGCGTGGATCACGGGGGAACGGGCTGGCAGGCGCAGGCCTTTGTCAACATACCCCTGGCGTCCTTTGCGGCGATCCGCCTCGTCGGCTGGGACGAGCACGATGCCGGCTACATCGACAATGTCGCGGGAACCAACGCAAACGCGTGCATCCAAAACGGCGTGCGCACGTTTCCAACCTGGGCCGGCCAGCCTGCCGGCACCTGGCTCAACGCGGCGGTTCCGAGTGCCGCGAACGTCGCGCCGTGCCCGACCGTCGCTCCCGTGGGTGCCGGCGCAATCAGCAATGCCGCGTACGTCAAGAACAACTACAACACCGTCGAGACCAAGGGCGGGCGACTGGCGCTCAAGGTCGATCTGAACGACAACTGGACGGTGACGCCCACCGTCATGGGCCAAACGGTGAGCACCAGCGGCTTCTTTGGTTATGACCCAGGGGTCGGCGACCTGCAGGTCGCCCACTTCGGTCCGGAGCGTTCCGATGACACCTTCGTGCAGTCGGCGTTGACCGTCGAGGGAAAGATCGGCAACTTCGATCTGACCTACGCGGGTGCCTTCTTGAAGCGTACGACCCACTCGATTGCCGACTACAGCGACTACACCGAGTTCTACGACCGCGTGTACGGTTCCGGCGCGTATTGGACCGGCGCGGACGGCAAACCGATCATGGGGCAGCAACTGGTGGTGACCAAGGGCTATTTCCAGAAGTGGAGCAATGAAATTCGCCTGAGCACGCCGCGCGACTTGCCCGTGCACGCGACAGTGGGCGTGTTTGCACAGCGTCAGCTGCATGACATCTGGGAGCAGTACACGATGCCGGGGTTCGGATTTACCAATCCTTACGGCATTGTGAACTCCCCAACTCCCAACCCAAACGGCCTCGACCCGGCTCTGTCGGTCCCCGGCACGGCGAATACCATCTGGCTCACCGACGAGCAGCGCGTCGACCGCGACAAGGCGGCATTCGTGCAGGCGACCTGGGACATCAGTTCGCAGTGGTCCGTGACGGGGGGTCTGCGCTACTTCACGTACGACAACAACCTGAATGGGTTTTTTGGGTACGGCAGTGGGTATTCCTCACACACCGGCGTATCGCAGTGTTTCGCGCCGGCCTCCACGGCATTCGCTCCTTGCACGAACCTGGACAATCGGGTCACGGGCAGCGGCAATGTTCCGCGGCTGAACCTGACCTACAAGATCACACCGGATAAAATGGTCTACGCTACTTATTCCAAGGGCTTCCGGCCCGGCGGCGTCAATCGCACCGCCGTGCCGGGCATCGGGCCCTATCAGGCCGATTTTCTCAAGAACTACGAGATCGGCTGGAAAACGCAATGGTTCGACCACCGTCTGCGGTGGAACGGAGCGGTATTTTGGGAGGACTGGAAGAATTTCCAATTTTCCTTCCTCGGTCTCAACAGCGTGACCATCATCGTGAATGGCGGCAACGCGCGCATCAAGGGCGTCGAGAATGAACTTGAATGGGCCGCGACCAACGCGCTCACCCTGTCCGGCAGCTTCACGGTCATCGATGCAAAGCTGACCCAGAACTACTGCGGCCAGCAGGGTGTGACGGACTGTCCGGATCAGGTGACCTCGGAAGCATTCCAGCCGAATTTGATCGGGCCGCAAGCTCCGTCCGGGACCAGGATGCCGATAACGCCCAAGTTCAAAGGCAACCTCGTCGCTCGCTACAGTTTCGACGAAGTGGCCGGCTTCAAGCCGTTCGCTCAGGCTGCGGGCGTATATCAGTCGCAAGCCTCGCAGGCGTTGCGAGTGGATCAGAACAATATCCTCGGCAATACCCCTTCCTACGCGCTGATTGACCTGTCGGGCGGAGCGACCTTCGGTTCGTCCGTGCTTCAGTTCGTGGTGACGAACGTCATGGACCGCCGCGCCCAATTGTCCCGCTTCGCCGCGATCACGCCGCAGTTCGACAATCAGGTGTACATCATCCCCTCGCAGCCTCGGACCATCGCCATCAAGTTCGGGCAGAAGTTTTGATATGGCCCCCTCGCGCCGAAGGCGCGAGGGGTTGGTCGGGATGGCTGGTACCCCGATTCAGGCGCCAAGTGGATGTTGATCGCCTTGCCGCGCTTGGCTTAAGTTCGCACGATGCGCATCGCCAGCGTGGGTCATGCCGTCTTCGCGGCGACCATGATCGCCCTCGGAATCCTGGGCCTCCTCGAAGGCGGTTTCGGCCCGATCTGGCTGGGCGTACCCAAGGCGTTCCCCGCACGCGAGGCGCTGGCCTATCTGTGCGCCTTCGTTTCCCTGGCATGCGGCATTGGTCTGTTCTCGCGGCGCGCAGCTCCCACCGCGGCGCGCGTGCTATTCGTTTACTTACTGCTTTGGATGCTGGTGTTCAAGCTGCGCTTGATCGTTCTCGCGCCCACCGTGGAAGTTAACTATCAGAACAACGGTGAGAACGCGGTGATGGTGGCGGGCGCCTGGGTACTCTATGCCTGGTTTGCTGCCGCTTGGGACAAGCGCTGGCTCGGTTTCGCCGTAGGCGACCAGGGCGTGCGCATCGCGAGGGTGCTCTATGGCCTCGCCTTGATCGCGTTCGGCCTGTCGCACTTCGCATACCTCGAATTGACCGCACCGCTGGTGCCGGACTGGCTGCCCGCGCATGTTTTTTGGGCGTATTTCACGGGGTGCACCTATCTCGCGGCGGGCGCGGCGGTGCTCATCGGTGTGGGTGCGCGGCTGGCGGCCGCGCTCTCTGCGCTGCAGATGGGTGCGTTCACGCTCCTGGTGTGGATACCCTTTCTCGCGGCAGGTCACATCAGCGCCGAACATGGGGTTGAGTTCGTCGTCTCCTGGACTCTGACCGCCGCCGCCTGGGTCGTGGCCAATTCCTACCGCGGAATGCCCTGGTTCTCGCTCCGTCGCGTAAAGCCGCCGCCCGCTTAAGAGTCCAGCACCGCACGCAGTTTCGCGTAACCGGAGCGTGAAATGGGCAATTGAGTCTTGTCGAGCAGGACAGCGATGCGGCTATCCTTCTCGGATAGCTCGATTTTGGCGAGTCTCGCGATATTCAGGAGAAACCGCCGATGAATACGCACGAAACCTTTCGCCGGCAATTGTTGCTCCAAATCACTGATCGTCTGTTCTTTCAAATAATTCTTGCCCGCCGCCCGGATCGAGATGTAGTCGTCCTGCGATTCGACGAAATCCACGTCGTCGATGGGAATGACATGCACGTTGGAGCGGTCGCGAATCAGCAGGCGATCGATCGCGGCGCCGTCGCGGCGGGTTTCCAGCAGCTCGCGGGCGGGCACGGGCTCTGACTTGCGCAGCCGTGTCCGGGCCAGCGCCAACGCCTCGCCAAAACGCTCGGCGCTGAAGGGTTTGAGCAAATAGTCCACCGCATGCACATTGAAGGCGCGGAGCGCGTAAGTGTCGTGGGCCGTCGTAAAAATGACACCTCGAGCCTCGGTGCCGAGCAATTCCAAGACTTCGAAGCCGTCGAGCTTCGGCATCTGTACGTCGAGAATCATCAGGTCCGGCTTGTGCATATTCGCGGCTTTGACTGCCTCAAAGCCGTTGGCGCATTCGGCAACCAATCGCATGTCTGCATGCTCCGCCAGATATTCCCGAACCAAGCCGCGCGCCGGCGACTCATCGTCGACCACGATCACGGTGAGCGCGTCGGTTTCGCTCATGCGCCCGCTTCCGTGGGGAGCGGCACGTGGATGTTCACCCGGTAAGCACCCTGCTCCTCAGTGGTCTGAAACAGGTACGCCGCGCCGTAGTGCGCCTGCAGCCTTTGCCGGACCAGGTTCAATCCGAAGCCGCTGCCCTGGCTGCGGGGCCGATCCGCATCGGTTGGATTCGTGATGTTTATCACGAGTACCGAATCGCGGCACTCGGCGTGAATGGACACGGTACCCCCCTCCAAGCGGTGCGCGATGCCGTGGACCACGGCGTTCTCGACCAGCGGCTGCAAAAGCAGCGCTGGAATGCTCTCTTGCATCGCCTGATCGCTGCCATCGCACTGCACGCTCAAGCGAGAGCCCAGGCGCACTTGTTCAATCGCGAGATAGCGCTGCAGCACCGTGAACTCCTCCCGCACGGATATTCGTTGAGCCGAACCCAGTCGCAAGGTATCGCGCAAGAAGTCGGCCAGCAACAGACACATGTGCCGCGCGGATGCGGGATCGCTCGTGGTCAGCGCACTGACCGAATTCAAGCTATTGAACAGGAAATGCGGGTTGAGCTGCGCCCTCAGGGCTTTGAGTTCCGCCTCGCGTACCAAGAGGCTGGATTCCAGGATCTGATTCTCCGAGCGCTGCGCTTCCAGGGAGGCGATGAGCGCATAGTGAAAGGCAATCGCCAGCCCAAAGAGCAGCACGCCCACCGCGAACAACGTCCACGGCTGATCGAGATACATTTTGGGGTGGACATCGAGGTTCAGCGACTCCAGCATGGCCGACCAAACCCATGCGATGCCGACCGAAAATCCGCCGGCTGTAATGGCTGCCATGGCCTGAGCCGGCAGCGCGCGCCAAATCCGATACTGTTGCGTAATGGGGAAGGCACGGCACACGTAGTACGCGGTCATGCCGAGAAAGCCGTAGAGCACGGTGAGCGGCAGGAAGAATGCCGTGGCGGTTCCCCAGGCATCGGCATGGCCGAAGCCGATCACCAGCACGGCACCGATGGGCAGGTAGCCGAGGATGTACAGCGCCAGTTGCTTCCCATTGGTGAAAATAGGATGCATGGCGGGCTTAAGCTCCGGTGCCGATCAATTGCTGATTTCGACGCCGCCCATCAACACGGTGCCGTGAACGTAGAGAAACTGGTTGCCGCCCATGACCGGGCGACTCTTGTCTTCGACCCCGCCCATGATGGGCGTCACTTGCATGACCACTTTCCAAGTCGGCGGCACGAAAATATGGGCGCCGCCCATGAGGGAAAACACCTCGACATGCGCAGTCCCGTCGGCGCCGAGCAAGGCTTCGCGCAAATCGAGCGCGCAACCTCCCATCAACGAGGTCATGTCGGCGCTGCGAAAGATCACGCCCGACACGCGCTGCTTCGTCCCGCCCAGCATGCCGAACATTGAAATGTGATCCGAATGCGGTGGCGAGCCGCTCATGGGAGCGGGGTTTGCCGAGGGTGCGTAGCCTCCGAACGAGGGAGGCGGCGCGGATGGCTGTGCGGGTGGCTGTGTGGGCGGCTGTCGAGGCGCACCGCCCCGCATGAGAACTCGTGCACCCACCACCACGAGAATCAGGGGCCACAGAAACTGCCACGGGCTCAAGATCAGCCAGTGCAGCGTGTTGAGCAGCAACCAGCCTCCAATCACGATCAGAATGCTGCCCATGACCACGCCGTGTCCGCCACGCTGCAAAATCGACAGTCCATAGAGCACCAACAGCGCCGGCCAAAAGCGGGTCAGATGATTGGCGTCCACCCAGCCAACTTGATCGAGGGCCAGCAGCAGACCCATCAACACCAGGAACGCGCCGATGAGCAACCTCGGGAGCGGCGCGGGTCTGGGCGGCGGGGGCTGTTGCATATCAGGCGACATGGCGGTCCATGGTCAAAGAAGAGCGACCAATATCGTACCCGCAATCAGCAGGGTGCCCGCATGCATTTTCGCTTGAGGTTCCATCGCCGTTACTTCCGTGGTTGATCGATGGGGGCATGTTGCCGAAGGGCGCTTCGCGGGTCGTGCGATATTCGGCGAATGCACCAGGATACCCGGCGAATAACCGAAGGGGCGGGAGAGAGGCCGTTAGGGGCGGACCGCTCCAATAGCGTGAGCGATTGCCTCCATCGCGGGATCACGTCCCGCGGCAATGGACGCAAACGAAAGCGGCGCTGCGAGATCCGGCTCCAACGTGGGAACCGAAATGGGGAAAAGCCAATTCACCCAATAGCACGGTCCGAACCAGCGGCAACCGTGCAAGTAGTCGTGCAAACCGGTCGCGTAGCTCAGGCCAATCCCCGAATTAGTCAATATGAGAGGCCGCGGTTCGCCGTAGAAAACCAGCCGGTCACCGCTCGGCTCGCCGACAATGCTCACCCGTCCCGGCGCCGCTTGCTTCACGAACCCGACGCTACTGATGGCCGCGGAAAACGTAGACGCATGCGTGATCACGAACACCCGGCCCGCAGCCGGAATCATCCCGGGTAAATCCGACATGAATGACGCCGTTTTGGTGTAGTCGCCGCCGCCGTTGAACCGCATATCCAGAATGACATTTTGGGGCCGTGCCTGCGCCATCGATTGCCGCGCCTGAGAGAGAAACGGACGGATTCGCTCGCCATCATCGGCATCCGTGTTGGTCTTCAGCTGAATATAGATGGCGGCGAGCGCCGGCAGCGGCACCAGCCGAAACGGGTGATCGGGCTCCTGGAGCCACAACGCCACTGGCTGATTCGGGAGCGCGGCCCTGTCGTTACTTTCGTTGCCCAGGCGCTGTGCGGCCAGGTAACGCAGCCGATTCACCACCGGTTCGGTCGGATCCGGCGGCAGCGCGGACAGCACGATATCGCGAGCGTGATCTTGGTTGGTGATGGTGAGGGTGACTTGATGTTCCGACCGAGCGATGCCGGCAGCATGTAGCAGCTGCGGAGACTCGAGCAGGCTGACGTTTTCATGATTGCGATGGTTCAACGGACCACCCGCATAGATGCTCAGCTTCTGCAGGATTTCCGCGATCGCGCTGCCGTCTATGGCATCGACCCGCATGCCGAGTGCCGCCGCACCAGGGCCTTGCGCGCGCACGACGAACACGCCATCTGCAAGCAATATCAGGCGCACAGGAAGGCGATTCATGCGATTCGAGCGGGGGCCGGTCCAAATCGTGGAGTGGCCGTTATCAGCGAGCGCGACGACGCGAGCGATCTGCAGTTCGAATGCGGCCGGCGTCCAAGTTCCGGCCCGGGACTCCGATTCGCTGATGATTCGCAATGCACGCGCGCGCTGTTCGCTGGAGTAGGCGGCATCCAGTGTCAAGTAGCGACGCAGCTGCGCCAAGTCCTGCAATTGCGATGCTCGAATGTCGGCCGGCGGGGTCGATTCGTTTGCCGCCGGCGAGGGGGAGACGCTGAGCGCGTAGAACACCGCCAGCAGTGCGCTGATTGCTACGTGTCCCGACCGCAATCGACACGCTTGATCCGTGTAGAGCGCCCGATTGTTCGCCTTCATTCGTCTTACGCCCCCGGATTGTGATCGCCATGGCGGTGCCGCACGTAAGAATTAACACCGATGCCCCAAGAAAGTGTCAGCTTGGGCGATGTCCTCTATGTTTTTGTTATAATTCAATATCTTATAGATCCCGCCGCCATAAGACGCATGCGGTTGCACGAGGCGGCAGGCAAAGAGTAGATTTAGTGCTCTTGCACCTGATTAAAAATATAAGAATCAGATAGCTACGCCTCGGCTTCATTGGAACCAACAGGAAGGATGGGCACATGGGAAAATTCGCACTCGCTTTAATGCTGGCCATGTCGATCGGCGCCGCCACCACCGCGTCGTCGCAATCCCCACAGCCTGGCGCAGTCGATCCCGCCTGGAAAGTGCCGGAAGTCATCGCGTTCATCGGCCTGAAAAACGGCGACAAAGTGGCCGATATCGTGGCCGGCCGCCTGACGGCATCGCTGGCGAAGGCCGTCGGTCCTTCCGGAAAAGTGTATGCAGTTGAGACCGCCGAAGTCGTCAAGGCCCATCCCGAAATATTGGACAGGATGAAGGGGCTCGCGGCGCAGGCGCCCAATGTCGTCGTCAGCGACGACCCGGTCGCCTCGGCGCTGCCTTCGGGACTCGACGCTGTGTTGATTCGGCAGAACTACCACGATCTCTACGACAAGTTCATGGGACCTGCGGATGTACCTGCATTCAACAAGGCGGTCTTCGCCGCGCTGAAGCCGGGCGGTGTCTATGTGGTGTTGGATCACGTAGCCCCCGCGGGTTCAGGGATCGCGGCAACCGAGACACTGCACAGAATCGATCCGGCGAGGGTCAAGGCAGACGTGCTGGCAGCCGGTTTCAAGCTGGACGCCGAGAGTTCGATTCTTGCGAACCAGAGCGACGATCACACCAAAAATGTGTTCGATCCCTCGGTCCGCGGTCACACGGACCAGTTCTTGTATCGCTTTAAGAAGCCGAAGTGATGGTAGGTCACAGCTAGGAGGCCTTTGCCGCGCCACGCGGCAGCAGGGAGCGTGAGTGTGATTGACCGACGAGATTTGTTATCTCTTGGAATGACTGCCGCGTCGCTTACGCTTGCGCCCCGGTGGATTCGTGCGAGCTCTTCGGAGCCGCTAAGCCAACGTAGCATCCCCTCTACCGGCGAGCGACTTCCGGTGATCGGTCTCGGTAGCTCGGCCTCCTTCGAGGAGTCGGCGAATCGCGGCGATCTGCAGGGTCTCACCCAGGTGCTGAAAGCAATGAGTGATCAGGGTGCAAAAGTGTTCGACACCGCGCCGAGTTATGGCGCCTCAGAGGCGGCAGCCGGCCGTATCGCGAAGGAATTGGGGATCGCTGACAAAATTTTTTGGGCCACCAAAACCGAATTATCCGCCTCCGGCGGCGACGATGCGGCCTCTACGCGTTCTCAAGTTCAAGAGTCCCTTCGGAAACTAGGCGTAAGGAAACTGGACCTGGTGCAAGTGCATAACCTTGCCAATTTAAAAACCGAATTGGCGGTTTTGAAGGACCTGAAGCGTCAGGGTCTCGTGCGATATATCGGGGTGACGACGACATTTCGAGGCCAATATACTGAACTAGCGAACTGCATGCGCGATGAGCGGCTGGACTTCATCGGCATAGACTACGCAATCGACGATCGTGAGGTTGAAAAGCGAATCCTACCCCTGGCAATTGATCGCGGCACTGCGGTACTTGGCTATGTGCCGTTTGGACGCAGCAACCTCTTCAAGCGGGTTGGGCGATCCAACGTGCCTGAATGGGCGCAAGAGGCCGGTATGAAGACTTGGGCGCAATTCTTCCTGAAGTTTGTCATCGGTCATCCGGCCATGACGGTGGTGACGCCCGCCACGAGCCAACCCAGTCATATGTTGGAAAATCTCTCCGGCGGAATTGCTCCATTCCCGGACGAGCCCATGCGGAGGCGAATGATTGCGGTGATTGACAATCTAAACGGTTAGGCTTTGCCAAGCAGGCCCTGGAGCCGGGCGAGTAAATTCGCGTCGTCGATCGATCCATGGTGATGGCATTGCCGCCAGCGTCCATACATTCGCCGAAACCAGCGGCTGCTTCGAATCGTGAGATCCAGCGCGATCGCATCATTCAGGCAGCACCCGCGTTCACGCCCTATGGCCAGAAAGCTTTCACCGACCTCATGAATCGAATAGTCGTGCAATTCGAGAGTGACAACATTCGTGCCGCGGAACAGCTCCCGGTAGATTCGACTGATGCGAGTCCAGCCATTCTGAGTACCACCCAGCGGACTGTCCATCGACACATCGTCGCAGTCGCTCCAATTGAGCTCCATGAGTTGAAAATTACGACTATTGAAGGCGCGGTAATAGTCCGCGAGCGCGCCCAAAGGCTTGGTTGGATCAATGTTTGATTCCTTGCCGGTGATGGGGGCCGCGGCCGCGGCTTGATGTACGAGGCTCACTCGCCGACCGCAACTCTGCAGAGCTGACATGACCTACCTGCATCGGTGATCGATGTTCTTTCAGCCCCGTTTGCAGTCACCAACAAAAACACAAGCGTCAGCGATATCAAGGCGCGAAGGAATTGTGCGGTGCTCACCCGAATGGCAAGTTACCCGACATGCACTTGGCGCTCTTGTCAATTGATGCCGCCATTTGAGTAATTCTGCCTTCATGCGGAGCGTTGCCAAAGTGCACCGATACCCAGGTACGATGGAGGCGGAGGAACGATGGCTTGAGCACGACCAGCAGCGAAGGAGCTCTTGAACCTGCCGTGCAGGATGTCGGGACGCGAGGACGAAGCGCTCCACTCGGCGCGGACGTCTCGCCCCGGGGGGTGAATTTCAGCGTCTATTCCCGGAGCGCATCCGGTATCGAGTTGGTTTTCTTCGATCGGGAAGATCAACCTCTGCCCGCCAGGGTGCTGCCGCTCGATCCGGCGGCGAATCGCACCGGACCCTATTGGCATGCGTTCGTGCCCGGCGTCAAGCCGGGACAGCTCTACGGGTATCGGGTCCGGGGGCCCTTCGATCCCGCCAGCGGGCTGCGATTCGACGGCGACAAGGTACTGCTCGACCCGTACGGCCGTGGCGTGGTTGTTCCCAAAAATTACAGCCGCGACGTGGCGAGCCGCAAAGGCGATAACGCGGCGATGTCGATGAAAAGCGTTGTCATCGATTCCCATGCGTACGATTGGGAAGGCGACAGTCCCTTATGTCGGCCGGCCTCGCGAACGATCATTTATGAGATGCATGTGCGCGGCTTTACGCGACATCCAAACTCCGGGCTTGCCGAGAAGACGCGCGGCACCTATGCCGGATTGGTGGAAAAGATTCCGTATCTTCAGCAACTCGGTATCACCGCGGTCGAGCTGTTGCCCGTGTTCCAGTTCGACTCGCAAAATGCCCCTCCCGGCAAGGTCAACTATTGGGGCTATGCTCCGATTTCATTCTTTGCGCCGCACCAGGCCTACAGTTCGCGCCAAGACCCGCTCGGCCCCGTGAACGAATTTCGCGACATGGTGAAAGCGCTGCACCGGGCGGGCATCGAAGTGATTCTTGACGTCGTTTTCAATCACACCGCGGAAGGCGATCAAAACGGACCGACCTTGTGTTTCCGTGGGCTGGAAAACAGCACGTACTACATTCTCGAGAAGGACCGCGCGCGCTACGCGGACTATAGCGGCACGGGAAATACACTCAATGCAAATCATCCCGTGGTGCGGCGAATGATCCTCGACAGCCTGCGGTATTGGGTCGAGGAGATGCACGTGGACGGCTTTCGGTTCGATCTAGCGGCGATTCTGGAGCGCGATGAGTCGGGCAATTTGTTGCCGGACCCGCCCGTCTTGTGGGATATCGACTCGGCTCCGATGTTGGCGGGCACGAAACTGATCGCCGAGGCGTGGGACGCGGCGGGCCTGTATCAGGTGGGCAGCTTCCTTGGGAATAATTGGCGGGAGTGGAATGGGCGATTTCGCGATGACGTGCGCAGCTTTTTCCGCGGGGATGACAATTCGGTCGCGCCATTCGGCGATCGGCTGCTCGGTAGTCCTCAGATCTACGGCCGCAAAGAGCGCGAGGCCGAGGCCAGCGTCAATTTCGTGACCTGTCACGACGGCTTCACGCTCAACGATCTGGTTTCCTACAACGGCAAGCACAACGAGGCCAATGGCGAAGACAACCGCGACGGCGCCAACGACAATCGAAGTTATAATTGGGGAGTTGAAGGTCCCACCACCGACGCCAACGTGGAGAAGCTCCGAAACCGGCAGGTGAAGAATCTCCTCACGGTGACGATGCTGGCACTCGGTTTACCGATGCTATCGATGGGCGACGAAGTGCGGCGCACGCAGCAGGGTAACAACAACGCCTATTGCCAGGACAACGAGATCAGTTGGTTCGACTGGGCGTTGGTCGCGAAGCACGCCGATGTACATCGCTATGTGAGATTGTTGAGCGCCCACCACCTTATGCGCGGTCTCGACCTCGAATTTAGTACTTTGACTCTTCACGAACTGTTGCGCGGCTCAAACGGAGTCTGGCATGGCGTGAAACTCAAGCAACCGGATTGGAGCGTCGATTCGCACAGCGTCGCGTACAGCGCAGCGCGTCGCGACGGAAGCTTGCTCTTCTATGCGATTTTCAATGGTTATTGGGAGTCGCTCGAATTCGAACTGCCGCCGGCTACGCCGCGGGCGCCGTGGCTGCGTTTGATCGACACCAGTCTCGACTCACCTCAGGACATTGTTGAGCGGCAGAGCGCTTCGCCCGTGACGACCCGTACCTATCAAGCCGGCCCGCGCTCGGTCGTTATCCTCAGCACGCATACGTGAGCCCTTGGACCTCGGTGCATTCGCGATTCATCGCAGTTTCATGGTGTCGCCGCCTCAACATCCCAGCGCAGCTTTCGCGTTGCAACCATCACCGTGGCGAGTACCGCAAACAAGGCAATGGCGCCAATCAGCAGCGAATAGCTTTCGGACAGCACCAACATGAAGAGCAATCCGTAGACCAGGGTCATGACGGCGGCAATCGCCGCCCCCAGCCGGACGCCACCCAGTGCCCCGGATACATAGAAACCGAGCAACCCAACCAGCGCCGCCGCCCCCAGCCAATAACTCAGCCAAAACGGCAGGTGTTCCGCCAGAGCGATCAGCAGCAGGTAAAACGTACTGAGCGCCAGCCCAATCAATAAATATTGCATCGCATGAACGCGGACCCTGCCGAGCGATTCCCACGCAAAAAAAGCAAGAAAGGTCAGCGAAATGAACAGCGAAGCGTATTTCACCGCGCGCTCGCTGCGCTGGTAGACATCTACGCTCTGAAATAAGTCCACGCCGTACGCGGCGCTGGCAAGTTGCCGGCTGTCCACCTGATTGTCGACCCATGACTGTGCGAACGCTCGGTTAAGGGCAAGCACCTGCCAATTGGCGTGGAAGCCATGTCCATCGATCGTGTACTGAGCGGGCAGGAATGCACCTTGAAACTGTGGATCCGGCCAATCCGACGCCAAATTCGCTCTGCTCGTCGCGGCGGTCGGCACGAAACTCAGTGACTGGCTGCCCGCCAGCACCAGTTGCGCGGCAAACGGCAAGTCTTGGTCGTGGAAGAATTCCGACAAATCGATTCCTGCCTCGACGCCGGGCAATCCCAGCGGGAGTGCAGGGCCGAATGTCAGGCTGCGTTGACCGAACGTTGCACCGCTGAACTCACGGACGCTGCGAACGTCCGACAGCGGCACCCGTATACTGGCTTCTTTCCAACGAAAGATTGCATTCGGGTATGGTCCCAACGCAGCGGCGGCCAGTACAACGCTCGTCTTGAACGTGCCGCTCAATCTGGCTCGCACCAGGTATACCGGAACGCCGTAAATGCCAACCCGCCGACTCGTTGTGTGGTCGATGGTCGCTTGGACGTCCAAGTCGTTGGCAAGAATAAAGAGTTGGTGCGATTTCTTGGAGACCTCACCCGTATTCGATTTGCTTTCGACATCGAACGGCACTCGAAGCATTGGGCCACCCAGCGTAAGGCTTCCACCCCAGCCTTTTGCGACGGTTTCTACCGCCTGATTGCGCATTTGGCTGCGTTCCAGGATCAGTCCGCGCAGCATGGACAAGGGAATCATCAACCCCAAAGCGATCAATCCGATTGCGGACAGCTTCGCCGCCAGGGGCTTGCCTTCGAACATGCTCCATGCCATTCGTTTCTCCGGTGTTGCTGGAATTCACCGTTAGAATGTCCTGAAGAAGTGGCAAAGGAGTGGGGCAACCCTGCGCAATTATGGCAGTGGCCGCGAAATACGCCGACAGATAGGATGGAGATCGAATGATCGCAAAATCCAAGCACATTGGGATCGTGGCATGCAGCGTTGAGGGCGCGGCGTTGTGTCTTCGCGAAATCGCGGCATACTCTTTGAATCTCATGGGCGAGCACCTGCATCCGCAGGTCACTCTTAGCTGCATTGCCATGGGCGAATGGCTGCCCGCATTCAATCGCGGCGACCATGAGGGCGTCGCCGATTTCATGCTGCGCGAAACGGAGATCGTGGCGAAAGCCGGCGCGCAGCTTGCGATCTGTCCCGACAATTCCGCGCATCTCGCGTTCAAGCAGGTGGCTGCGAGATCACCCATTCCCTGGCTGCACATCGCAGAGGAAGTCGCGAAGGCCGCGGTGCGCGCCGGCTATGGGCACTCCGCACTGCTCGGCACGCGGTTTACGATGAGCGGACCGGTCTACCCGGAAGTGTTCAAAGGGTACAGGCTGAAGATCAGCTTGCCTGCGGAAAGCGACCAAAAGATCGTCGATGAGATCATCTTCAAGGAACTCGTCAACGGAATATTCAGCGAGACTTCGCGCCTTCGCTATAACGAAGTCATCGATCGCATGAAGGCCCGCGGTTGCGATAACGTGATTCTCGGTTGTACGGAAATTCCCCTGCTCGTACGGGCGGACGATTGTCCGTTGCCCGCGCTGGATTCGACGCGCCTCCTCGCCCGCGCGGCGGTCGATGCAGCCCTGCAAACGGGCTGATCATGCTTCACCGGCCGGTGAGACGTTTTGCGTACGAAACGGCGTAGGCTGGGGAGCGGAACAGCAACACAGGGTCGTTGGTCGGGGCGATGCCATCAGCCATGACCAAGGGGTTGAAGTTGATGGGCTCGCAGGCAACGCCCTTTTGTTGCGGCGTCGCCTGGGTGATGGTCAGGGTGCCGGCCTTGAAATGCTTGCGAGTCTCTGGCCACGCCAACGTCGGGTTGTCCTGCGGGTCCCCGGGCTCGCCGACGTAGACAATCATGTCCCACACGGCCGGCCCTTTGCCCGTGCGCTCGATGAGATTCTTCTCGAGGAAGTCATGGGGCGCCGCCTTCATTTCCGCGACCGTCATTTCTTTCGTGCCATCGCGCGGGACGAAGCGCCACCTCACCAAGTGCTCGGTATTTTTCGCGTCGATGAACTTGAAGGTGTGAATGCTGTAGAAGGTGGTCTGATAATAGTTCGCTGTCGGCGGGTGATGACTCGACCATTGGGTAAGCGCCATCGCGTCGGGATGCGTGGCGGCATAGTCTTTCAGCTTCTCCGGGTCCGGCTGGCCCGTTTTGGGATCGGGCTTCGCAGCGACGATTGCATCGCGGAACGAGGCCGGTGAAGTCGCTCCGAAAACCGGCGCATTGATCATGGTGATGTGCTGCAAAGCATTGTCGGGAAGATGGAACTCGAGCGCCATTCCGCGCGGAGCCGGCGCCGCGTCCGGTACTTCAGGGTTGCCGCCGCCGAGCGAGAAGCGCGCGACCACCGGAATGGTTTTGCCCGAGAAGAGCGCGGAGCGGCTGAGGGTGGCGGTGTCGGTCGTCCCAATGAACTCGCCCGCGGCGCAGGTGCCCTTGATGTGATTCCTGCGCTGACCCGGGTGTACGCCGAAGGTCGCCTCGAAAGCATCGATCACCTGCGGGGCGGTGACTTCGGGAGCAGCGGCTGCCGCTGCAATGGCCAGATTGGATGCAGCGGACGCTGCAGATACAAAGGTCACAAACGCCAATCGTACACCGTGGCGGAATGTAGACGATCTCATTGCGATACACCTCACGCGACCGACGGATGATTATGCCTCGTCGTTCTCAGGCCTGGTACGTCGACGGTTCCAGATCGGACATCCTGGCCTGGCTGATCGACTCCGATTCTGGTCCGCTCGAAAAAAAATCCACCACCCGCATGACCGAACGCGGTGACTTGAGCCCGCTCCAGCCGCTGCCGCGGACGCCGAATGCGCGCTGCGGAAAGGCGGGCGGATGCCAGCGCAGGGAATGCAAGACCGCGGGCGGAACACCGCGATTGAGCGAGGAGGGTATTTCACACTCTTCGCCGATTGCGGCAGCAGCCGAGACCAGGCTCGACAGCTTCTTGGCGATGCCGGGCCAGTTCTTTGAAATATGCGCGGCGAAGACGCCGGCATACCCGATCATGATCCCTGACGCCACGAGGGCACCGCTTTGCCTGAGGTGCCGCGCGACCCACGCAACCGGTCGGCGGGCAAAGCCTTCCACGCTAAGACCGGCGCCGACTCGCGGCCGCCCCACGACAAGATAGTCCTCGTCGACGCCGTCCTCCAAGTCGACCATACCGAGGGTGATCGCCCCTTCGGGCACGCTTGGCAACTCGGCAAGGGCGAGATTGAGCGCGTTTTTCAAGATCCCTTCGTGCAAGACGAAGCATCGGGCCGGAAGTATCGTGATCACGTTCGACGGAGAGCGCGCAGCCACCGAGAGAATAGCCGCGGCCGATGAAAGCTGTGACGCGGCGCGATTGTCACACACAAATCTTCGCTCCGGCGGAACAAACCAGATCGATGGTTCCCAGTGGGATCGATATTCTTCAAAAGTAGTCACGATCACCTGAGACGCCGCAGCGATCGCCGTTGCCCGATGCAGCGATCTCTGTAACGGCGTCGCCGCCTTGGCCAGAGCGCAATATTGCACCGGCACCGGCCCTCCCAGGCCGGGCGTCCAGTCCGGCCCGTGATCGTCCGCCAGCACAATGCACCAGCGCGATCTGGGCAGGTGGCCTTGATCGAGCGAAGCGGGCTCACTGAGGAACATAAGTGACGAGCACGTTAGTCATCGCCAGGCGCTCTTTCTTGAACAAACTGGGCATCAGTTGGATAGTTCTGTCGGATTGTCATGGCGAGGCTCGTCGAAAAGACGGACCGATTTGGGCAAAAATTCGGACGGTGTCAAGTGATACCAACGTATCGCCGACCGATACCATCGTGCAATCGATTCGGCCTCGCGCCTTTGGTCTGATAAAGCGTGCCAGCCCGTGTCCAGGAGAGCAATCATGACCGAAGATTCCTTGGAGTTGACCAGCCGGATCAATGGCAGCCTTGAAGGATCGATCACGGCTGAATCGCCGGGCCTTTTGGCAAGATTGGTCGAGGCGGCCGCCGCTGCGAGTGTCAGTGATCGAGAAAAGGCGCGCAGCAGGCTTCAAGATGCGCTCGCTGTGCTCACAACCAGTCCCGAGGCCGGTAGCCGCGCGCGCGCGCCGCGCGGTGGACTGGCGCCTTGGCAGGCCAGGCGAGTTGCCGCATACGTTCATGTGCACATCGGCACGAGCCTGAGAACCAGCGAACTTGCGAAGCTCGTGCGTCTAAGTTACAGCCATTTCAATCGCGCCTTCAAAGTGAGCTTCCAAGAAACGCCCACGGCGTACATCATGCGGCAACGAATGCGTCTCGCACAGGACAAGATGCTCACTACCGGCCATCCGCTTTCGCGCGTCGCCTTGGAATGTGGATTGTGTGACCAAGCGCATTTCAGCCGCATGTTTCGCCGCATCGTTGGAGAAAGCCCGCGGCTGTGGCGCCGGCAATTCGCATCCGATTTGGTTCTGGAGCCGAAGTGCGACGGAGCGGCGGCGCACTGAGTGGGCTCTGAGATCGGCCTCGTTTGGGCATATTTGTTCAAAGCGCAGCAGGCTCGTCATAGATCTCCCCGGTTTGAGCCAGCAGAATGTCCGCGGCGGTTTCGAAGGCAATGCAACAGGTGTTGGGAATGCAAGCTAAACAGTCCGAAACGCGCAACAAGGATGACTTGGTGCGCCGCCGAAAGGCGCCGCTCATCACGCCAACAGACCTCGGCGACAAGGCGTCGATGGATATTGCGGGCGGCATGAATGCGATACTCGCCGATGTATTTGCGTTGTATCTGAAGACCAAGAACTTCCATTGGCACATGAGTGGGCCGCATTTTCGCGACTATCATATGCTCCTCGATGAGCAGGCCGACCAGCTGTACGCCATGACGGATCCCATCGCGGAACGCATCAGAAAGACCGGCGGATCCGCGTTGCGCTCGATCGGGCACATCGCTCGAATTCAACGTGTCAAAGACAATGATGCGGAATATGTCGATCCGATGGATATGCTGGCGGAATTGCGCGAGGACAATCAGGCGCTGACGGCGCGGCTGCGCGAGGTGCACGAGATGGTGGATGAGCACCGCGACGTTGCCAGCGCGAGCTTGATCGAGAACTGGATAGACGAGGCGGAGCGGCGCACTTGGTTTCTGTACGAGTCCGGCCGCAGTGTCGATTGATGTTGTCAGCCATTCCTCATGAAACCGGGCATTTGGATGTCTCTCGGACTGATGCTGCTGGCAGCCAGCCCACCGGTTTTTGCCGCGTGCGAACCCTACGATTCGCCGGACACCAAGGAAGCAATCAATCGCCTGGGGATTCAGTACGCTCGCGGCCGAGGCGTGGCAAGGGACTACAACCTTGCGTTCAGGATGTTCAGGCAATTGGCATTGGACGGATACACACCGGGCATGGTGAATCTCGGGACCCTGTACGAGACGGGACCGATTCGACTAAGGAATCATCGTCGAGCCTACGCGTGGATTCGCGCCGCGTTGGCGCTCGGTGTGCCCAAAGAGGACTATGACGCCACGCTCTTCAAATTGGGAATGATCGCGGGAAGACTGGGCGCAGCAAAGGTGAGCGGCGCCGAGCGCCTCGCGGTGAGCATCGTCGAGAACGTCGCGAGTCATGCTGAGTCCTCGGCCGAACAGTACGCGGATATTCCGCTGACTCGAGAATCGTGCCAAAGCACTTGCTCATTACCACTTCTGCCCCACGAGAGCTGAATATTACTGCGTACTTCCAGCGTCACTCCCCCCAATATTGCGCTGCGCAGAGGCTCTCGTGGGTTTTTATTTTGAGGCTGCTATTTCGAAAAAAACCAGGGAATCGTTCAAATATGGAGAGCAACGGACAAGCAGCGCCAGGGTACCGTGGAGTAGGGTCGTTTACTCGTCGCGACAGGATCCGGAGGAGGGAGAGTGTCTGATAAAATTACAAGGCGCTTTTTTGTAAGTTCACTGGGCGTTGCCTCAATCGCGCCCGCGTCGGCGTTGGTCGCGCCCGCTGGTGCCGCCGCCGGTGAACGCGCTGGCAGCGCCGAGCCGGTGGGTCTCAAGCCCACTTATACATTCTTCAATTCGACGGAAGCGCAGTTCATTGAAGCGGCCTGCGAACGTCTCATCCCGGCCGATGAGCTGGGCCCGGGGGCGCTCGGCGCCTGGGTCCCGAACTATCTTGACAAGCAATTGGGCGGCGCGTGGGGCAGCGGCGAGCGCTTGTATCGCAGCGGACCGTGGATCGCAGGAACCGCATCGCAGGGATATCAACTGCCGTTCACGCCGGCGGAACTCTTCCGTGCCGCATTGGGCGCGATCAGTCGAAATTTGCAGGCTCGCGGTTCACAGTTCAGCGATCTTAGCCCCGATTCCCAGGATGAATATCTCAGGGTACTGGCAAAGGGCGGCCCGGATCTCGATCTCGATGGGGTGCCGTCCGAGGTGTTTTTCAACCTGCTGTTGCAAATGACTGTTGAAGGATTCTTCAGCGATCCGGCCTACGGTGGAAATCACGACATGGTTGGTTGGCGAATGATCGGCTTTCCGGGCGCCTATGCGGATTATTACGATGCCATCGATCGGCACGGCGTGAAGTTTGAGCGCGAACCCATGAGTCTCGTCGAAGACAGCCGCGGGCATCTGCACCCGGATCCGAATATCCCGGCGCATTTATAAGAAGGAATTAACCATGACGGAGCGCCTGAAGGAAGTCGATGTCGTAATCGTCGGTGTCGGGATGGTGGGAAGCATCGTTGCCAAGGAGTTGGCGGCGGCGGGCTACAAGGTTGTGGGGTTGGAGCGTGGGCAGGCGCGCTACACCTCGCCGGATTTTCAAGGCCCCGCGATTCATGACGAATTGCGCTTCGATATCCGCAAGGCGCTGATGCAGGACAATACCCGCGAACCTGTGACGTTTCGCAATCATGGCTCGGAGCGCGCGCTGCCCATTCGGCGATGGGAATCATTCCTTCCCGGCACCGGTTTGGGCGGCTCGATGGTCCATTGGAACGGCCAGACGTACCGATTCCAAGCCAACGACTTCGAGCTTGCGACGCGAACGCGTCAGCGCTATGGAAAGGATTTCCTCGATCCGGACGTGACCATCCAGGATTGGGGCGTCACCTACGATGATCTCGAGCCGCACTTCGACCGCTTCGAGTACCTTCTGGGCACCGCCGGCAAAGCCGGCAACATCAAGGGGAAGATTCAGCCGGGCGGGGATCCTCATGAATCGCCGCGCTCGCGCGAATACCCCACGCCGCCGATGAAGGAGCACTTTCAAGGAGCGATGTTTCGCAAGGCCGCCGCGAGTCTCGGGTATCACCCCTTTCCGCAACCATCCTCGAACATGAGCCAGCCGTACACCAATCCGGAAGGCGTCAAGCTGAATGCCTGTGTGTTCTGCGGCTTTTGCGAGCGCTATGCCTGCGAGCACTACGCGAAGGCGGTGCCGCAGACGATCATCTTGCCGGTATTGCTGGCGAACCCGAACTTCCAGCTTCGCACCGGATGCCAGGTCCAGAGGATCAATCTCGATTCCACCAAGAAAAAAGCCACGGGCGTGACTTACATCGATGCCGCCGGCCGCGAGTATGAGCAGCCGGCCTCCTTGGTCATCACTTCGTCCTTCGCACTCAACAACGTGCGCATGCTGCTATTGTCAGGCATTGGCAAGCCCTACGACCCGAACACCGGCAAGGGCGTGGTGGGACGCAACTACGCCTACCAAACAATGAGTTCGGTGTCCTCGTTCTTCGAGGAGAATGTGATCATCAATCCCTTCATGGCGTCTGGGGCCTCGGGGACCTTGATCAATGATTTCGCCGGCGATAATTTTGATCACGCCGGATTGGGGTTCATTGGCGGCGCATTCATCGGCGCCGTCAATACGAACGGTCGGCCGATTCAATATCACCCGGTGCCGCCCGACACGCCGCCCTGGGGCAAGGCATGGAAGCAAGCGGTGGTGAAGCACTACAACCACACGGTCCAGTTCAGTTGCCATGGAAGCTCAATTGCCCAACGGCAAAACTACCTGGACCTTGATCCCACGTACCGCGATGCGTGGGGTCAGCCGCTGCTGCGGATGACTTTCGATTTTCCGCAGAACGATTTGAAGATGGCGGCCTACGTTACGGCCAAGGCGGTCGAGATCGGCAAGGCCATGGGCGCGAAACAAGTCGCCGGGTCACCCCGCAAGGGGCCGTACACGACCCAGCAGTACCAGACGACGCACAATACGGGCGGCACCGTGATGGGTAATGACCCGAGCACCAGCGTCGTCAACCGCTACTTGCAATCCTGGGACGTGCCGAATGTCTTTGTCATCGGCGCCTCCAACTATCCGCAAAACGCATCTTGGAATCCGACCGGAACCTTGGGTGCCTTGACGTACTGGGCGGTCGATGCACTCAAAAACACCTATCTCAAGAACCCGGGCCGATTGGTGTCGGCATGAGCGTCTCGCAGCTGTTGCGCGCCGGCCTGCTCTTGGGTGTCATCCCATTGCTGATGGCTGCCAAGCAAGGAGCCGAGAAACCTCCGCCTGCGGTGGCCGTAAAACTGTGCCAGAGTTGCCATGGCGCGCATGGCGAGGGCACACCCGCCGCCGGGATCCCGCGGCTCGCCGGACAGCCGGCGGGCTACCTCGAGAAGCAATTGCGCGACTATGCCGGCGGCTCACGCGAGAACGCGATAATGCATCTATGGGCGATCCAACTGAAGGATGCGGAGCGCGCGGAAGTGGCTGCGTACTACGCCTCGCTCACGTCTCCTTATGCGGTCGTGCCGGCGACCTCTGCGAGGGACGCGCCAATGATCCTGGCGCGCGGTCATCAGCTTGCGCACCAGGGCGATGAAAGCCGCCGCGTTCAAGCCTGCGACAACTGCCACGGACCGGATGGCAATGGCGCGCCGCGTACGGCGCCGTACATAGCGGGACAATCCGCGCAATATTTGGCGGCATCGCTCAAGGCCTGGAAGGAAGGTACCCGCAAGAATGATGATGGGCAGCTGATGCGTTCGGTAGTCGATCGGCTGAACGAAGCCGACATTGGCGCGATCGCCGCTTACTTTTCCAGCCTTGCTTCATCGCCGAATTCAGGATCGCGATGAACTCTGCGGGAGCGGACTGGAATCGTTAGCCAATTCGGTATCGTCTTCATCGCCATCAGGATGGGCCAGGGGCGGGTACTCGATCCGCAGGCGCAAATCGTTTGCCACGCTGAATAGTCCCACCGCTAGAAGGAAGGCGAGGCCTACAAACAGTCCGACGATGATCAATGTGTTCACAATCCCTCCGGGCGCAAGATTGCGGTGCTTCGGGGAGTTTATTTTGCGACAGTGAATCCTCGAGGTCTTTGATCGAACTGCTGTGTTTTGTCTACTCCCATCGCCGGAATCAACACGGCCGTTGCACCATGCCGGCAGGATGTGGCGGTGCGAACCAAGAGAAATGACCTCCGAAAATACAGATATCCTTTTAGGACAATAGCTTACAGATGTCACTGCTTGATCCGCCAAGCAGCGGAATCGGTCGGGCAGCCCTGGCGCCGTGCTCCTCTATTCATTGAGCCGGATATTTCACAAAATTCAAACGTAGGTAATGTAGTTTTGGACGCATGGCAACGCTGCCATCAGGAGGCCCGTATCGCATGAGCAACGAACGATCAAAGACACCCGCCCAGGTCGACCAAGCCAATTCTCTGGACCGGGAACTCTACGAAAGACACTTGCTGATCGACAAGGTGGTCGGTTTTGACGGCGCCGGCCCACATGAGCGCTTCGAGGCTTTTGCGCTCGCCGTGCGCGAAATTCTGGCGCAACGCTGGGTGGATACCGAAGCCACCTATGCTCGCGAAAATCCGAAGCGGGTGTATTACCTGTCGATGGAATTTCTCATCGGGCGATCCCTCGCCAACAATGTGGAGAACCTTCTATTGGGTTCCGATGTCAAGCGTGCCGTCAAAGAGATCGATCTCGATTGGACCGCTACCTTGGAGGAGGAGGCGGATGCGGGACTCGGCAACGGCGGCCTCGGGCGCCTGGCGGCGTGTTTCTTGGATTCCATGGCCACGCTGCAGATTCCGGCGATGGGCTATGGACTCAGATACGAATACGGCATGTTCAAGCAAATCGTCCGCGACGGATGGCAAGTTGAATTTCCGGATAACTGGCTGGCGCGCCATGATCCGTGGGAAATACGCCGGGTGCGTGATCAAGTCGAAATCCAGCTCAACTGTTCATTCGAGGTGCGCGAGGGTACCTTGCGTGCCATACGCGGCAAGCCATCGCACCTGATCGGCGTTCCCTATGATCGCCCGATCGTGGGTTATGGGGGCAAGACCATCAACACGCTGCGCCTGTGGGCGGCGAGAGCGCCCGAACTCTTCGACTTCCAGGCATTCAGTCACGGCGAATTTGTAAGCGCGGTTGCCGAGGCGCTGGAAGCGGAATCGTTGACCCGGGTCTTGTATCCCGATGACTCGACGAGCCTGGGGCAGGGCCTGCGCTTCGTGCAAGAGTATTTTTTGGTGGCCTGCTCGCTCGCCGATGTCATCCGCCGGTTTCGGCAGCACAATGCCGATTGGCGCCAGCTTCCTGAAAAAGCGGCGCTTCAGCTCAACGACACCCATCCGAGCTTCTCTGTCCCGGAGCTGATGCGCATTCTGCTGGACGAAGCGCACTTGGATTGGGACACAGCCTGGAATCTTAGCTGCCGCACCTTGGGTTATACCAATCACACTCTATTGCCGGAGGCCCTGGAAAAATGGCCGCTCGAGTGGTTCGAGCTGCTCGTGCCGCGCCAGCTCGAAATCATCTTCGAGATCAACCGGCGCCTGTTGGAGGCGGTGCGGAACCGATTCCCGGGCGACGAACAACGCGTACAACGAATCAGTCTGATCGAGGAAGGAGCTGTAAAGCACGTGCGCATGGCCAATCTGGCCATCGTCGGCTCCCACAGCACCAACGGGGTCGCCAAGATTCATTCCGAGCTGCTGCGCACGACCACGGTCAAGGATCTCGCCGAGATGTTTCCGGAACGCTTCAGCAACAAGACCAACGGCGTGACGCCGCGACGCTGGCTGCTGCTGGCAAATCCCCCGCTGGCCGGCTTGATTACCGATCACATCGGCACTGCCTGGATCACGGATCTTGATCAGCTACGGCGCCTCAAGCCGCTCGCCGACGACGCGGATCTTCTCGATCGATTCATGCAAGTGAAGCGCGAGAGCAAGAGGCTCTGCGCCGAGTGGCTCAAGGTGAAATTCGGCTTCAGCGTCGATCCCCACACGATATTCGATTGTCATATCAAGCGCATTCACGAATACAAAAGACAGCTTCTCAACGCGCTGCGCATCGTGGTGCTCTACAACCGATTGCGAGACAAACCGCAAGCGTACCTGCCGCCGCGGACTTTCTTTTTTGCCGGCAAGGCTGCGCCCGCCTATTACGTGGCAAAGCTCATCATCAAGTTCATTGACAGCCTGGCTCGCACCATTGCGGCCGATCCGGCCGCCAATGCCCAGCTACGTGTCGTATTTTTGCCCGACTACGATGTATCAATGGCGCAAAAGCTGATACCGGCAAGCGACGTCTCGAATCAGATCTCCACCGCGGGCTATGAGGCGAGCGGCACCAGCAACATGAAATTCATGATGAACGGTGCTTTGACGCTGGGAACCCGCGACGGTGCAACCATCGAGATGGCCGCCGAAGCGGGAGAGGAGAATTTTCTTCTGTTCGGCCTTACCGCAAAGCAGGTCGCCGACAGCCGCGGCTGGTACGATCCGCGCTGGCACTACGATCATGATCCGGAAACACGCGCGGCCCTCGACTCCATCAAGGCCGGAAACTTCAGCGGTTCTGACCCGGGACTCTTTCGGCCGCTGTACGACTTGTTGATGCAGGGCGATCACTACATGCACTTGGCGGATTTGAAGTCGTATCTCGAGGCCGATCAGAAGATGCTCGACTGGTACGCGAACCCGCGCGGCTGGGGGCGCAAGGCAATCCTGAACATCGCCTCCTCGGGTCGATTTTCCAGCGACCGCACGATCGCCGAATATGCCAAGGACATTTGGGGCGCCAGCGCATGCCCCATATCATAAAGAGGGCTTGAACATGAACGACACACCGCAACTGGATCAACAGGAATTGATTCGCCGGATCAGCCGCGATCTGGCCGACAGCTACGACGAGGAACTGGAGATGGAGATCGAGGATCGCCCTCCAATGCCGGGTCTGCCCGCCGCGACGGATGCGGAGGCCGAAAGAGCCTATCGTCTGCGCTACTTCAATGATCTGTTTCGGCTTCAGGCTGAGTTGGTCAAGCTGCAGGACTGGGTCGTCGATGCCCGAGAGAAAGTGGTGATTGTGTTCGAAGGACGCGATGCCGCGGGTAAGGGAGGAATCATCAAGCGAATTACGCAGCGCCTGAATCCGCGCGTGTGCAGAGCGGTGGCGCTGCCGGCGCCCAACGACCGAGAGCGCACCCAGTGGTATTTCCAGCGCTACGTGCCGCATCTGCCGGCGGCCGGCGAGATCGTTCTGTTCGATCGCAGTTGGTATAACCGCGCCGGTGTCGAGCGGGTGATGGGTTTCTGCACGCCCGAGGAATACGAGGAGTTCTATCGTTCCGTACCGGAATTCGAGCGCATGCTGGTGCGCTCGGGGATCAGGCTGCTCAAGTATTGGTTCTCGATCACGGACGAGGAGCAGCACGTGCGTTTCCTGGGCCGGATCCACGATCCGCTGAAGCAATGGAAGCTAAGTCCCATGGATCTCGAATCGCGCCGCCGATGGGAGGACTACACCAAGGCGAAGGAGGTCATGTTGGAGCGCTCACACATACCCGAGGCAAGGTGGTGGGTGGTTCACGCGGTTGACAAGAAACGGGCGCGGCTGAACTGTATCCATCATCTCCTGGAGCAGTTTCCGTATAAAGAAGTGATCAAACCTTCCATAGTCCTACCCGCACGCGAGCATCACGAGGACTATTCGCGCCAAGCAGTGTCCGCGGAAATGGTGGTGCCCGAGGTCTTCTGAGCGAAACGGGTTTTGACAGGGCCTGAACTTTGCAGTACAAAGTGCGCATGAAAACAATCAGGCCAACGCTTGCAATCGTAGAGCTGCTCCTGATCGTCCCTGCAACGCTCTTCATGGCCGCACTCTTCCTGCGCGCCGTTCAGCCGATCATGGGAACCGGGCATTTGATCGACTGGTTCAGCCGCCATGGGTTTGTCGGCCTCCGTGTTTTCCTCTTTGGGATGCCGCTCACCGCCGGTATCGTCGGTCTGGCCGTCATTCTGCGCGGTTGGCGCCGCGATGCCGCACTGCGGCGAGATACTTTGGAGGTTTGCGCAATCCTGCGCGCGAATCTGGCGTACCTGCTGATCGCGATGTCCACCCTGATGGCAGGCGGTATCCTCGCGATCGTTGCCCTGCACATGATCACGGAGTAGCAGACAGGGCGTGTCTGCGCCCACCGATCTACTGTCTGGGTCGCTCCAGGATCCAGAGGTGCCACCCAATGAAAAGCGCCCGCCACTTCGTTGCATTCGGCATGCTGGCCGCAATTCTGCTCGCGGCCGCGCAGAGCATCCAGGCCGCGGGTGAGACCTTCCGCGACATTGTGTTCGCGGACTACTCAGAACGATCGAGCAGCGCTGAACTCGCCCGTCGAATGCTGAGTCCCTTGGCGGCGCTGCAACTCGAGCGGCAGATGGCCCGCGCAGGGAAGCAAATGGTCGAGCAGCCCATCAAACTCTCGGAAGAGAAATTTGTCGTCTACGTTCCGTCGCCGCGTCCGGCGCGCGGCTACGCGCTCCTCGTGTTCGTGCCCCCGTGGGAGGATGCGCGACTGCCGCCGGGGTGGACGCCGGTACTGGATCGATACGGCGTCATTTTCGTGAGCGCCGCGCGATCCGGCAACGATGAAAGCGTGTTCGACCGGCGCGAGCCCTTGGCGCTGCTTGCTGCGCATAACGCAATGCAACGTTATCCCGTGGATCCGGAGCGGGTCTTCATTGGGGGGTTCTCGGGGGGAGCTCGCGTCGCGCTGCGCCTTGCCCTTGGATATCCAGATGTATTCCGGGGCGCCTTTCTCAATGCGGGTAGCGATCCCATCGGGGATGCGAAAATACCGATACCGCCCAAGGAATTATTCCTACAGTTTCAGAGCACGCACCTGGTTTATGTCACCGGTGAGGGCGACACATCTCAGCTCAACGAAGATTTGTCCAGCATGCATTCGATGAAGAAGTGGTGCGTCTTTGACGTGCAAAGTCACGTCGTGCGCTCCGGGGGTCATGAGGTTGCGGATTCCACGGCTCTTGCCTGGGCGCTGAACGTCCTGGTGCAGGCCGTGCGTCCCGATTCCAATAAGCTCGGCGCTTGCAGGCTGGCCATCGAGGAGGAACTGAACATCAAGATGCAGGAACTGGATTCGTTAGCCGCCGCCGGCCATGACGATGAAGCACAAAAGTTGCTGCTCAAAATCGACGGGCACTTCGGAGGACTGGCGGCTCCCCGCAGCATTGAACTGGCACATTGACCGATTCAATCGCCCTCCTAAAGGATTAAAGGGCTAAAGGGCTAAAGGGCTATTTCCCCCGCCTGTTGATCGTGCCACAGAGCGCGATCGGGGAAAAACCCGACCCCGATCGGCGGAGAAATCAACCACACGGGGAGTGCGGGATTGAAGATTTTCGCCCAGCCGGACAGGTAGGAAGGCGTCTTTAACAAGAAGCCAGCGCGCGCAAGCAAGAGACAGGTTATCAAGGCCTCCCTGCCGATCGCCAAGCCCGGGTGACCACTGAAATGAACAGGCCGATTGCCTACCGGGAGATATTCCGCCGGTGCCACGATCACCGGAAGTTTGAACGGCCAATTCTTGAAATACTCGACAAATCCAACCTCATCTGTCGCCAAGAAGAGTTCCGTCAGCTGAGGCTTGTTGCTAGCAATTGCCGCCACGCGTTCACATACGGTGGACCACGGAACCTGGCCGGCTTCGTGCACCTTATCGGTCCCTCTGTAGTGAACGGCCAAGGTCTTCCCTGAAATACCGATTCTTTTTGCCATCGACTCGACGTCGATGCGTACCGCCGCGGCAGGACGGTAGCGCCCGTTGAATATTTCACTCGCCTCGGCCAGCGATAGACGCATTTCATATCGCGATCTGAATCCCAGTTCGCTTCCATCGCTGATTTTCGCGGTTCGAATGTCGGTGCGCTTCGACAATCGGTCGGCGATCAAGGGCGATGGTCTTGCAATTGTTTCAAAGAGCTCGGCAAACCAGTCTACGGTTCCGGTCTCTTCGCCGTAAATGCCGCCCTTGGCGCTGATGTCGGGATAGAGGTCATGGTCCCGACAATGCATAAGGATGAAGAGAATCATTTGCATGATTGCAAAAAACCCCGAATTCCCTCGTATTTCTACCGAGAAGATCCCTCTGTTCAACCGCTGTTGCGTTTTCACGGCAAGCCGCTTGGGTGTGGCAACCGTGTTTTTGAAGGCGTCACTGCGCCTGATTTTTCTGGCGATGCTGAGTAGCCTTGAGGCCATGAACCGTTCTTTGCCGAGGGTTGACACTTATGCTCGAAACCGGCTTTGCAGGACCAAGGGGCCCTGCGCCTTCTAAGAATACTCCATACGGCGATTCCCTTGGGATAGGAACAGACCATTTTGGATCAGTGCTTCATCGAAGACGCGGTCCTGCGCGCATTCGATGACACCCAGCGTCAATTCATTCGATCCTACGGCGATAATCGCCAGCACATCTCTTGACATCGCAATGAGACCGCGGCGCACATCAGGGTCCAGCATGAGAACCCAAGAGGCAGACTCGCACGCGTCCACGATCAGCAGGAGCTCAAGCCTCAGCGTCTCCGCAGCGAGATCCAATGGTGAATTCTCGGGAGTTCTCGAGCGGCCATTCAAATGAACCAAGTGCTCGAGTTCCAGCCAAATACGGCCGCACAATTCGATAAGCGCCTCCGCGCAACTCTCAGCCTGCTTACTCCGCAACCCGCCCCTCGCAGGCGTCACAACCCGCACGGAGCGAACAGGGTGGACACTAATCATCGATTGAATCCATGAGTCAACACCTCTCCGCGTTGAATGGGCCGCAATGATGGCTTGCGCGGATGACCAACGCGCGACGATTTGGTGTCGCGCATAAAACATCCACGCCAGCGTGTCGTCCGCCGGCGACAGACAAGGAATTCACCGCGCCCAGCGCCTAAGTTTCATTGGCGCAATAAATCCTTAACAACGTTTTGCGATGCTCCGAACGGTCAATCTCCGCGCGGAGAAGGGCTGGGGTTGCGACAGATTGTTTGAGGTGAAACCGCGCCCGACGCTGTCGCGTTCGAACGCCAGCTGGCGACCTGATAGCAGTTGTCATCGATCCATACGATCCAATCGCCGCTGGCGGTCTTCATTTGATCGCCGGCGTGGTGCTCACGAAGTCCCAATTCGTCCAATGAGGACGATACCGACAGAGCGCTATTCGAAGTCTGATTCTTGCGAATCTCGTAGGCCCGAACGGCACGGTGCGCTTCCGCGATCCAATTCACGCCCGATCCGCGACCATCAGGTGCGGATGAGGTGCCCGACTGTACAGTAGTGCCCGGCTGCAAAGAGGAGTCGAGCAAAGGCGGCGCAAGCGCCACCGCAATGTCGGTGCTCAGGCGCCGCGGCCGATTGTTCTCGACCACCACTTTCGGCGGTTTGATGGGAAGCAGGGCCACCAACACAACGGGATGTTCGGGCGACTCAGCCATCTTCAAGGTTCGAGAACCCGCAAGCAGCAGGCCTAGCGTCGCCGCATGCAGCGCCAATACCATGAAAAGGATCGCGGGTCGCGACGTCGGCCCGGTATTTCGTTGGTGGATGTCCAGGGTTCACCCATGTGGTTGGTGTGCGCGCAATTGTAGACCTGAAAAAGTCGGCCAGGTTCCTGTTCCAAACCCCTGCCAAATGGCGCGCCGACCATTTCAATGACCTGCGCCCGTGGCAGCAACTGGTCCGGGCGGCGCCGCATCCAAGAAGGACACGCGAGCGCCCATGTCGGGAAGAATGCGTGGGTCCCTTATCAGGATGGCAATCCGCACTTTGACCGTAGCCTTGGCGCGATCCGCGGTTGGGATGGTTGTGATCACCCCGCCTGGAATGTCCCAATCCGGATACGCGTTGAGCTTGATTCGAACCGGCTGTTGCGGCTGCACACGACCAATGAAGTTTTCGCTGACATCGACCTCCACTTCGAGGGAATTCATGTCGACGATGGTGCCGATGCCCGTGCGTGTGAAGCCGCTGCCCGCGGAGACGGGGGAAACCATTTCGCCCGCCTGTGCCGCTTTTTCCGTGACGATTCCGGAAAAGGGCGCGCGGATAATGGTGTCGTCGAGATTGCGCTGCGCGATCGTGCGCCCGGCGCGGGCGGCGTCGAGCGCGCTCTGCGCGATGAGAAGTTCGGATTTGACGGCATCGATTTGCGCGTGCGCTTGGTCAAAGCTTTGAGCGCTGATCACCGCGACGGCCTTTTGCCGTTCGTTGCGCTTGAATACGGGCAAGGCGTCCTCATAGGCCGTTTGCGCCGAGGTCACGACAGCCTCGGCTTGCTTCACCTGCGCCTCGCTCTGTGACAGAGCCGCTCTGGCATTGGAGTCATCGAGCCGGGCGATGATTTGCCCGCTCTTGACCCGCTGTCCCTCCTCCAACGAAACCTCGATCACCTTGCCGGTGATCTTGGATGCCACGGTGGCGCGGCGTCGCGCGACGACGTAGCCGGAGGCGTCCAAGAGAGAGGCCGCGCCCAAAGGCGCAGACTCGTTCCTGGGCGAAATCACAGCGGCCGCTCTGACCGGCACCGAGGTGCTGCGCAAAAAATACCACACTGTGAGTCCGGCGAGTCCAATTGCGGTAACCGCGGCGAGTGTCCACCAAAGCGTGCGCGAGCGGCGCGCGACGGCCGGCTCAGCGCGATCGATCCGCAACTGTTTCAGGAGCGACGATTTATCAACCATGGCTGTCGGATCCGCTGTTCATGCACGGAAGACTAGCGCCAGGCAAGCGCGCGAGTTGAAGGCGATGACGGATGGTCGAATAGCGGCGCCGGACGGTTGGCCAGCGTGGTTGGGCTGTGGCGGCGGTGCGCCCGCTGAAGCCGTGGTGGTTGATGTTCAGATTCGACCGCTCATCACCGCGCATCGACCGTTCGGCATGAAATGGGCGCCAAGCGCTGCGGGCGCCGTATATTTTTCCGGCACGGGCACCTGTCCGCAACGACGAGCAATAAGAGGAAAAGCACGATGACCGCACTCGTTTCCTTGCAAGGGATTGTCAAGCGTTATACCCGCGGCAAGCAGCAGGTACAGGTGCTGCACGGCATCGACCTCGAGATCCGTGCGGGAGAGTTTCTTGCTCTCATGGGTCCGTCAGGGTCCGGCAAGACCACCTTGCTCAACCTGATTGGCGGCATCGACCGCGCCGACGAAGGCGATCTGTTGGTCGCGGGCGAGCGCATCAACGCGCTTACCGCGCGCGAGCTGGCGCAATGGCGCGCGCACAATGTGGGCTTCGTGTTCCAGTTCTACAATCTCATGCCCTTGCTGACTGCCCAACAAAACGTTGAGCTGCCCTTGCTCATGACCAATCTTTCCAAGACGCAGCGCAGCGCCAATGTCAAGGCAGCGCTTGAACTGGTCGGTCTCGCGGACCGGGCCTTGCATAAACCTACAGAGCTCTCAGGCGGCCAGCAGCAGCGCGTCGCCATTGCGCGGGCGCTGGTGGCAGACCCAACACTGCTGGTGTGCGATGAACCCACGGGCGATTTGGATCGGGAAATGGCCGAGCAAATCCTCGATTTGCTGCAGATCGTGAATCGCGAACAGCACAAAACCATCATCATGGTCACGCACGACCCGAAGGCGGCGGAGCGCGCGACACGACAGCTGCATCTCGATAAGGGTCGCCTGATCAGTACCGAGTCGAGTCTGGCGGCATGAAGTTCTTCCCCTTGATTTGGACCAGCTTGTGGCGCAAAAAGGCGCGCACGCTCTTTACGCTGCTGTCCATCATGATTGCCTTCCTACTTTTCGGCCTGTTGCAGGGGATCAATGCCTGGCTGAACGCCTTTGGCACAGAATCCAACGCCAACCGCTTGTATGTGGTGAGTCGCGTGAGCCAAGTGCAGCCATTGCCGAGCGCGTATCTGCATCAAATAGAGGCGGTGCCGGGGATTCGGCAGGCGACGTATATCGCCGGGATCAGCGGATTTTATCAGGAAAAGAGCAACAATCTGCTGGCACTGGCCACGGACGTCCAAAAGCTTTTCAATCTTTATCCGGACTGGAAGATCGCCCCTGAGCAGCTTGCGGCGATGAGCCGCACCCGTGCGGGTGCAATTGTCGCGGCGCCATTGATGCGGGCATTCGGCTGGAAGATCGGCGATCGGTTACCGCTGCGCACCTCGGTGATGAAACAAGACGGCAGTGCCGACTGGAGTTTCGAGATCGTCGGCACTTACGATGTTGCCGCTTCGCCGGCGGAGGCGAACCGCATTCTCGTCAACTACGCCTACTTCGACGAGGCCCGGCGCCTGGAGCGCGGGACGGCGTGGGCTTTTGTGGTCGCAGTGGACGATCCTGCCCGATCGGCGCAAATCTGCGCCGCCGTGGATGCGCTCTTCGTCAATTCGGCCTATGAGACCGTGACGCAAGACGAGAAGGCGTTTGTGCAAGGACAGCTACGGCAGTTGGGCGATGTGAGTTTGATGGCCAATGCCATCGTCGCCGCGGTGCTGTTCACGCTGCTGTTTCTCACGGGCAATACCATGATGCAGTCGGTGCGTGAGCGAACGCCGGAACTCGCCATTTTAAAGACCGTCGGATTTTCGGATTGTGCGGTGACGGTGTTGGTGCTGATCGAGTCGGTGCTGCTGTGTGTGTCGGCCGCCTCACTGGGGCTTGCCGCGGCCGGCGCCGTTTTCCCGGTAACCGCCGCGCTCGGGATCGCCGGCGCAGCGCTGCCGCTCAAGGTCGTCGCCGCGGGACTCGCAATCGCGGTCGGCCTTGCGCTCGCGAGCGGTTTGCCGCCGGCCTGGCGCGCGCAGCGGCTGGTCATCGTTGAAGCCTTGGCCGGGCGCTGAAGGAAGTATTTGGATGCGTGCACTGAAGCAGATCGGCCCGATTACTTTGATGAATCTTAGGAGCGTGCCGCATCGCCTCGGCGCATCCTCGGTGATCGTCATCGGGATTGCCGGCGTGGTGGGGGTGCTGGTGAGCATTTTGGCCATGGTCGGGGGTCTATCGCAGATGATGAACAGCACGGCGCGCGCGGATCGCGCCATCGTCGTGAGCACCGGCGCGGGTTTTGAGACCTTGAGTAATATCACGCGTGAAGCGAGCGAGATTATTTTGGACGCGCCGGGAATCAAGCATGGAGTCGACGGCAAACCGTTGGCGTCGGCGGAGGCGCTGGCGATCGTGCGGCTGCCGCTGAAGCGCGGCGCGAACAGCGGCAATGTGTCGCTGCGCGGTCTGAGCGCGGGCGGCTTGGCCGTTCATCCGGAAGTTCGCTTGGTAGAGGGGCGCGTCTTCGGGTCGGCGGTGCGCGAAGTCATCGTCGGCCGCACGCTGCAACGCCAGTTTCGCGATATGAAGCTCGGTCAGCTGCTCAATCTGCGAGGCGCGGAGTGGACAGTGGTGGGGGTGTTCGAAAGTCACGGCGACCCGCACGAGTCGGAAATGATCACGGGCGCGGAAACGCTGCAATCGGCTTTTGAGCGAACCACATTTCAGTCGGTTGCCGTATTGCTCGAGTCGGCGGATGCCTTTGCAGAGTTCAAAGGGGCATTGACCGGCAACCCGGCGCTTAGCGTAGATGCCATGCGCGAAGCGGACTATTATCGCCAGCAGTCGCAGGCATTCTCGCGGCTGCTATCCATCGTGGCGTATCTGATCGGCGGCATCATGGCGGTCGGGGCGGTATTCGGTGCGCTCAATGCCATGTATTCTGCGGTGAGCACGCGCACGGTCGAGATCGCCACGCTGCGTGTGCTGGGATTTGGTGCCTCGGCCGTCATCGTGTCGGTGTTTGCCGAGGCCTTGTTGCTGGCGCTGGTGGGCGGCGCGATTGGCGGGTGCTTGGCGTGGCTATTGTTCAATGGACATGCCGTCAGCACCAACGGCGGGGGCTTGACGCAGTTGTCGATCCCTCTCGCGGTTGACATGAGCCTGATTGGTGTTGGAGTACTGTGGGCCTGCATCATTGGAATGGTGGGCGCTGCGTTTCCCGCCATCCGTGCCGCGCGCGCGCCCTTGGCGGCGGCGCTGCGCGGAATATAGGCCGCAAAGGCGGCATGGGATAAGGATGAACGACGCCGAACGACCAATCGCGCAAAAGTCGCAGCTGGCCTATTGGATATTTCAGCTGACGGGTTGGGGACTATTTACTCTGATCCGCTTCATTGGCGGCGTCGTGGTCCTTGAATTTTCCTGGACCCGTCTCGCGCTGGAGTTGCTGCTTCTCAACGGCGTGGGACTATTCGTCTCCCACTGGCTGCGAGATTTCGTGCGGCGCCATCATTGGAGCGCGCTGCCGATTCGCAAGCTGATCTGGCGGATCATCGTTGCCGCATTCGTTTTGGGCGCACCACTCGGCATCGTGACGCAATTCACCGACTTGTCGGCATTCCATGATCCCGCATTTCTGAAGGCGTACGCTCCGGCTCTCAACTTCCAATTGACGCTCTCCGCCTCGATTGCCGTGGAAATCGTCAATTGGGCCATTGTTTTCCTTGTCTGGCTCACGATTTACTTTGCCGCTATCGGAGTCCGGGAGCACCGCTCGGCGCAACTCAAACAGTCCGAGCTGGCACGCGCGCTGCAGCTGGCCGAGCTGCGCCTGCTGAAATCTCAGTTGAATCCGCACTTTCTGTTCAACGCGCTCAACACCGTGCGTTCCCTCATCGCCGACAATCCCGCGCGCGCGCAAGACGCTGTGACGCGGCTCGCAAAGACGCTGCGTTACACCTTGACCTCGCCTCAAGACGAGCTGGTCACGCTTTCCCAGGAGTTGGACATCGTCGTAGACTATCTCGAGTTGGAGTCAATGCGTTTCGAAGACAGGCTGCGGATCGAGATTCGCGTTCCCGACGCCGCCGCGGGAGTACATATCCCGGTAATGCTGCTGCAGACCCTCGTGGAAAATGCGATCAAGCACGGCATCGCCGAATTGCCCGCGGGAGGGCTGCTGCGCGTCTCCGCCACGGTGCAAAATGAAATGCTCATGCTGGACGTCGAAAATCCGCGGCCGCCGGCAACGACACGTACGGCACGAGAAGGCGTCGGTTTGCAGAATGCTCGCCAACGCTTGAGGCTGCTGTTCGGCGCGCGCGCCAGTCTTGAATTGGATCTCTCGAACTCGTCTGTGACAACGGCGCGCCTGCGCATCCCTGTCAATCCATGAAGGCAATGATCATCGATGACGAGCCGCCGGCACGCCGTGAGTTACGGCGTTTATTGGCCGGTTTCCCATGGGTGGAAATTGTCGGCGAGGCGGGCAACATCGACCAGGCGGCGGAAATGGTCGAAACGCTGACTCCGGAGTTGCTTTTCCTGGACATTCAAATGCCAGGGGGCTCGGGCTTCGATCTGCTTACCCGCCTCGAGGACGTGCCCCAGGTCATATTCACGACGGCCTACGATGAACATGCGGTGCGGGCATTCAAGGTCGACGCGCTCGACTACCTGCTCAAACCGATCGAGCCGGCGCGCCTTGCTGAGGCGCTGGGTCGAGTCAAAAGCGCTCACGCGGCGCGAACGCCGCAGCCCGCTGCGGCGCTGGAGCAGATCTTCGTCCGCGACGGTAGCCGCTGCTGGTTCGTGCCGCTTCGGGAAGTGCGCCTGCTGAGCTCGGAGGGCAATTACATTCGGTTGTCGTGGGGGAAATCGCAGCCCCTGCTTGGGCGGGCTTTGGCGGCACTCGAGCAACGTCTCGATCCGAATCGCTTCTTCCGGGCCAATCGCCGGCAAATCATCAATCTGGATTTCATCGAAAGCGTGGAACTGGGGGTGAATGGGCGTCTGCACGCGCAGCTTCGCGACGGCCCCGAAGTGGAGATCTCTCGCCGCCAGGCGCGCCTGTTCAAGACCAAGATGAGCATTTGACGGCGTGCGCCATCAGCGCACAGCCAGAATGCGGCGGGCATCGTCAACCGAGTTTGGTGGGGTCGGCTCCCGGACCAGATCGCCGACCGGACCGTCCATCGGAATGGAATAGCCCAGGGGCCGCACGGTGCGAAGGTGAAATTTACCCGCCGCATCCGCGCGAAACACGCCGCGATAATCGATGGCGCTGCCGTCGCCCTCCTGCAGGTCATAGACCCCGGAGCTTGAAGTCTGCCAGATCATCAGTTTGGCATGGGGTATGGCCTCTCCCGCGGCATTGCGCACCGTACCCCACAGCAGAAGTTCCCTTTGTCATCGAGCCCGATGAACTCGGTTTTCGGATCGAGCGATAGACTAAGGGCAACGGCGCAGTTGCCACGATGATGAGCATCGCGCAGACTTCGCGGACGTGAAGAAGAAATCTGCAAGCGCCGGGCCCACGCGGCGCATTCGACGCGCGGCTTCCGACATGCGCGCTCAAGCACTGGCCGCGGCCCGGCGACTGATCGTGCAGGGCAGCGACGAGGTTCTCACCATGCGCGCGGTGGCCGACGCGGCGGGCGTAACGTATCCCAACTTGAGCCATCACTTCGGATCGGCCGCGGGGTTGCATGCGGCGATTGCCGAGGATCTGGTACGCGAGCTCCTGGCCGGATTGCAGACCGTCGGGATCGAAATGGACAACCTCGAACACGACTATCGCAGTGTCGTGGATCGCGTCTTCGATCTCTTCGGCGAGAGCGGATTGGGCCGGGTTTTAGGATGGCTGGTCCGTTCGGGAGAGACCTCGCGGCTGGAGCCGGTGAATCGGATGCTGGCCGACTTCATCGTCAGCCGCGCGCGCCCGCGTTCGAAGCACGATGCCAAACGACTGTCGCGCATCGCCCTGATCGTGGCATTCGCGGCCTATGCGGAATCCTCCGTAGGTCCGCTGCTTGGGGATGTTTTGGGCGCCGGCGCCTCCAAGCGGCGCGATTACTTCGCGCAAGCGCTTGCTGCATTGCGCGAGAGTTAATTTATGAGTGCATCAATAGTATATTGACGTCTACATAAATAGCGCATAGGATCAGGGTCCCCCAATCGCGGATCGAGCGTGCCATGGACCATCCCTCCCGTACCCCGGCAGACTTGACCATCCAACCGCGCAATGTGCTGTTCGGGCGCGGCCGCAGCGCTGAACGATGGTGGAACAACGGCGATCCCGTCGCCACGGCGTTCTACAACAGCCTGTCCCTCACGTTTCCCAAGGGCGAAGCCTTTTTCATCGAGAGCGTGCGTAATTTTCGGGACAAGGTCCCCGCGCCACAGCAGGCGCAAATCGATGCCTTCATCAAGCAGGAGGCCGCGCACAGCCGCGAGCACAGTCATATGAACACCCAGGTGGAGCAGGCCGGCTACGATGTCGCTCCCATGCATGCGGATCTGGACGGCCGGCTGGCGGAGTTGAAGAGCAAGCCGCCGATATTTGGTCTCGTGGCCACGGTCGGGCTGGAGCACTTCACCGCAATCATCGCGCATGCCTGCTTGCAGTACGAGCGTCACTTCAAGGGCGCATCCCCTGATGCGGCGCGGCTGTGGAAATGGCACGCCATCGAGGAAATCGAGCACAAGGGCGTGGCCTACGACACCTTTCTCGCCGCCACCGAGGGGCTATCGAGCTATAAACGCTGGAAGTTTCGTGCCTTGGTGATGCTGCACCTGAGCTATACGTTCGTGCGGGGCCGCGTGCGCGCAATGCGGCAATTTCTCGAGCAGGATGGCATCGATGGGCCGCGCACCGGCCTGCGCATCTTTTGGTATCTCTGGATTTATCCCGGCCTGTTGCGCCAAATCTTCCCGGCGTGGCTGTCGTTCTTTCGGCCTCGTTTCCATCCGTGGCAGCACGATGATCGCGATTTGGTGGCCGTACATGAGGCACAGTTGGGTTTGCCGGTGTTGAACAAAGACGCCCCGGTGCGGCTCGCCTAGCCCCGGAAGGCTATTTTTTTCACGCCGCTCCACTCCAAATACGATTGGAACTCGGTTTGCCCCGGCGCGCGCATCTGAAATTTGCCATACATCATTGTGCCCTTGAGCTCATAGACGATGCGGAACTGCGGGCCCGGTCGAGAAGCCTCAGATAGCAAAATCGCTGTAGTCGGAGTCGGGACGGAGACATCGTAGTGGATGACGTGCCCCTCATTGTCGAAATAGATCGCCTTGTAAGATTGTCCGGAAGCGTCGCGATAAATATATAAAAGATCTGCGTGCTCACAATCGTAGTCCGCAGGGCCTTGGCACTTCTCGCTGCCGGAGTGTCGCGCGAGAACGTGATTGCGCAGTTCCGGCTGGAACGTATAGGTACCGACACCCGCGGCGCCGGCGGAACCGCCTTGCGTGCGGGCCTCCCAGGTACCCATCAAAAACTGCAGCGATTTCCACGGATCGATTGCCGATTCAGCCGGCGCGGCAATGCGCACACAGGACGCCGCCATGCAAACCACGAAAACGAGTTTCCTGATCACGATTCTTGTCCCTGTCTGCCCGATCGTTACGATTTGATGATCACGTACTTGGGCGGGCAAATCAATCGCGCTTGAATATAACTATAAAGTTATATAACCTATAGGCTATGATAAAGCTCGATACGGCCTTCTCCGCACTCTCGGATCCGACACGCCGGGCAATCCTTGCGCGTCTCGCCTTGGGCGAGGTGACCGTCATGGAACTTGCCGAACCATTCGACATGTCTCAACCCGCCATCTCCAAGCACTTGGGAGTGCTTGAACGCGCAGGGCTCATCGTGCGGCGAATCGAGGGCGCGAAGCGGCCGTGTCGGCTGGCCAAAGAGGGTGTTGAAGTGATCGATCAATGGCTCGCGATGCTGCGGAAAGCCTTGGCGAGCAACTACGACCGCCTCGATAACGTGCTGGCTGACATGAAACCCCCAAAGAGCAGGAGAAAACAATGAGCAAGCTGACTCTCAAGACTGAAGGCGATCGCTACGTTGTGGTAACGAGGCGATTTGCCGCGCCCCCAGAGGCGGTTTATCGGGCGCACACCGACCCGAAACTGATCCAGAAATGGCTGTTGGGTCCGGAAGGCTGGACAATGCCGGTGTGCATATGCGAGGCAAAACCCAAGGGCAAGATCCGGTACGAATGGGCCAACGGCCAGGGAGGTGGGTTCTACCTCACCGGCGAATTCATCGAGCTCGAGCCGCCGCGGCGAATCGTGCACGTAGAACGCATGCATTTACCGGAGGTGACGCCTGACAACCGTGTGGAGACAATCTTTGCGCCCGACGGCACCGGTACGTTGATGACCATGCGCATGACGCTGCCGGATCTTGAAACGCGCACGCGCATGCTCTCGAGCGGCATGGAGCAGGGAATGGAAGCAAGCTATGTACGGTTGGAGCGTGCGATCTAACCTGCCGAGGTCATCACCGAACCCCTGACGGAGGGTGCGAAATCAGTTTAAGATTTCAGATACACAAGGCGACTCCAAGCCGGCAAAATCATGAAGTCGGGCGAGCAGATCCTGATTCTCACTTCGAAGGGCTCGGAAGAGCTGCGCAATCACGCGTCTCAGCTCGACGTATCCGCCAAGAATACGCTGGCGCTCATTTCCCAGGGCTGCAATACCGCCGATGCCATCCTGCAGCGCTCGATGTTCCCTCACAATACCGTGGTCGAGGGCCTGCGCCGCCTTCTGACCAAGAAGCTGGTGGTCATTGCGGATGAAGAGCCGGCCGCTCGCGCCGGCGGCGCAGCTGGTCCCGCTCGCCCGAGTCGCCGGGAGCTGCGTCTGAATTTTGGCATTTCGCCCAGCCAGGCCCGCTTCGCGTTGTCCAATTTCTGCATGGACGAATTCGGCACGGACGGGCAATACCTCGTGGATGCCGTGAGCCTTTGCAACGATGTCATGAGCTTGCAGGAAGTGTTGAACAGCGTTCGGACCGAAATCGACGAGCGCTTCCCGGGTCGAATGCCGGCCCTGGTCGCCTGCATTCGCGAGATCAACGAAACGGACGACCCCTCGGCGACCGGTACCCACGCGCAACCGGACGCACCCGCGGCAAATCCGGCCGCGGCAAACCCGGCGACGGCAAACCCGGCGACGGCAAATCCGGCCGCGGCGAAACCGGCCCCCCTCCGGGCACCGGACATCAGGCCGGCGCGATCCAAGCCGACCTCGGCCGCCGGTGGTGCACCGGACCCCTTGCGACTCGAATCCGGCGTGTCACTTGCCCAGGCGCGCTTCGCGCTGTCCGAATTCTGTCTCAATCAGTTCGGCGTGCAGGGCCAGGAATTTGTGGATGCCGTCAATCGCTGCAGTGATGTGGCCGGCGCTCAGAAGGTGCTGAATTTGATTCGAACCGAGCTGCTCACCCGGCATCGGGATCGCTTGCCGCTGCTCCTCGCCTGCGTGCACGAAATCAACGAGACAGCCTTGTAGGCTTCGAGGCGCTACAGCTTGAAACGGCCGATCGATTTTTCCAGCAAGGCCAGCGTTCGGCTCACACCCTTGGTTTGCCGCAACAGGTCCTGTGCAGTGGCTTCGTCGCGGCTGCGCTGGAAGGCGGTTGACGTCGCCTCGAACTTGCGTGACTGCTCGCTGACCTCGGTGGCTGCGCCGCTGACCGCCAAGATCAAATTCTTCAACTTCATCTGCATCAATTTCAGCGAGGCCATGAGGCTGTCCGGGCGATTGTCCGCAACCGCAATTTCCACCGCCAAATCGCCGGCGGCAATCTTCTTCATGTACTCCGCCGCGACCCGCGGCTCGCCGCCGAGCAACTGCAGGACCTTCCAGTCGAGCAGGAAAAATAAGGTGATCGATATTGCGGCGCCGATGATCAATCCTGCCAAGGCGACGCCATAGGCGATCTTTCGGCCCACGGAGTGCAGTTCGGAAACGGGGTAGGCCGATATGATCGTGAGTCCCCATTCTTCCAAGGGCACGCGGTCAATGACCCACGAACCGTCCTTGTTGTCGATGTGTTCCTGCACCTCTTGCTTGGTGACCCATGATGGCTGGTAGCGCACCGTCTTGCTGTCGACCACGGCGACGAAGCCGCTCTTCAGCACGCGCGATTGCTCCAAGGATTGGCTCAGCACGGGCAGTTCGGCCTTGTAGCCCACGTAGGTGAGGCCGATGTAGTCGCCGTTCTTGGCGTTCAAGGGCTCATAGCCGGTGATGTAGGGATTGCCAAGGATGTCGACCACGCCGTAGAACGCGTGGCCATTTCTCAGGGCCGCATAAGCCTTGGTGGTCTGGTTCAGCTCGGTACCGACCGCGCGGCTGCCGTCATCCTTCAATACATTGGTGGTGATGCGCACGAAGCGTTCGCCATCCTTGGAGAAGATCGTGGCCGTGCCCTTGGCCAAGCGCGTGACGTAATCGACGAGTTCGAAGTTTCCCGTCTGACTCTTGCCGCCGACGATGATATCGGCGATGGGTTTGCCGGCCAGCATGACGGTGGCACCTTTCTCGGCCCCGCCGTGCGCGCCGATCTGCTCATTGAGCAGGGCCATGCTCATGCGCACGCGTTCATCCATCAGCGTGGCGGTGGTCACGAACACGCCCTGAACGGAAGTAACGTTATCCGCGACTTGTTGCTTTACCTGCGCTTCCTCGTGCTGCATAGCCCAAAGGGAAAAGCCGATGGCCCCTATGCTGATCAACAGCAGGGCGATGGCCGCAACCGGCAGCACGACTTGGAATTTGAATCCGCGAAGCAACGCGTACTCCTATGAATACACGCCTATTCCGCCTTTTTATCCGTCTCGGGGATGCCTACGGAGTCTCGAAATGCGCGATAATTGTGCTATCGGCGGCACGTTTTTGCGTTTTTTGGTCGATTTTGGGCCATAAGATAAATGAATAAATCCGACAGGTACGCGCTGGGCACTCGAACCGTGCGGCGGGTGGGTTACGGCGCGATGCAGCTTGCCGGTCCCGGAGTCTTTGGGCCCCCGAAAGATCGCCCGGGCGCACTCGCGATCCTGCGCGAGGCGGTCGCGAGCGGGGTCGATCACATCGACACGAGCGATTACTACGGTCCGCATGTCACCAATCAGCTCATCCGCGAGGCGCTTCATCCCTATCCCCGTGATCTGGTCATCGTCACAAAATTAGGCGCGAGGCGGGGTCAGGACGGATCGTGGAACCCGGCCTTCTCTGCCGAAGACCTGAGGAGCGGGGTCCACGACAACCTTCGCAACCTAGGACTGGAGGCCCTCGATGTCGTCAATCTGCGCATCATGTTCGGCCACCATCCCACCGAGGGTTCGATCGAGGCGCAGCTCGCGGTGCTAGTCGAGCTTCAGCGCCAAGGCCTCGTCCGTCACATCGGCCTCAGCAACGTGACGGCGAAGCAGGTCGCGGAGGGGCGCGCCTTGGCGAACATTGTCTGTGTGCAGAATCACTACAACCTGGCCCATCGGAACGACGATGCGTTGATCGACGAACTGGCCGCTGCCGGCATCGCCTATGTGCCGTTCTTCCCGCTCGGCGGCTTCACCCCGTTGCAGTCGACGGCGCTGTCCGATGTCGCCAAGGCACTCGGCGTAACACCCATGCAAGTGGCGCTCGCCTGGCTGCTGCAGCGCGCGCCCAACCTGCTGTTGATTCCCGGTACCTCGTCGGTTGGACATCTGCGCGAAAATCTCGCCGCCGCTGACCTTGAGCTGCCCGGCGATGCCTTGACGAAGCTCAATCGGATCGCGGCCGGTTAAGGCTGGCTGATATACCTGGCCAGCCGTGGAACTTTGAAGGGCAGTTCCAGTCAACTGCAACGAGTCGATGCGGGCTTGTACCCCCGGTTTACAGGTAATGTAAAGAAGAAGGGTGACTTCCAGGAGAGCCTCGATGAATACTCGGTTTGCGATGAAGCTCGGTGCGGTTGCCTTGGCGCTATTGGTGAATAGTCTCGTCGTCGGCGCCGCAGCCTATTTCAGCGATGCCCACAGTCGCGGACAGCCAAACGGCGAGTCGGTCGCTTGTACGTCGAAGAGGGTCGTGCACCTCACCGTGTAACGCCCACCTCACCGTGTAACCGCCCACCTCACCGCGTTGTCGCGCACCTCACCGTGTAATCGATTTGTCACACGGTTGAGGCAATCCGTGAAATTCACCTATTCAAGTCCCTCGATAAGATGAGCTTGAGCACGACGTGATCCGTGCTGCCCGTCAGACCCACCCCCGCACCCCCCTCGATACTCCAGTGTTTGCCCTTGTAGTCGAAAACACCGAACAACTGATGCTGCTGGCGCGAGGCGGAATTGAAGCCGCGCAAGGGTCCGAAGTCGTCGTACTCCTCGGCGCCCACCGCCCAGGTCTTGCTGAGATTGTAGGCAACACGGGTGGCCGGCGCGAAATCGAGGCGTGAAAATCCTTGGTAGGAATTGTCGAGGATGGGATTCACGATGACCTCGACATCGCCCAAGTGCCAACCGAGGATGGGGCGGATTTCCTGAGTGTTGCGCCGTTGATCCCAGTGCGCCGTGTTCCAGCTGAATTCGAAATTCACGCCGTAGAAGAAGGTCCTGCTGGCGGCATCGGGCACCACGAACAGCGTTCGGATCTTGAAGCCGTTGTAAGTCAGGCTGCCGTTGCGGCTGAGGCTATATAGCGGTAGATACAATCCGGCCTCGAACCAATTGGTGACCCCGTAGGCCCACTCCGGGACACCGTTGAGCGTATGGTTGGCGATGATCGCGCCGGGGAAATCCGGGACCGTGCGACCGTTCGGCGTGTAATTGTCATGCAGCGTCAGATTGAGCACGCCGGGTGCCGCGATCTCCGCGTTGTAGACTTGGATCTCGTCCGTTTGGGCGTGCGCCGCGCCAAAGCCCGCGAGCCCCAAGATCAATATTGCGAGCCGGACTATTCCGCGGTGAACCATCGTTCAGTCGAAACCTGCGCCGGGTTACGGAGTGCGCACGGTGTAGGCAAGTTGCCACCCGTCCTTCGAGGGCTGAAATTGAATCGAGGCGTGTTGTTCGCCACCCTGCCTGTTCAACACAAATCGCGCGGTCGCGATGCCGAGCGCCGTTCCGGCCACGGTGTCCGACAGCCAGTGAACATTTTCGTGCACGCGAAGATAAGCCGTCCCGGTGGCGACCCCGTAGCCGATGATGCGGCGGATCCACCGATATTCGTCATTGCCGGATTCCGCGAAGACGGTGCCGATGGCAAAGGCCGCGCTGACGTGCACCGAGGGAAACGAATCCCCGCCATGGCGCCACATGTTGGGCGAGGTGGTTGCGTCGGGCCGTTCGCGCCCCGCCGCCAGGGTCAAGACCTCGCTGGTCGCCGCGCTGAACACCCCCGCTTCGAGCAGCGCCCAGGTCTCGCGATAACCATCGCGATCACCGATCCAGCTTGCATATAGGCCGGTGCCGACAATCAATGCGACCGCCGGCGCCGCATCGCGAGCCGAATTCTTGTCCGCGCCATTCAGCGGTTGCTTGGGGTCGACGAAGTGCGTTCTTACGCGGCCGTCAAATTCGTGCGCGGCGCCGACCGCCGCCAGCGCCGCCCCAAAGTACAGCCAATCCTGGCTGTCCCAACGCAGCGGCGCCGTGAAGTAGAGTTTGGTGTCATTGAGGGCTTCACCGACGGAAAAGCTGTCGGCCACGGAACCAATCGGCCAGAGTAGGGCGCCAGATAGCCAAGCTGCGATGCGCAGCGCCGAGTGATTGATGGCGGGTCCTCTGGACCTGATGCGCTTGAGCAGCACCTTCTCCGATAATGGTGATGTGCGCCGAAAAATTTACACGTTTAACAGCGCAATCCTCAGAACTTTGCCCGAGAGAGGGAAGGCAGTCAAGCGCATCGGCGCTTTCGTGCTCTCCTCGGTCAAAGCGCAAATGCGTCAAAGTGCAAACTGTGCGCGCAGCAACGCGAGGGCCTGCGGACCGTCCCATTCACGCGCACCATAAATTTTGCTCACGATGCGTCCATCCGCTGCCACCAAAACCGTGAGCGGCAGACGCGACGCCCCCAGCATGTGCTCCAGTTGCAAGCGCTCATCGATGAAATGACTGATCGTGGAGTGAGACTGCGCCAACCACTGACTGGCTTGCTGTGGATAGTCGTCGGTTGAGATTCCGATGATATTGAAATGCCGCGCGAACTCGCTCCAAGCGAGTCTTTCGAGAGAAGCCGTTTCCTGTTTGCACGGCCCGCACCAGCTGGCCCAGACGTTTATCAGCAATGGTTTGCCGCGGAAGTCCCGCAGGTGGCGGGAAGGTCCGTTGATTCCCTGGAGTGCGGCATCCGGCAGCCTCTGTCCGATCTGGTATTCGGTGAATGCCGCCGACGCCTTCGCGTTCGAACTCAAAGTCAGGCAGAAAGCCAGGCCGAAAGCCAGGCAGGAGGCCAGGCAGCAGGCCGCCCAGCAGGGCAGGACCAGCCGTGAGCGAAGATGGGTATTGAGCGAACCGGGCGTCATATTCTTCGCTCAAGATCCGCTGATACTTTGCAGGAATTTCGCCAGCGCCTCGCGGCCATCCTGCCAAAGCGTGAAGGGTGTGTCGAGTTCTTCCTGAGGCATGCGCAACGTCAAATTCCGGCAAGACGCGATGTATCGCAGCAGCGCCCCATCGACGGCGTAGGCTCGCGGCACGACATCGCCGTGCGGTGGGACATACAGCGCATGGCTCTGCGTCAAACTGATCGGCACCCGTTGCAGCGGCTGCAAATCGATGGCACGGCCGTCAGCCAAGATCCGTAACGCGCCGGCGCTGAGCGCGGGCGGCGGCGACATGCGCCGGTCCACCGTCGACCATCGATACAGCAGCAGAAAGTCGCTGTACTCGCCGGAGCGATCGATTTCCGCGGCGACCAGCGTTGCGTAGTCGCGTGCATGCGCCGCGACGTCGGAGCGCTCGCGCGCGAATATGAAAGGCATGCTGACCACTTCCAGCGTCATCGCGCTCTGTTCATCGAAGATCTCGTGCGAAGGCGCAAGCCGCGAAGCCGTGCAGGCCGGCAGCATGGCGAGCAGCGTCAGCATGGCAAGCGGCACGAGCAAGGTTGCGGGATGACGCATGTTGGCTTAGAAGCGCAGCCGATAGGCGGCCGACGCGTACAACGAGCGCTGTTCCACGGCGCTGGATACCGGCTGACCGGCGGCCGACTGCTGTTGCTGCAGCGCCTGTTGGCTCTCGATTTGGTACCCCGCGATGATTTCGAAAACGGAAAATCGATTGGTCCAATCGCCGCGCAGTTGCGGCAGGTAGAGCATTTGCTTGCCGCCCAAGGTCGGGTCGTTCAATTGTTCCACGCTCAACCTGGGCCCCAAGCGCCACGCGCCCGGCAGGGCGAAGCGCGCGTCCCACGAAAGCGTGGTGCTGCGCGCAGTCGGGGAATCGTCGAAGCGCACGCTGAAAATGTGCAGATCGCTGGCCTGCAGCAAGCTGGAGCCTGCCAGCTGCACGGAAGCATTCTTGTCGAGGCCCGTCGACGGCGTGTCCGCCACGGCGATCACCTGTGTGCCAGGGATCGCGGGGGAGGCGGGCGTGGCGCTGAGTTGCAGCGCGCCGACGTCGACCATGAATTGCCAGCGCTCGCCGAGGGAGCGGTTCGCCGAAAGCACCACGGTGCTGCTCGTCGCGGTGCGGTCCAGGGCGAGTTGCCTCAGTTGCGAGGGTGTCAGCTGCGTTTCGAGCAGTTGCAGATCCGTTACGCTCTGGCCGATCAGCGCATTGCTGAGTTCGAGCAGCGGGCTGCGCCGATAGTCGGCGTCAAAGCCGATCACCCAGTATGAGCCCACCTTCGTGTTGCCGATCAACGTTGCGGAGTTTATCTGTTGAAAGGCGATATCGTAATCGAGGAGCGCCACGGCGGTATGACCCGCGGCGGAGTAGCGCGTCTGCAGGCCAATGGAACGGCGTTCCGTGGCGCCGCCGTTGGTTTCGTCAAATATATAGGCGTCGAACACCCACTGATGGTGAAACGGATCAAATTCGGTGGTCAGCGTACCGAATTTCTGGTGGCTCGAGACTTGCGAATAACTGGTGTAGGCGGGCAGGCCCGCGGCGGCGCTGATGGACCAGGATGAATTGACCTGGTAGCCGACGAACAGGCCGTCGAACAGGCCGACCACGCCTTGCGCAGCGAGCGACTGACGCCCGACTCGCGCCGTCACGCCAAACAACCGGTCCGCCAGTTCCGCGTACGCTGCCGTGGTGCGGTCCTGGCTTCCGCCGAACGTGGTCTGCACATTGTGCGTGTAGCCTGCGTCGACGCGCGCGGTGAAGTCATAACGCTCACCGCGGTCGCGCAGCAGCAGGTCTGCGTATACGAGAGCTGAGTTGACGGAGTTGGTCGTGGTCGTGGTGCCGGCGGACACGGTCTGGTCCTTGCCATATTGATAGCTGATCGCGGCGCTGCCGACGAACGTGAGCCGATTACCCGGGGCGGCGCCGAACTGGCCGGTCGGTGTCGCGGCGAGCGAGGCTTGAGCAAGCGCTTGCAGGCGTGCACGGACGCGCGCCGCTCCGGCGCCCTGCGGGTATTGCAGCAGATAGTCTTGGTACTCCGCCTTGGCCTGCGCCAATTGGCCCGCACGCTCACGCACCAAGCCCAGCAGTTCCTGGGCGTCGGCGCGCGCGGGATATTCCGGTTGGCGCAATAAGCGGCTCAACAAGTCGACCGCCTCCGGATACCGATGTGCTTCAAGCGCCGCTCGCGCGTCACTCATGATGGCCGCACGATCGGCGTCCGCGAGCGGCGCATCGGTAACTCTCTCGACGGGGCGCGACTGCACGCCCGCCCGTTCCACGACCGATAGATCGGTTTTTTCGTCGTCGATGGCGAGCCAGGCCCGCGGATACTGGACCTGCGCAATTTTCAAGACGCGGTCGGCCTCCCCGCGCGAAGTGAACGGACCCACGCGCAGGCGATACCAATGTGCCTCGTCGATATCCGTCTCCGATACATAAGCCTGTGTCTGCAATTTGGCGGCCGCCGCCTCCACGGCATCGCGCGTGAATTTGACCTGTGAAGCCTCGAGGTTCACGGCGTAGGTTGCCGCCGGCGAATTCTCATCGATAAATGCCGTGCCTTTGCGGCGGTTGGTGTTGAGCAAGCGGACGCGCAGGCCGATCCCGGATGCGGTGGGTGCCATGACGAAGTCCAGGGGCCTGGACCAGGTCAATTCCAGCGTCATCTCGCCGGGGATGATCGAGTCGACGCGCGCGCCGGTCACCAGTTGGCCGCCGCCGCCGACCACCGGCAATTCGGGCAGCAGCGGACTCAATTGCGGGCCGCAATCGGGACCCAGGCGCAGCGTAATCTTCGTGCTATCGCCGTGGTTCGCCGGAACATTGATGACGTAGCGCACCGAGCACGCGAACTCGATCGATATGTCGGCGTGATCTTCCAATTCCTGCGTATCGATGAACCTCACCATCGGGCCCCCCGACAGGCCGGCCGCCGGCACCGGGGCAGAGAGTGCCTGAGTCATGGCGAGCCAGCCGAATGCGGCGGCGACCGCGGCAGGGAATCGCGCCTTTGCCACCGGAACGCCGACGAGGTTCACTTCGGCTGACCGGTGGCGGCGCCCCGTGGCCTCTGTAACAAGGGACGGAGCCTTGGCGCGGGAGTCGAAACGGTCCAGCTCACGGTGTTGTGGCAGGTGCTGCAATCGCGCGCCGTGATGGCATGCTGCACGGGCTTCCCTAAGGCGGTAGCGCCGTTGTGGCAGCTTGCGCAACTGGCGGTGATGCCGAGATGGCTGAAGGTTGCCGGCGACCAGGCAATCGTACCGTGGCAGGCCGCGCAATCCTGCGAGACTTGGACGTGCGCCGTCGGCTTGCCGGGTGCCGCCGCACCGTTGTGGCAGCCGATGCAGCTACCCAGGGGCGCGCGGTGCTCGAATCGCGCCGGGATCCAGGCGAACGTCGTGTGGCAATCGGCGCACGCGGTATTGCTGGCGATGTGCGTCGGCGACTTGCCGGGCGCCAGAATTCCGTTGTGGCAACTTGCGCAAGCACCGGTCACGCCGGCATGCGATATTCTCGAGTGGGCGTTGATGTTCAACAATGGCCCGCCGGCTGCGCCCGGCGCAATGCTCGGAGTCGTCGCACTGACCACAGGCGCCGTGCTCTGCACTGTCGTGCTTTGCGCCCGGGCAGTTGCGGCGATGACGGTGGCGATGTTGCTGTGTGCCGGAGCCGGCGCGGCCGGCGGTTTCTTCGCCGCCCCGCCGCCCCAATTCTTCGGGCTGTGGCAGCCGTTGCAATCCTTGCCGACATGGTGGCCGCTGGGCCTCGTGGTCAAATTGGTGACACCGAAGAAGCTCAACGTCGACAGGTCGTGGCATTGATCGCAGGTGCCGCCGGTATCGGTGAGCAGCAGCGTGTGCTTGGCCGCGGACATCGTGGTGCCGCTGAAGGTGGTGAACGGCGTCCCCGAGTGGCAACTCTCGCAGGGCGTGGTGTTCGAGGGAATGTGTTTGGCGACCATCGGTTTCGGCGGATCGTTATTGTTGTAGAACGACAGCTGCGTGGTGCCGTGACACTGGATGCAATTGGCGGTAATGCCCGTGTGCAGAACCGCATTCGACGCCATGGTGGCGTAATTCGTCGGCGCGCCCGTATGGCAAACATTGCAGCCCTGATTTCCCGGGTTCGGCATGTGGCCTGCCGGCAGCGCGCCGCTGTTCCAATCCGCTGTGGTGTGGCATGCGCCGCAATCGCTCGTCAGCATCGTGCCGGAGGTATGGTCGGAGGGACGGCCCTGCAGCGCAGGACTCGCGGCGCCCATGTAGAAGCTGCGGCCCGCCTCGTGGCAGGTATTGCAGGTCGTTGTCACGAACGCGTGCTTGGCCTGGGTCATGTTCATGGGCCCGAACGTGCCCACCGCGTACGTGCCCGAGGAGTGGCAGGAGCTGCAGTCCGTGCCCGCAAGATAGGGAACATGCGGCGGCGTGAGCACGGCATCCTTGGGCGTGAAGTTGTTGTACCAGGTGAGCGCGGTGGTGCCGCCATGACACTGCCCGCAATTGCCGCTGATCCCGGAGTGCAATACTGAATTGGCCGCCAAGGTTGCCGGCGAGTAGTCCGCCGGCGCGGTGGTGTGGCAGGCCGCGCAGGCCTGATTGGCGGGATTGGGCATGTGCCCGGCGGGCAGGGCCGTGCTGTTCCAGTTCGCCGTCGTGTGGCAAATGCTGCAATCGTTGGGAGCAAGCATCTGACCGGAATTGTGATCCGCGGGCCGCCCCTGTAGGCCGGGACTGGCGGCGCCCATGTAGAAACTCAAACCTGCCTCATGACACACGTTGCAAGTCGTGCCGACGCTCGCGTGCGTGGCCTGGGTCATGTTCATCGGGCCGAAGCCGCCCGTCACATAGTTGGCCGCGTGACAGGCGCTGCAGTCCGTGCCCGCAAACGCCGGGATGTGCGGCGGCGAGAGCACCGCCGCCTTGATGGTCAGATCATTGTTGTAGAAGGCCAGCTGCGTCGATCCGCCGTGGCACTGCGCGCAGCCTGTCGTAATTCCCGTGTGCAGTACCGCGGTGGCGGCGAATGGCGCTTTGTAGTTCGCGGGCGCACCCAAATGGCAGACGGCGCAGATCTGGCCGCCGGGATTGGGCATGTGCCCCGCGGGCAGCGCCGTGCTGTTCCAATCGGTGGTTTCATGACATTGACTGCAGTCGTTCGGCGCGACCATGTTGCCGGTGGTGTGATCCGCGGGACGGCCCTGCAGCGCCGGTGTGGATGCGCCCAGATAGAACAGCAAGCCTGCTTCATGGCAGGTGTTGCAGGTGGTGGGCACGAAGGCGTGCTTGGCCGCGCTCATGTTGGTGGGGCCGAAGCCGCCCGCCACATAGTTGGCGGCGTGGCAGGAGCTGCAGTCGGTGCCGACCGAAAAGGGAATGTGCGAGGGCGTCAGTATCGCCGCCTTGGGATTGTCGTTGTTGTTATAAAACGTGAGCTGCACGCCGACGCCGCCGTGACACTGGCCGCAGTTGCCGCTGATCGCGGTGTGCAGCACCGCGATGCTTGCCAGGGTGCCGTAGCTCGCAAGGGTGCTGCCGATGGCGGTGTGACACACCGTGCAGGCTTGATTGCCGGGGTTCGGCATGTGGCCCGGCGGCATGATGTTCGAGGACCAGTCGCTGGTTTGATGACAGGAGCCGCAGTCACCGGAGATTTGTTGCGCATTGCCGCTCGCGAGGTGATCCGCGGGGCGGCCCTGCAGCGGCGGTGTCGATGCGCCCAGATAGAAGCTCAAGCCCGCTTCATGGCAGGTGTCGCAAGAGGTCGGCACGAAGGCATGCTTGGCCGCGCTCATGTTCGTCGGACCAAATCCGCCGACCGCATAGTTGCCCGATTGGTGGCAGGCGCTGCAGTCGGTTCCGGTGAGGTAAGGAATATGCGACGGGGCGAGCAAAGCGTCCTTCGGTGTAAAATTGTTGAACCAGGTGAGCGCTGTGACGTTGTTCCCGTGGCATAGGCCGCAATTGCCGCTGACGCCGGTGTGCAAGATCGAGTTCGCGGCGAGCGTCGCCGGCGTGTAGTCGCTCGGCGAGGCCGTGTGGCATTGCAGGCAGCTCAAGTTGCCGGGGTTCGGCATGTGTCCCGCCGGCATCGCCGTGCTGATCCAATCGGTGGTTTCATGGCAGGCCGAACAATCGCTGGTGGCCATGCGCGGATCGGTGCTGCTGATGTGGTCCGCCGGACGCAGCTGCAGCGGCGTGCCGCCGCCGACGTAGAAAGTTTTGCCGGTGTCATGGCAGGTGTCGCACGCCGCGGAAACAAAGGCGTGCTTGGCGGGACTCATCGCCGTGGCAGGACCGAATCCACCGGCGGTGTAGGCCGCGCCATGGCAGGCGCTGCAATCGGTACCGGCGAGGATCGGAATGTGCGGCGGCGCGAGCGGCGTGAGCTTGGTGGGCGATACGCCGGAAATCGACATCGGAATATAGGGTGCGGGAACGCCGGCATAAGTTTGGCCGGCGTGGCACTGAAGACAATTGGTGACGTTCAAGCCGCCATGCAGGGTTGCAATGCTGGCGGCCAACACCGTCCAGGTTTCGGCGGCCGGATTGTTGCCATGACAAACGCCGCAGTCGATGATCGAGGGAATCGGCGGGACATGATTGCTCGGCTGTCCGGAGACAAAGCCGCTGCTGATCTTGACGGTGCCGCTGTGACAGGTTTGACACGTCGTCGCCGTCATCTGCGTGTGGTCGAAACCCGACGGCGTCCAACTCGGCGTCTTGGTGCCGATGCCGGTGGTATGGCAGTTCTCGCAGAGCGTCGTGGTGGGCATGTGGTTGCCCTGCTTGCCGACGGCTTTCGTGCCGTTGTGGCAGCTCACGCAATTACTGGCGATGCCGGTATGGTCGAAAGTCGCGCCCAGCCAGTTGTTGGTGAGATGGCAATCGCCGCACTCCAGATTGGTGACGATATGTCCCACGGGCTTGCCGGCTGCCTGCACGCCGTTATGGCAGATGATGCAAAACCCCGCCGCCGCCAGCGGAATCTGCGTGTGATCAACCGCCTTCGGTGGGTTCCAGCTCAGCACTGTATGGCAGGCCTCGCATGCCTGGCTGGTGACCGGATGGGTCGGCCCCTCGCCCTGCGCGATCGAGCCGTTGTGGCAGCTGACGCAGCTGCCCATCACCTGCGCATGATCGAAGTGCACGCTGGGGCGGAAAGACGACGTGTCGTGACAGGCGGCGCAGTTGTTGGTGCTGGCCACATGCGTCGCGGTCTTCGGCGTCGCATTGAAGGTCGAACCGGTGATATGGCAAACGCCGCAGTTGCGCGGGGTTCCCTTGAAAATCGCATTGATATGGCAAGCTTCGCAGGCCAGATCCCGATGTATGCCGTCGAGTTCGAAGCCGGTCGGCAGGTGGTCGAACGGCACGGTCACGGGCGGCGCGGCCGCCTCGAGCGGCGCGAATGGGACGCTCAGGAATCCTGCGAGCCAAAGCAAGGCGAGCGCGAATTGCCGCGTTTTACGCGGCAATCGCTGGGCCTTAAGTTGGCGGTTTGGATTCATGATTCATTGCATCCGGGCATGTTTCCAAGAATCCGTCGAGTGACAGCGGTCGCATTGCGGTCCGTATTCGCCGAGATGCCGATCATCCTGGCCGTGACAACTCACGCAGACGGGGGAAGTCTTCTTGGCGCCCGGCGCCTCGCGATGACAGGCGGCGCATTGCAGATTGGCGTGCCCGCCGGTCAACGCAAAATGCGTTTGCCGCGCATGGTCGAAGGTCCACTGCGGCCAGCCGTTCGGCGAGTGACAGGCCTCGCATTTTTCCCCGAGGCTGCCCTTGTGCACGTCATCGTGGGAGTGGCAGTCATTGCAGGTGGTGCCCGCTTCCTTGAAGGTCAGGGTGGCGTGGCACTGTGCGCAACTCACGAGCCGATGCAGGCCAAGCAAGGGGAATTCGCTGAGATCGTGCTCGAACTTGAGTCCGGTTCGCCATGCCTGTTCCGCGTGGCATTTGTCGCAGGCCTCGCCGAGCTTGCCGCCGTGCGGATCCTCGGCGCGATGACAATCGACGCATTGCCTGCCCAGCTTTTGCGTCGCCGCCACGGCACTGTGGCAGGCATGGCAGTCGAGCTTGGCGTGCACACCCCGCAGGGCGAAGTCGTAACGTGCAGCGTGATCCAGGCTCGTTACGCGCCACCGGTCGTTGTCGTGGCAATCGCCGCATTGCGGGCCGAAGCGGGCCGCGTGCGTGTCGTCGGCGCGATGGCAGCCGTTGCAATCCTCGGGAATCTTGTCCTTGTAGTTGCCGCTGCGATGACAGGCGACGCAGGTGATCTTGTCGTGCGCGCCGAGCAACTCGAAGCCGGTTTCCTTGAGGTGATCGTATTTCGCCGTTTTCCATTCCTGGGTGGAGTGGCATTTGGCGCAGGCGTCGCCGCGGGTGCCGCGATGCTCATCGTCGGTCGCGTGGCAGCCGACGCAGCTCTTCGGCGTCTGTTTGTAGGTACCGCCGATGTGACAGGCGTTGCATGCCAGGCTGCCGTGAACGCCGGTCAATCGAAACTGGGTCCGGTCGTGATCGAATTTTGCGTCTGTCCAGCCGATCGAGCCATGGCAATCGGCGCACGATTGCGTGAACTGTCCGTGATGCACATCCTCGGCCTTGTGACAGCCGGCGCATGTCGGCGTGGCCTTGCGAAATGCCTCGCCTTTTGCATGACAAGTTGCGCAATCGAGCGGCGCATGTGCGCCCGTCAGCTCGAAGTCGGTGAGCCGATGATTGAATTGCCAACGATCGAGCTGAACGATATCCGCCGCGCGGCCCTTGTGCTCGGTATGGCAGGCGCGGCATTCGCCGGCGCCGGCATTTTGCATGCGTCCGTGGTACCCCCGCTGCCGTTGTACGTCGGCCGCGATATCCTTATGGCAGTCGAGGCACAACGCCGATTGCGGACGCGCGTTCGAGCGGTCATGGCAATTGGCGCAGCTGGATTCCTGCTTGACGTGCGCTTGGCTCACTTTGCCCGGCATCAATAGTGTCTCCACTGTCCCGGCATGCGCCGCCGATGCGGCCATCAAAAATATTGCCGCCGCCCAAGAGGCTGTCGACGGTCTCCACCTTCCGTGTGCGCGCATGGACTTCGATCAATACACGTTGATCGCCACGACGTGCACGATTCCTGCGATCAGCAGCATGAAGAACAGCGGTACATGCAGCACGTGCCAAAACGAAAATAGGCGGGCGTACATTTGATATTCGGTCATGCGCCGCCCGGCATCGAGGCGCCGGTAGGCGTAGCGCCGCGCCAATTCGCCGAGATGCTGCGCGTGGCGCGCAATCAGCGGCGACTCGCCGCTGCGCGCGATGTTCACTGCCTGTCTGATTTTCTCGCGCACCAGACGGCGTGCCCGCGCGATTCGAATGGCGCCGGTGAACAAATGCAGCACGCCGGCGAATGAACCGGTGGGCGGCACGATGAGCCGCCGTTCCACGCGGTCGATTTCTTCCAGCAGGCCCGGCAGTACCGCGATCGATGTTGCCTGCTTGCGCAGGCGCTCGCCCACCGCCTTCAATTGCTCCAGCGTATCCTCGTGACCATCCAAATTGGCATGCAAGCGGGTGTACATGTAGCGCCCGATCACGCCGCTGCCGGCGACCAGCAGCATGGAGAACAGCGCGACATTGCTGTTCGTGGCGCCGAGTCGAAAGTTGGCATGGAACAAAATCAGAATCGGGCCGATCACGCCCAGCACCATGTGGAATTCGAACCAGGCCGGAATGCCGCCCATCCAATGCAGCCACGCAAAGCGTTTGCGCGCCGAATAGATCAGCAGAATCAGCATCAGCGAGCCGCCGATGATCCCCAGCCAATAGCCCAGACCGCGTTGCGGGGTGATGTAGCGCTCGAGGTGCGCATGGCCGCCCCAGAACAGAAGCACGGCGATCGCGAGCGTCCATACCAGGGGCCAGTGCAGCCGCGGCCCGTTGGTTGTCGTGGCGATCTTGGCGTGGGCGAGCGTGTTCACGGAACGGCCCGATCGATGAGAATGTTGAGCGGCGCGTGCTCGGACGGATTGAAGGGACCCGCCGAACCTTGCAGATCGCCGCTCGCGGGCAGCGGTTGGCCGCGCCGGGAAATCCTGGCTTCGACCATCACCGGCCCGGCACTCGAGAGATTTCGGCCGGGGAGCATCGCGAGCGAATCGTCCAAGGAAAATTTCATCGGCCAGTGGCCGACGGTGCCGCGAAGCACGGCCACCGGCGGTCCCGGAGAGCCGATCGATTTCGCAATGATGAACAGCGTTTCTCCCGCGGACACCCTGGCGGCCAACGGCGCGGCGAGGGCCACTTCGCCGCTCAACGACGTGCCCGTGGCGTTCGCGCCGGCAGGCACCGTGGCGTTCGCGCCGGCAGGCACCGTGCTGTTGGCGCCGCCAGGCAGCTGATGCGCCCGGGCTTTGATGGCATCGGCCGGGCGGCCCAGAAATTCGAATGACTTCGCGAGCAGTTCCCAATCGTCCGCGGAGCCGCCGCCTTTGGCGAGACGGGATTCCAAGTTCGTGACCGCGCTGTCCATCGAGCTTGCCGCCGGTTTTGGCGCGCCGTTGTCACTGTTGCGCGGCTCACCGCTGTCACCGTTTTGCGACTCGCCGCTTGCCGCGTCGAATGCCCGGACAGCGTCGGTGAATCCGCCCGGGCTGCCGGATGAATTGGTTGCGGTCGGCGAAGGGCCGGGCCGGGTTTGCCGAAGGGAAAAGTATGCGGCCAGGACGCACAACGCGAGCACGCACACAATTGGTGCGCCGATCCAGCGACGCCTCAACAGCGCGTTGAACCGCGGTAACGTGCGCAACCACGGCAGCAGTACGACGAGAACCGCGAGTGTCGCGCAACTCCCGGTCAGCAGCCAAAATAAGGGCATTGCAGCCACCTGCTCAAGAAAGGAATCCCGGCCGAAAAGTCGCCTCTTATGATCAGCGAGCTTTGTATTAGAAAGTATTGTAATCCTAGATTATTCGGGCATCTTCCTGTGCCCAAACCGCGACACTTTCCGGCGCGCGCGAATGTGATGAAAATCACGGCTCGTGATGAAAGGCTCAGTATTCTCGGTGAATGATGCTTAGCCTCTGACGATTGCCGTTGTCGATGGGCGCAAATATGGACATATGGTGGTTGATCATTTACGCGATCCCGTTCGTGGGGATCACCGCGTATTATGTCCGCCACCGGCGCCGTGTTCATTCGCATCACCTGCAGACGTTGCAAGAGGCGATCGCGGCGGGAATGACCGAGCCGGCATCGCTGCACCCGCTGATCGATCCGAGCAAATGTCTAGGGTGCGGCGCCTGCATCACCGCGTGTCCCGAGACCGCTCATCACGACGTGCTCGGACTCATCGATGGCAAGGCAGTGCTCGTCAATCCCACGGAATGCATAGGCCACGGCGCGTGCAAAACCGCTTGTCCGTTCGATGCGATTACCCTCGTGTTCGGCACCGAACGGCGCGGCCTGGATATTCCGCTGTTGACGCCGAAATTCGAATCCAACGTGCCCGGAATCTATGTAGCGGGCGAACTCGGCGGCATGGGTCTGATCAAGAACGCCTTGACGCAAGGTCAGCAAGCACTCGAGGCCATTGCCGCTTCCAGAGTGAAACGTCCCGGCGCCCTCGATGTGTTGATCATCGGCGCGGGGCCGGCGGGTCTCGCGGCATCCCTCGCAGCCAAGAAGCTCGGTATCGATTACCAGACCGTGGAGCAGGATCGGCTCGGCGGCGCGGTCTTTCAATACCCCAGAGGCAAGCTGGTCATGACCGCGCCGGTCGAGTTGCCCATCGTGGGTAAAGTACAGTTTCGCAATACGACCAAGGAAGAGTTGCTGGAATTTTGGACGCAGGCCTGCAATGGGTTGAAGATTCGCTACCAGGAGCGCGTCGAGAGCGTGGAACGAAAGGACGGTGCATTTCATGTGCGCACCGGCTCTGCGCAATATATTGCAGCCAACGTGCTGTTGGCGATCGGGCGGCGCGGCACGCCGCGGAAACTCGGCGTGCCGGGTGAAGAGCTTCCCAAAGTGGTCTACCGGCTGATCGACCCGGAGCAATACCGAGGGCAGAAAGTGATGGTGGTGGGCGGCGGCGACAGCGCGCTCGAGGCGGCCGCCAGCATCGCGGAGTTGGGCGATACCGAGGTGACCTTGTCCTATCGCGGCGAAGCGTTTCAACGCGCCAAGACGCGTAATCGTCAGCGGGTCGATGCAGCCAAGACCAAGGGGCAGCTCAAAGTGCTGTTGAATTCCCAAGTTCGCGAAGTCCGGCCGCAGCAGATCCTGTTGGAGCGCGGCGGCAGCACGCTCACCGTTCGCAACGACGCGCTGATCGTCAGCGCCGGCGGCATATTGCCCAATGAGTTTCTAAAATCGATCGGTATCGACGTCGAAACGAAGTTCGGCACCGCATGAGCAGACTATTCAGACAGGCTCCCGGGCCACTTCATGCATTGGGCATCATCGTTGGCATGTGGTGCGCCCTTGCCAGCCTGTGGTGCGCCGGCGCCATGGGCGCCTCCCGCAGCGTCAAACCAACCGCGCAGAAAGACGCATTGGAGCCGGCGCGCGCCGCGCTGCGCACGTTGCAGTTCGACAAGGCCACGGCGCTGTTGACCACGCTGGGCAATGCCGGCAACCGGGAAGCCGAATATCTTCTGGGGTTGATGTACCTGAACGGCGTCGGCGTTATGCTCGATCCGGCGCGGGGCGTGACGTTGATTCGCTCCGCTGCCGAGCGAGGATCCGCGGCCGCCGCCTATGTGCTGGCCGGCGAGTTGAGCCGCTCGCCGGACGCGGCGCCGGGTGCGGCACAACAATGGCTGGAGCGATCCGCCAATTTGGGATACACCCTCGCGCTCGAGGCATTGAAGTCGGGCCGTCCCTTGCTCGCACGCGAAATCTTGGGTGCCACCGATCCGGCACTGATGAGCGCGTGGGTCATCGACTGCGTTCGCAAGAACAACATCGGGGAGTTGCGGCGGATCGGTCCCTCCGCCGCCGCCGTTCACGATGAGTTCGGCCGCAGTGCCCTGTCGCTGGCCGCCGGTTCGGGCAGCGTAGGCGCGGCAGCGGTGTTGATCGAATTGGGCGCCGATGTTCGAGCTGTCGACAGTGCCGGCACCACCGCGTTGATGATTGCCGCCGAGGGCGGGGACTCGAGCCTGATCGATTTGCTCTTGAGTCGCGGCGCCGACCCGCAAAAGGCGGACAACGAAGGGCGCACCGCGCTGTTCTACGCTGCGCGCGGCAATCGCGCCGCGGCCGTCCTGGCGCTACAGCGCGCCGGTGCCATGCTCGAGGCCCACGATTCGCGCGGCTACGGCGTGCTCGATGCGGCGCTCGTCGTCGGAGCCGACGAGGCGGCGACACAGCTGCGGGCGCTGGGGTTGCACGCCGCTCCGACGACGGATCCGGCGCGCCAATCAACGGCATTCGATCCGGCTCGCCCCGGAGACATTTATCGCGGCTGGCCGCCGCTTGCCATTGCGGTGTCCCGCGATGACAGTGCCGGCGTGCAGCAGTTGCTCGCTGCCGGCGGCAATCCGAATCTCCGGCTGCCGCAAGGCGTCCCGCTGCTGCAGATTGCCGCCGACGCGCACGCCTTCAAGAGTTTGACGTTGCTGCTGGGGCGCGGCGCCGATGCCGGCGCGGCCGACCGTGCGGGGCACAGCACGCTCTGGCTCGCGGCGGCCCGCAACGATGCCGCGCTTGTCAAAGCGCTGTTGGATGCGCGCGTATCCCCGGACACACACGCGCCCGGCGAGCAGACACCTCTCCTGGTTGCGCTCGGCGCGGCTCATCCGGTGGTGGCGCACATGCTGCTGGCCGCCGGTGCGGACGCGAACGCCGCCGATCCGCAGGGCCATACTCCCTTGATGCTGGCATGCTCGAGCGGCTCAACGGCGCTCATCGCCGCTTTGTTGGAGCATCACGCCGGCATCGACGCCGAGGATCATGAACGCCGCACCGCGCTCCTGTTTGCCGCGGCCGCCGGCTCGCGCGATGCGGTTACGCTGTTACTCAACGCCGGCGCGAACCCCAAGGCGATCGACGCGCAGGGCGCGACCGCGCTGCACGCCGCCGCCCGTCAATCGGGCGCGGACGTGTTGGTACCGCTGCTCGCAATCGACCTGCCCCTCAATCGGCGCGACGGACAGGGCGACACGCCACTACTGCTCGCCGCGGCCTCTGGGAATGTCGAGATCGTGCGTGCGCTGCTCATCCGCTCCCCGGATTTGAATGTTCAGAGCAGCGTGGGCGATACGGCGCTGATCGCCGCGAGTCGCGGCGGCTATCAGCAGATCTGCCACTTGTTGCTGGCGGCCGGCGCAAATAAAATGCTGCGCAACGGCTCCGGCGTTTCAGCCGGGGATGTCGCCGCGGCGCGCGGCTTCGCGTCGATTAGCACCGAGTTGGCGAAAGGCTGATTGCAGATCAAGCCGCCGGTCGCGGTATCAGTATGCGTAGTAGGGTCCCGTGAAGCCCCCGCCCGAGCGCTGTTCGATCGCGATGAAGATTTTGCGGCCGTAGAAAAACGGCAGACCCCACGTCAGACTCATCGATCCGCCGCCGCCTCCCAGATTGATGAAGGCGGAAGCGCCGACGACAAAGGCACTCGGATCGGCAACCGCGAATTGCACCGTGCTTACCGCTCCATTCGCGCCGGCGCCGGTGTTGACCGCGAACAGGCTTTGCGGACTGACGACCGGACAGTAGTAGCCGATGAAGGCGCCGGACGCGCACACTGCGATGCTGGGATCGTCAAAGGCATAGGAATCGGTGGCCGAGTCGAGCAGGGCGGGAAGCGCGGTCGTGCCGCCGTTGTAGGTGGCGGTGAATTCGCCGTTCGAATCGGCGCCGAGCACGGTCAATCCCGTCAAGGGCAGCGCATTGTCCGCCTGCGTCGCCAGGCCGAAGGTCATTTCTCCGGAGACCGTTGCATCGCCATTGGCGTTCTGTGGATTCGGCAGATTGATGATGACGCCGTTATTGTCCGCGGCAAACAGGGCGATGGGGTTGGTCACTTGAGCGCTCAGGGCGACATTCTCAGCCGTGCACGTGCCGGCGCCAGTGCACCCGAAATAAATCGGCAGGGGTGTCGCGGCAGCCACGCAGGCCGCGCCGCAATCCTGGACAAAGACGCCGATGCCGAGCACACCGTTGGCGCCAAATCCGGATACGTCATTGATCAACGTGCCATTGGCACCGCAGGTCGGCGGCGGCGGTGCCCCCGCGGCGTTGTCGTCCATGACCTGCACCGGCACGCCGGCCGCGACTTCGCCCGCCATCGATATGTCTGCCAGGACCACCGGACCCCAAGTTTGTCCGCCGCCAAAGGTCATGCATTCTTCAATCGTTTGATTTTGAGCATCGTGCTCCGCGCTCAGCGCGATGCTGTTGGCGGCCAGCACCGAGCCGACCAACCTCAAGCCCCAGGATGCGGTGTCGAGGAGCACGTGATCGATGTAGGCGCACTGCGCCTGGCTTCCGGGGGAGCAAACCTTGACGGTCACGTAGGCGTGGTTGATCTGACCGGGCGCGGCGGCCGGCCCGGAATCGACCGTTACTGCCATGGTGTTCAGCACGGGCGGCGGTGCGCCTGGGGTGGTCGTGGCGTTGTTGTTGCCGAGACAGGCGCACAGCAGCGCCGGGGCGGCAAGGCTCGGCAGGGCGAACTTGAAGCGAATTTGCATCCCTGCCATGGCCCTTATTTCAGATCGGCGGTCGATGCGCCGGCGGGCACGCGCGTCGGCAGGTAGGCCCGGCCGCGATAGGCTCGCATATGGCCGCCGGATTCGATCACCAGATCCGGCAGCGCGAGCCGCAAAGCCCGGTGCAACCCCGGCGGCGTTTGCGCCATTCGAGCTTGATGATACGGAGCGAAGTGCACGCCCAGCAGTTGTTGCAAGTTCGGCTCCGCGGGGCCGCTCCACGCGATGGCAAATACCAGGCCGTCTCGATTGACGAATTCTCGCACGCGGATACCGTTCTCCGTCGTGATTTCCTGGATGTCGAATTGCGGCGATGAGTAGGAGCGCAGGACGCCCTGCATTTGGTTCGAGTCGGCCAAAACGCTGGCAGCGTCACCGCCCAATCCGGCAGAAACGATGCTGACGCACAGTACGTTTACGCCCAAGCCCAGCAGCAGAAAAGATCTGGCGCGTCGAAGTCCCATTGGGGCATTGTGCCGCAACCGCAGAATCAAATGGACGTGTCGTCGGGCACAGACAGCGGCGCAGGCGCCGCGCCTTGGTTCAGCCGAGAATCCCGGTCGGCGTTGAAGTCGAATATCGCCTCCCGTTTAAATCCGAGGTATTCAAAAGAGGCTGCCCCTGCTTCGCGCGAATGAAGTGCGATTCCGCCGCTCTTCGCCAGGGTTTCCAGGCTTTCTTGTTGATCCGATACGAAGCGCCATGGGGCCGCCGGTTCTTGACACGAGTCGGTCGCGGTCGCGACGGCCAGGGCAGACAAGAGCGTCTGCGCCGTTGGCGAATACACCAAGACGGCCTCGTGAACCAAGGCGGCGTGCGCCAGGTTCAAGGCGAGACACAGGCGGCTCTTGATGGCCGCGTCGAGGGCGTCGGTAGCGCGCATCATTTCAACATCGCGCGAGATCACATCGTCCGCCAGCACCCGCCCTCGCTGCAAAAGGGGGCGATCCTTGGCCCACGCCTCGGGGGGACACGCCTTGCTTTCACGCTCGAGCGTGACGAATGGATTGATTTCTGCGGGATAAATGCGGCAAACGAGCGGCCGATCTTCGTAAATGCCACAACGCATGTCGGAGAGGAGGTTTGGACACGCTCCAACGATTTTCGCGACCAGCATGACGACGACCCGTGTCGGCATCGATCCGCTCATGACCGCGAAGGACCGCCGTTTGAAATGAACAGCTCTTGGTTCGCCGTCCAAGGCTTCCGGCCACGGAGACGCCTCGCACAGCAGTTGCACTTCATCACCGCGATTGAGCCACTTTATCGTTTCCGCCACGGTCAACGGAACTCTGGTGTCGCGGCAGCATTTGCCGCACTGGGTACAAGCAAAATGTATGTCCATGCCAGTTCCTCAATCGGCGTGCTTGACCGCTAGGACTTGCGTCGCGTCGGCCACATTCTCGCCAGCACGCCATCATGCAACACAAAACGGTGCCACAGGGCGGCAAGTGCGTGCAGCCCGGCGAGCGCGAAGAGCGCATACGCCAGATATCCGTGAATATCCTCGGTGGGCTCAAATATCGCCGGGGTTTTCGGGATGCCGAAATTGAGGTCAAAGAGGCCGAAGTGGAAAATACGTCCATGGTAAATGAAGGTCACGAAACCGATGATCGGGATGAGGAACATCAAGGCATAGAGAGCCAGATGCACCGGGCTCGAAAGGCGGCGAGAGAAGGCACCGATATCGGTCGGCAGCGTCGGCGGAGAATGGCGAAGACGGTAGCCAAAGCGCGCGAGGAGCACCAGCCACAAAAAAATCCCGACCAGCGCATGGACGTTGATCCAAAAGGACTGAGTCTGCTTCGGCCAGGAATCGTGGAGGAGTCCCAAGACGCCGACAACGACGACGAGCACGAACATGACCCAATGGAATACGATGGCGCCGGGACGATAGCGCCCAGCAGGTTGCGGCGCGATCAAAATCGATACCCGATCTGAACCAGGATCGCCTTGAGCCCCGGATACAAATCGAGTCCTTGCAGGCTCGCCGGCACGGGCACCCGCTCATTGAACGTTTGCTGATAGTACTCTGCGCGGATGCTGAATTCGGATTCGGCGCGGCCTCCCAGTCCCGGAAGCTTCTGCGCGTATTTCACACCGTAGGTCAGCGCGTGAAACGCGCCCAGCCGAGAATCCGCGGACTCGAAGCCGGTGCTCTGCTTTGCCGTGTCCATGATGAACGGAGTATAGAAATTGGCCGCTGTTTGACGGTACCAGCGAAAGGTGGGCTCGATATACCGCTCGCGATTCGACCATGACCAGTGCAGGTGCAGTTGCGCGGTGTCCGAGCGCACGGCCCAGTCATCGCTCATATAGCGCAGCGACAGGGCCGTCGACAGCTGTGTGGTCCAGGCGACACGGTTCTCCCAGTACGCGCTTTTGCGCGTACGCTGATCCGGCCGGCTCTCGTACTCATACCCCGTGGTATTGCCGGCGCTGTCGATGATCGAGGTGATTTTATACGGATCGTTCAGGTATCCCCTGAATCGATCGACCGACAGGTTGAATTCGGTCAGCCACGTTCGGGTCATGACCTGCGTGATGCCGAGCAGCGCTCCAACCCCATCCTTGGTCTTACTGCCGGTCTTGAGGAGTAACGCATAGTCGCTCCCCGGGACCGGGGTGTTGCCGATCGGATGCAGCGAGTCGAATTCGTTATAGACTCCGAACGACACCGTCGTGTTCTTCTCGTTGAAGTCGTGAGCGATCGAGGCGTCCACGGTGGCGGAGACAAAGTCATCTTCGACGGAAAACTTGCCGCCTACGCTCAGTTGGTCCACCCGGGTCAAGGGCATCGTCCAGTTTCCGCCCGCGGCGAAGCGGGTATCGTGGTAATTCGGATCGGCGGGCAATTGGCCTGGAGCGATCGTGTACGCGTGGGAGGCCTTCCCGGAAGGCCCTGTAAATGTCTGTGAAGAGCGGCTCGGCAGCGCCCCATTGGGGCTGGCTCCCGATAGAGCGTCGAAGGTGGCATTGAAGTTCAGCGACTCTCCGTCCGCGAAAATTTTGGAGACATTGACAACCGGCTCGACGGCCTGGACCCGGCCATTCTCGTGGTAATAGGCGAGGGCGGAGTCCACGGACCAATCCTCCAGCAGCGCCCCACCGGCGGGCGCGACACTCGCTTCTTGGCTTTGCGCCGCACCGGCGCTCAGCAAGGCGCAACTTGCGGCCATCAATCGCCGCCGCGTACTCGCCGTCTTGGCCGCAGGCATCGTTTGCTTCAATTGCATCCACAGCCTCCGCCCGCATAGGAGCGGCCTCCCGAGGAGGCCTCCTTGCTGAAATACATGTGATCGTCGATTGCCGCGTCGAGCGGATTGGCATCGAGCCGCATCTCCTCGCGCGCCAGCACATCGCGCTGCCAGGGCTTGACGCCGAGCGAACTGCATCCCGTCGCGAGTGCCGCGCCGGCCACCAGGCATAAGAAACTCAAGCGATCAATTTTCATCGTGCCTCCTCAAAAATACGCGCGTTACTTTTCCGCCAGCAGCTCTCGCAGCTGCGCCTCGTAAGCCGGGCCGTCGACGGGTCGAAAGCCCTCATGTGTAAAGCGTGTCACCCCATGGCGGTCAATCAGCACGCTCGAGGGCATCGCCTGCACCTTGTAGAACTCCGCAATTCTTCCGTTAGGATCAAAGCGCACTTCAAATGTCGGGCGAAATCGCTCCAGAAATTTGTCCGCATCGGCAAGCTTCAGGTCGAGATTGACGGCAATCACCGTCAATCCCTGCCGGTCATAGGTGTCTTTCATGGCCTGCATCCACGGAAACGATTGCTTGCAGGGGCCGCACCACGACGCCCAGAAATCCACGTACACGACCTTGCCCCGATATGCGCTCAAATCCAGATCCGCGGCTTGTGCAACGGCGCCGAGGACCAGCAGCCCCAACAGGCCGAATAAACCGCGAGCGATGGGCCCGCGGTGTCGAGTGGCCCGGCGGCCTGCAATGCGCATGCGACTTCTCCGATGAATGCGGCAACTATAGAGGCATGGACTTTGTAATGCAAAGTTGGTTCCCGCGCTGCCGCCGCGGCGCCGCTTTTCCCTTGCGCCCGGTGCCGCCAGATGTTGGATAATGACACCGTGCTCTCAGGTCCCATTGACATCGAGCCCCGTGGCGGCGATCTGGTGGCGGTCCGCTTCAATGCCATGGCCAGCCCCTGCGAGGTGCTGCTGCGCGCCGCGCAGCTGGGTGCCGCCCGCGAAATCGGCGAATGCGCCGCCAGGGAGGCATGGCGCATCGAAGAAAAATACAGCCGCTATCGAGCGGACAGCGTCATCTCATCCTTGCATGCCCGGCGCGGCATCCCGGTCAAGGTGGACGAAGAAACGGCGTCTTTGTTCGACTTTGCGCAGCGCTGCTACCGCATCAGCGACGGCATGTTCGACATCACCTCGGGTATCTTGCGCCGGGCATGGACTTTCGATGGGTCGGACCGTCTGCCGGAGCCGGATGCCGTCGCGGCGCTCATGCCGTATATCGGATTCGAGAAGCTCACGTGGCAATCGCCGACCATCGAGTTGCCCGCCGGCATGGAGCTGGATCTGGGCGGCATAGGCAAAGAGTACGCGGTGGATCGCGCGTACGAGTTGCTGAGCAAGAAAGTTCAGGGCTCCTTTTTGGTCAACTTTGGCGGCGACTTGCGCGCCAGCGGCCCGCCGCCGAACGGATTCTGGCAGATCGGCATCGAAAGGCCGGATCGCGAGCAGGATGCGAGCATGATTCTGAATCTCGAGCATGGCGCGCTGGCGACCAGCGGCGACTCGCGGCGCTTCGTGCTGCGCGACGGGGTCCGTTACGGACATGTGCTCAATCCCAAGACGGGTTGGCCGGTGCTGCACGCGCCCAGGTCCGTGACCGTGGCCGCCAGCAGCTGCACGGAGGCGGGCCTGCTGTCGACGCTCGCCATACTGCATGGCGCCGGAGCGCGCGAGTTTCTCAATGAGCAGGGAGTCAAGTACTGGATAATCGACTGACACGCAGGCGTTCAGGGCCGAAGCAGCCGGCCCGCCCAAAGAATCGGTCAGCCGGGCAACATCAATACAAAGCCGTCGTTCTCGTACGCGTACAAGCGCCACTCCGCTACGGTTTTCGGCGTTCCCAGAATGACGAGTTGTTGCCGCAGCGTAGCGATATCCTTGAACACGTCAGAGGCTCGGATGACGTTCTCATACTTGCGCAACAGTGAATCGGTGGCGGCGCCCTGTTGGGCGTAGGTGATCAATACTTTCAGCTGCGCGTTGAACAGCTGCAGCTTGTTCATGGTTTCATCGGCTTTGGAAGCGTCGTTCTCGTGTTCTATTGCAACGGAAACCCAGTTTGCATACGAGGCGAACTTGCCCGTGGCGTCGACGCCGCGCTCTTCGTAGAACATCCCGTCCAGCGTGTAGTACTCCTTGTTCCAAGACGACAGGCCGAGCTGCCGGGCGATCCTCGGATAAATGGTGGATCGCATGAAGTACTTGTACGACTTGGGCTCGAAGCCGACGGCCGTGCGGAAGTTGGCTTCCTCGGACTTCATGACGGCGACGAAGGCGTTGTGAAAATCTCTGGGCGTAATTTTGTTCATCGCAGACCTTGATGATACCTACGATTCAACCCACGACATCACCGTGCCCATGGCTTCCGCAAAATCCTCTTTGAAATCCTGCACGACCCGGGTGGCGGACTTGACCCCGTCGATCAAACCAACTCCCTGGCCCGCAAAATAAGTGACCAGCTCCCGAGCCTGCGCGTTGCCTTTCAACGCTGCACTATTGATTTGCTGCAGAGCCGGCTCGACCAGCACGCCCATCAAAGGTAGCGGTAAAGCGGCGGGCGCGCCTTGCGCTTCCCACGCATCGTGCCACGCGGAACGCAATTGGCGGCTGAATTTGCCGGTCCGATGCTTGGAGCGAACCGTGTCGCGCGAGGTCGCGGCCACAAGTTTGTCGCGAAACACCTCATTGGTCTCGGAGTCGGTGGTCGCGAGCCACACCGAACCCGTCCAAGCGCCGGCAGCGCCCATGGCCATCATTCCGGCCATCTGTCGGCCCGTCATGATGCCTCCGGCCGCGAGCACGGGTACTTTGCGGACTTTCGATACCGCCTCGATCACTTCAGGAACGAGGACCAGGGTCGACACTTCGCCGCAGTGGCCGCCGGCCTCGCTGCCCTGTGCCACGATAACATCGACACCTGCGTTTATTTGGCGAATTGCGTGCTCCTTTGCACCCACTAGGGCGGCCACCGGCACGCCATGATGTCGTCCTCGTTCGATCATCGTCGGCGGAGCGATCCCGAGCGCGTTGGCTATCAAGCGGATGGGGTGTTTGAAGGCGACATCCAACAGCGGTTCGCCGTCGTACGCAGTGGTTGCCCGCCCTTGCGCAGGTTCGGCTTTGGGTTCAATGCCGTTGCGACGTAACAGGTTTTCCACGAAGGCACGATGCTCCGCGGGAACCATCGCGGCGATCGAATCCGCGCGGGTACCGGGTTTTACAGCTTGATGTTCCGGAATCAAGATATCGATGCCGTAGGGTTTGCCATCGACATGATCGTCGATCCATTTCAATTCCTGCTCCAATGCTTCGGCGCTGAAGCGTGCCCCGCCGAGTACGCCAAAGCCACCCGCGCGGCTGACCGCTGCCACCACATCGCGGCAATGGCTGAAGGCAAACAGCGGAAATTCCGCTCCAACCAGTTTTGTCATTTCGAATGGCACAGGGTCTCCTAAACACGTTCGGCATCATCCGCCACAATGTTGTGACTAATCAATCAGATACACGTTAACACTTCTGTACACAGCCACCGTTGCAAATGATCCTGGTTTCCTGATATACGATATACCGGGGGTAAAAATCGACGTCCACGTCGGCATCGCGGCGATCAACCTTGAGTTGGAGCGATCGACATTGGGCGCATTCAGGCACGCATCTCACACGCTTCTCTTATAAGCCGACCTCGAGTCGGTCGGCGATCATTCGACGGCAATAATAGAGGGGAAACAAAGATGAATCGCATAACGGGCAGACATTCGAGCCTGAAGCGCTGGCGCCGCCTCGCGCCATCGCTCGGGCTGGGGTTGGTTTTTGGGCTGGCAGCGGGCGCGGCATGGTCCGCCAATGATCTTGACACACCGATGGCACGCGGCACCCTCCATCGAGACGGGGCCGATACTTTCAACATGGAGTGGCTCGGCCACGACGACCTGCAAGGCCGGACCACGTACCAGACGACGGTCCAAACCCAAGGGAATCGGGTGATTGCATACGCAGGGCATTTCAACGGACAGATGCTCAATCCGATGACCGGGGTCGTGGAAACCAACGGCACGTCCATCGTCGATGTGACCGATCCGCGTCATCCTAAATACCTCAAGCATTTGATCGCCGACAAAGGTGGCGCTCGCATGGCGAAGCTATGCGACGGCAATGTTCTGCCGCATGGCATGCGGGGACACTTTTATCTGCTGCGTGAGAATGGTGCCGTGTCGCACGAAGTGTGGGATGTCACCGATCCGGCGAATCCGACTTTGGTCGCAACGCCGGTGACCGGCCAGGATGTCACTCACCGCAATTGGTGGGACTGCACGACGGGCATTGCCTACATCGTCGCGGGCGCCACGAAATCAAAAGATGCCGGCTTTGACGGGTGGAATACCAACAGCAGTCCTAATCAGCATCTTAAGATCTTCGATCTCAGCGATCCCGCGAACCCGAAATACATCATGGATTTCGGTTATCCAGGACAGAATCCGGGATCGACCTTCGTGATGCCGGGAACTGAAACGACCACCAAGACCGTGCCGCCGGGCGTGCATGGACCGATCGTGGTCAGCACCTTGCGCGGCCAGGCCATCAATCGGCTATACATGCCCTACGGTGTCGGCTCCGACGGCATCATCCAGATCAACGATCTGACCAAGGTGCTGCCGCCGCCGTACGGTACGGGGGTGTATGCGAATGTGCGCAAACCCACCGACGCGGAACTTCTGCAGGGCCAGATCGGCGTGGTCTACATGCCGGGCGTGGAGGGCGGCCACTCGGCCATGCCTCTCTACGATATTCCTCTGAAGCAGTACAAAAACTTCACCAACAATAATGTACGCGACATCCTGGCCGTGAGTTCGGAGGAAACCGACAACCGTTGCACCGGATCGCCGCACCTCATGTACTTGCTCGATATCACGAGCAAGATCGGTCAGGGAGGCAGTACCAGTGCGGAACAGCACCCCTGGCCGATTTCCACCGTGACGGTCGATGATTTCTCCGCGCGTCCGAACTTCTGTTCGCGCGGCACCCGCTTCGGTGTGCATTCGCCCGCGGAGAACTTCGATGACCCGACGTACGCACGCTTGCTGACCAGTGCCTGGTTCGACGCGGGTATCCGGGTTACCGACATTCGCGATCCCTATCATCCGAGGGAAGTGGCGCACTTCATCGCACCGATCAACAAGTTCACCCAACCCAGTTCCGCCGTGATCAACGGCGTCACGTATACGGCGCTCGATGTCTCCTGCGACAATACCGACGTTGACAATCGTGGACTGCGTTATTGCGGTGATCGAGTGGGCGGCGGACTCGACATCGCGCGGTTGACCGGCGAAGCCGAGGAAATCGCCAGGGGCGACAGAGACGATTGAAGCCGAGAGTGATGAGCTTATGGAGCAAGAGCGGCGCCTGGTGTTTGGGCGCCGCTCTGATTTTGCCTACACGCGCTCTTGCGGCCGGCGATCTCACGGTGATTTCATTTGGTCGAGCCGACCGTGCCGCGCTGGTCGCGGCTTACGTTGACCCTTTCGCCAAAGCGATGGGTATCGACGCGCATTCCCTATCCTACGACGGTCAGATCACCGAACTGACCCAGATGGTCCACAACGGCGCGACCGTGTGGGATGTCATGCAGGTCGAGTCCCGGACACTGGCGCAAGGTTGTCAACAGGGCCTGTTCGAGAAGCTCGATCCCGCGCGCATCCCGCATGCCGAGGAACTCATTCCCGGATCGATTTCCGAGTGTGGCGTGGGGATTTTTACCTGGGCCCAGGCGCTGGTCTATTCCGACAAACTCAAAACTGGGCCGCGTTCCTGGGCGGATTTCTGGGACATCCGTCAGTTTCCCGGCAAGCGCGGACTCAGGCGCAGCGCCAAATATACCTTGGAGATTGCGCTGCTGGCCGACGGCGTGGCTCCCAAAGACGTGTACCGCACGCTCGCCACCGAAGTCGGAGTGCGGCGCGCTTTTCACAAGCTCGGAGAGATCAGCAAGGACACCATTTGGTGGGAGGCCGCCGCGCAACCGGCAGCACTCATGGCGGCCGGTTGGGTGAGCATGAGCTCCGCCTACAGCCTGTGGTTTGACCCCGAGCAGGAACGCAACCGACACGCACGCATCGTCTGGCGGCAAAGCCTCTATGACATCGACAGTTGGGCGATTCCCAAAGGATCGCGCAAGCGCGATGAGGCCTATCGCTTCATTGCCTACGCGAGCACGGCCGAGCCGCAGAAAGTGCTGTCCGAGCACCTGACTTACGGGCCCGTCAACCGGCGCGCGTTCGAGCTGCTACCGGCGCGTCTCGCCGGCGCGCTGCCGTCCTCTCCACCCAACCTCGCCGATGCGCTGCGCATCGACACGGCGTTCTGGATCCAGCATGGAGATGCGCTCGAACGGCGATTCAATGCCTGGGCTCCCGCGATTTGCCGCCAACAGATCGACGAAGACGATGATGACTACTTTTATCAGCCGGTGTGCCAGGACGTGCAGGGGAACATGCGTGTCAACAATGGGCAGCAGAGCGCCGGCGTGATCGGCCAACCGGGCAATGCGAAGCAGGTGTCGCGCACGATCAACGTGACCATGAACGATACGATGCGATTCACGCCCGATCGCGTCGAAGTCAAAACCGGCGAGACCATCCGTTTCGTGCTGCAAAACCAGGGTCAATTGCGGCATGAACTCGTCCTGGGCGAGCCGGATGCACTGCGCCGGCACGCGGCCATGATGCAAATGATGCCCGACATGCAGCACAGCGGTCCCAATATGGCGAGCCTTGCGCCCGGCGAGCACGGCGAGTTGATCTGGAAGTTCACCCGTGCCGGTTCGGTGGCATTCGCATGCCTGCAGAGCGGGCACCTCGAGGCCGGTATGCGGGGTTTGGTCGCCGTTCAGTAGACTTTAGGTCGCGCGTTTTGCCTGGTCCTTGATGGGCAGTCTGCGAATTCGCTTGCCGGTTGCCGCAAAAACCGCGTTACACAATGCCGGCGCAATCGGCGGAACCCCAGGCTCGCCGACGCCGCCCAATGGCACGCTCCAATCCGGCGCTGGAATCAAGTGCACGCGGATGTCGGCGGGGGACTCATTCATGCGCGTCACGCGGTACTGGTGAAAGTTATCCTGTTGCGACCGGCCTTTCTTGAATGTGATCTCGCCGAACATGGCGAGGCTCAAGCCCATGATGACGGCGCCTTCGAGTTGCGAGCGGATGCGTTCAGGATTGACCTGCGGGCCGCAGTCGAACGCCACATCCACGCGCGGTACCACGATTCGCCCCTGCTCATCGATATCCACTTCCACCACGGCCGCGGCATAGCTTAAAAAGCTGTAGTGAGCGGCCAGTCCTTGGCCGTGACCGGGAGCGAATTTCTTGCCCCAGCCGGCTTCCTGCGTAACCGTTTCGACGACACGCCGCAAGCGGCCGGTGTCCACCGGGTAGCGCTGCGGGGATTCGCCGTGATTCCAGTGGTCTTGCAGGGTGTTGGGATCGATCTTGCGCGCCGCGCCGATCAGTTCCAGCAAATAGTCGCGGTGATCCTTGCCGGCGCTCGCCGCCAGCTCCGACACGAAAGATTGCACCGCGAAGGCGTGGGGAATGTTCGACACGGAGCGAAACCAGCCGATGCGGCAATGAGCGGCGGCCGCCGGATTTTCCTGACGCAGATTGGGAATGTCGTACGGCATGTTGATGAAGCCCATTCCCAATTCGGCGCCGACTTCATGATCGGTGTTGGGCGCGAAGATCGTCGCCAGCGAGGGCGCAACGCTTCGATGCAGCCACGCGCTGACCTTGCCATCCGCGCCGAGACCTGCCTTCAAATATTCGACGGACACGGTGTGCAGAAAATCATGATGCAGGTCATCTTCGCGGGTCCAGGTCACCTTGACGGGGCGTCCGTCCAGGGCCTGCGACAGCAGCGCCGCCTCGATGGCAAAATCCGGCTTCGACTTGCGTCCGAAGCCTCCGCCGAGCAGCGTCACATGTACCGTGACATTTTCCATCGGGATCCCAAGATGCTTCGCGACGTCCTCGCGCGTCACTTGCGGCGCCTGGGTGGGTGCCCAGACTTCGACCTTGCCGCCGATGATGCGCGCCACACCGCACGGCGGCTCCATGGTGGCATGGGCAATATGCGGGATGTAGTACTCCGCCTCGACTGATTTGGCCGCGGACTGAAGCGCCGAGTCCACGTTGCCGGCCTCGCGCACCACCTTGCCGGGCTTGCGGGCCGATTCCTGCATCGAGGCACGATAGTCATCCGAATCGTAGCTGCCGTTGGCGCCGTCGTCCCACTCGATTTTCAGCAACTTGCGCGCCGCGATGGCGGCCCCCGTGGAATTGGCGATGATGGCCACGCCCGCGAGCGGATGAAATGTCGCCTTGGCCACGGGCGCCGGCATTTGCAGCACTTTCTGCACGCCCGGCGCGGCGCCCGCGGCTTCGGCGTCGAACTGTTTCACGCTGCCGCCGAGCACCGGCGAGCGCGCAATGACGGCGAAGCTCATGTCCTTGAACCAAGGATCGATGCCGTACTGCGCCTGGCCTGTGACGATGTCGTGTCCATCGACCAGCGGTACGCCTCCCTTGCCGACGTAGCGAAATTCTTGGGCGCTCTTCAATCGAAGTGCGTTCGTGCCGGGGACCGGCAATTTCGCCGCGCGCTTCGCGAGCGTGCCGTAGGAGAGTTTGCGGCCGGTCTTCTGGTGCAGGACTTCGTGATTGGCGGCGTGAACCTCCGTGACCGGCACGTTCCAGGTCAGCGCGGCAGCCTGTTCCAGCATCATGCGAGCCGCGGCCCCGCAGCGGCGCATCGGGTCCAAAAAATGCCGGGTACTGCGCGAGCCGTCGGTATCTTGGTTGCCGTATTTCTCTTCGTCGGCGGGCGCTTGCTGAACCCGAACCCGGGTCCAGTCCGCTTCCAGTTCGTCCGCGACAATGAGGGGCATGCCGGTGCGCACGCCTTGGCCCATTTCCGAGCGATGCACGACGATGGTTACCCAGCCGTCATCACCGACGGTCAGGAAGACCAGAGGATTGTCGACGGTGCCGTGCGGCATGCCGTCCGCGCCGTACTTGGGGGCGGCATCGGCCGCTTTGGCAATGTGCAGGCCGTCCGCGACGAGCAGCAGGCCGCCCAACGCCTGGAGCCGCAGCAGGAATTCGCGACGACTCAAGGCTCCCAATGCGGGGAATTCTTCGGCAACGGCGCTCATGTCGTTTGCCCCCCATGATTGGCAGCCTGTTTGATCGCCGTGCGAATGCGCGGATAAGTACCGCATCGGCAGATATTCCCGGACATGGCGGCATCGATGTCGGCGTCGCTTGGGTTCGGCTTGGCTTGAAGCAACGCGGCGGCAGACATGATCTGCCCGGCTTGGCAATAACCGCATTGCGGCACGTTGACCTGCTGCCATGCTCCTTGCAGGGCCGCGCCCACCGGGAGTGCGCCGACGCCTTCAATGGTGGTGATCTTTTTCCCGGCGACTTGGGCAACCGGCAGCACGCACGAGCGCAGTGCCTGACCATCGACCAGCACGGTACAGGCACCGCAGAGCGCCATGCCGCAGCCGAATTTGGTGCCGGTCATTCCCAGCAGATCCCGCAGCACCCAGAGCAGCGGCAGATCCGGTTCGGCGGCGACGGTGATAGCCTGATCATTGATTTGCAATTCCATCTCAATCTCCTTGACGTGCCGCTAAAACCAGTTGGGCAGCAGCGGATGGCCGTTGAGCGCCTGGACAAACAAGGCTACGGCGAGCGCTGTGTAGGCCAATGAGCCGCCGATCAACGTCGGCCAGCGCAGCCGCGACGGCAGACCTGCGACCGCCAGCCCTAGGATCGGGATCGCTTGCTGTGCATGAATCCCCAGGAAATGAGCGATGCGAAGATCGCCGCCCGCCCGATTCCAGCCGAACAGCGGCGCGTGGCCGCCGACGAGGCCGACGGTATGACCCGGCTGCTGCGCCATGTAGCCGCCGAAACCGCCGCCCAGCACAAAGCACAACGCGAGACCGATTACGACCGCCGCGACGTACTGCGCATTCAGCCCTCGCGCTGGACGACGGGCGATCTCCCAGGCCAGCGGCAGCGTCGAGGCAACCAGCAGTACCGCGCCCAGTCCCATCAGGCCGTACATGATCGCGTAAAAGGCGCTCGACTTGTTGAAGTGAGACGCGAGCCCATGACCGGCTTGCCATCCGATATAGATGATTTCGAAACTGGCCGCCGCGATGATGATGCCGACGGTGGCACGCAAGCTCGGCGCGTTGCGCCGATCGGGCCGCACATAGCCAAAGAACCAGGCAGTCGTCAGCGCGAACACCGCCACCGAGAACACGAATTTGGTGGGTTTGGCCCACACGTCGCTGCCGTCCCAGGTGCGAAGGTCGATCTGTTGCAGCACCAGCAACAATGGCGTCAGCACCAAGAGCAGCGAACCGTAGGCGGCGAGCGTTCGTTGCCGGTGAAATACCTCGCTCAGAATCCCGCGCGGGGCAGGCTCCGCCAAGGACAGCTCAGTCATTCGCGTTTCCTTCTGCGTTGCGGCGTGAAAACAGCGCTCGTTCGGCCAAGAACAGCAGAAATCCAACCGGGCCGAGCATGAAGGTAACCGGCAGGCAGAGAAGTAACAAGAGCGGATGCAATCGATCCAGCATGCCTTGCCGCACGATCCAGGTTCCGACGAACAGGTCGAATGCCAGATAATGCAGCCAGCCGGCGTCGAGCGCCGCATCGTTTGCGAACAGGGCGCGCACCTGGCCCAGGGAGCCGAATCCGCCGCCGGGCGATTCGCCGAAGCCGCGCCAGATACAGAAGGCATAAACGATCGCGAACAGTCCCGGCACGATGAGTCCCGTGATGCGCTGTATCGAAACCTGCGCGCGCGGGGCGAACAGCGAAATCGCCAGGGCAACCCAGCACAGCATGGCGATTAAATTGGCGATCGAAAATATTTGTGCGGGTGCGAGCATTTCATATGCCTCTTTTCAAATTGGGTGCCGCGTCTAAAGGAGATTGTTCGGCCAAATCATCGTTCGCCACATGTGCGCAACCGGCGAGCCATCGAAGCCCAGACCCTCCTTGGGCTGCTTGAAATGCCTGCCGATGATATCGGTGAACCGCTCCGGGTCCACGGTGACGCTCGGATCGAACGAATACAGGTCGTTCAAGGTGATGAGGCGCGAAGTCATGTACCAGCGATGTTGCCGCGCCGTCTCGTACGCCTGCTTTACGTAGGCCGCGGGCTCGTAGTCAGGGCCGAAAAATTTAATATACGCGTCCGGATACTTGTAGCCGACCGACTCGTCGGCGAAGAATCGCAGTGCCTGATGATTGCGAACGGCCCAACTGATCTCCTCCGCAACATAGGGTTCGATGAGTTGAGCGCCCCAATAGCCGTGGTCGACGCGAATCAGCGCACCGTTCGCAATATCGTGCAGCAGACACGCCAGCACGACCTTCTCCTCCATGCCGCTATCAAGCGCAACCATCGCGCTCTGCAACAGATGAGCGCGCGTAAAGGGCGTAAAGCGCAGGCGAAAGAAATCCAGAAGCTTCGGCCGCTCCGGCATCGGTGCGAGAGCAGGATTATCTCCCATCATGAACACGGTATCCGGCCCCAGCTCCGCCATCAGCTCGGTTTCCACATCCGGCTGTCCGGTACCGAGCAGTGACATCGGCTGCGGCAAAATCAACCGCCTGTAGCGGCTTTCCGGCGTCCCATTTCCAGACCCGAGCATCTTGTCCATGGACGGTATTGTATGCCAACACAATCTTTCGGCGCAGCGGCGGCTCATCCGGCCCAAGGATTTGGGCGGGTCAGGCGGCGGGTCTGGGTCCGGCGCCGGGCGATTTGCGCAGAGCGGTCCACGCGGCCGCCGCGAAAACCAACAGATTGGCAATGATGACCGGCAACGCGCCGATCAGCACGCCATAGCCAATCCAGAGCAACGCGCCCAGCATTTGGATTGCGCGCAGCCGCGTGGGCTTGGCAAAAAAATACGAGGCCACGAATACGCAGGTCGCGGCCCATCCCAGGCATTCAATCCAGAAGGGATTCAAGTCGCTTCAGCCGGTGCCTCATCGGTCAGCGCCAGGGTTTCGCCGATCTTCACTCGATCCGTTCTTTCCCTCTCCCACTCATCCAGCGTCAAGCCATATGATTCGAACAACTCGCGAATCTCGCCCGTTCTCCAACGCAGAAGCTCATCCAGGATCGGCACCATGATGCTGAAGGCGTTGTCGCTCAAGATCACACGTTTCGCAATCCGCGCAAGTTGCCTGTTCTCGGAAACCGCGATGGTGAATCCGTCGTGATTGTTGACATGCAACATCACGTGCACATCCGATCCGCCGTCACCGACGTAAATCACGCGGTCGCCGGCAATACCCAAGCGGTGCTGCAGTTCCTCAATGACGGCAACCTTGCCGTAACCCGCAGGCACGCGATTGATCGCCTTCACCTCGCGCGATTGGTTGTCGAAATCCAGCTCCGTGCCGTAGATGTGTTCCGGCGGCACGATACCCGCCAGCGCCGAGGTCACGATTTCGCGAGGCGCGGCTGAAATCACAAAAAAGGAGAATTGATATCCCGCGGCACCGCGCCGCAGAAAATCCACCAGCGCCGGAATGGCGCTTTTCAGCCGAACGCGCCGTCCCGTTTCCACCAAGTGTTCGCGCCGAACGCCGCGAAATTCCGGATCGTGCCGGATCAAATACGCCAGCTCGCCTCCTTGCTGAACCAGATTGGTTCGAGCCAGGCCGGCAACGCGTGCCTCAAAACCGGATATCCCGAGCAGTTCGCTCAAGACCAATCCGGAATCCTTGAAGCTCAGCGTCTGATCAAAGTCGGAAGCCAACAAGTAGTGCTTGCTTGACTGTTCGCTCATGCCGTAGTCCTTTGTTACCTTGCGGCATACTCCACGAGCGGCAGGCGAATGTCAGCTGATAAAGAGTCTCCTGTCGGACCTTTCATCTCATCTCAGCGGCTGGAAATCGTGAAATTGCGACGTATTGTCCGAATACGCGCCGCCGATCACATGCATTGCTCCATAAGTGTGCGTTTGGAAGGGCGGCGGTGCTCCAGAATGGTCATCATTCCATTCTTGGGACGCAAGGTGATACGCGTTTGCAATTTGATTTCCTGCTGCTCCCCGAGGCGCAGGCGAAAGCGCTGGGCGAGCACGGCGAGAATCAAGGTTGTTTCCGTCATGGCAAGCGTCGCGCCGATGCACACCCGGGGTCCGCCGCCGAAGGGCAGGTACGCGAAACGCGGCCGCTTCTCGCTTGCTTCCTTGGTGAATCGCGTCGGATCGAACCGCTCCGGATTGTCCCAAAGACGGCGGTGACGATGCAGCACCCAGGGCGATATCATCACCTGCATTCCTGGCTTCACCTTGAAGCCGCACACTTCATCGGCTTCCTTCGCCTGGCGAATCGAGATGCCCGGCGCAGGCGGATAAACGCGCATGGCTTCCTCGATGACCATGCGTGTGTAGGGTAGGTTGGGAAGATCCTCAACCGTCGGCGTCCTGCCGGCGAGCACCGTATCCAGCTCCTCGTGCAGCTTCGCCTCTTCGGCCGGATGTTGCGACAGCAGGTACCACACCCACGTCATGGTCACGGCGGTGGTCTCGTGGCCCGCCATGAAAATGGTGATCACCTCGTCGCGTACTTCGGTCGCGTTCAGCCCCGCGCCGTCGTCCGGATCTTTCGCCGCGACGAGTCGCGTCAGAAAATCCTTCGGCGCCTCGTTGCGGATTTTCTCGCGCTCGCTGATCAACCGATAAATGGCCGCATCCATGCCTTTGAAGTGGGCGCGTATCGCGTCCACGGTGCGCTTGATGCGCCGCGGACCGATCACCGGCAGAACATCCAGCAACCCGAATTCCAACGATGCCTGCGCGAAATCGAGCGCCTCACCCGCGCACGCCGCCAACTCATCCGCGTCCGAGGAAAACATGGTGCGGCAGATGATCTTGAGGGCGAGCGCCTTCATTTCCTCGGCGATGTCCATTTCCGCAAATTCGGGCAAGGTGTCCCAATGCCGGGCAAAGGCAACCGTGGTTTCCACCATCGCCGGCGCATAGGAATCCACCGTGCGCGTGCCGAAGGACGGCGCCATGACCTTGCGATGGGTGCGCCACTTGGCCTGCGGGGCGCTCAACAGGCCTTCGCCGAACATGGCGGAGAAGAATTCAATCTCCAAATCATTTTTTGGATAGTTGGCGACGTTATCCAACAGGATCCGGCGCACGCCTTCGGGGTCATTGACCATCAGCAATTTACCGAGCAGAGTTTTCGACAAATAAACCGGCTGTTCGTAGGCCTGCAAAGGGATGACCTCGAAGGCGTTGCCGCGGGAAGCGCGAATCGTCTTGAGAAACGATGCGGGTTTCAGCGGCGGAGGCGCGAGCCCGGCCAGCGTCTTATTCATTGGGGATTCTTACCACGCTGCCTCTGGCCTGCGGATCGTTCGGATCTTTGACCACCGTTACATACAAATCCTTCTCCCCCGGACCGAACGCAACATTGGTTGTCCCGTCTCCCGCGGCGATCTCGAACGACCGCAACAGCTTGCCATCCGCCGACAGCTTGAGGATTTTTCCGCCGAACCACTGGGCGACATAGATATGCCCCTGCGCGTCGACTTTCATGCTGTCCGGCCCGAGCCACCAGGAGTTCGCCTTGTTGGGCGTAAGCAGATTCAACAGCGCGAAATTCGAGCGCTGAGCGAGCGTGCCGTCGGTATTGACATGGAACTTGAGTATGCAATTTCCGACCGTTTCGCTGACGTAGAGCGTCTTCTGGTCCGGGGAGATGCCGATGCCGTTGGCGTAGTTGAGATCCCTCGCGACCTCGACCCATTTGCGACCGCCGGGCGCGAGGTAAAGTATCTTCCCCGCGACCTCACTCGGCACGTCTTGCGGCGGACCAAACACCGTCGCGTACGCGCCGCCGTTGGCGGTGACCATCACATCATTGATGCCGCCGACGAATTTATTGCCCTTGTCGTCCGCCTCCCAGCGCCGCAACTGCTTGCCGTTCATGTCGAGTTCGAGGATGGCGCCGTGATTGTCGGTGCACGCAAGCAAGAAGGTCCGGTGCCGGGTCAGCGCCAGGCCGTTATGGCTGCAACCGGCGAGACTATTCAAGACGGTGGTCGACTTGCCGTCCCATTTGGATAGCGTGTTCGACACCCATCCCACGTAGTAGAGGTTGCCGTCGACGTACAAGGGACCCTCGGGTCCGAGCACGTTGCTGGCAATGGTGACTTCATCGGCGCGCACCGCGGCGAAGGAAGAAAATATCGAAGCGGCGGCGAAGACGAGGCGGGCGGCTCGCATGGCGATTCAGGGGCTCTTTACGACGCCGGTCTCGCTGGTCACGCCGCCCGAGCGCACGTCGCCGACGACTTCCCGCACCGCAGTGATCACGACATCGGGGCGGTCGAACTGGATGTAGTGGGTGGCGTCCGGTACCAGCTCGTGACGGGTGTGATGCGACCACGACGCCTCTTCATCATGCAGCTCTTTCCAAACTGCCTGGACTTGCCGGCCTTGTTCAGGCGTCATTTTCACTGTTTTCAGCATCTCTGCCGGATAGGGCTTCATGGCCGTCAGCACCACGACGGGCCGACTCCCTAGCTGGCGCAGCTGACCGGCTGCCGCGAATGTCGCATCCAAGGATTCCATTTCCTGCAAGGCGGAGCCCAGCGAGCGGCTCATGTAGGCGTCGTCGGTCACCTTCGCGCGCGCCGGGAATGTGCCGTTGTCGGTATGTGCCGCAACCAGCCGCGGAATTCCGGTCCAGCTAAGGGCGTTCGCCACTTTCATCAGGTCCTTTCCCGCTTCCATTTTCTTGCCGACGATGGGCATCATCCGCTGCACCTGGTCTGGATGCGATGCATCGACGAACACCAGTCCGGCGACTTCCTGCGGATAGAAGCGGGTGAAGTTCATGATGTAAGGGCCGCCGAGCGAATGGCCGACCATGACAAAAGGAGGCATCTCTCCGGCCGCGAGGAGCAGCGTGTGAAGATCGCGGGCCTCGCTCTCGGGTTCGAACTTGTCGGGGCGCGGCTCGCTCCACATGATTCCCGCGCGGCTGTAGGCGCAGGCGCGTGTCGTCGCCGCGACCGCATCGTGCACCGCGCTCCAACTGAGCGATCCCATGGTGTCGAGTCCGGACTCGAAGACGACGGTTGGCGCGCCATCGCCCCGGCAATCGATCTGCAGATGGCGGCCGCCGATGTCGATGAGACGCCCCTGCGCGGGAAACTCCCGCGCCGCGCGCCAGCGCATGACTTGTTCGTAGCCCACGCCCACCAGCACGGCCGCGACGATCAGGCCTCCGATGATGAGGGCGATTCTTTTGACCCATCGCAGCATATGTTTACCTCGTTTTTCTCAGCGCCACGCGGCCGCAAGCGAGCCCCATGCTATGCTTGAAGAGGGTGGAATTGGGCGATGTGAATAATATAGGAAGAAACCATGGGTAAGGTCGCTATCGCTATTCTGTGTGCTCTTGCGGCTGGGTGTGGTGGAGCAAGCGCACCGCAAGGTTTGTCAACCGACGACCAGGCCTTCCAACAGAAGCTGCAAGAGCAGTTCCTGGATGCGAAACCGGGTTCCGTCATCGAAATTTCCGCCGGGCGGCATGCGCTGGATCGCGTTCTGACCCTGCGCGCGAACGGCGTGACGATACGCGGCGCGGGCTCGGATAAAAGCATCCTGTCCTTCAAGAACGAAATCTCGGGTCCCGAAGGCATGTTGGTGTATGCCAGTGATTTCACCATCGAACACCTTGCCATCGAAGACAGCAAAGGCGACGGCCTGAAAATCAATGACGGCGAGAACATCACCATACGCGATGTACGAGTGGAATGGACCGGCGGTCCCAAAACTACGAATGGCGCCTACGGCATCTATCCGGTCAAGAGCAAAAATGTCCTGATCGAGGATTCTGCGTCGTTCGGCGCCTCGGACGCGGGCATCTATGTGGGCCAATCGCAGAACGTCATCGTGCGGCGCAATCGCGCCGAGAAAAATGTCGCGGGCATCGAAATTGAAAACACGATCGGCGCCGATGTCTACGAGAATACGGCGACCGGCAATACAGGCGGCATATTGGTGTTCAACATGCCCAATCTCGCCCAGCCCGGCCAGTCCACGCGCGTGTTCAACAACAAGTCATTCGACAACAACCTCGCGAATTTTGCCGCCAAAGGCGCGGCGGTGGCCAGCGTGCCGGCGGGTTCGGGAGTCGTCGTGAACTCCAATCCGAAGGTCGAAATCTTCGACAATGACATCGCCGGCAACCAAACCGCGAACCTGATCATTTCGAGCTATTTCTCGACCAACTACTACAACACGAAAGGAGTGGATCCCAAGTACGATCCGTATCCTCGCGGCATATTCGTGTACGGCAACCGCTTCAAGGGCGGCGGTGACTCGCCCGATGGCCTGGAGCTGAAGACGCTCAAAGTCGCCTTGTTCGGGATCAACGGACATTTTCCGGATGTGATCTGGGATGGCTATCTGGACTCGAAGAGTCTCGTCAACGGCCTGCCGCCTGCGGCCGAGCGCATCTGCGTTCAGAATGGCGCCGCTGAAGTTCTAAATGCCGATGGACCAAACAAGTATAAAAACCCGAAGGTGGACAAGACCTTCTTTCAGTGCGAATTGCCCAAGCTCGCGGCCGTCGAGTTGCCGCACAGCTAAGGGCTTGAGCCGTGCTTGATGCCAGTGCGTAGCAATCAAGCCGCAAAAGCATGGAGCCTCTGTGCCGCCCTCGGCGCGCTGGCGCTGGCCGGCTGCGCACCGGAGCCGCAGCCCGTGCATTTCTTTGCCGACGGGCGGCCCTCCAAGCTCAGCGATTGGCAGGTGCTCTATGTGAATGGAGGCAATCTCGCGCTGAACGACGGGGTCGTGCCTTACGATCTCAACACTCCCCTCTTCAGCGACTACGCGCACAAATTGCGCACGATTTGGATGCCGCGTGGAGCGAGTGCGAAGTACAGCGCGGATGGCGGCTTCGAATTTCCCGTCGGCACGATCATCACCAAGACATTCTATTACCCGCGGCCGAAAGGTGCGGCGCGCGACCAGAAAGCGGTGGCGCGCACATACGATCAGTCCGCGGACTTCGGCGGCGATCACGATCGCCGCCGCGAACGGGGACTCAAGCTTGCCAACGTGCATCTCATCGAGACCCGTATTCTGGTGCGCCGCGCCGCAGGCTGGGAAGCCCTTCCGTACGTTTGGAACTCTGCCCAGACCGAAGCGGTGCTGGCTCGGACGGGGGATGCGAAGCCGCTCGAGCTGGTTTCCGACGACGGTAGCCGTGAGGCGTTCACCTATGTCGTGCCGAACGAAAACCAATGCGCTGGATGTCATGTCGTGGATCTCAAAACCAAGGAGATTGCGCCGATCGGAACCAAGGCACGGCACCTGAATCGAGCCTATGAGTACGCGGCGGAGAGCGAGAATCAGCTCGCGCACTGGACGAAACTAGGGATTCTCACCGGCATAACGGACCCCGCTACGGCGCCGAAGAACGCTGACTGGCGCGATGCCGCGCAGCCGCTGGATGCGCGTGCCCGCGCCTATCTTGATATCAATTGCGGGCATTGCCACAACGCGAAGGGACCCGCAAACACCACGGCGCTCGATCTGACGGTCTTTGGAGCAACCGATCGTTATCTCGGCGTGTGCAAGCCGCCGGTGGCCGCGGGCCGCGGCACCGGGGATCACTTTTTCGACATCGTTCCGGGCCTACCGCAGGACTCGATCCTGCCTTACCGCTTGCGATCGAACGAACCCGGCGTGATGATGCCGGAGCAGGGGCGCAACACCACGCACCGCGACGGCGTTGAGCTGATCGAGCAGTGGATCGCTTCCCTGCGCGGCAACTGCGAATAGCTTCCGACGACCATGCAGGGCAACGCTTATGACTGATCGGATCGATACCGGCACTCTCGACCTTCTCGCCACCCTGAACGAGGGAGTGCTCACGCTGACGCTCAATCGACCTGAGTCGCGAAACGCCATGAGCGAGGCGATGAATCGAGCGCTGGCGGAGCAACTGGCCTGGGCCGAATTGGAACCGTCGGTCAAATGCGTGGTCCTCACCGGTGCCGGCAAGGGGTTCTGTGCGGGTGGCGACGTCAAGGGCATGGCCGAGCGCAGCAACGAGTCGCCGGTGACGATCGATGAGGCGATCTACCGGCAACGCGTCAATCAGCGCGCGACGGCCGGACGGCTGTTCAAAATGCCCAAGCCCACGCTCGCGGCCTTGCCGGGCGCTGCCGCCGGTGCGGGCTTGGCATGGGCGCTCGCATGTGATCTGCGGATCATGTCGCGCACCGCGATTCTGACCACGGCGTTCGCCCGCGTCGGCTTCTCCGGCGACTACGGCGGCACCTACTTCCTCACGCAGCTGGTCGGATCGGGGAAGGCGCGCGAACTGTACTATTTGTCCGAACGGGTGAGCGCGGAGGAGGCACTGCGGCTTGGACTTGCCAACTGGGTCTGCGAACCGGACGAGCTTGCCGCCCGCACCCAAGAGATTGCGCGGCGTTTGGCGCATGGTCCCAGCATCGCCTTTCGATATATGAAAGAAAATCTCAATCGCGCCATGGGCGGAGATGTCGACGATTGCCTCGATTTGGAAGCGACGCACCATATACATTGCGTGTCGACCGACGATTACCGGGACGCCGTGCGCGCGTTCGTCGAGAAGCGCGAGCCTGTGTTCCGGGGCCGTTGAATGCGTCTTCGACAGATCGCACTCGTCGCCCGGGACCTTGCGGCCGCCCGAGCCGATATTTCAGCGGTCCTGGGAATCGACTACGCCTTCGATGACCCCGGGGTCGGCAAGTACGGGTTGCACAACGCGGTCTTCCCCATCGGCGACACTTTTCTCGAGGTTGTCGCGCCGAAAGAAGCGGGCACAACGGCCGGTCGGCTGTTGCAGAAGCGCGGCGGCGACGGCGGCTATATGGTGATCCTGCAGGTCGATGACTTGGAGCAGGCCCGGGCGCGGGTTCGCGGCGCATCGGCGCGCATCGCCGATGAGATGGATAGAGACGGCGCTGCCTTTACGCATATTCATCCGAAGGATATCGGCGGTGCGATCCTGTCCTTGGACCGGATGATTCCGAAGGAGCGCTGGGAATGGGGAGGGCCGCACTGGCAATCGCACGTTTGCACCGACACCTCGCTGAAAGTGGCCGGAGCCGAACTGCAGGCCAAGGAACCGGCGCAGATGGCAGCACGCTGGGCGCAGGTTCTCGGCCGCACGGCCGCCGAAGACCGGGGCCTCTGGCGCATTCAGTTGGACGATGGCGAGATTCGCTTCGCCGCCGACGTCGATGGACGCGGCGAGGGCTTGGGAGCCTTTGATGTCGTCGTTCGCGACATTGACGCGGTCCATGCCGGTGCGGCGGCCCGAGGTTTGCTCGACAGAGACGGGACTGTCATGCTCGCGGGCACGCGCGTGCGATTGATTGCCTCACGCCAATAGGTAAAAAATGACAGAAAAATCCGGAACGGCGCTTTCGCGGCGGCGGCTATTGACGATGATTGGCGTCAGCGCCGGCGCAACGGCGATGTACCAGGCCATGCACAGTCTCGGGTTTGCCGCCGAATCCACGTTCCAAGGCCCGATCCGCTTGAGCGCGGCGCCGAAGGGCGCCTCGGTCCTGGTGCTGGGCGCCGGCATTGCCGGACTCGTGGCCGCCTACGAATTGCGCAACGCCGGCTACCAGGTGCAGGTACTCGAATACAACGGGCGCGCCGGCGGCCGCAACTGGACGCTGCGCGGCGGCGATCGCTACACGGAGCTGGGCGGAGAGACTCAAGAGTGCCGCTTCGATCCTGACCTGTACATCAATCCCGGTCCGTGGCGGTTGCCGTATCACCATCGCGGCATGCTCAGTTACTGCAAGCGGCTCGGTGTCGCGCTCGAACCCTTCGTGCAGGTCAATTACAACGCCTACCTGCATAGCCGCAAGGCGTTTGGCGGCAAGCCGCAGCGCTTGCGTGCCGTCCAGGCAGACTACGATGGCCATGTTGCGGAGCTGCTGGCAAAGGCCACGCGCAACCATGCGCTCGATGCCGACGTGACGGCCGAGGATCAGGAAATTCTGCTTTCGTCGCTGCGGTTCAGCGGTGCGCTCGACAGCAATTATCGGTTCGTCAAAGGCTTCGACAGCAGTGAACGGCGCGGCTTTGAACGTGATCCGGGCGGCGGCTTGAGCGCCAGGCCGGTGTTTTCAGAACCGATTGCCTTGAGCGACTTGTTGAGATCCGGTCTCTGGGCCGCGCTTTCCTTCGGCGCGACGTATGACATGCAAACAACCATGTTTCAGCCGGTCGGCGGCATGGGCCAGGTCGGCCAGGCGTTTGCGCGCGAACTTAAGCCGTTGATTCGCTACAACGCCAAGGTTGTCGACATCCACCAGGACGGGCGCGGTGTCAGCGCCACCTTTGAGGACACCGGCGCGGCGTCGAGCCGCCAGACCGTGAGGGCGGACTGGTGTGTCTGCACGATTCCGCTGTCGATCTTGGGCCAGATTCCCATGAACGTCGGCGCGCCGATGGCCAGAGCGATCGCCGCGGTTCCCTACTGCACCGGACTCAAGGTGGGGCTGCAGTTCAAACGCCGCTTCTGGGAAGAGGACGAGCAGATCTACGGCGGCATCACCTATACCGACCTGCCGATTGGCCAGATCAGTTATCCGAGCAGCCGGTTTTTCGCGGACGGCAAGGGCGTGCTGCTGGGCGCCTACATCTGGGACATGCGCAACTCGATGGACTTCGCGTCCATGACGCCGGCAGAGCGCGTGTCGAAGGCGGTTGAATATGGCCGCCAAATTCATCCGCAGTATTCCAAGGAATTCGACAACGGAATCGCGGTGGCCTGGCATCGCGTGCCTTCGGCCATGGGTTGCTTCGGCCTGTGGTCGGATGCGGCTCGCGCCGAGCACTACGACAACTTGTGCGCGTTCGACGGCCGCATCGTGCTCGCGGGCGAACACGCCTCCTTCATGCCGGCATGGCAGGAGGGCGCGGTGACTTCGGCCCTCGACGCGATTGATAGATTGCACGAACGCGCGCACGGAGCGGCGGCATGAACAAGAAGAGACTGGCGCCGACCGCGGCCGCGGTGCTCTGCGGCGGGATGGCGTTTGCATCGATCGCACTGACCGGCTTGCTGCTCGAGGGCCCGGCGCGTGCCGACACCGCCGGTATTTTTGACGCCGAGCCGTTCGGCATGACGGAGGGCCGGCAGATCTACGAGCACATCTGCCGAGGCTGCCATATGGCCAATGCGGGCGGCGCGGTGGGAGCCGGACGTTTTCCCGCGCTCGCGAAAGACCCAGCCCTAGGATCGCGCCAATACATGGCGCTGACGATTTTGAGGGGAAGGCGCAACATGCCGGCATTCGGGGCAAAATACGCCGTCGGCTTCGGCGGTCCGCCGGTGACCCTCGACGAAACGCAAATAGCAGCCGTGATCAACTACGTGCGCACGAATTTCGGCAACCGCTACACCGATCCAATCACGACGGCCGAAGTCGGCGCGCTCGATCGAAGCACTCACTGACCATCGGACCAGGACGCGGCTTTCCTACGGCTTATGCGCCGGTGGGTTCTCTTGCTTGCGCGGGTTCGGCGGAGGCGGGGCTTGTTGCTGTCGCCGTTGCTCCTGCTGCCGGTTCTGAAGTTGCTGCAGTTCTGCCGCGTGCTGCTGCGCCAATTGCTGGGTCTGCGCCTGGTGTTGACGCTCTAGTTCCTGTTGGCGCGCCTGGTCCGCCGCCTGTCTCGCGGCTCGTTGGCGCTCAGCCTCTTGTTGTTGTTGCTGCGCCATTTGCTGGGCCTGCGCCTGATGCTGACGCGCCAGTTCCTGTTGGCGCGCCTGGTCCGCCGCCTGGCTGGCGAGCCGCTGGCGCTCAGCCTCGTGTTGTTGTTGCTGCGCCAATTGCTGGGCCTGCGCTTGACGTTGACGCTCGAGCTCCTGTTGGCGCGCCTGGTCCGCCGCCTGGCTGGCGGCTCGCTGGTGCTCAGCTTCTTGTTGTTGTTGCAGCCTCTCTCGTGCCGCGTTTTGCGCGGCCAGCTGTTGCTGCTGCTCTTGCAAATGCTGACGCTCGAGCACCGAATTCGCAATGGCCGGCGATGGCGGGGCCGGTGGGTTTGGCAGCTCGCGTGGATGTATTGCATTCGGCACGGACTGAACGACCGGCGGGGGCGGGGAAGACGCTCGGGGCGCCCGGTCAAGGTTGGGCCGTTCGGTCGCCACGGGCGCCCTCGCCACCGGCGCGGTCCCCACAGGCGCGGTCGCCACGGGCGCGGTCGCCACAGGCGCGGGACGCTCGGGAGGACGGGCCGCTGTCGCGGGCGCGGATCGTTCCGCCGGAGGGGAGGCTCGCGGCGCCACCATTCGCGCCGGCGGCGCCAGTTTCACGGCCGCCGGCGCGGGTGCACTTTCCGATATCTGCCGAATCTGGTTGACCGAGAGCGGCTTGCCGCCGTTGCTCTTGATAGCCTCTTGTCGACGTTCGAAATTCGGCGGCGCACGGGGCGGCTCGGTGCGCGCCACGACGGTTCTCGCCGCCACGGCCGCGGGCGGCCGCAGACCGGTTTCTCGACCTGCACCCAAGACGGCTTGCCGGGTGGGGACGGCGGCCGGCGCGAATGTCCTCACGGACGCATTTCCTACCGTGCGCTGATCCACTCGCACCACGTTTCTGCCCACGGGCTGCGCGGAGCTGAACGCCTGCGATGTGGTCGCGACCACCGCACCCGGGACCGTGCGATTGACGTAGGTGATGTTGTTGACGACCCGATTGTTGATGACCGTCGTGTTGTACACATTGTTCACGACGGTTACGTTCACGTTGGTATTCGAGACATTGATGTTTCTGACGTACCGCGGGCTCACCGCGTAGGAAGGCACGTAGACTTCGCGAGGACCGAGCGCGAACCAGGCCACGCCGGCGCCAATTCCGACCCACGCAACCAACGCAGGTGCGTAGACGGGTCGAACGTACACCGCGCCCTGCAATCGCGGCGGCGCCGGAATCCATCCCCAAGCGCCGCGTACCGAGACCCAGCGGCCATAGTGAAACGGTGCGAAGCCCCACGAACTGTCGTCAACCCAGGTGTAACCCCAAGGCGCAATGTAGGCCCAATGGCCGGTGTGATAGGGAGCCCAGCCCGGTTCCACGCCGCGCGGATACCAGACGTTCCCGTACTCGGGGTCGGCAGCCCAAGATCCGTGGTCATCGAGATCTTCGTAGCCGACTACATCGGGCGAGACGTATCGAGCGGATACCGAGTGGTCCCAGCGCGCATCGCGCGCCGCGCTCCAGGCATCGAATGCATCTTGATCGGGGGCGTAGTTCTGCGCTGTCTCGCGCAATTCGTCGGTGCCGGAAAAGACGTCATATTCGTTCTCGCCGACGGGGTAGGCCGTGCCCCCGCCGGTGACCTCACCCTGCCCGCGGCGGACGAGGACCGCCGTGCTGTTGCCATTTCCATCGACGCTGATTCGATACAGACCGGGACGCAGCACGCTAAAGGCAAGGTTCGGTGTGTCGATCTCGTAGGTTTCGTCGTCATCGAGACGGAGCACGCGCACCAGCAGCGTGCCCGAAGACAATTGGATTTGCGTCACGGTATCGGAAAGATTCAGCAGCGTCACCGCCGTATTGGCGGAAAGCCGCAGCGATGAGCCGTCGAGCTGCAATTCAGCGCGGCTATCGCGATCGGACCATAGTTGATCCCCGGTGGTCACAGGCCGATTGATGGGCGGTGCGACCCATTCACCGGTACCGCCGGGTTGAAAGGATACCGAACCTTCCACGTAGGCGAGTCGCGCCACTCGGGTCGGCGGATCGTTTTCATCCGCTGCCGCGAGGGATGCACCCAGTCCAGAGAATGTCAGGCAGGCAATCATGACCCAGAGAGATCGCTGCGAATTGATGGCCATCGGATCGCTCCTTGAGAGTGCGCGCGAAATCAGTGTACAGCTTCTCACCTGATGCGCGCGGCGCGCAGCCAATGGCAGCGTTAGTAATGCTTAATCATTACCAACTATTCAGACAGTGCTGATCCCGAGGGTATTTCACAGCGGATATGGTGGTATATCAGACGCCATCCAAGATCACGTTCGATCCCAGGATTTCCGAACGATAGCGGCGCTCACTCGCTCGGCACGAAGAGGGCCAACAGCAGATACACCAGCAGGCCTGTGCCGGCGCACAGGAACAGCACCGTGAAGAACAGCCGCCACACCCAGGATTCCATGCCGGTCATCCGGCCCAGCCCACCGCACACTCCGGCGATCCACCGGTCGGTACGGCTGCGGCGGAAGGTATTGACCGCCGACACGAACGGCGGCTGCGGCCCGGAACCCATGCTCCCGGCACTCAACAACCGTTCCTTGGCACGCGCGAACTCTTCGTCCGTCAATGCACCGCGGGCGCGTAATTCGTCCAGCTTGTTCAGGTCATCACTCAAGGTCATTGCGGTCTCCTAAAGCGCGTCGCCGCTACTTGCTCGGGCCATGCGCGGTGTCATTGGCGGCAGCGGCACGCTGTGCTTGTTCATTCTGACGCGCGGCTTTGTCTCTTACTTTCTCTCGATGATGCTCGATGACGCAACCGGCGGTGGCCCCCACCACGGCGTGATGGCCCGCTACATGGCCGACCACACCGCCCACGGCGGCGCCCTTTAGGCAACCCTTCGCACTTCCCACCGCGGGCAGTAAGGCAAGACACACGGTAAAGGCAACGCAGGCGGTAAGTTGACGCATGTTCGATTCTCCCACAGGTACCGATAGCCTAAATACACGTCAGACGCCCAAAATTGCCGGCAAAGGAGCAAGATTATTGGACTCGACGGGCAAGGTTCGACTCCGCGCGTAAAGCGCCCAAACGCGGCCGCTTAAGCGTAGCTAAAACAGGACCTTACGGCCAGGGCGATCGTCCTCTCGAGCGGGCAGGGTTGGCTCGCGGCGGCAATACGTCGATACTTGCAGCGAACGCAGCCGGCCTCTTACCTTCCCCGGGGGATATTTTTACGATGGCGAGCAAGCACAGCACGTTGGGCAGTCTCATCCGCCTGGTGCGGAAGAAAAATTCCTGGACCCTGCGCCAGCTGAGCGAGAAAGTAGGCATCCCGCTCTCGACGCTGGCCAAGGTTGAAACCGACAAGCTATCGCTCACGTACGATAAATTGCAGCAGTTCACCGCACGCTTAGGATTGAGCATGACGGAGTTTCTGGCCCAAGGCGAAGCGCCGCCCGAGACGACGCTGCCGGTCTTCACGGCACGCCGCAGCTTGACAGGACGCAACAACTCAATCCAGATCTCGACTCCGAATTATGACTACGAGTACCTGTGCGCCGACCTTCGCCAAAAGCGCATGGTGCCCATCCTGACGCGTATCAGGTCAAAGGATATTGCCGAGTTTGGCGAACCGCTCAAACACAAGGGCGAAGAGTTCATTTTTGTTCTTGAAGGAACGGTTGAAGTTCACCTGCAGTTCTACAATCCGGTGAAACTCTCGGCGGGCCAGGGCATTTATATCGACAGCACCATGGGACATGCCTATGTCGCCAAAGATTGTGAAAGCGCCCTGGTGCTGGGCATTTGCTCGAGCGAGGATCCCAATCTCGCGAGTGAATTGATCAGCCTTGCGGCCAATGAGGCCGAATCGACCGCTTAGGAAAATGCGCTTCACCCAGGCAATAGTCCGGCTGCCGGGCGAAAATTTCTCGCAAGGCTTGACGATGTCGGGATCGCAATCCGGCTCCGATGTCCGAATTGCGCTCGAACAGCATGCGGCGTATTGCCGCGCACTGATGGGGTGTGGACTCGAGGTGACCGTGATGGCCGCGGATGCAGGCTATCCCGATGGCACCTTTGTCGAGGACACCTTCGTCATCGCGGAAAGGGTGGCAATCGCAACTCGGCCCGGCGCGAGAACCCGAGCGGGCGAAGTCGCGTCGGTGGCGGCCGCGCTGCGCCGCTTCAGACCTCAGTTGGCCCAAATCGAGGCGCCCGGCACGGTGGACGGGGGCGACATCTGCCAGGTCGACAACCATTTTCTCATTGGACTATCCGCACGCACCAACGAGGCAGGGGCGGAGCAATTGGCCGCCATTCTCGCCGGTCATCAATACACTGCCTCGACGATTGATATTCGCAAGCACCCGTCGTTGCTGCATCTGAAGTCGGGCATCACCTATCTGGGCGAACAGTGCTTGCTGCTTGCGCCAGGATTTCCGCCATTTCGTGAACTGGCCGGCTACGGCAAAATCGAGGTCGCCGCGGGCGAGGCGTATGCCGCCAACAGCGTGCGGGTGAACGATGAGGTCCTCGTTGCGGCAGGATTTCCGCGACTGGCCGGCGCTCTTGAGAAACTCGGGTATCGCATCCGGCTGCTTCACATGTCGGAGTTCGCCAAGATGGACGGCGGCCTGAGTTGCCTGTCATTGCGGTTCTAGATGGGAGTGATTCATGAAGAACAAAAGACACAGCTTCGCCGGGCTCACGGCATGCGCCATCGCGATTGCGGCCGCCATGCTCACGGCATCCGGCGCATATGCACATCACAGCAACGCGATGTTCGACGACAAGCAGACCCTGACCATCGACGGTACGGTCACGAAATTCGAATGGGCGAATCCGCATGTGTACATCTATCTCAAGCAACTGACCGAAGCCGGGCAAACCGTCGACTGGGAATTGGAGGCCAGCCCGCCGGCAATGCTGCGCCGTGTGGGATGGTCCCAAGATACGCTGCATGTCGGCGATGCCATCACCGTCAGCGGACATCCGGCAAGGGATCCGGCGAGGAAAAGCCTGTTGCCGTCGCTGATCAAAAAAGGCGATGCCACTCTGTTCGATCGGAAGGCCGAACTGACGCAACTCGCGAGCGCCGGTGCCGCGCCATCGCTCCCGGTCAAGACCCTGGATCTCGCCGGAATCTGGGTGACGCTTCTGGCACTGAAAGTTGAAGAACAATTGGATCCGGACAAACTGTCCCTGACCGCAAAAGGCAAGGCGGCCGCCAAACGCTTCGACGAAAAGAAAATGCATCCTGGCGCCAATTGCGTGCCCTATTCCGCGCCATTTTTCATGACGGCACCGGATCTCAAACGCATCACGAAGGGCGACGGAGTGATTCTGATCGACGGCGAATTTGATGGAGCGCAACGGACCATTCACATGGAGGCTGCCACGCACGAGGGTGCGCCGCTCTCGATACAAGGTCACTCCATTGGCCGCTGGGATGGCAAGAGCCTGGTCATTGACACGACCCGATTTAGCGATCATGCCATGGGCAACGCCTATGGCCTGCCCTCAGGCGCGCGCAAGCACCTGGTCGAGCGGCTCACGCCCGACGGGAAGGGGACGCTGACCTACCAATTCGAGCTGACGGATCCCGAGTACCTCGCGGCGCCGGTCGTGGGAGAGTTGCAATGGGTGGCCCGCCCCAACCTGACGTACGCCGCTCTGAAATGCGATTTGGAAAATGCGAGACGCTTCGCCGCTCACTGATCGACGGCAATAATGACTTTTCCCTTGGCGTGACCCTGCTCGAGATAGCTGATGGCCTGTGCCGTTTCGCTCAAGGGGTAGCTACGATCGATGACCGGCGTCAGCTTCCCCGTCTGCATCAGATCCCGCAAGACGTTGAGATCTTCACCGTTGGCCTCCGCCAGAATAAAAATCAGCTTCTGACTCACGAACGGCGAGACAAAATAAGCCTTGACCGAGGTCCCCATGGGCCCGAGCCACGGGTCCTCGCTCGGCCCGCCCACGATGACCAGCTTGCCATCCGCAGTCAGCGCGCGCCGGTACTCCGACAGCGTGTGGCTGCCGACGTTGTCGATGATCAGGTCGTAGCGTACCGACCCTTGGGTGAAATCCTCTTTCGTGTAGTCAATCACGTGATCGGCGCCGATCGACTTGACCATCGCCACGTTGCGGGTGCTGCAAACCCCGGTCACGTCGGCGCCGTAGTTCTTGGCAATCTGCACGGCGAACGTACCCACGCCGCCCGATGCGCCGTTGATCAACACTTTCTGTCCGGCTTGAATCTTCCCCTTGTCGCGCAGGGCCTGCAATGCCGTCAAACCGGCGATCGGAACCGCCGCGGCTTGCGCCATGCTCATGTTGGTCGGCTTCAACGCCATGGCGCCCTTCTCGCGCACACTCACGTATTCTCCGAATGCGCCGTCCCGGTCACCGAACACCTCATCTCCTGGTTTGTAGCGCGTAACGTTCTTGCCGACCGCTTCGACCGTGCCCGCGAAGTCAGCGCCCATGAGGATGCTGTCGGGCTTCCCCACACCCGCCATCGGACGCATGATGTAGGGCTTGCCATGCATATAGTGCCAATCCAGCGGGTTGACCGATGCGGCATGCACTTTGACCAGGACCCGGTCATCCGCCGCAACCGGTTTGGGGATTTCCTCAAGCTTCAGTACTTCGGCGGATCCGTAGCATCGATAGACAATGGCCTTCATGGACGGCGTATTGGCCGCCAGGGGCGCTGGCGTACCGCAGGGTGAATCGTGGCTCAAGACCACGGCAAGCGATCCAATTGCAACCACGAGTACGATCGCAACGGCGCCCAGCACCTTGTATCGAAGTTTCATGACCCCGCTCCCTCGAATCGCGATGCGTTCGCGCTTCGCCTAAGCACTCGGACGTTACTTTCCGCGTTCGTACTTGAAGGACACTTTGATTTTTGCGCGGTACGCCTCGATCTTGCCGTCCTTGAGCTGGATATCCAGTTCGACGACCTCGGCGACCCGGAGGTCCCGCAGCGTCTTGCCGGCGCGCGCAATGGCGGCGGCGGCCGCCTTCTCCCAAGATACCGTGCTTGTGCCGATCAGTTCGATGACCTTGTAGACGTTCTCAGCCATGTTCATCTCCGTCTGGTGCGGACGTTTTTTGGGGCGATGACGGGGGCTATTGTCGCGCGCTTTGACGTGTTTGGCTAATGCGGCCGCTTTTTAGTCTCGCCGACGGAGGCGATCAATTGAACCTCGACGATGCCCGTATCCGCGAGCAGTCCGGTCGTTCCCACCGCCGTCCACGCCGGCTTGGGCCCGTGCATGAACTCTTCCTTGACCTGCTCGAATGCCTTGAACTGATCATCGCGCGTGCCGGAGAAATTCGGTCCCTGCCAAACATGGAAACTATTGACCATCGCGACATCGTCGAAATCCAGACCGGCAGCCTTGAGATAGCTCTCCAATCGTCTGAACGTTCGTCGCGCCTGTGCCTTGAAGGATTCCACGTCCGTTCCCTCGTCGGGGCGGCGACCCACAATGACCCCTGAGATAAAAACCAAATTACCAGCCCGGCGAATCGCGGCGAACCCGTAGTCATCGTAGTTTTGCTGTTCCACAATGGTGGGCAGGATCACCTCGCCGCCGCGCGTCGGAATACGCGTTGGAGTCGACGCGGGAGGTGAAACGGTTTGAGCTGAAAGCGGAGCCACGAAGAGGGCAGAGGCGATGAATCCATACTTTCGGCGCGTGTTTGTCATGTCTTCATCCTTGCATCTAGCGGGGCCCGAGAGGATTATCCCAATTGTGGATTAGAACGTTAGGCCATAGGGGAAGGAGCATGCATCATGTCAGCCAATAAACTCGATGTGCAAGGCCCCGAAGGGATGATCGTGAAGTCCCTGCGTGCCCATTGGAAGTTCTTTCTAATTGAAGGGATCGTGCTGCTCATTTTGGGAGCGATCGCCGTCGTCGTGCCGCCCGTGGCGACCGTCGCCGTGGAATTGTTTATCGGCTGGCTCATCCTGCTCAGCGGCGTGCTCGGCTTGGTCATGACATTTCAAACCCGGGGTTCGCCGGGATTCGGCTGGTCGTTGCTGTCCGGCCTGCTGGGTATCGTGGTCGGTATCGTCCTGTTGATGTGGCCGCTGTCCGGCGTGCTTTCTTTGACGGTGATGCTGACGGTTTTTCTCACCCTCGAAGGGGTTGCATCAATCATGTATGCCCTGGCGCACCGTCGCGAGAGCTCCTCTCGATGGGAGCTGATGCTGGTCAGCGGCATCGTCGATCTCATCCTCGCGGGTCTCATCCT